>Ga0265293_10002909_pt1 | contig 32959 bp, 22 predicted proteins | sample Munlanlewell138R_FD_192505 | JGI IMG/M metagenome (GOLD analysis project Ga0265293, IMG submission 192505) | Leachate microbial communities from a municipal landfill in Southern Ontario, Canada - Leachate well 138R | ecosystem: Engineered > Solid waste > Landfill > Unclassified | place: Canada... | reverse complement strand
AATAGTAGAATTTACTATTATAGCAGAACCACCAAAATACACACATATAGAGAGTTTTACAACAAAAAATGTGGCAGACATTACGGTTCCTATAGGCACTAAATTACAATGGAATATTAGAACAAATCATACCGATTCCTTATGGCTTACAAATTTTATAGACAGTACACGTCTTTATGCACAAAATAAAAAAATGTATTTTAGTATAAATCAGCTTGCTACAAAAACAACTCAATATACTATTCAAGGTAAAAATTCATATTTTAATTCATATGATATTATTCAACATACAAGCACTGTTATTCCCGACTTATATCCTACAATACAAACAAATTATCAAAAAGACAGCCTACATTACTTTACATATTACTTTAAAGGAAAAATATCTGATGATTATGGATTTACTCTGTTACATTTTACATGGTTTAATACAAAACATCCCGAAAATATAACAAGCATTCCTATTCCCATTTCAGAACATGTACCTATGCAAGAATTTTATTATATGCACACATTTACTGATATTTTAGAAGAAGATAGTATTATATATTATTTTGAAGTATTTGATAATGACCAATTTCACGGACCTAAGTCAAGTAAAACATCACATTCTTTATTTGCTATCCCTACGCAAAAAGAAACACAAATACACCAAGAGTATATGAGCAATGAAATTTCTAAGGCTATGGATAAAGGCATGGAAATAAGCCAAGAAATAATAGATGAAATTGAGCAAACACGCATAAAACTGTTAAATCAAAATATATCCGATTGGGAACGTGCACAGTTACTTGAAGATTTTAAACAAAAACAGCAGGCTTTACAACAAACTCTACAAGAAGCAAATACGCTTTTTGAACAAAAAACACGCATGCAAGAACAGCTATCGCCCGAACAACAAGCAATGGTTGAAAAACAAAAGCAAATTCAAGAATTATTACAAAATCTTATAGATGATGAGCTGCAAAAATTATTTGATGAATTTAATGCACTCATGGAAAATTTTAAACGCGACGATTTTTTCAAACTAACCGATGATATGAAACTCTCTATGGAAGAGCTTTCGAAACAATTAGATAGAGATTTAGAACTATTAAAACGCGCCGAAATTGAACAAAAAATTGAATCTACTGCACAAAATCTCAAAGAATTAGCACAACAAGAAGAAAAAATTCGTGAAGAATTTGATTCTGGAAATCTCTCAAAAGAAGAGGCACAAAATGCACAGGAAAAAACACAAGAAAGCCTGAAAGACATTAAAGATTCGTATAAAAATATACAAGAAAAAAATGAAGAATTAAACCAAGCATTTTCTTTACCCGAATTTCAGGATGAATTTAATGAAATAGAAAACGCAATAGAAAATAGCAAAGAACAACTCAATAAAAATCAAAAAAATAAAGCATCACAAAACATGAAAAAAAGTTCAGAAAAAATGGATGCTTTAGCTCAAAATATGCAACAAATGATGCAAGAACAAGCATCGGCACAGCAAATGGAAGATATTACCAATTTGCGAAAAATAATTGATAACCTACTTGATTTTTCATTTGCGCAAGAAAATCTGATTCAAGAAACTAATGTTTTGTCATTTATTGACCCAAAATATGCTTCGGTTGCATCAAAACAAAATGGTTTAAAAGACAATTATAATACTATAAAAGACTCAGTGTATGCACTTAGTTTACGCATTCCTCAAATTTCTGCACCTATTAACAAAGAAATGTTTGACATACACAAACATTTACATTATTCTGTACACTATTTAGAACAACGACAACGTTCGGCAGCAATGGTGAGTCAACGCTATACAATGAGTTCGACAAACAACGTAATTTTACTCCTTTCAGAAGTCCTTAATGCTATGCAAGAAGCTTCAAATCAAGAAGGTGGAGAAAGTACGTGCAATAAACAATGTAAAAATCCTTCGCAAAGTGGCAAAGGAAAACCATCATTAAAAAACATGCAACAAATACAACAATCGTTAAAACAGCAAATGGAACGCATGCTGCAAGAAATGGAAGGAGGACAAATGCCAAAAGGAGAAGGAGCAAAACAATTAAGCCAAATGTTGGCACAACAGGAAATGATGAAACAAATGATGAACTCTCTTATTAAAAACGGCGAATTAAGTCCCGAAGGAGTAAAAGAATTACAAGAAATTCAAAAATTATTAGATAAGGTAGAACAAGACATTGTACTTCAAAACATATCGCAACAAACACTTTTCCGCCAACAACAAATTTTAACGCGTATGCTTGAATCAGAAAAGGCAGAAAATGAACGAGATAAAGACGAAAGACGTGAAGGCAGTGAATCTTTAGACAATTTTTCGCAACAAAAACAAACATTCGAAACAGAAATAAGTAAAAAAAGTCAATTCCAAGACGCTTTAGAGCAAACAAATATGCAGCTCAAAACGTACTATAAGAAAATATTCAGTCAATATTTACTTAAAATCAACGAGAATTAGTACTTTTGTGCATTCTCATATAACAATTATGTTATGGTTACAACAATAAAAATACCGTCAAAAATCGAAAAATTAACTGAAATTGAACGGCTTATTGATTCTATTTCAGAAACAGTAAACATATCCTCTGATATATATGCGAATATACTTGTTGGAGTAACCGAAGCGGTAAAAAATGCAATAATACATGGCAATGATCTTGATCCGCAAAAAAATGTAACAATAGAATATGAAGTTAGTCAAAAGTATATTGCCTTCAAAATCACTGATTTAGGAGAGGGTTTTGATTATTATTCTATACCCGATCCAACGCTTCCAGAAAATATTGAAAAAGAAATAGGACGAGGACTATTTCTTATGAATTGCCTCTCTGACGAAGTTGTGTACAATAATGCTGGCAACGAAGTAAATCTTAAGTTTTTTATAAATTAATGAGCATACAATTTTTTGAGGAAGACAGAAACATTCCATATTTTTTTCGCAAAAAGCCAGTGTATGAATGCATTAAAAAAATTCTATGTATAGAATCAAACAAAAAGTTAGAATTTATACATATAATATTTTGCTCTGACGAATATGTATTAGACATAAACAAAACATATTTACAGCATGATTATTACACTGACATAATTACCTTCGATTATTCCACAACACACATTGAATCAGACATGTATATAAGTTTTGATAGAATTGTTGAAAATGCACAACATAACTCCGTTTTGTTACTTTCAGAAATTCACCGTGTTATTATTCACGGTGTTCTTCATTTAGTTGGATATGATGACTCCACTCCAGAATTAAAAAAAATAATGACAGAAAAAGAAAATTATTACTTAGATTTAATTTAAAGAAATCATGCTACAAGCATATGACATTATAGTTGTTGGTGCCGGACATGCCGGCTGTGAGGCAGCGGTTACGGCTGCAAATCTTGGTTCAAAAACGCTTCTTATTACTATGGATATGAATAAGATAGCCGAAATGTCTTGTAATCCTGCAATAGGTGGCATTGCTAAAGGACAGATTGTGAGAGAAATAGATGCTATGGGTGGAAAAATGGGTATAGCATCAGATGCATCTTCTATACAATTTAGAATGCTTAATAAAACAAAAGGTCCTGCAATGTGGAGTCCTCGTATTCAATCAGATAGATTACTTTTTCACCGAAAATGGCGGCAAATTATAGAACAAACAGAAAATTTAGATATTTGGCAAGATACTGTTACCGAATTATGTATTTCAAAAAATCGTGAAGTTACAGGAGTAATAACACTTCACGGTATAAAAATTCAATCTAAAGTGGTGATACTTACCAATGGTACATTTTTAAATGGATTAATACATATTGGTAAAACCCAAATACAAGGCGGAAGAATGGGTGAATCTTCTTCATATGTTTTATCTGACCAGTTAAAAGATTTAGGATTTTCTGTGTTGCGAATGAAAACAGGCACCCCGCTTCGTATTGATGGAAGAACAATAGATTTCTCGAAATGTAAAGAACAAGCGGGTGATACAGATATTCGTTCATTCTCTTTTCTTCCAAACACATTGGCAAATTTACCTCAACTAAGTTGTTGGATAACATACACTAACACCGAAGTTCACGACATATTAAATTCTGCTATAGCCGACTCTCCATTATATAATGGAACTATTCAAAGTTTGGGTCCACGATACTGCCCAAGTATTGAAACAAAACTCCAAACTTTTGCAGGTAAAGACCAACATCAATTATTTATTGAACCAGAAAGTTTATATACAAATGAATTTTATTTAAACGGTTTTTCTTCATCATTACCTGCTCATATTCAATACAAAGCATTAAAAAAAGTTCCCGGACTTGAAAATTGTAAAATATATAGACCTGGATATGCAATAGAATATGATTATTTTGATCCGCTCCAATTAGAAAGTAGTTTACAAACAAAATTAGTTTCTAACTTGTTTTTTGCGGGACAAGTAAACGGGACAACAGGATACGAAGAGGCTGGCGCTCAGGGGCTTATTGCGGGAATAAACGCACATTTTAAAATAACAAACCAAGAACCTCTTGTGCTTAACAGAGACCAAGCATATATTGGCGTTTTAATTGATGATTTAGTAACAAAAGGTGTAAACGAACCATATCGTATGTTTACCTCACGGGCAGAATACAGAATTTTGCTACGTCAAGATAATGCTGATATTCGTTTAACTCCTATTGGAAGAAAAATAGGATTGGTAGATGATTATCGCCAAAAAATTCTTGATGAAAAATATAATGCTATTTCTAAAATATCTGAATATATTTCTAAAACAAGTATTTTGCCTGAACAAGCAAATCCAATATTAAGTTCACATAACAGCTCTGCTATTAAACAAAGTGTAAAGCTACAAAGTCTCATTTCTCGACCCGAAATATCTATTAATGATTTTGTTATTCCTTCTGATTTACTTGAAGCGAACGAAACCGAAAAGCATATACTTCTTGAAATAGCAGAAATTATTGTTAAATATTCAGGATATATCGAAAAAGAAAAACAATTAGCAGATAAGTTATCACGATTAGACTACATTAAAATAAAAGGAAAAATTCCATACGAAACACTTAAAAGCTTATCAATAGAAGCAAGACAAAAACTCGAAGAAATACAACCAGAAACTATTGGACAAGCATCACGAATAAGTGGCATTTCTCCAGCAGACATTTCAGTTTTATTAATTTATTTAGGAAGATAATTGTTCCACGTGGAACATATATGCGATTGTTTCACGTGGAACAATAAATACAGGAATATGAAAAGAGAAGAATTTTATATAATTAACAGCAACACTCCTGTAATAATTACACAGGTGCAATCGCAGGTTTCACATATTGGACTTTTAATACATACAGGTTCGCGTGATGACACATTAGAAACATCTGGGAGAATGCACATGATTGAACACATGCTTTTTAAAGGCACAAAAAAAAGATCGTATCTACAACTCTTAGATTATATTGAATCAGTTGGCGGAGATATAAATGCATATACCTCAAAAGAAGAAACCTGTATATATATTTCAATACATAATGAATATGTAGAAAGAGCAATTGATGTTTTAAGTGATATTTTTTACTCAACAGTATTTACAAAACAAGAACTTGACAAAGAAAAAGAAGTTGTAATAGATGAAATTCAATCATATAAAGATTCTCCACAAGAAAATATTTTTGATGAATTTGAAGAAAAATTATTTGCCCCTCATGAATTATCATGGAATATACTTGGAAATGAAACAACAATTGAAAATTTAACAGTTGAAAATTTAACAGATATATATAATAAACAATATGTATCTCATAATAGTATTATTTCATATGTGGGAGGAGTAAATTCTAAAAAAATAAAAAAATTAACACAATCCTTTTTTGAGGAAGAAAAAAAATCAAAAGATTGTACATCAACACATAAAAGAACTACTTTTTTACATTCAAATTTGTTTTCTGAAAAAAGTAATAGACAAACATATCAAGCTCATTGTATGCTTGGAACTTCAGCACCTTCTATGCATAACTCGTTAAAAACAGCTATGATTTTATTAAATAATTTATTAGGAGGAAGTTGTTTTAATTCACAGTTAAATTTATTGTTGCGTGAAGAACATGGATTAACATATAATATAGAATCAAATTATACCGCATATACAGATACTGGAATATTTAGTATATATTTTGGAACAGATGTTTCAAAAATAGAACAATGTAAAAACTTATTGTTTGAAAAATTTAAAAAAATACGTGCCGTTGGTATTCGCTCAAGTTTATTAGAAATGTATAAAAAACAATTAATAGGACAATTTGCTTTATCATTTGATAACCATGTGGCATATATGATATCTAATGCAAAATCATATATGAATTATAAACATGTGGATACATATAATGAAAGTGTGAAAAAAATTCAAAATATAACAAATCAAAATATTATTGAGCTTGCAACACAAGTATTACATCCTGATACTCTTTCTGAATTAATCTATGTGTAACAATTAACTAATTGATACACAATATATTAAACTGTTATTTTGTTGCGGATTGGGTAACAATTTTATATTCTTTTCCGTTTTTATAATATACTGTATAAAGTAATTTTGCATCGGGTGCATAATAATTCCAATATTTTACAGCTTTTCCATATTTATATAATTCTTCGCTTTCAATTATACCATTTTCATAATAATACACATGTTTTCCATGTGGTTTTGTGTTAAAATATGTTCCTTTAAATCGCAATTTACCAGAAGTTATAAATATATGTTCCCAGGTTTTATCTTTTTCACCATACACAAAATTTCCTTTTTGAATAATATCTCCAAGTTGAATTTCCCAATATCCATGTTCTTTATCATCAACAAATACGCCTTGAACGGTTCGTTTTCCATCTTCAGAAAATTGCTCACTTAATCCATTTCGTTTTCCAGCAACATATTCTTCGTGTTTTTTAAGTTTGCCCGATGCATAATACCATTTCCAAACTCCCGACGGTTTTCCATTCGTATAAAATCCTTGTTGTTTTAATATTCCATTTTCATAATAAAATTTCCATTCGCCATGTTTTATATCATTATAATACATACCCTGTGATGATATTATATTTGGAGAATAAAAATATGTCCAAACACCAACTTTTTTACCATCTTCTTGCATAATTCCCTTTGCACGTATTTCGCCATACATATCATATAAAATACAGGAATCTATTTTTCCTTGTGGAGAATAATATCTATGAATACCAACAGGAATAATATCTTTAAACTGACCTTTAAATTGCAAAGTAGAATCATTATAATATATAATTCGTTCAAATGGTTCTTCAAAATCGTGCATTATTTGACTTGAATACACAAGAGAATCTTCAGAATACGTTCCTACTCGTAATAATTGTTCACGGCTATCATACATTTTATACATTCCTTGTAATTTACCAGAAACATAATTTGATTCTGTTTTTATATTTCCATTTGGATAAAATTCCATCCATGTTCCAACTTTTTGATTTTCAGAATTATATCTATTTATTTGTTGTCGAGATACTAATTCATCTGCAACAAATTGCAAACGTGCTATAATCACACTGTCTTTAGAATATTCAAATCCTTGTCCAGATTTTTTATTATTTTCATAAGGAATTATTTGGTATAACAAGCCATTGGTGTAATAATATTCGGCATTGCTTTCTTTTGAATCATTTACATATAAAACTTTAGATTTTAATATATTTTTCTCATTATCTGTATAATACGACAAATAATATCCATTTTTTTTACCTTGAAAATAAGATATTTGTTCTGATAATAATCCTTGTTCAGTATAAAAATTCCAAATACTATCTAATTCAAAATCAGTACGTTTTCCTATTGATTTTAAAGTACCTGTTGAATAATATGTTTTCCAATATCCATCGGGTTTACCGTCTTTTATATATCCTTCAGATGATTTAACAGAATCAGAATAATAAAACACTGTATATTCCTGAGAATAAATAGAATAAGATAAAATCAAAAAAAATAGAATAATAAAATATTGTTTCATTATATGTTAAAAATACAAAAATAAATGTGTTACAGTCCTAATTTTTCTGATATTTCTAACATTCGTAAAATTGGTACTTTTGCTAATTCTATTACATTTTTTTCTAAATGAATTTCAGGCAATTCATATTTGAGTGTATTATACATTTTCTCTAAAGTTATTAATCGCATAAATTCACAATTGTTACATGCACAAGTAGAATCATTTGGTGGAGCGGGTATAAATTTTTTATGAGGACTTGCATTTTGCATTTTAAATAAAATACCCGGTTCTGTAACAACAATATATGTATCAGATGAATCTTGTTGTGAAAACTGTAAAAGATTTGATGTAGAGCCTATATAATCGCTTATTAAAAGTATAGGTTCAACACATTCGGGGTGTGCTATTATTTTTGCATGAGGATTTTCATTCTTTAATTGAATAATTTTTTCTAAAGAAAATTTCTCATGTACTGTACAAGCTCCATCCCATATAACCATCTCTCTTTGAGTAAGTTTTGAAATATATGCACCTAAATTTCTATCAGGAGCAAAAATTATTTTTTCATCTTTTGGTAAACTTTCTATTATTTGCACAGCATTAGACGAAGTACAAACTATGTCTGTAAGCATTTTAATAGCCGCTGAGGTGTTTACATATGAAATAACAGTATGATCAGGGTATTTCTCTAAAAAGCTCTTAAATTCATCGGGAGGGCATGAATCTGCCAATGAGCAACCAGCATTTAAATCGGGTAATAGCACTTTTTTATGAGGAGAAAGAATTTTTGCTGTTTCTGCCATAAAATTAACTCCTGCAAATACAATAATATCGGCAGAATTATTTTGTGCTTTTTGTGCTAATGCTAAACTATCTCCAACAAAATCGGCAATTTCTTGAATTTCATCGGCTTGATAAAAGTGTGCAAGAATTATTGCATTTTTTTCTTTTTTCAATCGTACAATTTCTTTTTTTATATCAATATCTTTAGAAATTGGTTCCGAAATAAATCCTAATTTTTCTATACTTTCTTTAAATATCATAATATATAAAATAAATTAAATTAATAATGATAATGATAATATACGGTTAATAGGTTAGTTTTTTATTTGTCTTTTATTTGTTATTTATAAAAATGAATCTTAATAACATTTTTTTAACACTGAATTAAATAGTAATTAATTTAAAATGAACGTTTTTTAAAAATTGTTAACTTATTTGAAACTTCAAATTAACAAGTTTTTTTTAAAACTTATTTAATAAATATGGTTGAATTTCATGTGTATAATTTTTTTTATGAAATGAAAACTATTTTTGGAAAATTCAAAATTTTAAATACCGCATACTTTTTTTAATTAACAAATTTTTTCACCCATTTTTTATCGTAAAAATATGCACAAATATAGAGATGTTTTAAACAAGTTTTAAAAATATCTAAATACTTGAAATTCAAATTAAAATCAATTTTTGATACTATAACATATAGAAAATCAGATTCCTACATTATTAACAATATGATACAATACGTATTTATTTTTCTTTATGTTGCTCATTTTTATATAGTTATATATTTTTGAGTTAGGGGGATGTAAGGGTATAAAGGTTGAAGGGTTTAGAGGTGTAAGGGTGAGTGGAAATTGATTTCTGTTATTTTTTATCAGGCAATAATGTATCTATTCGTTCAAAAAACGGAAAATAAAAAAACTCTATCATATTTCATATAAAAAATGCGTTTCTTTGTAAAAGGTATATTTTTATATGAAAAAATTATATATATATATTTGCTTGTTACTGCCAATAGTAACGTATAGTCAATTAGGTGGATCTAATACGTTTGAATTTGTTACTACTTCATTTTCGGCTCGTGAACATGCTTTAGGTGGCACTATTTTATCACTTGATGATGCTGATGTATCATTAGCCATGAAAAATCCTTCTTTATTAGACAGCTCATATTCAGGCATGTTTTCAACTTCTTGGGGAGGATTTCATATTTTACAAACCGATATAGGAATGGGGTCGTTTGCATATGCACACAGTACTTCTAAAATAAATTATAGTGCTGGTGTTCAGTTTTTTAGTTACGGAAAATTTTCAGGATATTCTGAAGATGGAACGCCAAGTGAAACATTTTTTGCACATGATTATCAGCTTATAACCGCAGCATCATATGAAATATATAAAAAAATATATGCTGGAATTTCATTAAAACCAGTTCTTTCATTTTATGAATCATACTCATCATTTGGTATATTACATGATGTTGCCCTTTCATATAAATGTAAAGAAAATGATTTTACCACAAGTTTTATTGTTCGCAACGCTGGTTGGCACATAAAACCATATACATCATTACATAAAGAACCAGTACCTTTTTCTATAGATTTTGGTCTTACTAAAAAATTATCGCATGCTCCGTTTCGGTTTTCATTGTTATATCAAGGATTACAAAAATTTGATATTTCATATACGAGCGTGTTTGATTCAAAACATACACTTATAAATCAACCAGAATCTACTTCACGAGATGCATATATGCGTTTTTTTAAAAATGCCTTACATCATGTTTCAATAGGTGCTGAATTATTGTTATTCAAATCGTTACATGCACAATTTGGTTATGATTTTAGAAAAGCATACGAAATGAGCTATGGTTCAAGCAATAAAGCTGTGGGCGTAAGTTTTGGTTTTCATATAACACTTTCTTATTTTTCTGTTTCATACGCATGGGCAAAACAGCATGTAGCAGGTGCAACAAACTTTTTTACGTTTTCAACTAATATTGATAATTTATATACTCAATTTATAAAATAACATGATTATAGCAATTGACGGATATTCATCTTGCGGAAAAAGCACTATTGCACGAGATTTAGCAATGCATTTACATTATGTATATATTGATACAGGTGCTATGTATAGAGCTGTAACGTATTTTTGTTTACAAAATTCTATTATAAAACAGGGAGTTATTGACGAACAAAAACTCAAATCAAGTATTGATTCTATTCATATTGAATTTAAACTAAATTCTCAGGCAGTTCAAGAAACATTTTTAAACAACGTATGTGTAGAAAAAGAAATACGTGGTTTAGAGGTATCAGAGCACGTAAGCATGGTAAGTAAATTAGCATTTGTGCGTCATACATTAGTACAAGCTCAACGAGAGTATGGTGTGTCGGGAAATATTGTAATGGACGGAAGAGATATTGGCACGGTTGTTTTTCCACATGCAGATTATAAATTTTTTATTACTGCATCGGTGCAAGTGCGTGCTCAACGAAGATACGATGAACTTATAGCAAAAGGCGAAGATGTTGATTTTAATGCAATTGTTGAAAATATTGTATCGCGAGATTTACATGATACAAGCCGTAAAGAAAGTCCTCTTATACAAGCGCCAGATGCTATTGTGCTCGACACCAGTTTAATGAATAAAAAAGAACAATTAGAATGGATTCTCAACCACATAAAAATAAAATAGAAATTGATTCTCGTTCTGGTTTTTGTTTTGGGGTTGTAAATGCTATAAAACAAGCAGAACAAGCACTTAAAAAACATGGAACATTATATTGTTTAGGTGATATTGTGCACAATGGAGCCGAAGTTTCTCGTCTTGAAAAAAGCGGATTAATTTCAATATCACACACAGAATATTTTACCCTTTCAAACTGCATTGTTTTATTACGTGCCCATGGCGAACCGCCAGAAATTTATGAATATGCCAAAAAAAATGCTATAACCTTAATTGACGCCACCTGTCCGGTAGTACTTAATTTACAAAAAAAAATAAAAAAAGCCCATCAAACGCAACAAAGTAAAAACGGACAAGTTGTAATTTTTGGCACCCATGGTCATGCTGAAGTTATAGGATTATTAGGACAAACCAATAATTCCGCATTAGTTATAAGCTCCGAAGAAGATTTAAAAACCATTGATTTTTCTCGTCCAGTTTCTTTGTATTCACAAACCACCAAAAACTTAACAGATTTTAATCATATTTCAGACACTATTAAATCTAAAACCGCTGATTTTGAATCACATGACACAATTTGCAGACAAGTATCAAATCGCGAGCAGCAATTACGTGTTTTTGCAAAAAAATATGATATGATTTTATTTGTAAGCGGCAAAAAAAGTTCAAATGGGAAAGTACTTTTTTCGTATTGCAAAGAAGAAAATCCGCAAACATTTTTTGTTTCAGACCCTCAGGAAATTCACAACATAGATATAAACCCGCACCATTCAATAGGTATTTGCGGTGCAACATCTACACCTCGTTGGCTCATGGAAGCAGTTCAAAAAGAATTAGAAACAAAGTTTGTGTTTTAAAAATATATATAATTTTCGGCAAAGCCGTTAGGTTATTTTTTGTAAAATTAAAAGAGCTACAACTAACTGCATAAAGCCAAACAATCTTGTAAAAACTCTGAACAAGAACCTAATAACCATTTTCCCCAAGTGGAGAATTTGGTGAAAATAAAGTTTAGTGTCAAAAGAGATGGCGGAGTATAATAAAAAATTGAACTTAAAAAATAAGAAAGAATAAAAACAAAATTGTTTATATTTGTTGAATATACTAAAAAACATATAAATGATTAAATAAAAATAATAAGAACATATAAAATATAGCGTTTACGCTTAAAATTTTCCTGCAATCGAAATACGACCAATTTTTCAATAAGCACGGGAAAGTGAAAAGTGAAAACGCCTACGGTAAGACGTGGGCGTTCCTTTTTGCTTCGTGCTTTGCCTTTGGTCGGGCTTCGATTGCAAGTAAAATAGGAATAGTCCACGTCGCTTTTTTTACCGTAAATATGATAACAAAAGACAATTTCAAAAATCTTCTCTCAATATTAAACTTCACAGAAAGCAATCAAGTTTATATCAAGCAATTTGATAATTTTGAACTTAAAGCCGATTTCAAAAAACAAGAGCTTGTCTATCCTGAGGATAAAGGTCTTAAAATTAACGAACGTCAAACTTGCAACTTTTCGTCAAACGAAAACTTTGTTGTATTTGAGTGTGTGCATCGACTTTTTGAAAAAGGCTACAATCCAAAACACATTGAACTTGAACCAAAATGGAAGCTCGGACATGGTGCAAGTGGCGGACGTGCTGACATTTGGGTTAAAAATAACAATGATGATTCGTTGCTGATTATTGAATGTAAAACAGCAGGAAAAGAATTTGAAAATGCTTGGAAAGATACATTAGAAGACGGTGGACAACTTTTTAGTTATTTTCAACAAGAAAAAAGTACACAATTTTTAGCATTATACGCTTCGGATTTTGTTGATGATGAAGTAAAATCTGATTACAAGTTAATTCCTGTTCGCGACGATATGATGAAACTCGCTGAGAATAAAACCACATTATCCTATGAAAAGGCAAAAAGTGTGAAAGATCTATTCAAAGTATGGAAAGAAACTTATGCTTTTATTTCTTTTACCAATGGGCTTTTTGACGATAATATTTCAGCATATATAAATAAAAAAATTACGGTTGCCGATTTAAAGGAAGTTGATAACGAAAGCATAATTAGAAATACAGCAAACGGAGCAAACATAAACAACCTATCAAGTACTGTTTCAGAAATCAAAATCCCACTTCCACCACTTGATATTCAAAAACAAATCGTAACCGAGTGCGAAAAAATTGATAAAGCAAGAAATGAAGCTCAAAAAGAAATAGAGCAACTAAAAATCAGCATTGCCCAAACAATGCAAAATGTAAAAAGCGAGAAAAAGAAGATTGGAGAATTGTGTGAAATTAAAAAAGGCAAATCAATTACTCAAAAAGGTACAAAAGAAGGAAATATTAAAGTTGTAGCAGGAGGAGTTAATTATGCTTATTTACACAACGAGTTTAACAGAGAAGAAAACACAATAACAATTAGTGCTTCTGGGGCAAATGCTGGATATGTAAATTTTTGGAGAGAAAAAATATTTGCTTCTGACTGTACAACTATACGTGCTAAAACAGATTTAGAAACTACTTTCATTTACTATTACTTAAAGGCTATTCAAAAACAAATCTTTTCTTTAGCTAAAGGACAGGCTCAACCACATGTTTATCCTGATGACATCAAATTACTTCTAATTCCTATTGTTTCAGATAAAGAACAACAACGCATTGTTTCGGAAATCGAAATATTAGAAACACAAATTTCCGAAGCACAGCAAATAATTGATAGTTCTGTAGAAGAAAAACGGAAAATATTAGAGAAGTATTTGTAACTGAAAAGAATTGCTACTTAAAACAATATTTTGTATATTTGTTCTATGAGCAATATCAAATTATTTGAAAGCAAACAAATACGTTCTATTTGGAATGAAACAAACGGAAAATGGTATTTTTCGGTGCAAGATGTAGTTGAAGTTTTGACGGATAGTGCTGATGTAAAGCAATATATCAAAAGAATGTTGAGCCGTGATGAACAACTTAAAAACAACTGGGGTACAATTTGTACCCTAGTTGAAATGACAGCAGCAGACGGTAAAAAACGAAAAATACAAGCATCTGATACCAAAGGACTTTTACGCATTATCCAATCCATTCCCTCGCCCAAAGCCGAACCATTTAAACTTTGGTTGGCACAAGTAGGTTCCGATCGTTTGGACGAAATAGAAAACCCTGAACTTGCTACGCAGAGAACAAGAGAACTTTATAAACTTAAAGGTTATTCTGACGATTGGATAGAAAAGCGTATGCGGAGTATTGCCATTCGGGAAGAACTTACTGACGAATGGAAAAACAGAGGTGTAAAAGAGCAAATTGAATACGCCATTTTGACTGCCGAAATTTCAAAAGCAACTTTTGGACTAACTCCAACGGAATACAAAAAAGTAAAAGGACTAAAAAGCCAAAATTTACGCGACCACATGACCGACCTTGAACTTATTTTTTCGATGTTAGGCGAAGCCTCTACTACTGCTATCGTCAAAACACAAAATCCTAAAGGTTTTGTAGAAAATAAAAAAGCGGCTAAACAAGGTGGGGCTGTTGCTGGAAATGCTAGAAAGGAATTGGAAAGCAAAACGGGGCAAAAAATTGTATCGCCCCAAAACTACCTACCGGGGAAAAGACAAAAACAAATCAGCAAAAAAGACAGCAACAAAAAATCGTAAAAGAAATAGAGGCTTACGAAAGCAAAATTGCTGAAGCACAAAAAATAATTGAAAGTTCGGCAGAAAAAAAGCGAAAAATTTTAGAAAAACACTTGAATTGATTTATGTTTAGTATGCCAACACAGTAAATGCAGACCGAAGAATAAATTACCCGAACTCAGGTTAAATATTTTATTAAAATTGATTTTTTCAAACGTTAAAATTTCGTACTTTCGTTAAAAGTTTTTTTGTATAAAAATTAAGATGCCAGGACAAGAGGTAATAGAGTCAATAGGTTTAGATAGAGCTAAATCTGTAAATTTTAAGAGTCAAGAACTCTTAGAAAGTGAATCTATTGTGCTTGAACAAGTCCGTGAATTTGGAGTTGATTCTGTTTATTTCAATACAGATGATAACAAAAATAGTTTTCCTGCTGTTTTTCTGAAAAAAATAAATTCTTTTGATGATAAAACCTTACAAGAAATAACTGACATTCACAGAAAAATTTGGAACTACAAAAAAGTATTATTTCTGTATGTCTATTCAGATACTGAAATTCGAATTTACAACTGTTCTGAAAAGCCTATTTTAAAGACTAAAGAAAATCTTGATTTAGCAGAAGAACTACAAAGCCTTGAAATAAAATCATATCTGTATTCAGATAAGGAACAACTTAAAGAGCTTAATAATCTCTTTTCTCGAATTGCAATTGATTCGGGCATTGTTTGGACTTTAAAAGAAGCTCAGTTTATTAGAGATAAAATTAAATTGCAACGTAGAGTTGATAAATATTTGGTAGAAAGTTTAATTAATACCGCTAATCAACTTGAAGAGCAAGGACTTGATATAAATTTTATCCACAAAATTATTCTTCGTTCATTATTTCTTTTATATCTTGAAGATAGAGGAGCAACGGATAAAGAATTATACTCCTTGTATGAAACGGGAGCAAAATCATATTTTGATATTTTAGATGATGTAAAAGCTACTTACCAATTATACGAACGATTGGAAGAAGATTTTAATGGAAATGTATTTACATTAGAGCGAGATGAAAACGGTAAAATAACCGAAACAATAACAGTTGAACAGCTTAAACTGATAAAAAAATGTTTCATTAGCGGTAACGACAATACACCACAAACTCAACTTTTTGAAGATTGGCGGTTGTTTGATTTTAGCATCATTCAGATTGAATTATTGAGCGAGATTTATGAAAACTTTTTATTCAAAACCGACCCTGAATTAAAGAAAAAAACAGGAACATATTATACACCTCCTGCATTGGTTGAGTTTATTTTGAATGAAAAATTACCAATAAATAAATCAGATGAAAATTATAATGTCAAGATTTTAGACCCAAGTTGTGGTTCGGGAATTTTTTTGGTTCAAAGTTTCAAGCGTTTGGTAAAACGCTATGAAAATCAACACAAAGGAAAGCTAACTGATTTTGACAAACTAAAAAAATTATTGACAGATAATATTTTTGGTGTAGAACTACATTCGCAGGCTATAAAAGTAGCTGCATTCAGTTTGTATTTGGCGTTGGTGGACAGTTTAGACCCAAAAACTTTATGGCAAAATGAAAAACATCGTTTACCCTATCTTATCAATAATCCAAATGATAAATCATTAAAACAACAAGGTAAAAATTTATTTTGCAGAGATACAATAGAGCAAAACGAAGAAATTGAAGCTATTGAATTTGATTTGATTGTTGGAAATCCACCATTTGGCACTACTGATTTATCAAAATCCGTGAAAACCTATTGTGATAAATATGACTTTGCCAAAGAAATGGTTTTACCATTTCTGCATAAAGCGACAAAATTTGCCCCAAATGGAGAAATAGCTTTGATATTCAACACCAAAATTTTAACTAACACAGGGGGAACGTATCAGAATTTTAGAAAATGGTTATTCAATGATTGTTATGTAGAAAAAGTTTTCAATTTTTCTATCCTTCGTAATGCCAAAAAGAATTTTGGAGGGCAATTATTTGGCGATGCGACCGGACCGATAAGTATTGTTTTTTATCAAAAAGAACAACCTAAAAATCCAAGTAATAAAATTGTTTATTACGCTCCTAAAACTTTTATAAAAACTAATGTAATTGACGGATTGAGCATAGACTCCACAGATTTAAAATATCTACCAAGAGAGGAATGTCAGAAACCAGATACCAAAATTTGGAAAGTGGCAATGTGGGGAGGAATGGGTGATTGGGAGTTGATTCAAAGATTAAACAATAGCTATCCGACAATGAAATTTTTTTTTGAAGAAAAAAATATTAACTACGGCGTTGGCTTTGAACTAAGTAATCCTGCAACCAAATTAAACAAGGAAATTAAGAAACTACCTATACATACACCAAATAATATTTTAAAATATTATACCCCTATATCGAAAGACAGAATTAATTCGGAAAGGTTTCGAAGATTAGGAAAAACAGAAGCTTATCAATCATCGCATATAATAATAAATGAAGGAATTAAAGTTGATAACAAACACCTTACTTTATTAGCTTCTTTCGTTGATTATAAAAGTGCTTACTCAAAAGGAGTTGTTGGCGTTTATTCAAAAAACAATGATGAAGATTTGTTGAAGTTAATAACAGTTTACCTCAATTCTGAGTTTATTCGATATTACGCGTTTTTAGCAACTTCAAGTTGGGGAATTGAAAGAGATGTGGTAAAATATAAAGAATTATTTGAAGCTCCTTTTTTATTGAACAACATAGAATCCTATCAACAAAAACAAATTATAAATCTTTACAACAACAAACTATTTGACAAGCATTTTAATACAGTCAATCAAAACATAGAAGCGAAATTAAATGAAATTATATTAAATCACTTGTCCAAAGAAGATAGGTATTTAGTTGAGCATTTATTAATCAACATTGACTTATTTCACAAACAAGAAAAATCAATCGCATTATACCCTGTTTTGGAAAATCAAACAACTGAATATGCAGAAATAATCAGTTCAGAACTCAACGATTTTCTTGGTGAAGAAGATTTATTTGTAAATGCAACAGTCTATAATATCAATCGGTTTACACCATTAATGATGATTAAACTTTCACATAGCTCAACTAAAAATAAAGTTGAAATATCTAATGAACAAGTTGATGATGAACTAAGAAAATTAGATAAATATTTGTGGAAAGAAAAATCAAGTAATATCTATTTTAGAAAGAAGTTAAACTTTACAAGAGGAAATGATACTTACATTATTCGCCCTAACCAACGCAGATTTTGGTCAAAATCAATGGCAATAGAAGATGCCTCCGAATTAATTCTTGAAACATTAAATGGTCTGCACGATGAAGCGTAGTGAGAATTACGGAAAGAAATTTGAACAACGTTGTTTTCAGCTAATTATCGAAGCCTATCAAACTTCTTTAACTGAAAAAGTGATACAATTGAATTGGAACGAAAACGATATTTCTTCTGAAATACACAAGTGTATAAAAGCAAATCCATTAAGACTTAAATGGAAAGTTTCAACAAATGTAGAAGCCGAAATTCCAAAGGACATTCCCAAAGTAAAAGGCTTTGCGGATAAATTTCCAAGAATAGATTTTAGACTAACCTCATTCATCTCAACTTACGAATACGAGTATTTCTTTGAAGCGAAAAACTTGAAACAAAATAATTCCGTACTAAAACGTAGATACATTGATACAGGGATAAATAATTTCGTTTCCGGAAAGTACAAAAATGGCAGTTTGATAGGTTATTTACTTGAGGGAAAAACAGACGAAACCATAAACGGAATAAACTCATTATTAAAAAAAGACAAACGAGATGCAGAAGTTTTAAATTTAACACCAAGCAAACTTTTGAAAACAATATACGAATCTAATCATTTTGAAATAGGAACACTTAAACATCTGATTTTTGATTTTGTAAATATTCAGAGTCAATAAAGAAACAATGTTTTGCAAAAATACAATGAATAAGTGCGGAAAGCTTAAAAGCAACGTTGGAATACGATTTTGAACAGGAAAGAAAATTTAGTTACAAAGGATTAAATGAGCAGGAAATTATTGAACATATTGCATATTTTACTTCTAATGTATGGCAAATTCACGCTTTTGGCGAAGGTAATACTCGAACAACGGCTGTTTTTTTTAATAAAATACTTACGTAAACTTGGATTTAAGCAAGTAAATAATGATTTATTTGCCGAACATTCGTGGTATTTTCGCAACGCACTTGTACGGGCAAACTTTGAAGATTTATCGAAGGGAATTTATAAAACAGAAAAAGATATTTTTCGTTTTTTGTTAAATTTACTTTTGAAAACAAATTATGTGCTCAAAAATAGAGAAATGCATATTAAGTATGCCAACATGGAAAATAATGCAAAAAAAGAATAAACTACCCTAATAATACGTCATAATGAAAATCAGATTTACACTATTCGCATTAATTATATCAGTAACTACAAGTATAGCACAAAATCCAATTCATTATTATTTAACAAATGAGGATTCGTATGCTGACCAAGAATTAAAAGCAGTGCTTAATAATCAAACATTTACCTTAATTAGTAAGGATGAAAATCTTTGTACACGTATTGTGAAAATAGGTGATTTTAATAAGAATGGTTATAATGATGTTTTAATAGAAATTATACATGGGTGTGGTGGAAATTGTTGTGGTAATAGCTACAAAATATTTAGTTTTGATGGACAGATATTTAAAGAAACTAAAACAGTTGGGTATGATTGGGATGGAATTGAAATTTCTGAATCTTCTGGAGAATTTAATTTTATTGTACAGACTGTTAATGAGGGAGTTGGAAACACAGAAATGTGTAACAATAAAACAGAAACGTTTCGTCTTAAAGGATATGATTTAGAGTTAATACATATTGTTAAAGAACAAAAAATTACTGCAATGATAGAAGTAAAAGCAAGTGATTTTAAAGATAGAGAGGACGAAATTCTTTTTTTAACCTATGATTTAGATGGTGATGGAAAACAAGACACATTGGCTTGCTCGTATTGGGAAAGATGGGGCAAAATAACTAATTGGTCAATTACATTTGGAAATGGAACGGTTTATAAAGGAACATCATCACCAAAAAGAATAGGAATAATGAATACTAAAACTAATAATACTCATGATTTGATTGTAGAATGTGATGAAATTCTAAAATGGAATGGGCAGAAATACGAATAATGTTGTCTGCTTTTTTGCATAAAAACACAAACTAATTGTTTTAGTAGTAAGCAACCTTATATTTTATATAAATGCAGTTGGTGAATTGCCTAACAAATACTATTTTTGTTGACAAAAGATTTACGTTTATAAAAAAGATACAATGAGTTTACAATTTATTTCGGCAGAAGAGGCAGCATCGTATGTAAAACACGATTATAATGTTGCATTTAGTGGATTTACACCAGCAGGATCACCAAAAGCTGTTCCAACAGCAATTGCTGCACTTGCACGTAAAGAACATGAACAAGGACGACCATTTAAAATTGGTATGTTTACTGGTGCTTCAACAGGAGATTCATTAGATGGGGAATTAGCACGAGCAAATGCCGTAAAATTTCGTACACCATATCAATCAAATAAAGATTTAAAAGCACTTATAAATAGCGGACAAACAGAATATTATGATGTGCATCTTTCTCAAATTGCACAAGAAATGCGATATAAATTTTTGGGTGATGTAGATATTGCAATTATTGAAGCTGTTGATGTGAGTGAAAAAGGTGAAATTCTGCTTACCTCTGCGGTTGGTATTGCTCCAACTGCTGCACGATTAGCAAAAAAAATCATTATTGAATTAAATGAAAATCACCCAACAGATATTCTTGGATTACATGATATTTACGAAATGCAAGACCCACCTCATCGTAGAGAAATACCTATTTTTTCGGTAAAAGATAGATGCGGTGTTGCTACAATAAAAGTTGACCCTAATAAAATTATTGGAATTGTTAAAACAAACAGACCCGATGAAATTAAAGAATTTTCACCAGTTGATGAGGTAACAGCACAAATTGGTGATAATGTTGCACGATTTTTAGTGAGTCAATTAAAAGCGGGTATTATACCTCCCGAATTTTTACCAATTCAATCGGGTGTTGGTAATGTTGCAAATGCAGTGTTGGGTTCGTTAGGAACAAATTCAGAAATTCCACCGTTTACAATGTACACCGAAGTGATACAAGATGCGGTAATTGAATTAATGAAAACCGAAAAATTAACATTTACAAGTGGCTGTTCTTTAACAGTTTCGCCACCTGTTTTATCATCTATATATAAAAATTTAGATTTCTTTAAATCACGTTTAGTTCTTCGTCCGCAAGAAATTTCGAATAACCCAGAAGTTGTTCGTCGTCTTGGTCTTATTACTATTAATACTGCACTTGAGGCTGATTTATTTGGTAATGTTAACTCAACGCATGTGCTTGGAACAACAATGATGAATGGAATTGGCGGTTCGGGTGATTTTACACGAAATAGCTTTTTATCTATTTTCACATGTCCTTCTGTTGCAAAAGGTGGTGCAATTAGTACTATTGTTCCGCTTGTTTCACATTTAGACCATTCTGAACATAGCGTAAAAGTGCTTATTACTGAACAAGGAATTGCAGATTTACGAGGAAAATCACCAAATCAACGTGCACACGCAATTATTGAAAATTGTGTTAATCCTGATTATAAGCAACTTATGTGGGATTATTTAAAACTATGTTCTAAAAAATCACATACTCCTCATACGTTATCGGCAGCATATAATATGCATAAAGCGTTTATGGAAACGGGAGATATGAAAAATACTACTTGGTCTGATTGTGAGAAATAAAACAGAAACGTATTTAATTTTTTGATTGACTATCAGCAGTTTAGCTGTATATATGTTGTTCTATTAATGCTCGTAATTCGGTGTAATTGCGAGCAACTGGAAATTCAGGATAATCATGTATTACATTTTCTGGTGGACAATATAAAATACCAACTTCAGCAGATTTTAGCATAGAAATATCGTTGTAAGAATCGCCAAATGCTAAAACTTTATATTGCAAACTTTGAAATGCTTCTACTGTTTTACGTTTAGGGTCGGTTTGCCTAATAGTGTAATTTGTTATGCGACCAGAAGTGTCAATTTCAAGAGAATGACACAGTAAAAATGGATGTTGTAATTGTTTCATAAGAGGTTGTGCAAATTCTACAAATGTGTCAGAAACAATTACTAATCTACTTATTTCGCGTAACCATTGTGTAAATTCCAATGCTCCTTCGAGTGGCGAAATAGTTTCTATAACTGACTGTATATCTTGTATTTTGAGAGAATGTTCGTCTAAAATTTTTAAGCGATATTGCATTAATTCATCGTAATTTTGTATATCACGTGTTGTTAATTTTAAAGCATCAATACCAGTTTTTTTAGCAACATTAATCCACACTTCGGGAACAAAAACACCTTCTAAATCAGAACAAATAACCCACATTTTTATATCTTATAAACTATTATTTTTTACAAAAATACACAAAATATATTGTATGCAGATTTGTTTTTTGTAGTTTTATCAGTATGAATATGTATAATCAGTTACAAACAAAGGCTCGTGAGTTGGGAATATGTTTTTTGCATGTTACACAAGCTCATACTACCTTTCCATACGAACCACTTCAATATGCGTATAATCATGGATATCACGCAGATATGAAATGGCTTGCAGAAAACACCCATATTCGATGTAATCCGCATCGCATTGCCAATTTTGCACAGAGTATTATTGTATGCGGATTGCCATATTATCAGCCACTTCCTAAAAGAAGAGGTGCTATTGCAATGTATGCTTTAGGAAGAGATTACCATAAAGTGTTTAAAAAAAAGCTACATATTTTATCAGAAATATTACAAAATGCAGGATATGAATCACGCTGTTTTGTTGACACCGCCCCCATTCTTGAGCGTCCTATTGCCGAAAAAGCAGGTGCAGGGTGGATAGGAAAATCTTCTCTTTTAGTTTCAAAAGAACATGGAGTATTATTTTTTTTAGGAGAAATATTCACCGCATGTGTGTTACCATATCACACTCCTCAAAAAAATAAATGTAGCAGCTGCACCGTGTGCATACAAGCTTGCCCAACCAATGCAATTTTGCCCAACCAATATATAGATGCTCGCAAGTGCATTTCGTATTTAACAATAGAGCATAAAGGAACGATTCCTCATGCGTATAGAAAAGCCATTGGACATAGATTATATGGCTGCGACGAATGTAGTGTAAGTTGCATATATAATTCTTTTACAAAACCCACACAAGAGCCTGATTTTGCAGCTCGCAATTATCCTGATGTTGGCGAAATACTTTTATTAACGCCGCAGCAATTTACACACATATTTGCTGGAAGTGCTATTCATAGAATAGGATTAGAACGTTTGCAACGTAATGCATGTGTTGTATTAGGTAATATAGGAACAGAAGATGATATTCCTTTTTTAGAACACATACAAAACAACAGCAATCCTATGCTTGCAGAACATGCAGATTGGGCAATTCAAGCTATTCGTGTAAAAAAACCTTAGTATTATTCAAATACAGAGAATTATTGAGGCATTTCAAAATTATCCACCACAAAATCAATGTCTTTATCACCTCGTCCACTGAGGTTAACTAAAACAGATTTTTGCGGATTTTTTTGTGCTAATTTAAGAGCATACGCAACAGCATGAGCACTTTCAAGAGCAGGAATAATACCTTCTAATCTACTTAATTCATAAAACGCATCAAGACATTCAGCATCAGAAACATGTTCGTACTTAATACGTTTTAAATCCTTTAACATACTGTGTTCAGGTCCAACTCCAGGATAGTCCAATCCACTTGCAATAGAATATACTGGTAAAGGCTCACCTTTTTCGTCTTGTAATACATAGCATTTAAACCCATGAATAATTCCCGGAGTACCAAGCGTCATAGTTGCAGCATGATCGCCAATATGTAATGATTTCCCCCCTGGTTCCACGCCATAAATAGCACATTCTTGGTCATCTAAAAACGCAGAAAAAATACCCATTGCATTACTTCCACCTCCAACACATGCCACCACATTATCAGGAAGTTCGCCAGTCATTTCCAAAAATTGTTCACGTGCTTCAATTCCCACAATACGCTGAAAATCACGAACCATCATTGGAAAAGGATGAGGTCCAACAACAGACCCAATGCAATAAATAGTATTTATAGGGTCTTTTAGATACGCTTCAAACGCAGAATCCACCGCTTCCTTTAAAGTTTTTAATCCGTGCGTAACAGGCACTACCGTTGCTCCCAAAATTTTCATTCGCACCACATTAGGATGCGCTTTTTTAATATCCACCTCGCCCATATGTATTTCACATTCAAGACCAAAATACGCTGCAGCAGTAGCCAAAGCCACACCATGTTGTCCCGCACCAGTTTCTGCAATTAATTTCTTTTTTCCTAAATATTTTGCAAGCAAAGCTTCACCCATGCAATGGTTGAGTTTATGTGCTCCCGTGTGATTTAAATCCTCACGTTTTAAATAAATTCTACCCCCATATTTTTGCGACAATCTACTACAATAATACACAGGAGTTGGTCGCCCTTGATAGTGTTTTCGTATGCTACGAAGTTCGGTTATAAAATCGTGTGATTTACTAATTTTGAAATATGCGTCAGAAATTTTTTTCATTTCCGCATCAAGCTCTGGCGGTAAAAAAGCTCCACCATATTCTTTAAAAAAACCTTTAGAGTCGGGATATGTTTTAAAATAATTTTCAGCCATATTTTTGAGTTTTATTTTTGTACAATATAAAATGTAAAATTATTTGTTTTTTTTATAAAACACCATTTATTATTAATTATTTTGAGTGTTTTTGCCCACGTAAATAAAAACATAACCATAACATAACAATTAAAATGAAAACTATCAAAGTTCAAAACACGCTATTAGCAGTTTTTTTTATTTTTATTAATCTAATAACTTTTGGTCAAAGTAATTGGGTATCTGGAACAGTATATACATCAGGCACACAAGTGATGTACAATTCTCTTGTCTTTCGAGCAAATACAAATATTACAGAACAAAATAAGTATTTAACACCAAGAGATAATCAAATTGTTTGGGAAGTGCAGTGGATTAATGGAAATTCTTGGGTACAAGGAATAGAATATAAAATAGGAATGTTAGTTACAAATCAAGGAATAAATTATGTTGCGAATCAGAATATTCCTTCAACAAAAGCATATACGGAACCTCGTTATCTTCCTTCTATGTGGACATTACAATGGTCTAATAATGATGAGTGGATACAGAATATATCATATTTGAGTGGTATGATTGTAACATTTAATACGGTAACTTATAGAGCTAAACAAAATATTTTAAATGCAGGAACAAATCCGCATAATAATTATAATGAATGGGATTTAATGTGGAATAACGGTGATGTATGGATTGTAAATCTCAGTTATAAACAAGGAATGATTGTTTCATATAATGGATTTTTATACAAAGCTCTTCAAAACATTAATAATAAAAACATGCCTCCGAATAATAATATATCAGAATGGCAACGTGTTAGCTGATGATTATCTTAACAATAATGATACTGAACCACACAATCAATTTGAAGGATATTTTGAGACTTCAATAGTTCCTTCAAGCGGCTATGTTACAGGTTTTAGTGGTGAAGATGAAAATGGTTATTGGTCAAAAGTAGCGAGTGTAAAAGTTAAAGAACAATATTTTCAAGCGACGATGATTCTTGAGTTTATAGGGGGAACTTCTGGTTCTGATAATTTACCATCAGATATTGGATTTGCAGAAATTTTATTTAGAGTAAAACAACAATTACCTTTTCCCTCAGAGCCTTATATACAGTTGGAAATGATTTCGAGTAATAATAATAAGAAATTAAAAGCAACTGACTTTAAAGCAAAATTAGTATCTGTAAATGGTAGTGGTTCAACAGGCGAAAGCTATATTGAATTATATGTAAGAGTCGTGCCCCCATGGGAACAGATTAAGTTTTCACCTAATAGATTAAGTTTTTTTGATCCAACGAAAGTTGAGGTAAATATATATAATGAATCAGATTTTGTACAGTTTGTTACAGGAAATCTTACTGATTGTATTTCATTTGATGGTGCTCCTAAAAATGAATTAGTTATTAAACATTTAGCTACAGCTAATGAACAAACAGCATTATTAATTGATGTTAATAGAGATAAAACGAAAGCAATTTCGGTGTTAAATAATAGAAATGAAGAAGTGTTTCGAGTTATAGGGAATGGTATTGTTAATGCAAAAAAAGTATATGCTGAGGAATTTGAGGTTAAGTTACATGCTTTAGATATGTGGTATGACCACGTGTTTTCAGAAGAATATAATTTAATGACAATAAAAGAATTGCAGGCTTTTGTTATAGAAAATAAACATTTACCGGATATTCCTTCTGAAAAAGAAGTAAAAGAAAATGGATTTGAATTGAAGGAAATGAATGCATTACTTCTTAAAAAAATAGAGGAATTAACATTATATATCATTCAGCTTGAAAAAAGAATTAATGGACTTGAAGAATCTAAATAAACATTTAAATAATATATGTATGTATAAAATATTTGCAATATCTATTCTTTTCAGTGTTTTTAACACCTATTGTTTTTCTCAAACAACGATACGATACGATTACGATATGGCAGGAAATATGGTAGTTCGTTCGGTTATTACTTTAAAAAGTGGTGTGTTTGAGAAGCAAACGACTGAAAAACAGCCTATTAATGAGGCAGAATTAGATATTTTAGAAAAAACTGAATATCAAAATGAAGAAGTATTTGTAGGAGAAAATAAAGTGATAGTGTATCCAAATCCTACAAAAGGTAAATTAAAAATTGAAGTACAGAATATATCTGATTATTCTATAGTTGAAGTTGTAGTTTATTCTTCTTCAGGAAAAATAATTCATAAAAGTTACTTTTCTGATTTTTATGAAATTGTGGACTTATCAGCTAATCCAAGAGGTGTATATTTTATGCAAATTACAATAGGAAATAAAAAAAGAGAATGGAAGATAATTTTAGAATAGAAAATAATACATTAATAATGATATACGTGATAAAAAAATATGTAACTCTTATAGGTTTATTGTTTTCTATGCAGATTTTGTATGCTCAAAAAACAATTACATTATCAAAGCAAATAAATACTGCTCAAAACCATACGTATGTAGCAAGAGACAACATAATTTTTGCACAAGGGAGTGCATTTAGTGCGTATGATGCAAATAAATCAATACACGCATATATTGATGAAAATATTATTGTAAATGCGGCTTATCAAACCCCAAAAAATCCAAATACTCAAACAACAAATACAGATTTATCGGTAGGCATAACAACTGGGTATGCAGATGTAAGTCCCTCAGGAGCTGCTGTTTATTCAATACCGTTTTTTGCTCCTTTGGGAACGAATGGCATGCAACCCTCAATTGGCATTGCGTATAATAGTCAAGTAGCAAATGGAATTTTAGGTGTAGGTTGGAACATTACTGGTTTATCAACTATTACAAGAACGGGGAAAACCATACATCATGATGGAAAGGTAGAAGGAATAGTATTTGATAATAGTGATAATTTTATGTTAGATGGTCAACGGCTCATTAGTGTTGGAACAAAAGATAATAATGGATGGCAAACAGAATATAGAACGGAAATAGAATCGTTTGCTAAAATTTATATAAATGGATGGAATCAAACGCAAATGATAACTTCATTTACTGTAGAACATAAAAACGGACTTATGTATGAATATGGTAAAACAGATGATTCCAGAATTGAAGCTCCTGGACGCACATCCAATCTTAACGATCCAACAGTGGCATACGCATATGCTTTAAACAGAATAAAAGACCCACATGGAAATGAAATACATTTTAAATATATTGAAGATAGAGCAACCGGGGAATTCAATATTAAAGAGATTACGTATGCGGGTAACTCTATTATGTTTTTTTACGAAAAACGAGGAGATGTTTCAAGTGCTTATATAACAGGCTCAAGAATTGAACAAACTATGCTTTTATATAAAGTAAAAATTCTAAATCAAAATAAACTTGTTAAGTCGTATGAATTTAAATATGCTCAAGCTGGATTTGACAATAAAAGCCATTTGAATGAAATTATAGAATACGCTTCAAATGGAGAAAGGCTAAATTCTACTATTGTTGGTTGGGGGAACGCAGGAGCACTTATAAACACTGCACCGATAAACGAAATAGACGCTGAGCACCAAATATATACAGGCGATTTTAATGGAGATGGAATTATGGATTTGGCAGTGGTAACAAGTAATAGAGAATTATGGTATGGAGAAGGAAGACCTTCGGGAGTATTTAAATTTAGCGAAGTATATAAACTTCCAAGTAATTATGATAAAGATATATATAAAATTATAACAGCAGATCTTAATGGCGACAATAGAACAGATATAGTTTATGCAACAATAGAATCCTCTAAAGATGAAATTATATTTTACACATTACTTTCTAATAAAAATGGAATTACTGGTGAGAATGCGTGTGCTTTATGGAAAGACAATTTATATAGAAAACCTTTAGTGGGTGATTTTGATGGAGATGGTGTTGATGAAATATTGCTTATTCCATCGGAGGGAAATGGAACATACTCTTTTTTAACGTTACATGGAAAAATAGATTTTTTGTCAAATGCCTCACTTGAAATTACAGAAGAAAAGGAAGCTTTGCATACATACGTTATAGATTTTAATGGTAATGGGAAAAAGGATATAATGGTATTGAGAACTGATAAGTGTGAAATATATGAAATCAGTAACGAGAGTATAACCCCTAATATTACATTTAAAAAATTAGTATCTACCGGTTACCCTACATACTGGCATAAAGTGTTTTTTGGCGATTTTAATGGTGATGGAAATACTGATGTTTTAACATGGGTAAGTGGGTATGGATGGGAAGTGCATCAATCAAAAGGAAAAAGTGGATGGGACTGGGGAGTTGTTTCAAAACCATTGCTTATTGATAAGGATCCTACTGAATCCTCAAATAAAAACAGTATATTTATTGGTGATTTTAATGGAGATGGAAAATCAGATATTTTAGAGCTAATTCAAAGTGAAAGTGATTCGCTTATGTTTATTGTTAATGTAAATTATTCAAAAAACGGAACATTTTATAAACAATCATCAGTACATGCAGGCATGCATGTTAGTAAAAACCCTAATACATACCAAACGCCTCCAGCAGATTTTAATGGAAATGGAAAATCTGATTTTTTATTACAAGGAGGTCTTTATAGGAATAACAAACAACTTTTAAGTTTTTACAAAGATGAAGAACTTCATATAGTTACATCTATTTTTGATGGAATAAATAATATATCATTTAATTATGCTCTTTTAACAGAAAATAAAGCAACATATACAAAAGGTTATAACTCTGTTATGCCGTATAAAGATTTTTCTGGTCCGTTAAAAGTAATAGCAAGTGTTCAATATAGTGGAATGCAGCCTGTTAATTATTATTATAAAGAAGCGATTATGCACCACAATAAAGGATTTTTGGGATTTAAAGAAATATCACAACAAAACACGCTCGATAATAGCAAAACAGTATCAACTTTTACAATAAATACTTTGTATGCCACTATGAATTTGCGTCAAAGTAAACAATATATTGGAAATACTTTGATTAGCCAAACTACATACATTAATAATATTCATTCAACATGTAATGATAAGATACTATTTCCTTATGTTACAGAAGTAAAAACCGAAGATTTCATAAACAATACAGAATCAATAAAAACAATAGCATATCTTGATTTAGATAAAGGTTTAGTTGATAATGTAAAAACCAAAATAGGTATAAAAGGAAGTGTGAATGCTCAGGATTTTGTACAAGAAAAGTATGAAAATTACATACAAGCAGGGAGTTGGATGCTATCAAAACCGCAAAAAACAACAATTATAAAATCAAGAGAAAGTGACCCTACTGATTATGTAAGAACAACTAACTATACATATACAAATAAAGGGCAGGTAGAAACTATTATTTCGGATAATGGAGTAACAGTAACAAATACATATAATAATAAAGGAAATCTTACACAAAAAAGAATTTCTGGTACTGATTTTAGTTCACGAACAGAAAGTTATGCATACGATTCTTGGGGAAGATATATTATATCAAAAACAAATGTTTTAAATCAAAAATCATATTTTGAATATGATCCATTATTTGGTAATATAATTAAATCTACCGGAGTTGATAACCTTTCTGTTGTACATGAATATGATGATTGGGGAAATAGGATACAAACAATTATGCCAAATGGAGAAATAATTACATATTCAACCGGATGGGAGAGTTCTGATAAAGGATTGTTTTATACGTATGTTAAAGTACCTAATTCTCAAAATACAAAACAATACTTTGATAATTTTGGACGTGTAGTATTAGTAGAAACACAAAAAACAGGCGGTACCGTTCTGCAAAAAGCAAAATATAATTCTAAAGGACAGCTGGAAATGTCATCATTACCTTATTCTTATGGAGCTATACCTATTTGGAATAAAACAAATTATGATATATATGGTAGGGTAATATCAGAAATAAGTAATGTAAATGAAGCAGGAACTGCAACACCGCTCAGTTTAACAACAAATTATTCTTATTCAACAAATGCTTTACGAGTTATAGATGGTTTTGGCAACGTTGCCAAAAAAACCTACAACCACTTTGGCGAAGTTATAGAATCAGAAGATAATGGAGGAAGAATCGGACACACCTATTATAGCTCTGGTTTGCCAAAATCGGTAGTGTATAAAACACCCGGCGGAGCAGTGCAAGCTGATACAGAAATAACAATGGAATACGATAATTTTGGAAATCAAACTGTTCTTAATGACCCAAGTGCTGGTAAAATTGAATATCAGTATAATTCATTGGGACAGTTAATAAATCAAAAAGATGCCAGAGATAATGAATATTCTATGCAGTATGATATTTTAGGCAGATTGATGAGTAAAACAGTACCAGAAGGCGTGTATGCATATTCATATAATAATTCAGCTAATGGAATAAATCAGTTAAAGTCTGTTGTAGCTCCAAACAACACATCAACAGTATATAAATATGATTCGTACGGCAGAGTTGTGAAACAGATAGAAAATATTGATGATGAAGAATTTACCTATCAGTTTGAATACGACAACACCTACCTGAGACGTATGTTGTATCCTTCGGGTTTTGCCATAAAATTTTTGTACGATGCCTATGGTACACACACCGCAACCACCGATGATGCTAACAAAGCAATATGGACATTAAAATCTTTACACACATTGGGCGGCATACGGGCATATACCTTAGGCAACGGCTTAACCACAACCCACACCTACGATGCCGACTATGGCACCCTTGTAGGAATACAAACCGGAGCGGTGCAACAGATAGAATTTGACTTTAAAAATACTGACAATAAACTACAGCAAAACCTGCAAAGCCGCACAAGCTTTGGCATGCAAGAAACCTTTGCCTACGATAAAGCCAACAGGCTTACCCGTTCGCAGGTAGAGCAGCACACGCCCATACTTGTAGAATATGCCGACAACGGTAATATTACCTATAAATCGAACGTGGGTACATATTCTTACGAAAATAGCTCGGGCGAACAGGCTTTGCCATATTCTGTAAAAGGAATACAAACTCCCGCCCATGGGGTGCAGCAGATAGAGCGGCTTGAATTAAGCTACACGCCACATAAAAAAATAGCGCAAATACTGCAAACAAAAGGCAACAAAATGGCAGAATTTACGTATGGAGCTAACGAACAACGAGTAAAAATGGTATTAAAAGAACATAATAAACCCTATAAAACAAAGTATTACGTAGGAGCGTACGAAAAAGAAATTATGCCCAACGGAAGCACACGCGAACTGCATTATATAGATGGGGTGGGTATATACGTACAATCGAGTAGCGGGGTGCAAGAAATGTATTACACCCACAAAGACCATTTGGGCTCTATAACCGAAATTACAGATAGCCAAGGAGCAGTAGTAGAACGCCTTAGCTACGATGCCTGGGGCAACAGAAGAAATTCCCATACATGGGACTATGATTCTGATGGAGATAATTTCCTGTTCGACAGAGGCTATACCGGACACGAACATCTTGATGATTTTGCTATAATTAATATGAATGGTCGTATATATGATCCTTTAACCGGTAGAATGATGGCACCCGATAATTACGTGCAATCATCTCTTTCGCAAAACCTAAATCGGTATTCCTACTGCCTTAACAACCCCTTGATATACACCGACCCAAGTGGAGATTTAGTGTGGTTTGTCCCTGTTATTATTGGGGCTGCTATCGGAGGAGCATCTGGTTATATGATTGGGCAAGCAAATGGTGCTTCTGGTTGGAATATGGTAGGATATATTGCAGGAGGTGCATTAATTGGTGGATTGTCTGGAGGTGCAGCAGTAGGAATTAGCGCAGTTGGAGGAGGGGCTATGTTGGCGGGAGCTGGGGCTGGAGCTATTAGTGGTGCGGGTTTTAATGGACTTGCAACTAATTGGGATAGCCAAACTATGTTAAAAGGAGCTGCTTTTGGTGCTATATCTGGTTTTGTTGGTGGTGGTGTAGGTGCTGCTATCGGCGGTGGTGCAGGTGCTTTTGCTGGTGGTGCTTCTGCAAACCTTACAAATCAGTTACTTTATTCTAAAGGTGATTTTAATCAAGTTAATTTAAGCTCTGTCGCTTTAAGTGGAGTAATATCTCTTGGTT
>Ga0265293_10002908_pt1 | contig 32977 bp, 33 predicted proteins | sample Munlanlewell138R_FD_192505 | JGI IMG/M metagenome (GOLD analysis project Ga0265293, IMG submission 192505) | Leachate microbial communities from a municipal landfill in Southern Ontario, Canada - Leachate well 138R | ecosystem: Engineered > Solid waste > Landfill > Unclassified | place: Canada... | reverse complement strand
GGTAGAGGCTTGGCAACAACACAGAAACAACAAAAATAGTAAAATCAATTGGCAATTTACAACAAACGACGCAAGACAAAAACTCAGAAGACTATATCCGTCAATTTATAATTAACAAAACACTAGTGAAGAACTGAAATACCAAGACGCATAAAAAGAACACCAGCATATAACATACATAACCGCTGCGCAACCCTCATTTTCAAACCGATTTCCAAATGAAAACTAAATGATTGCTTATATTTGAAAATTAGCGGCAAGCAGACCGAAAACTTAAGACCATTCAAATAAACTAAGATGAAAAAAAACAATCTAACAAAACTGAACATATTTTTATTGTCAATTACTTTATTTATTACATCGTATTTTTTGGTTCCCAAAATTTCAAATTTACTTATACCTAAAATTGAAAATCTAAGATTTTATTCAACTAGTCTAAATGAACAATTTAAACTCCATCTATATTTCTCAATAATAATAGGAATCGCTCCTATACTCCTTTATTTCACTTGGAGATTAGCTAAAATTAATAATAAAAGCCAAAAAATATTGAGCTTCCTTTTTGTTTTTATATTTATGGCAATCTCAATATTTACAAGACAACAGATTCTTAAATATAAATTCAAAAACTTACCAAATCTAAGAACAGAAACTGATGAAATAATTATTAATTCTTTCCACATTAAAAATTTAAACTACGAGTTTTATTTACTTATAGGACTATTGTTAGGATGTGTAACAAGTTATCTAATCTTTAAAAATAAAGTAAATCAAAAAAAATATATTCAATGAAATTCTGCCAGCCGCTAACAAAGCTAACCGCTGCGCAACCCTCATTTTCACAATCTAATTTTCCGGGATAGTGATTTCCGGGAGGTTTGTTCTCGAATTAAAATGAGAAATTCTCACGATGAAAATTGCCTATTGCAAACAAATTTTCTTTCAAGAAATTCGTTTGCCTTTCTGCTCAGAAAAGATATAATCACCTAAAAGCCAAATGCTTTCAGCTTACAGGATTTCCTTGAAAATCTTGATGGCTTTTTCCAAGTCTTCACGTTTTACATTCAGGTGTGGACGGAATCTGACAGACTGGTCTCCGCATGGCAGAATGATTAAATCCTTGTTGTAGGCTTTTTTCAAAAATAAATTTCTTTCTTTCTCCGTTGGTAAATCGAAAGCGCAGAAAAGCCCCATGCCGCGGACGTTAGAAATTGCACCGGTTTCTTGGATTTTCTCCAATTCTGATTTCAGGAATTCTCCTTGTTGGTTCACATTGTCCAACAGATTTTCCTGTTCGATGACATCCAAAATCAGTTTGAAACGTATCATGTCGATGAAGTTTCCGCCAAAGGTGGAATTCAAGCGGCTTGATTCGTGAAAAACATTGTTTTCAACCTGATTCATCTTTTCCTTGCTGGCAAGAATGCCACAGACTTGGGATTTTTTTCCGAAAGCAATGATGTCAGGAATCACATCATAATTCTGATATGCCCACATTTTTCCGGTAATGCCCATTCCGGTTTGCACTTCGTCAAAAATCAGCAGAATTTCTTTTTCATCACAGATGTTTCTCAGTTCCATTAAAAATTCATTGCGGAAGAAATTGTCACCACCTTCGGCTTGAATGGTTTCTACAATCAGACAGGCGATTTCGTCCGGACTTTCTGCAAAAGCCGCATTGATTTGGTCAATGGCCGCTTTTTCATTTTGAATAGTTACCGCCAGATTTTCTGCTGTGATGGGGAAATATAATTTCGGATTGGTGATTCTCGGCCAATCAAATTTCGGGAAATACATGTATTTTCTCGGATCCGAAGTGTTGGTCAGCGAAAGGGTGTATCCCGAACGACCATGAAAAGCTTGTTTGAAGTGAATCACTTTGCCGGCTTCTTTGTCAATTCCTTTGGAAATATTCAGTCTGGTTTTCCAGTCAAAAGCAGCTTTCAATGCATTTTCAACAGCCAGCGCACCGCCGGAAACGAAGAAAGCATACTGCAATTCCTTGGGCATGGCCACCCTGGCAAAAGTATCGACAAAATCCGCAAATTGTTCGGAATAAATATCGGATACCGTCGGCTTGTTGACTGCCATTTGCCCAAGAAAATCTTTGTTCTTCAATAGGTATGGATGGTTGTAACCAATAGAACCCGATGCAAACATACTGAACATGTCCAAATACTCTTTTCCTTCTACATCTACCACATACGAACCGTGTGATTTCTCCATATCCATGATCAGCGGATAGCCGTCGGCCAGGATGTGTTTCTCCAATCGGTTCAGTACATTTTGCGTTTCGTTTGCCATATTCGTTTCAATTCCCATAACTGTGTTTTTTTAATGATTTTGAAAAATGAGTTGCAAATTTAATAAAATTTAAGGTGACTTTTCATGGATGTTCTCATTCGGTCGGAAAAAGATTTCCTATTAATTTTTCTTGCTCAGATATTCATTGGCCAGAATACGGCCGGCGGCGATTTGTCGGTAAATAATTTTTGTTTCCATCGCCGGGGAACCGAAATAGGATTTTCCACCTTCGAGGTTGTTGCCAACGCCGGACTGCGCAAGTACTTCCGCTTTGTCACCAATAGTAATTCCGCTTTTCACGCCGACTTGTCCCCAAAGCGTTACATAGTTGCCGATAATCACGCAGCCGGCCACTCCGGTTTGCGAAGCGATGAGGCATTCTTTTCCCAATATAGTGTCATGCCCGATCTGCACAAGGTTGTCGATTTTGCTTCCTTTTCCGATTCTTGTGGAAGCGGTTACACCACGGTCAATTGTACAATTTGCACCGATTTCCACCTCATCTTCAATGACGACATTTCCGATGGATTTTAATTTGTCAAAACCCGTTTCCCGTTTTTTGTAATAAAAAGCATCGCCACCGAGAACCGTTCCCGAATGTATGATTACATTGTCCCCGATAACACAATTGTCTCCGATGGAAACATTGGCGTGAATCAAACAGTTTTTTCCGATTTTCACATGATTACCCAGAAAAACATTGGGCTGAAGGTGGGTGCCTTCTCCGATGACTGCGGTGGGTGCAATCATTTGGCGAGAAGCGATGAATGGATTGAAATGTTGTCCGATTTTCACAAAATCCCGAAATGGGTCGTCAGAAATCAGCAGGGCTTTTCCGGGCGGGCATTCCACTTTTTTATTGATTAGAATGATGGTGGCCGCACTGTTCAACGCGGCGTCATAATATTTTGGATGATCGACAAATACGATGTCTCCGGGTTCCACTACATGGATTTCATTGAGTCCAAATACAGGGAAATCATCGCTTCCAACGTATTTAGCATCAATCAATTCTGCGATTTCTTTTAGTTTCCGGGGTTGGAGAAATTTCATTTTGAGTTAGATTTATTTTTTACAAATATATTTTTTCTTTTTGGATGTTTTCCATTAACTTCGACAACAAATTAAATTGAAAACAAACTAAAACCAAAAATTTAAAATTATGAAATTTCAAAAAGGATTCACAGCCATCGTATTGGGAACGGCATTTTTGATAACTTCTTGTAAATGTGAGAAAAAAGATGCTGTCAGTTCTCATGCAGAAGATAGCGCAACCACCATGATGCCTGCTGTGGCTGACGATGCAGACAACGCAATGGTTTCAGCCAATCTGGATGCCGACGGAAACTATATATATAATGTAGGAAATCTATTCGATTTGAATTTGCCGGATGGAACCCGGCTTTCTGTGGGTGAAAACAGTTCAGAAAACAAGATTTATAAAATGCTGAGTGATTCGGGATTTACTGTAAGTGATGATAAGACGCAGGGTTGGGTAACTTTGGATAGAATTTATTTCCCTACGGGCGGCTCTGATTTGACCGGAATTTCGCAGGCACAAATCAGTAATATGGTTGCCTTGTTGAAAGCTTTTCCTGACGCCAGTATCAAAGTGGGGGGCTACACGGACAATACCGGCGGGGACGATGTCAATCTGAGGGTTTCCGGTGAACGTGCACAAACCGTAGCTGATGCAATTGTGGCTGCAGGTATTGATAATTCCAGAATCGAAAGCGAAGGTTATGGTGCCAATCATTTTGTATGCCCGGACAATGATACCGATGAATGCAAAGCCCAAAATAGAAGAGTAGATGTAAGAATCACCCAAAAATAATGCTGAATTTTTCAGAAATGATGAAACCCGGTTCGCGTGAATCGGGTTTTTTCTTAGGCTAAGGTTTTGAGTAACAGAAATCGGGAAAAAAGATTTGAAGAAATTCATAGAAGCTAATTTTAAGTCTTTTACGACTTCCCAAAAATGTTTACTTTTAGAAACTGAAAAAACAACCGAAATGAATTATCAGAATCTGCTTGTAGAAATTGAGAATAAAATAGCAGTGGTCAAGCTCAATCGCCCTGAAGCACTGAATGCACTCAACAGAGAGATGCTTAATGAACTGAGCAATTTCTTGGATAAAGCCGCCACAAACACCGACATTCGTGTGCTCATCCTGACCGGAAGCGGCGAAAAATCCTTTGTGGCCGGGGCAGACATCAAAGAATTTAGTGATTTCAGCGGAGTTCAAGGCGAAGCCCTTGCAAGAAAAGGACAAGAAATGGTTTTTGATAAAATTGAAAATTTCAATAAACCGGTGATTGCCGCAATAAATGGTTTTGCATTGGGTGGAGGTTTGGAACTTGCGATGTCGGCACATTTCAGAATCGCTTCGTCCAATGCGAGGCTCGGTTTGCCGGAAGTAACTTTGGGACTGATTCCCGGTTACGGCGGAACCCAACGATTGCCGAGATTGGTTGGAAAAGGAAGGGCAGCGCAGATGATTTTTACGGCAGAAATGATCAATGCACAAAGCGCATACGAATTTGGCTTGGTCAATGAGGTGACAGAACCGGCTGATTTGATGGATAGAACCAAAGCAATTGCTTCAAAAATCGCAACAAATTCATCGGTGGCGATTTCGAAGGCGATTGAAGCCATCAATTCGGGAGATTCAAAAAGCGGCTTTGAAGTCGAAATCAGAAGCTTCGGTGAATTGTTTGAGAAAGAAGATTTTATGGAAGGCGTTGGTGCTTTTCTTGAAAAAAGAAAACCGGATTTTAAGTGAGAACCCTGTAAAATTTTTATCATTGTGAATCCAAATGGTTGAATTTTTATTTGTAAAGTCACAATTTTGGATTTTGAATTAACAGCTTAAAACTAATCTATGACCGATTTTTTCGAAAAATTAAGCCACGAATTTACCCTTCCGCTCGATAATCCGATTTTGTTTTTTTCGGTCATTCTCCTGATTATACTGCTGGCTCCAATTTTACTGAAAAGACTAAATATACCGGGAATCATCGGTTTGATTATTTCCGGAGTACTCGTTGGGCCGCACGGATTCAATGTGTTGGAAAATAATTTTGCAATGAAACTATTTTCCACCATCGGTTTGTTGTACATCATGTTCATCGCCGGTTTGGAACTCGATTTAAACGAATTCAAAGCCCACAAAAACAAAAGTTTGGTTTTTGGTTTTTTTACTTTTTTCATTCCTTTGGCGATTGGCTTTCCGGTCATGTATTATGTTCTGGGGTATTTCTACGATTTTGACTTTAACGCCAGTTTCCTGACAGCCAGCATGTTCGCTACGCACACATTGGTGGCCTATCCGATTGTCAGTAGGCTCGGGGTTTCCAAAAATCAGGCAGTGGCGATTACCGTTGGCGGAACCATTCTGACCGATACTGCGGTTTTGATTGTGCTGGCCATCATCGTCGGCAACCACAAAGGAACGCTCGATCAGGCTTTTTGGATACAACTCGGTATTTCGTTGGTGATTTTTTCGGCCATCATGTTTTTACTGATTCCGAGAATCGCAAGATGGTTTTTCAAGAAATTGGAAAGTGAGAAACACGCCCATTATATTTTTGTACTTGCGGTGGTGTTCTTTGCAGCTTTTTTGGCCGAAGTTGCAGGAATCGAGGCGATTATAGGTGCGTTTGTTGCCGGACTGGCTTTGAATCCATTGATTCCGCAATCTTCGACTTTGATGAACCGGGTTGAATTTATTGGCAATTCGCTTTTCATTCCTTTTTTCCTGATTTCAGTAGGTATGTTGGTGGATGTCAGCGTGATTCTGAACGGTTGGGAAGGGATTGTTGTGGCCATCGTACTAAGTGTTGTGGCCATTTTCGGGAAATGGATTGCCGCTTGGATTACCCAGAAAATTTACAAATACACCGGTGCGCAACGACAACTGATTTTTGGATTGAGCGGTGGACACGCAGCCGCCACTTTGGCGGTGATTTTGGTTGGATACCGTGAAGGAATCCTGGACGATGGAATTTTGAACGGTACGATTATTTTGATTTTAATCACTTGTGTAGTAGCTTCTTTTGCAGCTGAAAAAGCAGCCAAGAAAATCGCATTGAGCGAGGAAAAAGATTTATCGGTTGAAAATCTGAAAACCCGTACAGAACGAAGTGAACAAATACTATTGCCGGTGTCTGATCTTTCTTCGGTTGAAAGTTTATTGGATTTTGCATTGATTGTCAAAGACAAAAACTCAGAGAATCCAATTTCTTTGCTTTCGGTCGTGCCCAATGACGAAGAGGCCGAAGTCAATCTGTTGAAATACAAGAAGGAGTTAGAAAAATACATCGAACAAGGTTCGGCTGCAGAGACCAAAGTCAATACCATCACGACCATTGACCACAACCAGGCGAGTGGGATTGCACGGATTTCCAAAGAAACCAGTGCAGATATCGTCATCATGAAATGGCCGGAAAAGAGCGGGATTTTCGACTATATTTTTGGTGATAAAATGGGAACCATCATCAACAAGGTAGATCGGATTTTGGTTTTCTGCCATATCGTGAAACCGTTGATTGAAAAGAAAAGACTGATTTACATCTGTCCACCTTTTGCAGAAAGAGAAAACGGTTTCAAACTCATCGTTTCAAAAGTGATGAGAACCGCCCAGGAATACAGTGCTTCGGTGATGATTTATGCAGAAGAAAGAACTTACAATGCGATGCAGAATATCGTCAAAGAATCCAAATTGCCCGGTAAACTTAATTTTACACCCTTTTCTGATTGGGACGATTTCTTAATCATTTCTAAAGACATACAACCCACCGACCTGATTATTCTAAATTCTGCAAGAAGAGGCTCGGTTTCCTATATTTCATCACTCGAAAAAGCACCCGGGAAATTCGAAAAATATTTCCCGAAAAACAGTTTGATAGTGATTTACCCACAAGTCCATGAAGGTGTTCCCAACATGGATAATTATGAGGATTTCTCTACCGCACCAATGAACAAAGGCGTAGAAACCATTGAAACCATCAGCAAAGGCATTGGGAGTATTTTCAAGAAAGGTAAGAAGAAGTGATTTTTATGATTTTATAAACTAAATGATGATGGATTTAAAAGACAAAGTGGTTTACATCACTGGCGGAAGCAAAGGCATCGGGTACGGAACTGCAAAAATTCTACTCAAAGCAGGTATGAAGGTCGCCATCAGTGGACGAAAGGCCGAAGATATTGAAAATGCAGCTCGCTCTCTGGGCGATGAATCAAGGGTTTTGGGATTGGTTTCTGATGTTGGAAATTTTGAAGACGAAAAGACTGCGGTAGATAAAATCTTGGCTCATTTCGGTCAGCTCGATGTGGTACTTGCCAACGCAGGTGTCGGGATTTTTGAAAGTGTGGACAATTTGTCCGTTGAGGATTGGGACAAGATGATGAAAACCAATCTGTACGGCGTTTTTCATACACTGAAAGCCAGTGTAGAAGCCTTGAAAAAGACGGAAGGTTATTACATAACATTGGCGAGTTTGGCCGGTACGAATTTCTTCGAAAAAGGAGCTGGCTACAATGCGAGCAAATTCGGTGTGGTCGGTTTCACACAAGCAGCCATGTTGGATTTGAGAAAACACAACATCAAGGTTTCAACCATCATGCCCGGGTCGGTGGCCACTTATTTCAACAACCATGTACCCAACGAAAAAGACGGTTGGAAAATTCAACCCGAAGACATCGGACACTTGGTTTTGGATTTGTTGGAAATGAATCCGCGAACCTTGCCGAGCAAAATCGAGGTGCGACCGACACGGCCGGGTGGAAATCCGAGTATTTGAGTAAACTAACTGAAATTCAATTAAATAAAAGTTTAATCTCAATTTCCCGAAAATTAATCCGTATTGAATTCCAAATACTATCTGGCAGTCATCACGACCTATGTGATTTATGGTTTGTTCAGCCTGCCACTGAAAGCCATTGATGCGTATGCTTCCTTGGATATTTTGCTTTCAAGGCTGTTGATGGCAGGGCTACTGATACTTTTTTTCAGTTTTGTTTTCCGAAGAAAAATCACCTTTGAAAATTTCCGGATTTTTAAACATTTACCCCAAAAGGAAAAACAAAAAGTTTTGATGGTCAACATCATAAGCTCGGTGCTACTTGCAGCGAATTATTATTTATTCATTTACGTGATGAACCGTGTGAGTGTCAATGCCACCGCATTGGCCTTTATGCTATGTCCGATAATCAATACATTTTTGGCTTATATTTTCCTGAAAGACAGGCTGAGTAATTTGCAGTGGATTGCAATCGGGCTGAGCATGATGAGTTGTTTTATGCTTGCTTTCGGAGACTTTTCCGAAACGCTTTACGCTTTCGCCATCGGATTGATTTATGCGACTTATCTGGTATTGCAGAAAAATAACATTCAGTTAGACCGTTTTTTTACATTGACTTTTCAATTGGTAGTAGCCATCGTAATCATGCTGCCTTTTTGGTCTTACCGAAGTCCGGAGCCGGAAAAGACTTGGTTTTATTTTGGGATTATTTTTATGATTGCAGCCTTGTTTACAATCATTCCGATGTATCTAAATGTATTGGCACTCAATAAATTGAGTTCATCTACTGCGGGGATTTTCATTTATCTGAATCCGGTTTTGAGTTTTTCATTGGCATTGTTTTACTTCCATGAGAAAATGAGTGGGTTGAAAATTCTGGCTTACGCCATCGTATTTTTCTCCGTGATTTTATTCAATATTGACATCATCCGCCAATTATTGAAAATAAAAAAGGCCTGAAAAATGTTTCAGACCTTATCAAATTATTGAAAATTCATTATTTATTGCACTGCAATCTTTTTCACGGCATCTTTTTGCGTAATTTGTTTGGGCAAACGGATGTTTAAAATCCCGTCTTTGTAATTGGCTTCCACACTTTCGGTGTCCACTAAATTTTTGGGCAAAGTGAAACTTCTGTTGAAATTCATATAGTTGAATTCTTTTCGGGTGAAATTTTCCTCATTTTCTTCTTTCTCGGAAGATTTGCTCACACTCAGTTTCAGAATATTATCTACCACTTCGATGTTGAAATCTTCTTTGTCCAATCCGGGAGCGGCCACTTCGATTTCAAAATGACTATCATTGTTTTTGATGTTAACGGCCGGTACGGAAAAATGTCTGCGCACTTCGGAAGTGAAAAGCGGTGAATCATTGAATAAACTGTCGAGCAATCCACCGAACAAATCTTGATTCTTTCTCATTAATGTATTCATATCTTGTAATTTTAAATTGTTTTGTGATTTCAAACTCATTTTTGCAAAATATATTCCACTGCAAAATTTTGATAAAAACACGCCATTATGACGTATTTAATCAATAAAACATCGTTTCCTCACGAATTTAAACGCCATTTTGACATGCTTATGAATATTTTGTTAAAATTCAAATTAATCAAAAATTAAATCATACCTTTAGTTCATAATTTTTATAAAATTCAACCGACATGAAAAAAGCTTTATTACTTCTCAGTTCTGTTTTATTTACCGGTTACATTGCTTATGGTCAAGACATCACGGCGGCAACCGGAATCAAGCAAGGACAAATTGAATTCAATGATTTCAGAAAAATTGATTTGAACAATTTGGATGCCGGACAGATTATCTTAACTAAAACCGACAAAATCAATCTCGAATCCAATGAATCAGAGATAGGAAAAATCTGCAGTTGCGGGAAATACATTGCTGCGATTACGGAATCCCTGAACGGTGATTTGTTTTATGTGCCAATGACCAATCCGCAGGTAATGATGATTAACACGGTTTCCAAAGCGGGAACGCGAATCGATATTCCCAATTCCGTTTTGAATCCGAAAGATCAGGGTACTTACTTTGCGCGGATGACTACTACGCCGGACGGTTATATGTACGCGTTGAACAATGCGGGAACCGAATTTGTGAAAGTTTCACCGAATGGAACTGTTCAGAATCTTGGTGCAATCCAGCAATTCGCAGATATGGCGCAATCCTTTGACAAAAAGTTTGCATTGTACGGCGGTGATATGCTGTCAGATGCCTTCGGAAATGTTTATGTGATTACGGCTTCTACCCATGTATTCAAAATCAATCCGAGAAGTCTGACTTCTGAATATCTTGGTTCAATCAATGGGCTTCCTGATGGTTACACCGTGAATGGTGCTGCTGTTCAGCAAGATGGAAGCGTACTGTTGGGAACAACTTCCCAAAAAGCATTCTACACATTGGATATCAATACGTTAGAAGCGACTTTCAAGACGGCGTCCCCTTTTTTTGTGTATGACCTGTCAAGTCCATTTTTCTTGCGTCAAGCTGAAATGGATCAAATCGCACAGGCAGGAAATGACTACAGTTTGTTTCCGACTGTCGTGAGAAATTCTCAATTAAATATTGTTTCAAATTCAAGTGAAAGCACAATTTTGAATATCAGTGTTTGGAATCTGAGCAACAAACAGATTTATTCCAATTCAGTGAAAGTACAATCCATCGGGGATTTTAAAGTTAATCTTAATGGTTCCCTTCAACCGGGAATCTATGTTTTGAAAGCCGTTAACCAAAACGGAGAAGAGGTTATCAATACCAAGTTTACGCTTCTTCGTTAATTTAGAGCGAATTATTTTTTAGGCTTTCATTAAGGACAGCTCAGTCGGTACAAGTCGGTTGAGCTGTTTTTTTATAATGAAAGAAATATTATTTGTTCAGGAATTTAGGTTTGTGCGAAGTAATCACCCCTTTTATTAAAACAATGTGGTCAGATAAAACCTCCCGGAAATCACATTCAGAGAAGTTAGTTTTTATGCTTCTGAAAAATTAGTTTCTGGAATTGAGTGTTTTGTGCAAGGGTTACTGATGTTTAGCTGATATTTTTATCTTCAATTTTTAAATATATCTTTTTCATTTTCGAAGACATATTTTAAACATTTATCGAATTCACTTTTTACTGATTTACTTAAGTATTTGCTCCAAGTTGGGTTGCTTTCTTTTCTCAATAAAGCAAATATTGCTAAACCATAAGCCCATTCTGATATTTTCATATAACCTGAACTTCGGTATTCCCAAAATTCTGAATTATTATTAAATTGAAAAGATGCGTTAGCATTGAATATTCCTAAACCAAAAAACACAGTTGAATAATCGGTTAAAATTTCATCATTATCTTTTAATTTCTTTTCGCCGAGTAATTTTAGATGACAAAGTTCGTGTGCAATTGTAGCAATAAGATTTTCAGGACTGTTAAGTAAATCGGCGTCTATTGCTATTCCATATTTACCTTTTTGATTTTTGTGTAAGTAGAATCCTATTGAGTCGGAAGCACCTTCTTCTTTTTTCAAAAATATTTTTTGACTTCCCGAGTTTATTTCTTTTGGTGCGTTTTGAAAGAAATCCATTATCACTTTGGATTCGTTAATTTGCATATTTTGACAAACTATTTTTAGTACATCAAAAGCATTTTCTTCCGATTGATTCCACTTTATTGGAAAATCCTCAAAAGTAGGAGTGAGTACTTTTCGATTTTCAAGTGGTGGATTTGGGAATTCTTGTTTTAACCAAAGTAAACAGTTTTCAAAATAATTTCTTAATTCGAAATCTAATGGTTCATAATTTCTATTTGATTTGAAAAATTTGAACATTATTTGTTTTTAGGATTGGCTATAACGGCAGTCTGTGAAAAAATCATCACAAACTTTTCAAATATAAGCAATCATTTTATGTTTTCTTATGGAAATCAGTTTGAAAAAATAGGGGGGCAAACGGTTACATGGCTTTCATCTCTATGTTCGGGATGGATGAAAACTTGGTTATTATTGGCTGTAGCTATTGTTTAGTTTTTTATATAGAAATCTTTAAAGTATAACTCATCTGAGTAATCAACCAAAGTTGATTTTGATTTTTCACTTGTTATTATAATGATTTTATTTTCTTTTAAAATCCCTTTTGTTGTCCTTAAAATGGTTTCTTTTCGAGGTTTCTCAATTATTATCACTTGAATATTATTTTGAAGTTCTTTTTCTTTTCTATTTAGAACTTGACTTTCTGTAATATACCCATTTCGTTTATCATCTTTTCTGAATAAATAATCATACTTTATAGATGCAAGGCTCTTTCGATTAGGTACTTCATTAAATGGAATTTTCAAATTGAAATCATTGTCTAATTCCTTTTTTATTTTAAAATTTTTCAATTTTGAATCAAAGTCATAAATAAATTCAATTTCTATTTGTTTGTTATAAAGTTTTGCCCCTCTATCAGTTTTAAATTTGATTTTATACTCAAATTCATTGTCGTTTGAGAATGAAAAAACAACATCTCTTTCTTTAATTTCTATTTGATCTGTAAAAAGTATAGTATCATTTTCTAATTTCCACTTACCTTTATAATCTTTCCAAGTAAAACAGCTGATCGTAGGTCTTTTAGCGAAAGTAAATTCTTTATCAGAATTTAGAATAATTTCTTTGATACCTTCGTCCCAATAAAATGATACATCATTTATAATAAGTGAATCTTTAATTTCATAATTTGAAAAAGTTGCAGGATAAACTTGTGAAAATACATTCACATACAATATAGAAGATAAAATGATTACAAAGTTTTTCATAATAATTCAGACTATCGTTATTGGTTGTCTCTGTAAATCAGTTAGATGTAATTTCTGACTCTTCCTTAGTCAGGTCAAATTTAGTAATTTGTTTTTTAATGCAGTTGACCAATTCCAGTTTTCTTTTTCATCAAGAAATAGGTATTGAGTAGGAGGGTTAACTTTACTTAGTATATCCGAAATTTCAATCAATAATAACCCAGAAATTCTTGCCCCGCTTCTGAAATCATCCCCATTTCCCAGGGAGGTTCAAAGCTGACATTGACATCAACTTTCCAATCGGGAAAGGAATCTTGTAGGGAAATCGAAATATTCTCATAGATACTTTCCCCCATTGGACAAAATTCCGTTGTGAAAGTGATGACCACATCCAAAAATTTATTTTCCTTGTCAAAATCGAGTTTGTAAATCAATCCCAAATCCACGACGTTCAATCCGACTTCCGGATCATCCACATTGTATAAATCTTCAAAAGCCCTCAGGCACAGTACTTCATCATTGCTTTCTGTATTCAGTATTTTCATTTTTTTGGTTTGTGTAATAGGGTTAAACATACATTGACGGTGTATAAAACAGCGGACAGCAACAAAACAGCTGCACCTGTTTTCAGCACAAAGTTATTTAAAAGCAGTATGCCAATGGCGAAAATCACAAATCCAATCAGATATGAAATCATCGAACCATTGTAAATTTTCTCGTTAAACAATGCTTTGGGAGCCGGCGGATTTGTGTTTTTGACACGTTTCCCTTTTTCATAAACTTTGTTCCAAACGATAAACGGCAGGGTTTTGAATGTCATGCCCATGATGATGGCCGTAATCCAGCCAAAAAATATACAAAACCCGTAAAGAATTACGAGATTCGGATGTTCACTGACCGGTAAAAGTGTGATAATCACTACCAATGAAATGACGGGCAACAACATTTGAAAAACCGAAATCATCGAAAGTCGCACCTGGTTGTCCACTTTCTTGCGAATTCTGGTTTTGTATGCATTGCGACAGTAAAGGCCAAGCAACAGCACCGCAGTGAAAACCAGCGAAACCGGCAGATAATACCATACAGCATCCGCTTGTGAAAGCCGCAAAAGGATGAAACTGATCAAACTTGAGTTAATCAATCCGAAAATCCACCACAATGCAGTTTTGCTGTGGTATTTGGAAATCAAAAACAGGGGAATCAATTTAGAGCCGACGCCCGAAACCAACAGCAAAAACCAGCCAATCAGTCCGAGATGCGCATGCAGCGACAAATAGGAAATGGAGTTTTCGGGCAAAATTTTTCCGCTGTGAAAATTGTAAACCAACAACAATCCGAAAAAAGTTGTCGAAAACAACCAAATGGAAGCTCCGGCCACATACCACGCATGAATTTCCAGTTTTTCACTGTTTCTGATGCTCAAAAAAACATTGACCAAATAGGCGAGGGTACCAATGTTCACGAGCATCGCACCGGTCTTGAGTACCCAGTCGAATTTGAAATTATAAAACCCAATGATTAAAAAAGGAATGCCCACTGCCGCAAAGTAAAAAGTGATTTTCGCAAGTTTCCGACTGTGTAATTTTCCGGAAATCAAAACAGGCAAAAGTTGATGGGAAGCTCCGAAAATCACCATCGTACCCCAACCAAGTGCCATCAGATGCGTCAGCATCAACGCAGCCGGATTGAAATTGGGTAAACCGGCGATGTCCGTATGCAACAAAAGTAAGATTGCGGCTACTAAAAAGGATGCGGCTCCGTAAGCATAAAATGGAATGACAACTTTGTATGAAGTGGTTTCTTGCAATCCTCCTAATCCGGCCATTATACTTGTTTTTTGAAGATAATCAGATAAACTTCCCCTTCTTTTACATCTTTGATTCTGTATTCATAGCCTCTGTCTTTCAGTTCAGTAAGTAAAAATATCGGCACTTTCTTATGATAAACATACAAGGCTTTTTCGTCGGGCATGGATTCTAATGTTTCCAAGATTGTCATCATCGGGCCGGGCATTTCCAACTGACGCACATCCACATCCAACATCCGACCTTCCCAATGTTTCAAAGTTGCTTCCCAATCGTCGGCATTGGAAATTGCTTCGGTTTTGATTTCTCCAAAGCCGCTCCCGTCTTCTCGGTAGAAATAAGTATCGAATCTTTCAGCTTCCACCTGATCCACAAATGCCTGATAACCTTGCTTTTCCAACAAACTAATCAGTGGTGCAGGTTCAAATGTATTGATGATACAAAGTGCTTGCTCGGGTTGTAACTCTTTGATTTTCTTCTGAATTGGGCGGAGCGGGTCTTCAGCGTTTTGAATCATCGATCGGACATCAAGCACCACGATTTGTGCTTTGGACAATTGATTCAGGTATTGAGGAAAAGGCTTTCGCGCGATTTCTTCTTCGCCGCTGTCACTGTCATCCCATTCAAAGCCAAGCGGTGACAATGCTATCAGGAAATCTTCCGGCAGGCAACCGCCGATTTTGGAAGCCATTTTGATGGTCGTTCTGCCGGCCATCAACCGTCTGAGAACGGGATTTCGGAGCTTCTTAAAATCCGGACTAATAGAAATTATTGCTTCCAATGCATCCGGATTGGCTTTGAGAAGTTGTGAAATCTTTGTTTTTTCATTAATCAGCGTCATTTCAAATTATTTTTTTAGAAAGTTTTACTCAGAAAGGTTTTCAGGAAAATTATCATTCAAAAAAATCATTGTATTTTCCAATGTCGGTCATCAGTTTGTCCGCTGCACTTCCCGCATCTTCTTCAGTTTCCACAGTTTTCAATTGCTTCACATCATCCAGAACATCTTTCAACCAGATATGCAGGGCGTCATGAGCGGGGCCTTGCATTTTGCAACCTTTGATCAGCAAGTTCAATTCATCCTGAATTTTGTCGGCAAAGGCATGTGCAGCTTCCGGGCTGTTCTGGTTTTCGGCTTTGAAATCAGCTGATAATTTCATCAGATTGGCGGTATGGAAATTGGTGCTTTCGTCAGCTTTCCATTTTTGTCCGTCGTTCAAAGTGAGTACAAGTTCTTGATTTTCAGTTGTATGTTCATGTTCGTCTTCATGTTCGGCATGATGGGTATGCGTAGTGTGGTCTTCTTCATTTGTATTTGAAGTGTTTTGTTTGCATCCGATGTAAGCCAGCAACAAGGCGGCTGCAGCAATTGTTCGCAGTTTCATATTGTTTTTTTAAGATTCAACAAATTTAATTTCGGCTTCCGGTTCCATAACCACGGAAGCGTGGAAATCTTCAAGGATTTCAAGTTTGTGAGGAATATTGCCACCGATAAAATATTTATCGCCTGGTGTTAAAATTACGGTTTTTCCTTCAATCAGAAGTCGTGCTTTCCCTCCGGTATTGATGACCAAAGCATCTGAAGTTGCTTTGTGCAGTGGCATGGTTTCTCCGGCTTTCAGGGTTACATCCAATACTTTGTAATTGTTATTTTTGATGGTTTCTTGAATGGGCATAATGTGTGTTTTTTGTAATTAATTATTTTTTAATTCTCTTTCGGTTTGAATGGCTTTCGGAAAAAGTATATTGTTTTCTAAATGGATGTGAATTTTCATGTCTTTTTCCAAATTTTGCAGCATTTTGAAGAGCAGGGTATAGCTGGCGCAGGCGTCATCGGGCAGTGCATAATCTTTGCTCAGGCTGCGGACTTTCTTCATGGAATTCAAAACTGAAATATGTTGGTTTTCATTTTTTGTAATTAAATTTTCCAGACTTTCATCCATAGAACCGGCTGTATTGTTTGCTTTGGCGAGTATGATTTTTTTAATCAACGGAAAAAGAATTTTTTCTTCTTCCTCCAAATGGGAAATAAATCCCGAATTGACTTTCTGCACTATGTCCCGAATTTCTTCTAATTCAGGATGTTTGCTGCCATGTGCCTTAAAAACTTTTTCGGCATAGCCACTCAGTTCATTCAAGTTATTTCGGGTGAAATTATGATGGGTTTGCACGATATAATCAGCCAGAAAACCCAAATCCCATTCATTGAAATTGGTATAACCCGGCGTTTTTTCATCCGAAACTTTCAAAAGTTCCTGTTCGACTTGTCGGGCGTTCACATTCAATTCTTTGCAGATTTCGAAAACCGTTTTTTTGCTGTCGCAACAATAATCAATTCCGTATTTGTCAAAAATTTCAACGTTTTTGAAACTATTCGCAGCGATTTCGCCAATCGTTTCCTTGTCGTTGAAACCGGTGATTCTGATGCGGATGTCCCACCATTGCGGGCCTTCTTCCAAATAATCCCAAGTGAAAATTTCCCCATGTTCTGCCAGCAATTGATAATATAATGGTTTGGGGTCGTGATTGTTATGAATGATCATGCTTTCGCCTTCTTTCAGGTTGTTGAACACTTTGAAAATCGTCGGGTGTTTCAGCCGGGGTTCTAAATTGGGAACAATCACCACGTATTCATTCATTGTATTTTTGTAAACCGCATTTTGCGGAAATTCATTTTCCGGCTCATTGGATTCTTGTGGAATTTTGGTCACCCGAATGTCCCACCATTCGGGGCCATCCTGAAGATATTCCCAACTGAAAATACTGCCATGTATATTTTGAAGCTGATAATACAGTGGAACGGGGTCGTGGTCATTGTGAATGATGAAACTCTCTCCTTGCCTCAGCTTATCAAAGGTATTGAAGATGGTTTCATGTTTTAATCTGGGTTCGATTTCAGGTACATTTATCGTAATCTCTTTTGCAGTATGCATCTTGTTATTTTTATTTAGAATGAATTTACTTTACAAATATAAAATTTTTTAAGTAAAAGATGTTTTCATCCTCTATTAATTTTTTGTAGAAAATATTTCAAATGATCGTTTCCTTTTTGAAAACCCTATCATAGTTCACAATGGATAAAAAAAAATGTATAAATTTAACCGATAAAAAAATCCGGAAATGACCTATTCGATTATTCAAACCATTATGCTGCTGGGGGCTGTTCAAGGGTTTATTTTTTCCAGTTTTGCATTTGTTTCCAAAAAATACCGGAGCAGAGCCAATTTTTTTCTGGGAATGCTCATTTTGACTTTTTCCTATAATATTCTACAAAATTATTTAGTAGTCTCAGGATTAACTAGTTCAGATGCATATTTTCATTTTTTTTACATTCCTTTTACCTCTGTTTTTTTAGTGTTGTTTTATCTTTATGTAAGGTCTTTTTTGTATCCGAAAAAAAAAATAAACCGAGCGCATTATCTTTTGTTTCTTCCTTTTCTCATTGTGTTTTCAGAATCTATTTTTGAAAAAATCGGATTTGCAACAGGTGTATTCACAATGGAACACAATGTTTATTTTAATGATTTTAGGTTTATACAGGAGATTTTCAATGTGGCTTATACGCTGTTACTGATCGTTTTAAGCTATTTGATGATTTTGGATTTTGAAAGAAAGCAATCATCGCCGAACAACCGAAAAATCAGATTACAACTGAAATGGCTGAAAACCATAACCATCATTTTATTTTGTTTGGGTCTGTATTGGATTCTGCCGCTTTATTATGAATTGCAGATGGAATTAGATGTTTCCAAATTGTATTTTTATCCGCTGTGGTTAGGGCTGACTATCACCATTTATTCTTTAGGGCATATCGGTCTGTATCAGTTTGGAATCGTGGAAGAGCAAAAGAACATCCGTAAGTTTTCGTTGTCCCGACCATCGCCGATTCCGGCCTCAATTGTATATCCCAAGAATGATAACCTCATAGCATTTGAAAAATATGTCAAAACCGAAAAAAATTATTTGAATGCCAATCTGACCTTAGAGGCAGTGGCAGATTCGTTGGAAATCAACAAAAGCTATTTGTCGCGCATCATCAATTCCGAATTGAACAGAAGTTTCTCGGATTACGTCAATGAATTGCGGGTGGAAGAGGCAAAGGATTATCTGAACAACCCGGAATTCGTGAATTATACGCTCATCGCCATCGGGATGGAAGCCGGATTTAATTCCAAATCCACTTTTAATTCTACTTTCAAAAAATTTACGGGGCTGACTCCCTCAGAATATAAATTGAAATTATTGCAAAATGCCTGAATCCTTTTTGGTCGGATTTGATTTATATTCAAACATTATTTTAATAATTATATCTTTATCAAAAATCTTCATCCAATGAATTTGAAATATTATTTAATCGGTTTTTGTTTCATTCCTTTTTTCATTTTTGCTCAAATTAATACTGATAATCAGACCTCAAAAGGTCACGACGGCAACAACCCTTTCAATCAATTGTATGATTTACTGCCTGCTCCCAATGCTTTCCGGACGGCTTCCGGCGCACCGGGTGCTAATTATTATCAGCAGCAGGTGGATTATGATATGAATTTGATTTTGGATGATGAAAAAAATACGCTGAATGGCACGGAAACGATTACTTACCACAACAATTCTCCGGATGTGTTGGAATATCTTTGGTTGTCTATGGATCAAAATCTCCGAAAAAAAGATTCGCCATTTCATCTGTACAGACAAGGCGGTGCGCCAACAAATGCGATGGCAATACATGATTTTTCAAGAACATTTATGGAAGAAAAATTTGATGGGGGATTTGATATTGAATATGTTAAAAATGCAAAAAATGCGGATTTGAATTGGTTGGTCAACGGAACTATGATGCGTGTGATTCCGGAAAAACCGATTCAACCGGGAGAAAAATATGTTTTCAAAATAAAATGGTCTTATAATATTCCCAATTATTTCATCGTCAGCGACCGAAACGGTTATGAGCCGCATGCACCCGGAAATGTTTATGCCATGGCGCAGTTTTATCCGCGATTGGCGGTTTACAATGATGTAGAAGGCTGGCAAAATATGCCTTACTGGCAGCGTTCGGAATATGCGTTGGAATTTGGGAATTTCAAAGTCAATATCACAGTTCCGGCGGATCATATCATGAATGCGACCGGAATTTTGTCCAATATGCGTGAAATCCTTACTTCCCAACAATTTGCTCGTTATCAAAAAGCCAAAAATACTTTCGATGAACCGGTCATGATTGTGACCGAAGCCGAGACTGCGGAGCGGATGACCAAAGGCACTCAAGGTAAAACCAAAACCTGGCGATGGGAAGCTGAAAATGTACGTGATTTTGCTTGGGCTTCTTCCCGGACTTATATGTGGGATGCGATGGCAGTAAAAATTGGCGAATACACGTCAATGGCAGAATCGGTTTATCCCAAAGAAGGAGGGAAACTCTGGCAAGATCATTCCACAAAAGCTGTGGCGCATACTTTGAAATTCTATTCCGAAAAAACCTTTGATTACCCCTATCCCAAAGCGGTTTCAGCCAGTGTGCAATGGCAAGGAATGGAATATCCCATGATTAGTTTCAATGGTGGTCGTGCCAATGCTGACGGGAGTTATGACAAAGACATGGAAAACCGTTTGGTTGGTTTAATAATCCATGAGGTCGGTCACAATTTCTTTCCGATGATTGTTAACTCGGATGAAAGGCAATGGACTTGGTTAGATGAAGGATTGAATACTTATTTGCAAAATATGGCGGAGCAGGCTTGGAGTCAGGAGTTCCCTTCGCAACGCATTAGGGCTGACCAGATTGTGAGTTATATGCAGTTACCTCAGGAAGAGATGATGCCCATCATGACACAAGGCGATTTGTTGACCAATTTTGGAAGTGAAGGATATTCCAAACCTTCGGTCGGACTTCATATTTTGAGGAATTTAATTGTCGGGCCGGAGAATTTTGATTATGCTTTCAAAACTTATGCCCAACGTTGGATGTTCAAACATGCGACACCTGCGGATTTTTTCCGTACACTCGATGATGCTTCCGGTACTGATTTGGATTGGTTTTTCCGCGGTTGGTTTTATTCCACGGAAGTTGTGGATTTGGGGATCAAAAACGTGATCCGGCTTTATCCGGTTGAAACTAAGGTAATCGGACAAAGTGAAATCTATTTTTCAACCAATCCATCTGATTTTGAGGTGCATAATTCCGATGCTATAAAATCTTATTTGAATGAAAATAATGATTTGAATATCAAACTTCGGGAACCCAAATATTTCTATGAAGTGGAATATGAAAGGGTAGGAGGCATGGTAATGCCATTGTTGGTTACTTTTAATTTCATGGATGGGACAAGTCGGGAAATCCGTTATCCGGTGGAAGTATGGCGATTTCCCAACCGACCACTGAAGAAAATGTATGCTTTTGAAAAAGCTTTAAAATCCATTGAAATCGACAAAAACTTAGAAACGGCGGACATAAATCCGGAAAATAATTTTTGGACAGTGCAATAGAAGTCAAACATCCTGAGATTTTCCGGGCGATTTGACGGCAAAATAGCCCTTGGTTTTCTTCCAGAGTTTAAAAACAAAATAAAGAATAATCAGCACCAATACGAAGGCAAGCGGTGCCCAAACGATGGCTGTCAGACTGAGCAGAGAAGCAGTTGCTGTTTCACCCGAATTGACCAAAAAATTCCCTGTTCCGCCGGTACTTGTGGTAGAAACAGCTCTTGCAGCGGCAGTAGTTCCGCTGACAGCAGCGGCAGTTCCGCCGCCGGCGATGATCGCCAATGCCCAAGTAGCAGCCGGATCCATGTCCATCAATGTAGAAGCCATCAGGACTGTGCCGGCAACCGTCGCCAAAGGAATTGAAAGACTGTCTAATAGGTTGTCGATTAAGGGAATGAAGTAAGCAGTGATTTCCACCAAAGTTGCAATGCCGAGAGTCAGCATCGCCGGCCAACTGCCAATCCATTGCCAACTTTCATTCAACGGTAACCAGTCACCTCCGAAATGTACGCCGAGACTCAGCACAAAAAGCGGCACAAAAACCCTGAATCCGGCCGAAGCAGCCAGACCGATTCCGAGAAAAAATGACATGAGTGTTGTGAAATCAATAAAATTCATTGTCGGATATATCAGAATAAGGGTTTAAAGATAAAATTTATTTTTCTTTTTTCCTCAGTTTCAACTTGATTTGTTCAATCAATGCTTTGGCGGAATCTTCCAGAATCAAACTGGCACTCATGTGAATTCTTTCAGGATTGATTTTGTCGAAATGCTCAGTTCCCTCCCAAGATACTTTTTTGATCAAAGCCAAAGCTTCGGGTGTTCGCGAAGCCAATTTCTCCATGAATTTAGAGATTTTCAAATCCATTTCCGTGATTTCTTCTGAAACCGAATGATAAATTCCATTTTCTAACGCCCAAGTCGCACTCCTGAATTCGGTATCAATGGCCATGGCTGTGAATTGTGATTTTCCGATTTTTCTTTCTACATAAGGACCAATCACAAACGGGCCGATGCCCAGATTGATTTCTGTCAATGCGAGTGCAGCTTCTTGGGTTGCAAAACAATAATCCGCACCGGAAGCAATTCCCACGCCGCCACCGGTGGTTTTGCCCTGTACCCGAACAACGATGATTTTTCCACATTTTCGCATGGCATTCAGGACTTTGGCAAAGCCCCCAAAAAAGTTTTTGGAAGAATTCAAATCATGAATGGCCAGCAATTCATCAAAACTCGCTCCGGCGCAGAAGGGGCCATCTCCGGCTGATTTCAGGAGAATGGCCTTGACTTGATCTTTTTCAGCTTCGTTTAGAATCGTTGCCGCCAACAAATCCAGAATTTTTCCCGGCAGGGAATTGGCTTTTGGAGTGCCGAAAGTGATTTCTGCAATGTGATTTTTTAATTCTGATTTTACAAATCCATCCATAATTTTTTTGCTTTTTATCGTTCAAAATTAAACTTAATTTATGAAAACAGGCAAATTGTGGTGTTTGTATCCAATAAAACCTGAATAGAAACGGATTTCAAACATTAATTTTCAGCAATAAATATGGGGAAGGAATTCCAATGTTATAATTTTCCATATTTTTACATCGGAAAATTGATTTAAAAACCAGATTATTTTGTTGAATAAATACGATGGCCTACAGCGAAACAATAAAGGCAAACAGTTTGTTTTGGGAAAATATATTTGTAAGCAATCCGCTTCCAAATATGATAGTTATTCAAAGTTTAAGGACGAATTTGAATCCGTTTTAGAGCGACTCAAATTCAGTTTAAATTTTTAAGATGACAGATAAAATGCAGGAGAAACCTTTGTTAACTTCAGATGCTGAAAGTAAATCAAAAAACAGTGAAAAATGGTTTGCGGTAAGAACAAAGTCCCGATTCGAGAAAAAAATGCACAAGCAATTGTTGGATTTGGATTATACCGCTTTCTTGCCGTTGGAAACTACTTATCGGATGTGGAGTGACCGCAGAAAAAAGGTGCAGGTACCGCTGATTCCTTCATTTGTTTTTGTGAAAAACCCGGCTGTCAACAAAGCACCGATTTATGAATTGCCAGGGTTTAGTTCTATTCTCAAAGTCAATGGAAAAATCGGGGAAATTACAGCAGAAGAAATAGAGCATTTGAGAATTTTGACTTCGGATGAAATTGATTTTGAGCAATATACATTTGAGCGTTTTGAGAAAGGCGAAGCGGTAGAAGTCATGGCGGGGCCATTTGCGGGGATGTGGGCAAATGCGATTGAAGATGTGAATAATTTCCGATTACTGATTGAGATTAAATCTTTGGGCATAGGATATAAAGTGAATGTACCTAAGAATAAAGTACGGCGGATTAAATCCGTACGATAGAATTGCAGACAAAATCATAGATTTGCTGTAGTTCTATAGCGGGACTGAGGATGGCGAAGCCTTTAAAAAATTATAATACATAGAAATTAATATGTTTGAAAACAAACAATTCCCCACTTTTCTGGGAATCGGCACGATGAAATCCGGTTCAACTTGGCTTACAGAATTGCTTTCAACACATCCTGAGATTTGGATTCCGCATCAGCGTTCTGAGGTTCAGTACTTTGATATGAATTTTGAGAAAGGAAAGAAATGGTATGCTCAATTTTTTCCGGACAAAAATTCCGGTTACAAACAGGTTGGGGAATTCACGCCAGGCTATATGTATGATGAAGAAATTCTGAAAAGAATCAAAGCATTTGGCGGAATTGAGAAGTTCATCATCAGCCTCAGAAATCCGGTGGAACGCGCATACTCTCATTACAATTGGCGAAAACGGAATCTCCCTTATGATAAGATGACTTTTAAAGAATTAATGGAGCAAAATGAAAAAGTTGTTGATTTCGGCTTTTATGCCAAACATATTCAGCGGCTTTTAGAATATTTTGACAAAGATCAACTTTGTTTTTTGGTTTTTGAAGACATGGTCAATGATGTGGAAGCGACCAAAGTGAAACTTGCGGAATTTTTGGAAGTCAATCCAAAATTATTTCCAAAAGAAGCGGGCGAAAGTTCCGCCAACCAGAGTTTCAATCCTAAAAACAAATTGCTATTTACCATAGCAGCAAAAACTGGAAAAATATTGAGAGACAATGACTTGTATGGTGTAGAGAGAATTTTGAGACAGCCATTTGTAATGAATCTGATTAGAAAACCCGGAAAAAAACAGGAAATATCCAAAGCGGATTTATTGCTCAAAAAAGAGCTTTATGAAGTGTTTGAAAATGATACTGAACAATTGAAAGTCATAACGGGTTTGAGTTTCAAAAAATGGGAAATGAAAAAACAGGAATTGTTGAAAATATTTTCCAAGATGGAATCAGAACAATAAGAACAATAAGAAATTGGTATGAAAACGATTATTGAAGAATACTTTTTATTTTCGGTTTTTGCTTTATTTGTCCTTAGTATTTTAAGTTTTCGTTATTTAATATTCAAGGTTTTATGGGTGGTAAGAGAAAAAGGGCTTTATAAACAGTTCAACGATAGATCTGCGCATACCTTACCAACACCAATTTTGGGTGGAGTTGCTTTTTTCGGCGTATTTATTATAATGTTCTCATTGATTCAGTCTTATTATTCAGCCGATAGTTTTTTGGTTATTTCCACAGTTTTGATGTTCATGGTAGGCTTGAAAGATGATTTGGTAATTTCTACACCCAAAGCCAAATTCTTGGGGGAATTGATAGCTGCGCTTTTCTTGATATTGATTCCCGGTATGCAACTAATCAATTTTTACGGACTTTTTGGAATCCATGAAATCCCTTATTTTATTGGGTGTTTGATCTCGGTTTTTATAATTATAGCGATTATTAATGCCTATAACCTCATTGATGGAATTGACGGTTTAGCAGCCAGTCTTGGGATTCTGGTTGTAGGGGTTTACGGGATTTTATTTTGGATTTCAGGAGATTATTTCCGTGTTTTATTGTGTACAGTTGTTGCAGGAATTTTGATAGGATATCTACCATTTAATTATGATAAAAGCGACAACCGAATTTTCATGGGCGATTCAGGTTCTCTTATGATTGGTTTGATTATCGGTTATCTGACGCTAAGTGTTGTTAATATTGATATGAAAGAAATTGCTCATTCTGCTTTTCATCCTACTAATAGATTTGCGCTGCTGCTTGCGGTTTTATTTGTTCCCTTTTTTGATACTCTTAGGATAATTATCATTCGATTACAGGGTGGGAAAAGTCCATTTGTAGCTGACAAGAACCATATTCATCATCTCCTTCTAAGAAAAAAACTTACCCATTTTCAAGCAAGCAATTTATTGGTTTTGATAAATTTATTCATCATAATTCTTTTTTTTATTTTGACTAATTATTTAACACCAGAAACTGTGATGTTTTTTATATTGGGAATTTATGTTGTTTCGTTTTTTCTGCTCCAATGGACTGAAAAAAAGACTAAAAAAATCTTCAGGACATGACAAAAATTATACTTATTCATATTCAATTATTTTCTTTTCTATATTGAACTAATTTAAAGAATTCGGAGGATTCAAATTATATTTCTCTAACTTACCCAAGAGATTATAACTTTTACTTGAACCCACTTACCATTCATTTTTTGGAAAATAGCTAAAAATCCACTTCCGCATAAAATTCCGCAATGATGCCCAAAACTTATAATTGCTGTATTCTTATCTAATGAAAAAACGGGGTAACTTATTGAATAGAAATTGTATGTCCCAAATTCTTTTTCAAATTCCTCCCAAAATTCATTTCTTTGATTTTTACTCACTATTTTTTCAATGAATTTATTGAATTGAAAGGTGGGAATAATTCTGACATTTTGATTATTTATTTTAGTTTGATTTAACTCCAATGCTTCTGAAGTAGCCAAATCGGAAGCCTGTTTATAAATATGTTCAATGTATTTTTTGGAGAAAATGGAATCATATTTATTTAATCCCAAATAATCTTCATCCTCAAAATCAATTGAAATTGCAGGTCGTGTTAAATCTTGCTCCAAAAGCATATAAATATCTTCATCGGAGGGGATATTGTCTTCAATTACTTGATTGATTAATTCATAGGTAAGTTCTTGATTTTCATCATGAAAAATTTCTTTTTCTTCAATTTTAGAGTTGTTCTTTTCATCTAAATTTTCATTTGATTTTGAAATACAAGAATTTGCTAAAAAAGAGATAGTAAAACAGTAAATGATAATTTTCAAATTCATTCCACACCATATTTTTTAAAACTGTTTTTAAACCAGGATGATTCAGATTTCCATGATTTTTCAATTTTTAGTTTTGTCTTTGCAATTTGTATAAATTCGTCATTTCCGCTTTCAAATAAAAATTCAAGAAAACCATGTAAATAAAAAATTTCGTTTTTGGTATTAAAATTCGTTGTTTGAAAAGTAGTTCTAAAATATTTGTTTGTTTCCTCTGAAAATTCTTCGGGATAATTATTGATTAAATATTCAAAAGCATAACTGTTGTTCTTTTCAAATGCTAATTCTTTTATTCCGGGTAAATAGGATTCATCATATTTTCTATTTTCAAAAGCCCGTTTATAAAGCAGCCAATAAATATCTTTTGGGTGATAAATGACCATACTGTCAAGCTTCATTAAATTAGGATCCTTTCTAATTATATTAGGAGTTTCTTCTTCATATTCCTTTAAAAGTAAATTACTCCAATATTTGTGATAAACTTCAGAATATGTATAATCAGAAGAAATAATACAACCTTTAAAAGTTGTAACTTCTTCATTTTCATTTAATTCATGCTCAAATAATTCCAGAATATTTCCTTTTCCGGAATCGATTAAATCAAAAATTGCATAAGTTCTTAAAGCCGCATTTGAATGTTTGGTGAAGGCAAACAATTCATCATCTGAACTTAAATTTTTTAATTTTTGAAAATTCTTGAATTGTGTGGATTCTGAGCAAGCATATCCAATGCAGTTGGATTCAAGTTGATTATTTTCTACGATAGCTTTGATCAATTCCTGCTTTGTTTGTCCAAACCCAAAGCTCCCAACAAATAAAATTGTCAGAAGTCCTATTTTCAGAATAGTTGTACCAAATTTATTTTTCTTAAATTTTCTCATTTCTTAATACAATGTATAAATTATTTTTTCAAAATTACCATTCCACTTGCTTGCGCTTTTGGTAAAATAGTGATATCCGCCAGCTGAACTCGTTCGGGCTGCATTACCGCAAAATAAATCGACTCGGCGATGTCCTTGGCTTTCAGCGGCTTGAATCCCGTATAGGTGTTGTCAGATTTTAGTTTGTCGCCTTTGAATCTGACCATAGAAAATTCGGTTTCTACCATGCCGGGTGCAATATTTGTAACTTTGATTCCGAGTGGCAACAAGTCCAAGCGCATTCCTTTGCTCAAAGCTTCTACTGCAAATTTTGAAGCGCAATAAGTCGTTCCGTTTGGATAAACTTCTTTTCCGGCAATGGAAGAAATATTGACAATATGCCCATTTCCTTGCGGAATCATCAAGGGCAAAACGGCTTTGGTGACATTAATAACGCCCATTGTATTGCCAAAAATCATCGCTTCCAAATCTTCCAAATCTGCATCCTGAAAAGGAGCGAGACCATGTGCATTGCCGGCGTTGTTGATCAAAACATCAATTTTCTTGAAATTTTCAGGAAGTGAATTGATTTGTTCAAAAACAGCTTTTTTGTCGCGCACATCGAAATTTAATGTAACTACTTCGGTCTGTTTGGAAAGTTTATTTTTGATTTCATCTAATCTTTGCAGTCTCCTTCCACAAAGAATCAATCTGAAATTATTTGCCATTTTTATAGCAGTTGCTTGACCGATACCCGAAGTTGCGCCGGTGATGAGTGCTGTTTTCATAAAAATCTTTTTTCCATTTCAAATGTAAACTTTTTTGCTGTTTCTTTCCTATTTTTGGACCATATCCTTCTGAAATGAAAATAAAATTACTTTTCTATTCTGTTTGTTTCCCATTTATTTTATGGGCCCAGAATTATTCCCAATTCGTGAATCCATTCATCGGGACCGGCGGTCACGGACATACTTTTCCCGGCGCGACTTTGCCGTTCGGAATGGTGCAACTTTCGCCCGACACGCGCATTGATGGCAGCTGGGACGGTTGCAGCGGTTATCATTATTCGGACAGTTTTATTTATGGTTTTTCGCATACTCATTTGAGCGGAACCGGCGTGTCGGATTATGGCGATATCATGCTGATGCCGACGATGGGTGTGGAAAGTTTTGACCCAAAAGTTTACGGTTCTTCTTTCAGTCATTCCAAAGAAAAAGCTTCTGCCGGATATTATGCCGTTCATCTGGATAAATACGATATTGATGTGGAATTAACCACCTCGACACGAGTGGGGTTTCATAAATATAAATTCAATCAGGAGGGAAAAGCCAATATCATTTTGGATTTGAAACATCGTGATGAATTACTTGATGGTGAAATTAAAATCATCGATAACAAAACAATTGAAGTTTACAGAAGAAGTAAATCTTGGGCTGAAAATCAACAAATTTGGGCAAGGATAGAATTCAGTCAGCCGGTGAAAATTAAGCCATTTTTTGAAGAAATTTTTTTTGGTGGAAACGATAAATATGAAACTTCCGGAAGAACTTTGGATATCGGTGCAATGATTTCAAAAAATGTCCAAAAAGGCGATGAATTGATGGTTAAAGTTACACTTTCATTCACCGGATTTGAAGGCGCAAAACTGAATGCTTCCGAAATTCCACATTGGGATTTTGAAAAAGTAAAATCAGATGCCGAAAAAATCTGGGACCAGGAATTAGCAAAAATCGAAGTCAAATCAGATGACAAAGACAAACTCTCGATTTTTTATACAGCCCTTTATCACACCATGTTACAGCCAAATATTGCGCAGGATTTGGATGGGAAATACATGGGGCGGGATTACAAAGTGCACGAATCCAAAGGTTTTGATTATTACACCGTTTTTTCGCTTTGGGACACTTTTCGGGCCTATCATCCTTTGATGACATTGATCGACCAAAAACGAACCGTCGATTTCATCAATACCTTCATCGTTCAATATCAGGAGGGAGGTTTACTGCCTGTTTGGGAATTGTCTTCAAATGAAACATTTTGCATGATTGGATATCATTCGGTTTCGATCATGGCCGATGCGATGGTCAAAGGAATTCAAGGTTTTGATTATGAAAAAGCGTTTGAAGCCGCCAAACATTCTGCCATGCAAGACCATTTCGGTTTGGAAGTATACAAAAAGAACGGTTTTATTTCCATTGACGACGAACACGAAAGCGTTTCCAAGACCTTGGAATATGCCTATGACGACTGGTGCATTGCACAAATGGCTTTGATATTGGGCAAAAACGAAGATTATCAATATTTCATGCAACGCGCTCAAAACTGGAAAAATTTGTTTGATTCAGAAACCCATCTGATGCGACCCAAGAAAAACGGTGCTTGGCTGACGCCCTTTGACGGCCGGGAAGTCAACAATCATTTTACCGAAGGAAACAGTTGGCAGTATTCGTTTTTTGTGCCGCAGGACATTTATGGTTTGATTGAATTTCACGGCGGAAAGGAGAATTTTGAAAAAAAATTGGACGAAATGTTTGCCCTGCCGTCCGAAACCACCGGCAGACACCAAGTGGACATCACCGGACTGATCGGTCAATATGCACACGGAAACGAACCCAGCCATCATGTGGCTTATTTGTACAATTATGTCGGAAAGCCCGAAAAAACAAAAGAAAAAGTACATTTTATTCTGGATAATTTTTACAAAAATTCGCCCGATGGTTTGATTGGAAATGAAGACTGCGGACAAATGAGCGCATGGTATGTTTTGAGTGCGATGGGGATTTATTCGGTTACGCCTGGAGAAGCTGAATGGCAGACAACAGAACCGTTTTTTGATGAAATAAAAATTAATTATGAAGACGGTACTTCTCGAATCATTACAAAAAAAACAGATAAAAATACGCTTCAGAAATTTGGTTTTGAAAACACAAAATCATTAACCCCAAAAAAATACGAAGAAATCATTCCTGTTCCCTATTTTGAATACGAAAACCGGTCGTTTGATGATGAAATGATAGTTGAAATCAAATCATTGAATCTGGAGGACAAGATTTATTATTTCAATAAAATCGGGAATGCGGTTGACATTTGCCCCACGCTTTACACCCAACCGATTCGGGTACTTCATTCCAAAGAAATTGTCGCTTATTCTGAAAGAAACGGAAAATTAAGTCAAAATGTTTCGGCTCAATTCTACAAACGACCCAATGATTATTCCATCCAAATCAATTCAAAAGTTCATCCGCTTTATACAGCCGGCAGTCCGGAAGCTTTATTAGACGGCATCAAAGGAACCGAAAACTGGCGAAAAGGCGATTGGCAAGGCTATCAAGGAACCGATTTTGAAGCGATTATTGATTTGAAAGAACCCACAAAAGTTTCTTCGGTTACCGTTGGATTTTTGCAGGATGTCAGACCTTGGATTTTCTTTCCCAAGAAATTAGATGTTTTTGTTTCGAGAGACGGAAAAGAATACAAACTATTCGGTACTGCCAATCTGAATGTCGATGCGATGGACGAGAAGGTTCAAATCAAGAATGTCCAACTACAGTCGGATTTCACCAACATCAAATTTGTGAAAGTCATCGCAGAAAATTACGGAAAACTTCCGGCAAGCCATGTCAGTGCCGGAGAGCCGGCTTATATCTTCATAGATGAGATTACAGTAAAATAATTTTGAGTTGGATTGAAGTAAGAATCTTATATTTGAATCATGGATTTAAAAGAGCAATTAAAGAAATTATTTCCAGAACATGTTTCGGAAGAAACAGTTACACCGGATGAAAATGACGGTCTTTGGATACAAGATGATCCGATTATTTGTAAATACGAAAAAAGAAACGGGAAGCCGCATACCATACTCGAAGGATACACGGGTGCAGATGAGGATTTCAAGCAACTTGCAAAGGAAATCAAACAGTTGTTGAGTGTCGGTGGAAGTTTTAAGGATGATAAAATTATTATTCAAGGAGATTATCGCGACCGAATCATGGATTTTCTGAAAGATAAAGGTTTTAAAGTAAAGCGGGTAGGAGGGTAGTCGATTTCAGGAAATAAAAAGGGGGTTCAATTCAAGGCATTGTTGCACTTCAATTGGAAATTAATTGCAGGCTGCTAATTAAATTCCGGTGGCAGAAAAGCAATTGACCAAAAATGACCCCCAAAAGAGAATAATCAATTTTATTCGTTTTCTTTTGAATTTCAAAAGTATAAATTTTTTCTTAATTACGAATCTTCTTTTGTCAAAGTTGTTGGTTTTTTCTTTGAATTTGAAAATTCAAGATTGTAAATCCTGAACAACCAGAATATAAGTGAAAGGAATATTGGTCCGAAAATTATCCCAATAAACCCGAATAGTTTTACACCTAAAATGACCCCGAAAATTGTAATCAGCGGATGAACGTCCACCATCACTTTTTGAAGCCAAAATCTGAAGATATTATCTGAAGCTCCGACAATTACAAAGCAATATATCAGCAGGAAATAAGCATTGGGTGTATTCCCCGCCGCAATCATATAGATGACCGCTGGAATGTAAATGACTGCTGAACCCACCACCGGAAGCATGGCAGCAAATGCAGTCAGAATAAACCAGTTAAATGGATCGGTCAAACCAAAAATCAAATAGCCAATCAGGGCGACAATGGCTTGCAACAAAGCAACTAAAGGAACTCCAATGGCGTTGGAAAGCACCAAATCCCGGAGGTCTTTGTTGAGCATTTGCAGATTTTCGTTTTTTAACGGAATGTGCCGGTAAAGCCATTTTTCGATTTTTTTGTAATTCATCAGCATGAAATAAACCAGTAGATAAGCCACTGCAATTTGTATGATGCTGTCCATGGAAGTATTTAGAATTTCCTGTATAATCTTGATTGATAGGGAGGTAATGTCGCTGAGATTGATTTGGTTCAATAAATCTATTCCAAATTCTTCATGAACTTTTTTCAGTCCCAATTCAATTTGTGCTTGGATTTCAGCTTTGTGATGTATCGCATCAGTTACTCTGGAGGTTAATACGTTAATCAGATATACCAAAGGAGTGAGAATGATTAAAATGCTTCCCGTCATTAATAAAATCACAGCTAAAATTTTACTCATTTTCCATTTTTCCATCATCCAGTACATGGGTTTGATTAATAGTACGAATAAACAGATGGCTCCAAGGAATCCTGGCAAAAATGTAGAAAGTCCTTTTAAAACCACCCAAACCAAAATGGCTAAAATGATTAGAAATACAACCTGACGAAGAATACTGTTTGGAATATATTTTTGCATGGAATCCAATTATTTTTGGAAATAAATATATAAAAGATTCTGATTGGTTTTGAAAAAAAATACAGTGTCTTGTCAAGATTCAAAATCAGACAAGTTTTATTTACCCCAAATCATAAATCTCCATGATGTCCTTCAATTCTTTTTCCATGTCGATTTTCAGGTCGATGAGTTTTCCGGTACGAATATCGAAAACCCATCCGTGTACCTGAATGTGGCGCTCTTTATAGGCTTTCTGAACCGATGCGATTTTGATTAGATTGATACACTGTTCCTGCACATTGAGTTCCACTAATCGGTTGTATCTCTTGCTTTCATCTGCAATTGCGTTGAGTTCATCTTTGTGTATGCGAAATACATCACGGATATTTCTCAGCCATGGATTCAGTATGCCGAGGTCCTTCGGTTGCATGGCTGCTTTGACGCCTCCACAAAAATAATGTCCGCAGATGACTAAATGTTCCACATTCAGATGATTGATGC
>Ga0265293_10002906_pt1 | contig 33018 bp, 31 predicted proteins | sample Munlanlewell138R_FD_192505 | JGI IMG/M metagenome (GOLD analysis project Ga0265293, IMG submission 192505) | Leachate microbial communities from a municipal landfill in Southern Ontario, Canada - Leachate well 138R | ecosystem: Engineered > Solid waste > Landfill > Unclassified | place: Canada... | reverse complement strand
CTTTATAAACAGCACAATAGCTTGGACTTCAACAGCAGCAGGTAAAAAATATTCCAATTTTTCAGCACAAGTATTGATCTCAGAGAGCGAGCAAGTAAATTTGAAATCAACTTTCAATAAAAAAATTGATATTGTGAAATGATTTTTCAATTGTAAAAGTCAAGTCTTTGTTTTCTGTTTTTAATGTAAACATACTAAATCGGCTTGGAAGCATTGAATTTATTGAGTTTTTTAGCAAAACAAAAGCACCTAAGATTTTTAATCCCTTAGGTGCTTGTTTGTATACTTTTTATAAAAATTACATTATAAGAATATATAAGAATATAAAAGAATACATAAAGAATATAAAAGAATACATAAAGAATATAATAAAACTTGACTTTTACAATTGAAAAAAGCCGTTTTGATCCATTTGAAAGATTGAATCTTACAGGTCTTTAATTTCAAGCCAATCCTTTTTTCAAGCCTTACGGCATTGAATTTTTGAAGAATAAACAAAAACGGCTCGTAGGCCGTTTATTGTGCTTGTAAATTCATAAAACCCCGTAGGGCTCACTCAACCCCTCGTGGGTTGGTATAGTGAGTGAATAAAACGAAGTTTTATGAATTTACAAGCATATTGACAATTGAAAAATTACTCTTATGATGAATAAAAACAAAAAGGAATAATTATGTCAAAACAACAATATGCAATTATTAGAACAAAGAAAATATCAAACTACACAAAATCGAGTCAAGTAGCAAATCACAATTTGCGAAATGGTTATATCAGTAGCAATATTGATCAAGAGCGAAGCGATCAAAATATAATCCTACACAATGCTTTTAAAGCAAGGTCAGGCTCAGATTTTACAAAGAGACTTGAAGAATACTACAAGAGCATTGAAGCAAAACAAAAAACAAATTCTACTGTAGGAATGGAATTTGTTTTAACTGCCAGTCCTGAGTTTTTTCAAGGAAAAAGCAGAAGTGAAGTTTTAGACTGGGTAAACAAACAAAAAGAGTTTATAGATCAAGAATGGGGTAGCAGTGTAAAACTTGCAGTTTTACACCTGGATGAAAAAACACCTCACGTCCATTGTGTTATCAGTACTGATCACAAAACAGTAAAAAAATACAAAAATCAGTATGGAAGTTTTGAAAAAGAAACTGTGAGCTTAAATGCTAAAAGATTTGATCGCAAATACTTGATTGATTTACAAACAAGATATGCGAACTTCAACAACTCTTTTTTTGGTTTAGAAAGAGGAGCATTTGCGAGCAGAGCAAAGCACAAAACACTTAAAGAGTTTTACAAAATGCTCGAACAATCTACAAAGAGCGATAAGAGTATATACAAACAAATCAAAAGAAAAATTGACTCTATCAAAATACCTCTAAAAGATAGATTTAACGAGAGAGCAATTTTAGAAAGAATCACAAAAGAACTATCGCCATTTTTATTGAATGCTGAGAAAACACGATCAACTTTCAAGAAGTTTACTGAGTTCTCATACTCAAATCTACAAAACAGATTGAAAAAAGAGAAAGATGATTTAGAGCAAAAGAAAAAAGAACTTGAAGCAAAACAAAAAGCCTTTGATCAAAATCATTTAAAGAGACTTGAACTTGAAAAACAGATCAAGCAAAGAGACAAAGAGATTTTTGATTTATCACAAGAAAACAAACTTGCAAGAGAATTATTAGAACATAGAAAACAGCACATTGATAAATTAACCAACTTACTCACACCCCAGCAAAGAAAAGCAAGTACTCCATTTGATTCAAAACTTCCAGGCCAAAGGCCGAGTTGAAGTTAGGGGAAAATTTCAAACAATCAATCTACAACAAGAACAAAAAGCAAAAAAAGATTTTTCTATACGAGTTATCAAGTATTGATCTACTTAACAGCCCGCACAGAAAAATCTTTTCTTGATTCCAAAGAAAAATTAATAAAAGTCAATAGAATTGTTTAATTTATTTTAATATATTTTAATAATGTTTAATGTTTATTGACAATCTTTAATATCTTTTAATACCTTTTAATTTCCTTTAATACCATATTATTTTGGCTGTTTTTAGGTTCAATTTTAAATTTCAAGCACCTATCCTAATAAATTAGATAGTTGCGTGAACTCCCCCAAACCGTTGATTCTATTACATTTTTTCAGTTTTTAAAAAGTGTCTATGTTTACATTTTTGAAAATCTTGACTGATATTGCTTATTTCATTATGAAAACCTGTTTTGAGCCATTTTTTAGGAAGATGACACCTTGATACCAGCACACCAAAAAAACGGCTTTAAGGGCCGTTTCTGTGTGAATACACCCCTTTCAATGCCGAAGGCACTGCCCCAAGATTGGGGCTGGGGTTGATTACAAGGTGTAGGAAGTTGCCAAAAACTTGCCAGATGATTTTTTAAGACCGTTGATTTATAACGGTTTTTTGTGATAAAATCACTTCCGTGCACCAGAAACATCCGCCGCCGAGCACCAGTGTCTGTCTCGTTTCCATCTCAGGACTCCTCGTTGCCGTCGTCATGCATGCCGGCATCTTGCATCGACTGCGCGCGGCCGCGCACGGCGTCAAGAAATGCCCCCAGCGCGGTCATGTCGCGCCCGGTGCGCCAGAGGCAATAGGTGTCATAGGACGGCAGCGACCGCTTCAGCGGCCGGAACGCCACGCCCGACAGCCCCGCCTGCTGCAGTGCGGCCGGCACCAGCCCCGCGGCCAGGCCCTGCCCGATGACCGCTACCACGCCCAGCCAATGCCGCAGTTCGTAGGCGAGCTGCGGCTCGAAACCGGCGTCGGCACAGGCCGCCACGATGCGGTCGTGGTAGTCGGACGAGACGGCACGCATCACGATCGCCATGGCTTCACCCTGCAGCTCGCGCAGATCCAGCGCCGGGCCCCTGCTCAACCGGTGACCGACGGGCAGACAGGCCACGAAAGGCTGGCGGGATAGCAGGATCTGCGAGAAACCCGGTGGCACGCGCGTGGTATGGACGAAACCCAGATCGAGACGGTCGTGCACCAGTTCCACGAGCTGCTCGCTGGAGCTGAGTTCCTGCAGGGTCAGCCGCATGCGCGGGTGGGCGGCACCGAAGGCGCGCAGCACCTGCGGCAGCCCCCGGAACAGCACCGTGCCCGCAAAGCCGATGCGCAACTGGCCCACGATGCCGTGCCCCACATCACGCGCTTCTCTGGCCGCCTGGGCGGCCTGCTGCAGCAGCGCCTGGGCGCGCGGCAGAAAGGCCTGCCCCGCCGCCGTGAGCGCCACGCCGCGGCTGTTGCGCTCGAACAGGCGCGCGCCGACGGAGGTTTCGAGCTGCTGGATGTTGAGCGACAACGGCGGCTGCGTCATGGACAGCCGCTGGGCGGCACGCCCGAAATGCAGCTCTTCGGCCAGCACGACAAAACAGCGCAGGTGGCGGAATTCCATGAATACAAAATATGAATTGATCAATCGTCAATCAATATTAGACAGCTATTCATGAAAACCTGACAATCAGGCCCACTCAGAAGCCCACTCAGACGACCTCACCGCCTACGGAGACCGCATCATGGCCACCACCAAAGCCCGCTTCAGCTGGGAAGACCCCTTCAACCTCGACACCCAGTTGTCTGCGGACGAGCGCCAGGTGCGCGACGCCGCCCGCGCCTACTGCCAGGACAAGCTGCTGCCGCGGGTGCAGATGGCCTTCCGCAACGAGAGCACCGACCCGTCCATCTTCCGCGAAATGGGTGAACTCGGCCTGCTGGGCGCCACCATCCCCGAGCAATACGGCGGCGCCGGCCTGAACTATGTCTGCTACGGCCTGGTGGCGCGCGAGGTCGAGCGCGTGGACTCCGGCTACCGCTCCATGATGAGCGTGCAAAGCTCGCTGGTGATGGTGCCGATCAACGAATTTGGCACCGAAGCCCAGAAGCAGAAGTACCTGCCCAAACTGGCACGCGGCGAGTGGATTGGGTGCTTCGGCCTGACCGAGCCGGACCATGGCTCCGACCCCGGCAGCATGATCACCCGCGCACGCAAGGTCGAGGGCGGCTACCAGCTCAGCGGCGCCAAGATGTGGATCACCAACAGCCCGATCGCCGACGTGTTCGTGGTCTGGGCCAAGGACGACGACGGGCAGATCCGTGGCTTCATCCTGGAGAAGGGCTGGCGGGGATTGAGCGCCCCGGCGGTGCACGGCAAGGTGGGCCTGCGCGCCAGCATCACGGGCGAGATTGTGATGGACGAGGTATTCGTGCCGGAGGAAAACGCCTTCCCCGAGGTCCGCGGCCTCAAGGGGCCCTTTACCTGTCTGAACAGCGCCCGCTATGGCATCGCCTGGGGTGCGCTGGGTGCGGCCGAGGACTGCTACCTGCGCGCGCGCCAGTACGTGCTCGACCGCCGACAGTTCGGCCGCCCGCTGGCCGCCAACCAGCTCGTCCAGAAGAAGCTCGCCGACATGCTCAGCGAAATCAGCCTGGGCCTGCAGGGCTGCCTGCGCCTGGGCCGCATGAAGGACGAGGGCATCGCCCCCGTCGAGCTGACCTCCATCCTCAAGCGCAACAGCTGCGGCAAGGCGCTGGACATCGCCCGCATGGCGCGCGACATGATGGGCGGCAACGGCATCAGCGACGAGTACGGCGTGGCACGCCACCTGGTCAACCTGGAGGTGGTCAACACCTACGAAGGCACGCACGACGTGCACGCGCTGATCCTGGGTCGGGCCATCACCGGGATTGCGGCGTTTTCGAACTGATGATTCGGCCGCCGCGCAAGGCCAAGAGGCTGCCCACGGGCAGCTTTTTTTGTCCAGGCAACGATGAGGCTGCCTCATTCGCCCCACGTATACCCTCCGGGGCATTCCTGTTGCGTCGCCGAAGAATTTCTATAGACTGGAAAGCAACAAATAGTTATCAATTGTTAATTTGTCCATGAAGTTCGCTGCCAGGCCCCCCAGATGCTTGCTGTTGGCCGTCGCGCTGGCCTGTGCAGGGGGGCTGGCGGGCTGTGGCGGGGACTCCCGGGCGGAGATGACCCCTCACCCAGGGCTCCAGCAGGTGCTCGCCCGCCAATGGCATGGCTTCTCGACCACACTGCCCGGCGGACTCGCCATCGCCCTCATCACCCCCGAGGGTGCGTACTTCGCCAGCACCCTCGACGGCGCGACGGCCGATTCGCATTTCCGCGCGGCCAGCACCACCAAGACCTTCACGGCCGCAGCGATCATGCTGTTGCAGCAACGCGGCCTGCTTCGCATCGATGACGTGCTGACAGCGATGATTCCCGGCACGACACGGCCGTACCTGCCGGCCACGGCGAGCTACGCGATTCCCCACCAGGACCGGATCACGATCCGGCAGTTGCTGAGCCACCGCGCCGGCGTTTTCGACGTCGGCAACCAGGACATCCCGGCGACGGTCGATGCGCCCCACGCCGGCATGCGCTACGTCGACTGGGTCGAGGACACCCGGGGAGCGACACACACCTTCACGCTGGACGAGCTGGTCGACGTGGTCGCCCGCCACCAGTTGGTCAACGGCCCGCCGGGCGAGGCCTTCCGCTATTCGAACACCGGGTATTCGCTGCTCGCCAAGATGGTCGAGCGGGTGTCCGGCAAAAGCTTTGCGCAATTCGTGCATGACGAGTTCCTCATGCCCAATGGCCTGCACGACACGTCGTTTCCGGACGATGGTCGGGGTCAGCAGCTCCCGGCGCCGTTTCTCGAGGGCACCACGCGCGTCGGCGGCACGCTCCTGCCCACCACCCATTTCAATGTGTCCTGGGGCGTCGGTGAAGGCAACGTGGTCACGACGCCCGCGGACCTGGCCCACTGGTTCCGCCGCCTGGTCAAGGGCGAGGCCGGCCTGAGCGCGCAGACGGTGGCGCAGATGCGCGCCTGCGAACCGACAGGGGAGCATCACGTCACCTATGGCCTCGGCCTCACCTGCGATCCCGCCGGGCTCGGCATCGGTCACAACGGCGGCATCGCCGGCTACCTGACCACGGCGCGCCACGACCCGGCGACCGACGTGACGGTGGTGATCTTTGCCACCCTGCTCGATGCCGACGACCTCATGACCGAGGCCCTGATGCTGTACGAAACCGCCCGCCAGGCACGCGCCGTTCTCGGCTACTGAACGCGGTGCCCGCTTTTCACGCTGCAACGCCCTGGCCGGGCCGTTGTGGTTCCGGCTACCCGGCCGCCCTTGGACCCCGGAGGCAATCATGTGCGTACTTTGCGACCGCAGCGACACCACCCGCCCCGCGCCAGCCGCGCCCACCAGACGGGCCGTGCTGGGCGCCATGGGCGCGCTGCCATGGCTGGGCTTGTCCACCCTGTCCGGGCTGGCGCAGGCACGCACCCCGCCCAAACCGGACAACGTGCTGCTTCCGGATCAGGCCATCGCACGCCTGATGGCGGGCAATGAGCGCTACATCTCGGGCAAGACACGCAACCGCAACCTGGCAGCGACGCGGGAGGCTCTGGTGCGCGGTCAGAACCCCTATGCCTGCATCCTGAGCTGTGCCGACTCGCGCATCAGCCCCGAGCTCTGCTTTGACGAGGAACGGGGTGACCTGTTCGTGACCCGCGTGGCCGGCAACTATGTCACACCCGATCTTCTGGCCAGTCTCGAATACGGCGTGGCGGTGCTGAAGACGCCGCTCATCATGGTGCTGGGACACACCAGTTGTGGCGCGGTCAGCGCCACGGTCAACGCGCTCGAAAAGCAGGCTGAATTTCCCGGCCACATCCAGACCATCGTGACGGCGCTGATGCCGGCCGTGCGCGCCGCGGCAGCCAAGTCCACCACCGGCTCGCTGCAGCAGGCCGCGACGCTGGAAAACATCCGGCAGAACGTCCAGCGGCTGCAGGAGGCCACCCCCATCCTGAGCAAGGCGGTCCAGGCCGGCGAGGTCAAGGTCGTCGGCGGCCTGTACGAGCTCGCAACCGGCCGGGTATCCGCGGTGGTCTGACCCCCGGTTTCCGGCCGCTCGCCCGCGCCTCATCGACATCGGCCAGCAGCGCGCACGCCTGCGGCGGCAGTGCCTCGCCCGGCGCGGTGATGCGCCGGCCCCGGCGCCACCGGCGTACCATGGTGATCGGTTTTGGGGTACATTAATAACCAATTGGTCATTAATATGTCCCCTTCACCTCCCGCCCCACCCCGCCAGCGCCGCAAGCAGGCACGGCCCGGCGAGTTGCTCGACGCGGCACTGGCGCTGTTCGTCGAAAAGGGATTTGCCGCCACGCGCGTGGAGGAAGTCGCTGCACGCGCCGGCGTGTCCAAGGGCACGCTGTTCCTGTATTTCCCCAGCAAGGAAGAACTGTTCAAGGCCGTGGTGCGCGAGAACATCGCCGGCCGGCTCGACGAATGGAACCAGGAGCTGGGCGAGTTCCAGGGCACGAGCGCGGAGCTGGTGCGCTACGGCCTGCATTCGTGGTGGGAGCGCATCGGCATGACGCCGGCCTCGGGCATCACCAAGCTCATCATGAGCGAGGCGCGCAACTTCCCCGAGCTCGCCGCCTTCTACGAGCAGGAAGTCATCGAGCCCGGTGATCGCCTGCTGCGGCGGCTGCTGCAGCGTGGCGTCGACAGCGGCGAATTCCGCCCGCTGGACCTGGACCTGGCCGTCTACAGCCTCATTGCCCCGATGATCTTCCTGCTCATGTGGAAGCATTCTCTGGGCGTGTGCCTGCCCTCGGACAAACAGCTCGACCCGGTGGCCTTTCTCGACAACCAGGCCGATCTGCTGCTGCGCGGCATGTGCCGCCACCAGGGTGAACCAAAGGGAAAACCCGCCCCTCGGTAAAATGGCCCAAAATCGTCTAATATACCCACTGGAGTATTCGGCATGACATCCCAAACACCCACCGATCTGAGCCAGGCTCGCTTCAACATGATCGAACAGCAGATCCGCCCCTGGGATGTGCTCGACCAGACCGTGCTCGAGTTGCTGGAACAGTTGCCGCGCGAGGCGTTCGTGCCGCCAGCGCACAAGGCGCTGGCCTATGCGGACATGGAGCTGCCACTGGGCACACCGGCGGTGGAGGGTGAATGCATGCTGGCCCCGAGGGTGGAAGCCCGCCTGCTGCAGGATCTGGCCATTCGGCCCACCGACAAGGTGCTGGAAGTCGGCGCCGGCAGCGGCTACATGGCCGCGCTGCTGGCCAGCCTGGCGGCGCGTGTGGTGAGCCTGGAAATCAACGACGCCCTGGCCACCATGGCCCGCAACAACCTGCAACGTGCCGGCATCGCCAACGCCGAAGTCCGGGTGGCCGATGCGGTCGCTGACGCCTTTGCCGCCTGCGCGGCCGACGGCCCCTGGGATGTGATCGTGCTCAGCGGTTCGGTGGCCGAGGTCCCCGATGCCCTGCTGGCCCTGCTGAAACCGGGTGGCCGCCTCGGGGCGATTGTGGGTGACGAGCCCGTGATGCGCGCCAGCATCATCACCCGCGAAGGTGACGCCGCGTTCCGCACCACCCAGCCCTGGGACACCATCGCACCCAGGCTGCGCAATTTCCCCGAAACCCCGCGCTTCCGTTTTTGAAGCAAGACAAGGCAGGCTGTCGCCATGATGTCCCTGACACCCGCACAGTTCTCGCAATGGCTGACCCTGGCGGTGGCCGGGCAGCCCGGCGTCAAGCCGGTGCTGCTGGACGTGCGGGAGCCCTGGGAGTTCCAGATCGCCAGTGTCGCCCCCGACGATAGCTTCGAACTCGTCCGGATGCCGATGCGCAGCGTGCCCGCGCGCTTCCCGGAACTGGACCGCCAGCGCCCCATTGCCTGTCTGTGCCATCACGGTGCACGCAGTGCCCAGGTGGTGCAGTTCCTGCTGCAGCAAGGGTACGACAACGTCGTCAATGTGCACGGCGGCATCCACGCTTGGTCCCAGCAGCGCGACGCTTCTGTTCCAACTTACTGAGCACCTCCGAGGCCCCTGCACCCGCCCATCCGTTCACACCGCCAAGGAACCGACATGTCCCGCCCGTACACCCCCTGCCTGCCCTCTACCCGCCTGCGCCGGGCTATCGTGGCCATGGCCGTGGGCCTGGCCACGTCAGCACAAGCGCAAAGCCTGCTCGACATCTACGAGGCGGCGCGCGCCTACGATGCGGAGTACCTGTCGGCGCGATCGCAGTACGAAGCCGACCTGGCGCGGGCCGAGCAGGCCAAGGCCGGCCTGCGCCCCCAGGCCGGGCTGTCGGCGGGTGCCAACTGGTCCGAGCTCGACAGTTCGGCCAACGTGCTCGATGGTTCGTTCACCGGTCAGAACCTCACGCTGCAGGCCAGCCAGCCGCTGTACCGGCCCGCCAACCGCGCGGCCAGCCAGCAGGGCGAACTGTCGGTCGACATCGCCCGCGCCCGGCTGCAAAGTGCCGAGCAGGCGCTGATCGTCCGCACCACACAGGCCTACTTCGACGTGCTGGCAGCACAGGACACCATGACCTTCGTGCGGGCGCAGAAAGCCGCCGTCGAGGAACAACTCGCTGCGGCCCAGCGCAATTTCGAGGTGGGCAACACCACGGTCACCGACTCGCGCGAAGCCCAGGCCCGTTACGACCTGGTTCGGGCGCAGGAAATCGCCGCCGACAACGACCTGCGGGTCAAGAAGCTGGCGCTGGACCAACTGGTCGGCCGCACCAACGTGACGCCGCTGCCGCTGGCCACCCCCGTGGAGCTGCCGGCCCCGACCCCGGCCGATCCGCAGGCCTGGGTGGCACTCACCGAGCAGGGGCACCCGGTCATCCAGCAGGCCAGCAGGGCACTGGACATCGCCCGCCTCGAAACCACCAAGGCCGAAGCGGGACACCAACCCACACTCGATCTGGTGGCCCAGTACCAGGTCGCGCGCGCACCATCGACCTATGCGGCGATCCCGGGTTACCTGCGCAACCGCACCGCCACGGTCGGGCTGCAGTTCAACCTGCCGTTGTACGCCGGACACGCGATCCAGAACCGGGTCAAGGAAGCCCTGGCGCTGGAAGACAAGGCACGCACCGACCTGGAGGCCGCCCGCCGCAGCGTGTCCCAGGCCACGCGCAGCGCCTATTTCGGTGTGCTCTCGGGCCTCGGTCAGGTCAAGGCCCTGGAAGCCGCCGAAGCGTCCAGCCAGAGCGCCCTCGATGCCAATCAACTGGGCTACCAGGTCGGGGTGCGCATCAATATCGATGTGCTCAACGCACAGAGCCAGCTCTATCAGACCAAGCGCGACCTGGCCCAGGCGCGTTACAACGTGCTGCTTGGCAGCCTGCGCCTGCGTCAGGCCAGCGGCCAGCTTTCACCCGAGGACCTGCGCCCGATCGACGCGATGCTGGCGCGCTGAGCTAAACTGGCTGCCCGCGCCGGCCCCTGCCTGCCGCGCGCCGATATTCAGCGAAGGTTTTTCATGCAATCGGTCAATGTGCTGTGCATCAAATGGGGCCGCAAATACGGCCCCGACTACGTCAACCGCCTGCACAGCATGGTTAGCCGGCACCTGCGCCGGCCATTTCGCTTTGTCTGTCTGACGGACGATGGCTCGGGTATCGACCCGGCCATCGAAGTCAAGCCCATTCCCGCCATCGGCTTCGCGGAGTTCGATGACCGCAAGCCCTGGACCTTCGGTCATGGCTGGCTCAAGCTCACGAGCTTCGCCAACCCTCTGTACGACCTGACGGGTACGACACTGTTCCTCGATCTGGATATCGTCATCGTCGACAGTCTCGATCCGTTTTTCGACCACCCGGGGGAGTTCGTGGTGATCAGGGAATGGGACAAGAAGGATGGCACCGGCAATACCTCGGTCTACCGCTTCACCATCGGCGCGCACGCCGACGCGCTCGACCATTTGCGCACGGGCTACCCACAGGCGGTGGAGGCGGTGCGCAACGAGCAGGAGTTCATCACCGGCTACCTGGGCCGCCAGGGCAAGGTCAGCTACTGGCCGGACGAGTGGTGCCGCAGCTTCAAGCGCCACTGCCTGCGCCGGGGCCTCATGGGCTGGTTCGCACCGCCGGTCATCCCGCCTGGCGCACGCGTGATTGCCTTCCACGGCAAACCCAACCCGCCCGACGCGATTGCCGGCGTGAGCGGCAAATGGTACCGCCGCGTCCTGCCCACGCCATGGGTCGCCGAGCACTGGCGGTGACCGGCGTCCACCGCATCTATCGCCTGATCACGCGGCTGCTGACCCCGGTGGCCCTGGGCTGGCTGTGGTGGCGCGGCCGGCGCGAGCCGGCCTACGCGCAGCGCCTGGTCGAGCGACTCGGCTACCTGCGCATCCCGGCAGAAGCGGCCGGCGGCATTCTCATCCATGCAGCCTCGGTGGGCGAGGTCCAGGCGTCGCGCCCGCTGCTTGATGCCCTGCGGCACCAATGGCCCGATCATGCCCTGACCGTCAGCACCATCACACCCACCGGGATGCAGACCCTGCAGGGACATTGGGGCCCGGTGATCCGCCACGTTTACCTGCCGCTGGACACCCCGGGCGCGGTGCGGCGCTTCCTGGACCGGCTGCAACCGCGCCTGGTGCTGCTGATCGAGCGCGAGGTCTGGCCCGAGCTGCTGCTGCAATGCCGCCAGCGCAGCATTCCGGTGGCACTGGTCAATGCCCGCCTGTCCGAACGCTCGGCACGCGGTTACCGGCGCTGGGCCGGGCTGTTCGACCCCATCTGGCAGCAATTCGCCACCGTGGCGGCCGCCGACCCGGAAAGCCAGGCACGCTACCAGAGCCTGGGTGTGCCGCCCGAGCGCTGCCATTGCCCCGGCAACCTCAAGTTCGACATGCCACCGCCAGAGGACACGGCCGCTACACGGCCCCCGGGGCTGGATGGCCGCTTCGTGGTGGTGGCCGGCAGCACCCATGCCGACGAGGAGGAAGCCCTGCTGGCCCATTGGCCCGAACTGCGGCGCCAGCACCCGTCCCTGCTGCTGGTGCTGGTGCCGCGCCATCCGCAACGCTTCGACGATGTGGCGCGCCGGCTCGACGTCTCGGGCCTGCCCCACGTCCGCCACAGCCGGGGGCAGACGCCGGATGCCGACACCGCCATCTGGCTGGGCGACACCATGGGCCACCTGCCCATGTGGTACCGCCATGCCGACCTGTGTTTCATCGGCGGCAGCCTGGCGCCGATTGGCGGCCACAATGCGCTGGAGGCCATGGTGTTCGGCAAAGCGGTGCTGTTCGGCCCGCACACGCGCAATTTCGAGCACCTGTACCACCTGGTCGAAACCGCCGGCGCCGGTGTTCGCGTGACCTCTGGCAGCGAACTGGCCGCATGCGTCGATCAGGCTTGCCGGGACCCGGGGCGCTGGCGGTCCATGGGCCACCGCGGTGCTGCCATCGTTCGTCAGCACCAGGGCGCCACGCAGCGCACCCTGACCCAGATCGGCCGCCTGTGGCAGGATGACGACCCGCAGGCCCTGAGCCGCATCGCCGTTCGCCGCCAGGGTGCCTCGCTGATCTGGCACGACCCCGCCAGCATCGAAGACATCTCGGCCGGCGCCTTCGATGCGCCCCACTGCCGGCCCGGTTCACGTCCCATGGCCACGGGCAGCGGCCGTGGCCAGGTGCATGTCGTCAACGTCGGTCAGGCCACCGCCCTGCTGCGCCACTACCGCCGCGGCGGCCTCATGGCCCGCATCAGCCGCGACCGTTTCCTGGGCATGGATCCCTGGGCCAGCCGCGGCATGCGGGAATACCTGCTGCTGCGCCTGATGCGTTCCTGGCGCCTGCCCGTGCCGGCGCCGCTGGCCGCCCGTGTCGAACAGGCCGGTCCCGCCTACCGCAGTGACATCATGGTGGGCCTGCTGCCGGGCACGCGAAACCTGGTGCAAATCATGGCGGTGACCACCATTCCCGCCACCGCCTGGGCTGCCATTGGCCAGGCGATCCGCCGCATGCACGACCGGCAGGTCCACCACGCCGACCTCAATGCGCACAATCTCCTGCTTGACGACGGCGGGCAGGCCTGGATCGTCGATTTCGACAAATGCGGCGTGCGGGCCGGCGACGACTGGAAAGACGCCAACCTGCAGCGCCTGCTGCGGTCGCTGCGCAAGGAAAAGGCACGGCAGCCAATCTGCCACTGGCGTGAAGACACCGACTGGCCCAGCCTGCTGGACGGCTACCGCAAGAGCCAAGCGGTTGGCTAACGGGTCTCGGGGCGCCTCCAGTCCGCCGGCGCCCACAGACTCATGCCCAACCACAGTGCGCTCCACGACACAAAGACCTGGCGGAACGCGTTGATGCCCAGGACATTGACCGACAGGCCATAGCCCAGCACGAACACGGCCATCAGCAGCCCGGCCAGCGCCATCTCGCGATGATCGGCAGCACCGCGCAGGTACAGGCGCGCAAAGGCCACCAGCACGCCGACGAACAGGCTGACCAGACCCAGCAAGCCCACCAGACCACCGCCGATCAGCGTTTCAACCAGCAGGTTGTCGAACGTGCCGAAGTTCGGTGGCAGCACGGCATGCACGTCGAATTGCCGCAGATGCTCACGCATGGCGGCCACCGCCTCGCTTTGCGGCCAACCGAAGAGTGGGCGCTCCCAGAACTGCGACAAACCAAACCGCCAGATTTCAAACCGGATGCTGACCGAGCCTTCGGTCACGTCGCCCGCCGAGAACCAGTGCAATGCCCCGTCAAGCCCACCGACCAGGCGATCCCAGACAAGCTCCCGGGGGGCCAGCCACAACAGCAGCGGGAAGGCGGCACAGATGGCCACCACGCCCGCCAGGCGCACGGCCATCGGGCGGCATGCAGTCACGCGCCATCCCCAGATGAGAAAAATCAGAAAAATGGCGAACCAGCCGCCTTTCGATCCACTCAGAAACGACGCCACGAACCCGCCCGCCACACCGGCCAGACACAGCATGCGCAATGCCAGGGACTCCCGCCGACGGGAGAAATACAGGAAGCCGCACATGGAGGCCCCGGAGAGCATCAGCGCGATGTGCCCGAACGGGATGGGGTTGCCGTGCGCACCGAAGGCCCTCGGCGTGCCCGCCACATAGACCTGGAACCAGGCAACGCCCCCTGCCAGCACGGCCCCCAACGCCAGGCCCAGCCACATGGAGCACTGATCCGGCATCCACCGCCGAACGCCCACCAGCATGGCTGGCACCAGCACGAAAGGGAGCACCGGCTCATAGTACTTGAGCGGATAGCCATACAACAGACCCAGCCCCACGATCGAAGCCACATAGGCCAGCACACCGGCCACCAGCCAGCGGGTGGCGGCCATTTCCCACGCCTGGCGCCAGATCAACCGGGTCTTCGGCCCTGGCCAGATGCCCCCCAGCGCCAACCCCAGAGCCAGATATGTGTAACCTCCCGGCAGGACCAAGGTGGCCGCCAGCAATGCCATCAGCCCATACTTCATGTCTTTTTCAACCAGGAGCTGATCCGGTTTCCTTGCAGGTACCGCTTGCGCGTCTGAGCATCAAACAGATCGACCCTCGGGTGCCAAGGAAGGTGCAGGCAGCGGAACGCACCAGCCACACGCACCGCATCAAAAAAATCCCCGTCGTACAGACGCTTGTCGTACACCGCCAGGGTGGTATCGACAGGGGCCGCATAGACCTCCAGGGTCGGATGGTCCAGCGGCTTGCGCCAGAAGCGCGCCTCCCACTCGCGGACGGAATACACCCGGCGAAAGGGAAACGGCTTGCATTTGACTTTCACGTAGGCGGCGTCGATCACCTCCAGATCATCGGGCAGATCGAGCGCCAACCCGGCCTTGAAGACCCGGTAGCGCTGCGCCACCTCATGCAACTGGCGCAGAAAGTCCTGCGGCATGTCCTCGTTGAGCAACAGGTCCGGGTCGGAACAGGAAAACACGTCCGGCAAGATGTCATAGAACGGCGGCAGGAACGCCACCTTGTGGCCGAAGTTGTAGCCCAGACGCACCACCTGCGCGTCCCCGCTGCGCGACAACCTGACCAGGACATCCTTCGTCTGACCGTCGGTGGACGCGTTGTCCAGCACCACCGGACACAAGCCCAGCGCGCGAAGCTGCTGGGTCATGTGCTGCACGTACACGCCGTTGTTGTACGACACCAGCAGCACCGGGATGTCCTGCTGCACCGCAGACAGTGCCCTGGCCAGGGCCTCGGGCCCCTTGCCGGCCCGCCAGGCCAGCCAACGCCTGCGCAGATCGCAGCTCAGACTTTGCAGCGCGGTATTCATCATGCCTGTCCCCTGCCAGCCGGTCCGGCGTCCACACGCCAATCGAGCAGCCCGCGCAGGCGCCCCCACATGCGCGCAATCATGCGCGGGGAAAAGGCCAGTATGCGCAGGGGCAGCACCAGCAGCGTCAGGCACAGCAAGCGCCGACGCTCGCCAACGGCCTGGGACACCGTGCCATGCTTGACCGCAAATATGAGCTTGGACTGTGCATGGTGGTAGCCACGCACGTACTCGTGACGCCAGGGCGACGCCCCGCGGGCCGAGCCGCGGGAACGGTGCACGGCATGGACCGACGGCACGACGATCAGGGCGCGCCGCGCCTGGAACAGGCGCAGGCACAGATCGTCGTCCTCGTGGTAGAGGAAAAACCGCTCGTCGAAAAAACCGATCCCCTCGAACCGCTCCAGGCGCATGAGCATCGCCGCCCCGCAGACGAAGCCCACGCACAGCGGCCCTTGCGCTTCGGGCCCCTGCGCCTCCCATGCCGTCCGGGGCCAGCGGTAGTTGACCTCCAGCATGCCATCGACCCCCACCAGTTGCGGGGCGATCACCGATGCCTCCGGCCATTGTTCGGACACGGCCAGCAACTCACCCAGTTGCGGAACCGTCACGGCGCAGTCGGGGTTGAGCAGGAAGGCCCAAGGCGTCGCAACCCGCTCCAGGGCCCGGTTGTTGGCCGCACCGAAGCCGAGGTTTCTGTCATGTCGCAATACCTGCGCATGCGGCCACAAGGTCGCCGCCTGGTCGGCCGTGCCATCGGTGCTGGCATTGTCGGAAATGATCACCTGCCTGCACTGCGACAGCAGCGGATCGAGCCCCTGCAGGCAATGCGCGCTGTCGCGGGTCACCACGATCACGGTCACATCGTTGAGGGACGGCACTGGTGAGCCTTGCAGAGCGGCAATATCCGTCAGTGGGCGCTGGCCCCGACCACCGCGTCCGGTTTGGCCTGGTGCAGCAGTGCGGTCATGACCCCCTCGATGCGGTGCAAGGCGTCTGGCGTCTGCCCCTCGAAGCGCATGACCAGCACGGGCGTGGTGTTGGACGCCCGGATCAGGCCGAAGCCGTCCGGCCAGTCAACGCGCACGCCATCGATGTCGGAAAGCACGGCAGGGGCCGAAAAGCGCGGATCCGCCTTGGCCAGCGCCAGCAGGCGCTCGACCAGTGCATGGGGCTCGCCCTCGGCACAGGCCACGTTCAGCTCGGGCGTGCTGTGACTGGTCGGCAGACCGTTGAGCACCGCGCTGCCGTCCTCGCTGCGGCTGAGGATCTCCAGCATGCGGGCACCGGCGTAACTGCCGTCGTCGAAGCCGTACCAGCGCTCCTTGAAGAAGATGTGGCCGCTCATCTCGCCGCCCAGCGGGCTGTCGAGCTCCTTCATGCGCGCCTTGATGAGTGAATGACCCGTCTTGTACAGGTTGGGCACGCCACCGGCCTCACGGATGGCTGGTGCCAGCCGCTGCGAGCACTTGACGTCGAACACGATGTGGCCACCCGGCACGCGCGAGAGCACGTCCTGGGCGAACAGCACCATCTGCCGGTCGGGGAAGATGTTGTTGCCCTCGCGCGTGACGATGCCCAGGCGGTCGCCGTCACCGTCGAAGGCCATGCCCAGTTCGGCGCCCGTCTCCGCCAGGGTGCGGATGAGGTCGCGCAGGTTCTCGGGTTTGCTCGGGTCGGGGTGGTGGTTGGGGAAGTCGCCATCGACCTCGCTGAACAGCTCGATCACCTCGCAGCCCAGCGCGCGGAACAGATCCGGGGCATAGGCGCCGGCCACGCCATTGCCGCAGTCGACGACCACCTTCATCGGGCGGCTGAGCTTCACGTCGGACACGATGCGCTCGCGGTACGCTTCGGCCACGTCGGCCTGCCGCACGGAACCACCCGGCACCAGCACCCAGCTCTCCTGTTCCATGATGTGGCGCAGTCCCTGGATCTCGTCACCATAGATGGCCCGGCCGCCCAGCACCATCTTGAAGCCGTTGTAGTCCTTGGGGTTGTGGCTGCCCGTGACCTGGATGCCGCTGCGACACAGCGTGCTGGCCGCGAAATACAGCATGGGCGTGGTCACCATGCCCACGTCGATCACCTCGATGCCCGCCGCCACGAGACCGCGGATCAGCGCAGCCGACAGCGCCGGCCCACTCAGGCGGCCGTCACGCCCCACGGCCACGACCGACTCGCCCTGCCGGCGCGCATGGGTTCCGTATGCCCTGCCGAGCGCCTCGGCGACATGTTCGTCCAGCGTCGATGGCACGACGCCCCGGATGTCATAGGCCTTGAAGATGGAGGGCGACAACTGCATGGGCAATGAGCGTGGGAGTTTGCAAAACCCTTCATTGTAGGCGCCCCTGTCGCCACCCTCCGGAACAAGCATGTCCGAAAATGGCGAGCCCTGCGCAGGAAAGTGCGTACCATGGTGGCATGGGACACCCGACCGCCCTGCTCGACAGCCATGCTTGCTACCTGGCCCTGACCGCCAGGGACGCGCGCTTTGATGGCCGTTTTTTCACCGGGGTTGTCTCCACCGGCATCTACTGCCGCCCGATCTGCCGGGTACGCGCGCCGCGGCGCGAGAACTGCCGCTTCTTCAGCCATGCCGCCCAGGCCGAGCAAGCGGGCTTTCGCCCCTGTCTGCGCTGCCGGCCCGAAATGGCACCCGGTACACCGGCCTGGTCGTCCACCGATGCCGGCGACATTCTGGTGCGCGAGGCCCTGCAACGGCTCGACGCCCCCCCGGCCGGCCTGACCACGGTGCCCAGGATCGCGGAGCTGGCACACCAGTTGGGTGTCAGCGACCGTCACCTGCGCCGCCTGTTCGAGGAGAAGGTCGGGGTCACCCCCGTTCAGTACCTGCAGACGCGCCGTCTGCTCACCGCGAAGCAGTTGCTGGCCGACAGCCTGCTGCCGATGGCGCAGGTCGCGCAGATCAGCGGTTTCGGCAGCCTGCGGCGCTTCAACGCGGCGATCCGGTCGCACTATCACCTCAGCCCCGGTCAATTGCGCCGCGGTGGGTCGCCGTCGGTACCATCACCAACGACGCAGGCGATCACTCTCCGCCTGGGCTACCGCCCGCCCTACGACGTGGCCGCCTTGCTCGGTTTCCTGCGCACGCGCGCCATCGACGCCATGGAGCGGGTCGACCTGCCCGTCCCCGGCAGCACCTCCCTGCCCGGCCTGAGGCGGACGCTGGCGATCGACACCGGCACCGGCCAGAGCTGCACCGGCTGGATCGATGTGCGCTTCGACGAAGCCCACCACCAGGTCCTCGTGCAGGTGGCGGAACCGCTGGCCGAGGTGTTGCCCGCGGTGATCCACCGGCTCAGGGCCCTGCTCGACCTCGATGCCGACCCGGCGGCCATCCAGGCGGTCTTGCGGACCATGCCGGGACGGGCTGGCGAACTCGAGGGTCTGCGGGTGCCGGGCTGCATCGATGGCTTCGAGCTGGCCGTGCGCGCCGTGCTCGGCCAACAGATCACCGTGGCGGCCGCCCGCACCCTCACCGCACGGCTGGTTGACTGCCTGGGAGACACGCTGGCCCCGGACGCCGACAGCGGTGCCGGCCCCAGCCGCCTGTTTCCGTCGGCCCAGACCCTGGCCAGGACACCTGCCGACACCCTGGGGCGCCTTGGCATCGTGCGGCAGCGCCAGGCAGCCATCCTGGCCATCGCCCGGGCCACCTGCGAAGGTCACCTGGATCTGCAAGGACTGGCAGACCCGCAAACAAACATCACCCACCTGCAGCAACTGCCCGGTGTGGGTGCGTGGACGGCACAGTACATCGCCATGCGCGCCCTGCGCTGGCCCGATGCTTTCCCGGCCGCCGACGTGGCCCTGCACAAGGCCCTGGGTCTGACACGGCCGCGTGCCGCCACCGAAGCCGAGGCACTGTCGCAGGCCTGGCGTCCCTGGCGCAGCTATGCCGTGGTGCGTGCCTGGACCGCCGGTCCCGCACCATCCCCCGATTCAATCCGCCCCCGGATCAACCACCCCACCCCGCCATGAACACCACTTCGCCGACTGTCTTCACCATCACCGAAGGCCCCCTGGGCAACATGCTGCTGGCGGCCTCGCCCCGGGGCCTGTGCGGGCTGTGGTTCGTCACCGGCCAGCGCAACACCCCCGGGCACGCCGCGTGGTCCCGCGATCCCGCGCACCCGGTGCTGGCAGCGGCCTCGACCCAGCTCGCAGATTATTTCGCCGGGCGCCTGCGCGCGTTCGACCTGCCCCTGGACCTCTCGGCCGGCACACCGTTCCAGCAAAGTGCCTGGCGCACCCTGCTGACCCTGCCCTGGGGAGACACCATCACCTATGGCGAACTGGCCCGGCGCATGGGCAGACCCGAGGCGTCCCGTGCCGCCGGGGTCGCGATCGGCCGCAATCCCGTCAGCATCATCGTGCCCTGCCACCGCGTGGTGGGCGCCAACGGCTCACTGACCGGCTACGCCGGCGGCGTGGAGCGCAAGACCGCCCTGCTGCGGCTCGAGGCCCAGCCGGCCTGACCCCCCCGCCGCCACCTCCACGACGTCATGCTGACCGCCGAATTCATCCTGCTGGCCGCGCTCTGGGGTGCGTCCTTTCTGTTCATGCGCCTGGGTGCAGCCGATTTCGGAGCGATACCGACGGCCGGTTTACGCGTGGGCCTGGCATCACTGTTCCTGCTTCCGGTCTTCCTGAAACCGAACGTCCGGACCGATTTCCGCCGTCACGGCGGCCCCATCCTGTTCCTCGGCATCTTCAACTCGGGCATCCCCTCCGCTCTGTTCGCCTTCGCCGTCATGCACGTGAATACGGGGCTGACCGCCGTCCTCAACGCCACCGTGCCACTGTCGGGCGCGGCCGTGGCCTGGCTCTGGCTCGGCGACCGCCCCGGTGGGTCACGCATGGCGGGCCTGGCGATCGGCTTTGCCGGTGTCCTGATGCTCGTCGCGGGCACATCCGGCCTGGGCACAGTCACCACCGGGCAGGCCGCAGGCGCCTCCTCCTGGATCAGTCTGCTGGCCATGCTGGCCGCTCTGGCGGCCACGCTCTGCTATGGCTTCGCAGCCAGTTTCACCAAGCGCCACCTGCAGGGCGTGCACCCCCTGGCCACCGCCACCGGTAGCCAGATCGGCGCCACGCTGGCACTGGCGTTGCCGGCATGGTGGTGGTGGCCCCGTACCGCCCCCGGCCAGGACGCCTGGGCTGCCATCGGCTCCGTGGCCCTGCTTTGCACCGCGATCGCGTATATCCTGTTTTTCCGCATCATCGACCGTGCCGGCCCCGCCAAGGCCCTGACCGTGACCTTTCTCGTTCCAGTCTTCGCCCTCGGCTATGGCGCACTGTTCCTCGGCGAGCGCATCACCGGCTGGATGGTGTTCTGCGCCCTGGTCATCATGGCTGGCACCACCCTGTCATCAGGACTGGTCTCATGGCGAGCCAAAGGGCACACCTGAGTCGGCCGGACGAAAAAAAGGGCTGTGGCGCAAGCCACAACCCGTTGATTCACATGATGTTTCTGGCGGAGTGGACGGGACTCGAACCCGCGACCCCCGGCGTGACAGGCCGGTATTCTAACCAACTGAACTACCACTCCTGGCAGGCAGCTTCACCGCTTGCGCGGCGCCAAGTGCTGCAAACTTGGCGACCCTACGGGGATTCGAACCCCGGTACTCACCGTGAAAGGGTGATGTCCTAGGCCTCTAGACGATAGGGTCACAACCTGAACATGGCCACCCGCACGCGGACAGCCTTCACTCACATTAAAAACGGGTTACGCAATCGCTCACGTAACCCGCTGGTATCTGGCGGAGTGGACGGGGCTCGAACCCGCGACCCCCGGCGTGACAGGCCGGTATTCTAACCAACTGAACTACCACTCCTGGCAGGCAGCTTCGCCGCTTGCGCGGCGCCAAGTGCTGCAAACTTGGCGACCCTACGGGGATTCGAACCCCGGTACTCACCGTGAAAGGGTGATGTCCTAGGCCTCTAGACGATAGGGTCACAACCTAGAATTTTTGGTGGAGGTAAGCGGGATCGAACCGCTGACCTCTTGCATGCCATGCAAGCGCTCTCCCAGCTGAGCTATACCCCCACTCGGGTTGTATCAGTGTACCGAGCTTTGCTTTCGCTGTTGCTCAGTGCTCATCAACAAGACTTGAATTATAGGCACATTTTCAGGCGTTCTGCAAACTTGCCAAAACTTTTTTTCGCTCATGCAGCGCCAGCACCGCATCCAGGGACGGCGTCTGCGCCGTTCCCATGACCAGCACGCGCACCGGCATGGCCAATTGCGGCATCTTCAGGCCATGCGCCGTGATGACTTCCTTGATGGCGGCGGCAATCGCCGCCTTGTCCCACGCAACCTGCGCCAGCTTGTCTGCCAGGGCAGCGACGGCAGGCCGGATGGCCTCGGTCAGGTACTGCGCGCGGTCGGCCTCGGACGGCACCACATCGGTGTAGTACGGCATGGCCCAGTCGGCCAGTGCCACGGTGGTGTCGCAGCGTTCCTTGAACAGGCCGCAGATCGCGGGCAGGCGCCCGTCGGCCTGCACGCCGCGGCGCGCCAGTTGCCCGGCCACCAGCCGGGCCAGTTCGGCGTCGTCGGTCATCTTCATGTGCTGGGCATTGACCCAGCGCAGCTTGGCCTCGTCGAAGCGGCCGGCGCTGCTGCCCAGGTGATCCAGGTCGAACCACTGCAGGAACTGCTCGCGCGTGAAGATCTCGTCATCGCCGTGGCTCCAGCCCAGGCGCGCCAGGTAGTTGATCATGGCGTCGGGCAGGAAACCTTCATCGCGGTAGGCGGTGACGGCCTTGGCACCGTTGCGCTTGCTCATCTTCTCGCCCTGCTCGTTGAGCACCGTGGGCAGGTGGGCGAACACTGGGACATTCGCACCCAGCGCTTCGAAGATGTGGATCTGGCGCGGCGTGTTGTTGACATGGTCATCACCCCGGATCACGTGCGTGATACCCATGTCCATGTCGTCGACACAGACGCAGAAGTTGTAGGTGGGCGTGCCGTCGGGACGTGCGATCACGAGATCGTCCAGCTCGCTGTTCTGGAACTCGATGCGGCCCTTGCACTTGTCGTCCCAGCCCACCACGCCATCCTTGGGCGTCTTGAAGCGCAGCACCGGCCTGACACCTTCCGGAACGGGCGGCAGCACCTTGCCCGGCTCGGGGCGCCAGGTGCCGTCGTAGCGCGGTTTTTCCTTGGCGGCCATCTGGCGCTCGCGCAGCGCATCGAGCTCCTCCATGCTCATGTAGCACGGGTAAACATAGCCCTTTTCCTGCAGCTTGGCCAACACTTCCTTGTAGCGGTCCATGCGCTGCATCTGGTAGAACGGGCCTTCGTCGTGGTCCAGCCCCAGCCAGGCCATCCCTTCAAGAATCACATCCACGGCCGCCTGCGTCGAGCGCTCCAGATCGGTGTCCTCGATGCGCAGGATGAAGGTGCCGCCGTTGGCGCGGGCGAAGGCCCAGGGGTACAGCGCCGAGCGGATGTTGCCCAGGTGGATGAAGCCGGTGGGCGACGGAGCGAAGCGGGTGCGTACGGTCATGGTTGACAAGGGTTGTGCGATCAAAGGCTGGCCAGGCCGCGCGACAGGTCGTCCTGGATGTCGGCGGGATGCTCCAGACCCACGGCCACGCGGATCGTGCCCTGCGTGATGCCGGCGGCCTGGCGCTGTTCCTCGCTCAGGCGGCCATGGGACGTGGAGGCCGGGTGGCTGATGATGGTCTTGGTGTCGCCGAGGTTGGTGGCGATGGACAGCAGCCGGCAACTGTCGATGACGTGGAAGGCCTTGGCGCGCGCGGCCTCCGGCGTGTCGGCGGCGAGCTGGAACGCGACCACCCCGCCGCCCAGGCCATTCTGCTGGCGCATGGCCAGTTCATGTTGCGGGTGCGAAGGCAGCCCCGGGTAATAGACACGCGCCACCTGCGGCTGCGCCTCCAGCCAGCGCGCCAGCGTGAGCGCGTTCTCGCACTGCGCCTTCACGCGCAGGCCCAGGGTTTCCAGGCCCTTGAGCACCACCCAGGCATTGAAGGGCGAAAGCACCATGCCGGCGGTACGCAGCACGGGTGCGAGCTTGCCCATGATGAGTGCCTCGCTGCCGCACAGCGCGCCGGCCATGACCCGGCCCTGCCCATCCAGGTACTTGGTGCCCGAATGCATCACGACATCGGCACCCAGCAGGGTCGGGCGCTGCAGGATGGGCGTGGCAAAGGCGTTGTCCACCGCCAGCAGCGCGCCGGCGCCGTGCGCGATGTCGGCCAGCGCCGCAATGTCGCACACCTCGGTGAGCGGGTTGGTCGGCGTCTCGGCGAACAGCAGCCGCGTCTCGGGCCGCACGGCCGCGCGCCACTCGTCAACGTCGGTCTGCGAGCAGAAGGTGGTCTGCACGCCGAACTTGGCGAATTCCTTGCCGAACAGGTTGATCGTGGAGCCGAACATCGAGCGCGACAGCACCACGTGGTCACCGGCCTTGAGCAGGCCCATGATCAGGAGCAGGATGGCGGCCATGCCGCTGGCGGTGGCCACCGCCGCCTCGGTGCCCTCCAGCGCCGCGAGCCGGCGCTCGAAGCTGGTGACCGTGGGGTTGGAGGTGCGGGAATAGGTGTAGCCCTCGCCGCTGGCAAAGCGCTGCGCCGACGTTGCCGAGTCGGGCTGGACGAAGCCGGTGGTGAGGTACAGGGCCTCCGAGTTCTCGCCATACTGGCTGCGCTCGATGGCGGTACGCACGGCCAGCGTTTCGGGGCGCAGGCCAGCGGGCAAAGCTTGGTCGTGATTCATGGTGTTTCGTGACCTGTCGAGCCGGCCTCAGCTCAGGTTGGGCAAAGCCAGACGCGAGGAATCATCGGCATCCTCCACACCCTGCTCGCGCCCCTGGTTGAGGCTGGCGATGTGCTCGGGCGTGATGTCACCGGTGACGTACACGCCGTCAAAACAGGAAGCGTCGAAACCGGCCAGCGACGGGTTGAGGGAACCGACCGCCTGCTTCATCGCATCCACGTCCTGGTAGATCAGTGCATCGCAGCCGATGAGCGCGCGAATCTCTTCCACGCTGCGGCCATGGGCCACCAGCTCCTGCGGGGTGGGCATGTCGATCCCGTAGACGTTGGGATAGCGCACCGGCGGGGCGGCGCTGGCCATGTAGACCTTGCGCGCGCCGGCATCGCGCGCCATCTGCACGATCTCCCGCGACGTCGTGCCGCGCACGATGGAGTCATCCACCAGCAGGACGTTGCGGCCCTTGAATTCGCTGGCAATGACGTTGAGCTTCTGGCGCACCGATTTCTTGCGCACCGACTGCCCCGGCATGATGAAGGTGCGGCCCACATAGCGGTTCTTGACGAACCCCTCGCGGTAGGTCAGGCCCAGCAGATGGGCGAGTTCCATCGCACTGGGGCGAGAGGATTCGGGAATCGGGATCACCACGTCGATCTCGCTGGGCGGTACCGTCGACACCACGCGCTTGGCCAGGGTCTTGCCCAGGTTCAGCCGTGCCTGGTAGACGGAAATGCCATCGATCACGGAGTCGGGGCGCGCCAGATAGACATATTCGAAGATGCAGGGATGGTGGCGCACATTCTCGGCGCACTGTTCCGTATGCAGTTGCCCGCTCGCATCCACGAACAGGGCCTCACCCGGCTGCACGTCGCGCACCGGCTCGAAACCGGTACCTTCGAGTGTGACCGATTCGCTGGCCACCATGAAGCCGGCGTCGCCGCGGCCGAAGCACAGGGGCCGGATGCCGAACGGGTCACGGAAGGCCACCAGACCATGGCCCGCAATCAGCGCGATCACGGCATACGAACCCTTGATGCGCCGGTGGACCGCACGCACCGCGGCGAACACATCGGCCGGCTTGAGCGAAGCACCCCGTGTCGCCCGTTCCAGTTCGTGGGCCAGCACGTTGAGCAGCACCTCGGAGTCGCTCTCGGTGTTGATGTGGCGGTGATCCGCCTGAAACAGCTCCTGCTTGAGCACCTTGGCATTGGTGAGGTTGCCGTTGTGGGCCATCACGATGCCGAACGGCGCGTTCACGTAGAAGGGCTGCGCCTCTTCCTCGCTGAAGGCATTGCCCGCCGTCGGATAGCGCACCTGTCCCAGCCCCACGTTGCCCGGCAGGGCACGCATGTTGCGCGTGCGAAACACATCGCGCACCATGCCCTTGGCCTTGTGCATGAAGAACTTGCGCCCCTGCTGGGTCACGATGCCGGCCGCATCCTGACCCCGGTGCTGCAACAGCAGCAAGGCGTCATAGATCAACTGGTTGACCGGCGCCTGGCTGACCACACCCACGATTCCACACATGTTCAAACCCCTGTTAGGTATTCCGACAACGATTCCGTCAAATTCAGGGCAGGTAGCGCACCAGCTCCGGCGGCAGCAGCGGACCGAGCTGGCGCACACTGCCCTCGAGCACCTGCGCCACCACCGATTCGCGCCAGGCAGACTCGGCACGCATGGGCGTCAGGCCCACCACCACACTCAGGGCCAGCAGAAGCAGGCCTCCGCGCAACAGACCAAACGCACCGCCCAGCACCCGGTCGATGGGCCGCAATCCGACCGAGGCCACCAGCTTCTTGACCAGCCAGGCCACCAGTCCACCCAGAAAGGCGACGCCGATGAACACCAGCACAAATCCCACCGCCAGACGCAGCGGATCCGACAGGCTGCCCAGCGGCAACCCCTGCGCCACCTGCCAGCCGAAGGCCTGCGCCACCAGGAACGCCGCCACCCAGGCACACACCGACAGCACCTCATACACCAGGCCGCGCCAGATGCCGATCACGACCGAGATCAGCAGCGCCGCCAGCAGCAGCCAGTCAAGCCAAGCCATCGTGGCCGCCCCGCACAGGTATCACCATACGCGTCACAGCGTGAGAATCGCCGCGGGCAGGCCCAGTTCCCTGGCGCGCGCGGCCACCTTCTCGGCTTCGGCGCGCGACGAGAACGGCCCCAAGCGCACCCGGATCCGCTGCCCCTCGGCCGTTTCGGCCACATGCGTATAGGTCTTGAGCCCGGCCCGTTCCAGCTTGAGCCGCACCTCACGCGCTCGCCGGGCGTCGGCAAACGCCCCCACCTGAACGATGACACGGACCGTGCCCTCGTCCGCCTTCTTTTGCGGTTCCGGGGCACTCGGCTCTGCCTTGACCACCGCAGGCGAAGGTGCAGATGCAGGCGGCGTCTTTGACACCGGCTGGGGTGCGGGGGTCTGGGGTTCCACAGGCGCCGCCGGTGCTGGCGAGCCGGAGGCAGCCACGCTTTCCCGGTCATCCAGCGCTTCGTCGATGGGCACCTGCTGGGCCGCGGCAACGGCGGCAGGCTGGAGCGCAGCCTGCGCAGGCGTGCTGCGTGCCGGGATATCGATCGACACGTCCGATGTCAGCGGTCTGGGTGCGGTGTCGAACAGCAGGGGGAAACCCACCACACCGATCAGGACCAGCACACTGGCGCCGATCAGGCGGTGACGGGCACGCCGGCGCAGCGTCTCAACGCTGGGGACCGCAGAGGCCGCTGCGGACCCCTGGGAAGCTGAACGGGACTTGAACATGCGGGTATGCCGGTTCACCGCTGGCTGCGCTGGCAACCGGGCGCCACCAACGCGGCGACGGCCGGGTCAGGTACCCAGGTGTTTCGCCGCCAGCCGGGGGATGCCGCTGTGCAACACGCCGCCCACGGTGAAAAAGGAACCAAAGACGACAATTCTATCAGCGGGGTCCGCTTCGGCGACGGCTGCCTGCAGTGCCGCCATGGGGTCGGGATGGCAACCACCGATCCGGCCTCGCCCGAGCACGCCCGCAGCCAGCGCGTCGCGTATCGATTCGGCCGTCGCCGCCCGGGGCGTCGGCAGGTCCGTCAGGTGCCAGACGTCGATCAGTGGCGCCACACGCGCCAGCATGGCCGTCAGGTCCTTGTCGGCCATGGCGCCGAACACGGCGTGCGTGGTGGGGTAAAAGCCCATCGCGTCCAGGTTCTCGGTCAGCGCGGCCACCGAATGCGGGTTGTGCGCCACATCCAGCACCAGCACCGGCTGCCCGGGAACGATCTGAAAGCGCCCAGGCAACTCCACCAGCGCCAGGCCGTTGCGCACCGCCTGCGCCGTCACCGGCAGGCGCGCGCGCAGGGTTTCGATCGCGGCCAGCACCCCGGCCGCATTGACCAGTTGATTGGCCCCCCGCAAGGCCGGGTAGGCCATGCCGCTGTAGCGGCGCCCCCCCCGGGACGGGTGGGTGGCCCAGCCCCACTGCTGCTTGTCACCCGCGAAATGGAAGTCCACCCCGATGCGCCAGAGGTCGGCCCCCACCTCGGTGGCCCGGTCGAGCACGCTTTGCGGCACGGCCGGGTCGCTCACGACCACCGGACGGCCGGTGCGCATGATGCCCGCCTTTTCATAGCCGATCGCCTCACGGTCCGGACCGAGAATGGCCACATGGTCAAGCGCGATGCAGGTGATGATGGCGCAGTCCGGATCGATGATGTTGACCGCATCAAGCCGCCCGCCCATCCCCACTTCCAGGATGGCCACATCCACCTGCGCGCGCCAGATGGCGGCCAGGGCCACCACCGTATCGATTTCGAACTGGGTCAGGCGGTGTCGCCGGGCACCAGGCTCGAAGTGCAGGTACAGCTCGTTGAGCTGATCGTCGTCGATGAACTCGTCGCCCAGGGCGATGCGCTCGTGAAAGTGCACCAGGTGCGGCGTGGTGTAGACGCCGGTGCGGTACCCCGACTGGCTGTAGATGGTATTGAGCAGGGCCACGGTGGAGCCCTTGCCGTTGGTGCCGGCCACGGTGATGCAAACCGGTGCCGGCAACCGGCTGAAGGGCGATTCGACCCAGCAGGCTCTCACGCGGTCCAGCCCCAGCTCGATGCCGGCGGCCTCGAACTCGCCTCGGATGCGCTGCCAGGGGTGCTGAAAAGTGTCGGAAAGGTGAGCGGTCATGGTGTCGTGGGAGATGACCGACGCTTTTTCAGCCAGTGGATGATCTTGCGCGTGCGGCTCCGTTGCGTGAGTACGCCCCGGAGCACGAAGCCAGCGCCGATGATGCCGGCGAATACCCACCAGAAGATGGGGCGGCTCAACGCATTTTCAGTGGCAGCGTCGTAGAAGGGCCTCATCTGCAGCGCGTTCACTGCGAGGGCCAGGCCCAGAATGGTACTGGGAAAAACGATGATCTCGATCGACCGAATGCGCGCCGAGGTCACGTAGGCATTGTGCACGCCTTCCACGCCATCCAGGTCGCCGCCGGCACGATGGGCCAGGACGGCGGCGGCGACACGGAAGCGGCCCTGGATGCGGTCCACGCTGAGGTCAATCGCCTCGTCGGGCAGCTCGTCGATGACCCGGCCCCGCGAGAGCAGCCGCCCCGAGCCGCGGAACGACAGGCACAAGAAGATCAGTTGTTCGGTGGACAAGGGGCCGGGCCTCCCAGGTGAATGCCGAAAACCGCACGCATCGTACGAGTGAAAACCTGCACGCCGATGATATACAGGCCACGGCGCGAGGCAGCGTGCGCCTGCAGTCGCTCCCTGGCCGAGGCCACGTCGGGGAACACGACATCCAGAGGCCCCAGGGAAACCACATCCGGGTGCCCGGCCAACCAGCCGGATTCGACATGACCCACCGGGCTGGTCAAGGAGAAGGCGGCCAGATCGCGTAGGCCGGCATCACGCAGGCGCGCCAGAATCCGCGCCACATCCTTGTCACTGGGCAGCCCCAGCACCACGCTGATGCCCTCCCGGGCCAGCCGGCGCAGAAACGCCTCATCCAGCGAGTCGGCGTGCACCACCGGCTCGATCCAGGCGGGCCGAACACCCAACCGCGACTCGGTGAAAGAAGGCGAGCCAAACCAGTGAAACGGCCGGCCGGGCGCCAGCGTGGCAAAGGCATCGGCCGCGATCTGACGGTCCAGCGCCAGCCACGCCGGCACGCAACCATCGCCCAGCGTGGACGGCATGCGCGACACCTGGGCATGACGCGGCAAAGAGCGCCCCAAGGCCTTGGCCTGCGCGGACACCTGCTGCCCCAACACCAGGCGCCGGGCGCGCCGGGCAATCGAGAGCTTGTCGTCCCACACGTCGGCCAGACCGGGGCCAATGGCCTTGAGGTGCTCACCGTGCACCGAGGTGACCACGGCCAGGGTGGCGTCGAGTTGGCCAATCTCGTCATGGCGCACGCCGCGCCCGCCCTCGACGACCACCCAGCGCACGCCGCGCTCGTGAAACCAGGCCAGCCCGACCGAGAGGAACCAGCCGGTGGGCGAGAGATATCGCCCGCCGGTCGCCGTGTCATCCATCGCCTCGTTCATGCGCGGCTGGTGGCGCGCGATGTCGCGCCACAGGCGCTCGAACGTGGCCGCATCGATCGGCTGGTTGTCGATGCGCAGGCGATCCCGGTGGGTCAGTTCCTCGGGGCTGAGCACCAGCCCCACCGAACCGAGGGCCTGCAGGTTCCAGGCAATGTGCCGGGTTACCGTGCCCTTGCCCTTGCTGCCTGTCACCAGGATGGTATGCCCGGGCTCCGGACGCCAGCCCTGTTCGTCCCACAGCCGGGCAAAGGCCCAGGGCGCACGGGTCTCCCGGTCGGGCCGCGCGCCATGGACCGCAAAATGCCTCGTGTACGATTCAAAAATTCCGTCAAAGGGGTCCATGCTGCTGCGTATAGACGCGATACCCGGTTGCTCAGCCAACGGCGAGTATGCCGTTTGCTTGTGCCCCATCGCGGCGTCGAGGCCTTTCCCATGATCACCCTGTACGGCATACCCAACTGCGACACCGTCAAGAAGGCGCGAACCTGGCTCGACAGCCACGGACTGGCCTACCGGTTTCACGATTTCAAGAAGGCGGGCGTGCCGCCCGAGCGGCTGGAGCACTGGCTGGCGGCGCTGGGCTGGGAGGTGGTCATCAACCGCAGGGGCACCACCTGGCGCGCACTGGACGCGGCCACCAAGGCCGGCGTGACCGATGCGGCCGGTGCGCATGCCCTGGCGCTGGCCCATGCCTCGCTGATCAAGCGCCCGGTCGTGGAGTGGGATGCGGCGCACGGTGGTGGCGTCACGGCGGGCTTTGATGCCGCCGCCTGGGCTGGCCGCCTCTGACACCGGCCGGCGGCCTAAAATGCGGGTCTTGTCCGGCGCACCGCCGCCCTTCCCATCCAACCCGCACCATGACCACTTCCCGCATCGACGGCGTATCCGTCACCACCCAGGCCAACGTGTACTTCGACGGCAAGTGCATCAGCCACGGCATCACCTTCCCTGACGGCACGAAGAAGTCGGTTGGCGTGGTTCTGCCCGCCACCCTGACCTTCAACACCGGCGCACCCGAAATCATGGAATGTGTCGGTGGCGGCTGCGAGTACAAGCTGGCCGGCACCGACACCTGGGTCCAATCCGGCCCCGGCGACAAGTTCAGCGTGCCCGGCAACAGCAGCTTCGAGATCCGCATCCCCGAAGGCGTCGAGGCCTACCACTACATCTGTCATTACGCTTGATACACCACATGGCCACCATCCTGCAAAACCTGCCCAAGGGGCAAAAAGTCGGTATCGCCTTCTCGGGCGGCCTGGACACGTCTGCCGCCCTGTTGTGGATGAAGCAAAAGGGCGCCCTGCCCTACGCCTACACCGCCAATCTCGGTCAGCCCGACGAGGCCGACTATGACGAGATCCCGCGCAAGGCGATGAACTATGGCGCCGAGCAGGCACGCCTGATCGATTGCCGCCTGCAACTGGCGCACGAGGGCATCGCGGCCATCCAGGCCGGCGCCTTCCACATCAGCACCGGCGGCATCACCTATTTCAACACCACGCCGCTGGGCCGCGCCGTCACCGGCACGATGCTGGTGGCCGCCATGAAGGAAGACGACGTCCACATCTGGGGCGACGGCTCGACCTTCAAGGGCAACGACATCGAGCGCTTCTATCGCTACGGCCTGCTGACCAACCCCTCGCTCAAGATCTACAAGCCCTGGCTGGACCAGAGCTTCATCGACGAACTCGGCGGTCGCAAGGAGATGAGCGAGTTCCTCATCGCCAACGGCTTCGACTACAAGATGAGCGTGGAGAAGGCCTACAGCACCGACTCCAACATGCTGGGTGCCACGCACGAGGCCAAGGACCTGGAGCACCTGTCCAGCGGCATCCGCATCGTCAACCCGATCATGGGCGTGGCGTTCTGGAAGCCCGAGGTCGAGGTCAAGCCCGAGGAAGTGACCGTGCGCTTCGAGGAAGGCCAGCCGGTGGCCCTCAATGGCCAGGCCTTCGATTCGCCGGTGGAGCTGTTCCTCAAGGCGAACGAGATCGGCGGCCGCCACGGCCTGGGCATGAGCGACCAGATCGAGAACCGCATCATCGAGGCCAAGAGCCGCGGCATCTACGAGGCCCCGGGCATGGCGCTGCTGCACATCGCCTACGAACGCCTGGTCACCGGCATCCACAACGAGGACACCATCGAGCAGTACCGCATCAACGGCCTGAAGCTGGGCCGGCTGCTGTACCAGGGCCGCTGGTTCGATCCACAGGCCATCATGCTGCGCGAAACGGCACAGCGCTGGGTGGCGCGCGCCGTCACCGGCGAAGTGACCCTGGAACTGCGCCGCGGCAACGACTACTCGATCCTCAACACCGAGTCGCCCAACCTGACCTACGCGCCCGAGCGCCTGTCGATGGAAAAGGTGGAAGACGCGCCCTTCTCGCCGGCCGACCGCATCGGCCAGCTGACCATGCGCAACCTGGACATCGTCGACACCCGCGCCAAGCTGGGCGTCTACGCCCACGCCGGCCTGCTCTCGCTGGGCGGCAACGCGGCGCTGGCGCAGCTGGAAAGTTCGAAGAAGTAAGAGGCGCCGCCCGCTGGCGCTGACAACCGCCCCTGCCTCGGCACCGGGCGGTTTTTCATGCCCTCATCCGGACAGCCGATGGTGGTCTGACGCGCGGCGTGTGATGGCGATGGGGGCGGCTGTCCGCGCTCAGGCCGCCGCCGGGGCCGGACCGACGCGCATGTAGCGCACGATGGCGGCCAGCGCCACGCCGTAGGCCGGCACGAACAGCAGCAGGCTCACCGTGAGCTTGATGACGTAGTCGACCACGGCGATCTCCACCCAGTTGGCGGCCATGAAGGCGTCGGTGCTGCGCCAGAAGGCGATGGAGAAGAACGCGGCCGTGTCCAGCGCCTGCCCGAACACCGAGGCGGCCGCGGGCGCGAGCCACCAGGCGCAGCTTTTCTGGCGGATGCGGTCGAACACCTGGATGTCGAGCAACTGACCCAGCACATAGGCCGAGAAGCTGGCAAAGGCAATGCGGAACACGAAGGTGTTGAAATCGCCCAGGGAGCCCCAGCCGTTGAAACGGCCCTCGTGGAACAGCACGCCCACGACATAAGAGGCCAGCAGCGCCGGCACCATGGCACGCGTGATCACGTGCCGCGCGGGCGACTTGCCGATCAGCCGCACCGTCAGGTCGGTGGCCAGGAAGATGAACGGAAAGCTGAACGCGCCCCAGGTGCTGTGGAAGCCGAACAGATCGATCGGCAACTGCACGAGGTAGTTGCTGGCGATGACGATGGCGATGTGGAACGCCACCAGGAGAGAAAGTGCGAGCGGCACGCGCGAGGGCGGCGCCATCATGGAGGTCATGACGATCCTTTTTGATGAATGGGGGCGAGGGAACCCATGGCGCGGCAACAGCGCCGCAAACCGCTATTGTAGGTGCAGCCTCACCACACCACCGGCTCCGGCTCCAGCCGGATGCCAAAGCGCTCATAGACACTGGTCTGGATGGCACGCGCCAGCGTCATGACCTCACCGCCGGTGCACGGATGCCCGGGCGTGCCGCGGTTGACCAGCACGAGCGCCTGTTTCTCGTACACACCCGCGTGCCCCA
>Ga0265293_10002905_pt1 | contig 33026 bp, 26 predicted proteins | sample Munlanlewell138R_FD_192505 | JGI IMG/M metagenome (GOLD analysis project Ga0265293, IMG submission 192505) | Leachate microbial communities from a municipal landfill in Southern Ontario, Canada - Leachate well 138R | ecosystem: Engineered > Solid waste > Landfill > Unclassified | place: Canada... | reverse complement strand
GAGCAGGGCGATCTCGCTCTCGCCGGCCCGCAGGCTTTCGCTGAGGCGGCGCTGGTCGCCCTCGATCAGGCGGATGCCGATTCCCTCCATCTTCTCGATCAGCCGCGGCATGATGAAGGGACCGAATGTGTGAAAGCATCCGACGGAGAGCTTTGCCCCGGCGTTCATGCGGGCGGCCGCGAGGGATCTCGCGCCGTCGATGCGCGTGGAAGCGCCATAGGCGCGGTTGGCGTAGATCAGCGGCGAACCCGAGCGGGCAATATGCAGATCACGCACCTCGCACAGGAAAATGTAGTGGGTTCCGACTTTTTCCGAGGAGATGAGCCGGCAGTCGAAGGCAACGAGCGGATCGGCAATGCGCGGAGCACCGGAGGGCATGTTCACCCACTCGGTGCATTCGAATTTGTCGCTGACTTCGTCCCGGAAACGGCCGGCGAATGTGTCCGAGATATAGGACTGGTCGTCCCTGAGGACGTTGACGCACAATACGCCGTTCTCGACGATCTTTGCTGCTGCGGGGCTCAGGTGATGCACGCATACCAGCAAGGTTGGCCAGTCACTGTCGGCGGATACCGAGGCCATGGCCGAGACGGTAACGCCTGCGCGCCCGACCGCCCCGTCGGTGGTGACGATGTTCACCGTGCAGGCGGCATGGCTCATGCCCTCAAGGAACTTGTTGCGGATGGCCTGTTCAATCTTCGCGTCCAACCCGGCACTCCGTATTTCCAACTGGTTGAATATCCGCCCGGCGGCGGTACTGCTCCAGTATTGTTCCAGTGCGGGGCCAAACACGAAAGAAGGCTTTTCTGGTGTTCTGCCTTTGAAAAAGCGAGGAAGCTCGTTCAGGTGGCAGATTGTGGTGCCGGAATGGGCACCATGCCGGGCAGGGTGCCGCCGTGAATGAGTTCGCGGCAAAACTCCTCGAAGGCTTCCGCAACCCGCGATCTCCTGAGTTCCTTCAGGCTGGCAAGACCGAGCTTCATCGGCGGGCAGTCATCGTCGAGCTCGACATAGGCCAGCGGGCAGCCGTTCTCAGCGCTCATGTTGCGGGGGCGCACCGTCATCATCGAGAAGCCTATTCCCGCCCCGACATAGGAGCGCAGGGCAGCCGGCAGGCTGGTTTCGGTGACGATCCTTGGCGCGACGCCGGCGCGTTCGAACAGGGACAGGAAATATTGCCGCGTGAGGGGAAGGTCGAGGAGGATGAAAGGCTCGTCCGCCAGTTCCGTCAGCCGCAATCTGGGGCGCGTGGCAAAAGGATGATCCGCCGCCAGCAGCACATAGGTCGGCAGCTCGGCCAATGGCACGAAATCCATGTCGGCGGTCACGCTGAATTCGTAGGTCATCGCCACGTCGATCCGCGCGGTTCTGAGGCCGTCGAGCAGCTCGGCCTCGCTGCCTTCGGTGACGTGCATGCGCACCTCCGGATATCTGACGATGAAGCTCTGCCAGAGCTCCGGTATGATCAGCGGCGTGAAGGTTCGGAAGGAGCCGACATTGATCGGGCCCGTGACCGCGCTCATCGTGGCGTTGACGACTTCGTAGAGCCCGTTCGTCGTGCGCAATGCGTTCTTGGCGGCGACAAGCAGCCTTTGTCCGGCAGGCGTCAGCGAAAGGCCCTGTGCATGATGGCGCACGAAGAGCTGCACGCCGAACTCGACTTCCAGATGCGAGATCGCCGCCGAAATCGACGGCTGGGAGATGTTGACCTGTTCGGCTGCGCGCGTGACGCTGCCGGTTTCCCCGGCGGCGACGAAATAGCTCAACTGTCGAAGCGTGAAGCGCATGCTTTTCCCATATGGAGCCGCCGCCCTGGCCAGCACGATTCCGGCGTCAGGTGGCGGGGTGATGATCCAATATTTTGGCTGGCATCCGATAATCCCCTGCATCCATGCAAAAGTCCACCTCCGTGGAAGTGGCCATCATGTTCCAGTCGTGGACCAGCGTATCTTCTGGCGATGGCGAAGCGGAAAGTCCGCAGAACCGTTTATCGCAAAAACGATTTCGGCCGGTTTCAAAGTCCGGTTTCCAGCTCGTCAACCAGCCTGCCCAGCATGGCGTCACAGGCGGCGAGCTGATCCAGTTCGATGAATTCGTCGGGCTTGTGGCCCTGATCCATATGGCCGGGCCCGCAGATCGCTGCGGGAATGCCGAGACGATTGTGGAACAGGCCCGCTTCCGTGCCGAACGCGACCTTGCAGGTGTCTTCATCATGGCCGGTGATGCGGCGCAGCAGCGTAACGATTGCCGATCCATCCGCTGTGTCGAGGCCGGGATAGGCGTTTACCTCGTCGATTGAGATCGCCGCCTGCGGGAAGGACGGCCTCAGGGGGGCGACGATCCCTTCCGCGCCGTCGCGGATGCCGTCGAGTATTGCCTGCGGATCGTCGCTCGCCAGATTGCGGATTTCGAAATCGATCCGGCAGTGGTCGGGAACGATGTTCAGAGCCTGCCCGCCGCTCATCACGCCGGCATGTATGGTGCTGTAGGGGATGTCGTAAGCCGCATCGCGTGCGCCGGTTCGTGCGAGGCGGTCCTGTTCCCGGCGCAGCACGTCCAGAAAATCCGCCCCCATGTGCAGCGCGTTCAGCGCGGTCGGGGCCAGCGCGGAATGGGCGGCATGCCCTGTGCAACACGCGCGTAAGGCCAGCTTGCCCTTGTGGCCGGTGGCAATGCGTAATCCGGTCGGCTCGCCGACAAGGCAAAGGGCAGGGCGCGGGCTTGCTGTTTCCAGATGATCCAGCAGCCCCCGAACGCCGACGCAGCCGATTTCCTCATCGTAGGAAAAAGCAAGATGAAGCGGCGTTTGCAGCGTTCTGCCGGCTGCATCGAGTGCCGTGGCCAACGCCGAAGCCACAAAGCCCTTCATGTCGGTCGTGCCACGCCCATAGGCCCGCCCGCCGGCAACGGTGAGGCGGAACGGATCGCGCGTCCATGCCTGTCCCTCGACAGGCACCACATCGGTGTGGCCTGAGAGGATGACGCCGCCACGGTCGCGGGGGCCTATGGTGGCGAACAGGTTGGCGCGGGTGCCGTCCGTGCTCGTGACCAGTTGCGAAGCGATACCCGCGCCATCGAGAAGGCTGCGCACATAGTCGATGAGGGCGAGGTTCGACTGGCGGCTGACGGTCGGAAAGGCAATCAGCCTGTCGAGAATGTCCAGAGTGCGCATCGTGGCGGGTCCGGTAAAGGCGGTGCCGCATGCTGAAATGCGGCACCTGCTTCAGTCAGGGAGTTGCACAGCCTGCTGTGCGGTGTGCCGGGCCTCAGAGGTCGCCCGGCACACCATAGCTCGGTGCGGCGGACGGGTTGAGGGCGCGCGAGACATAGGCTTCCATTTCGCCCTTCCAGCGCTCCCACAATTCGGAAAGCTCGCCGATCGGGTCATGATCCGCCCAGTCGACGCGCAGGTCCGCGATCGCCCATGCTTCCTTGCGGACGAGGAGCATGCCGACGGAATGCACGGGACCTTCTTCGCCGCCTGCTTCTTCGGCTGCACGCATCGCGGCCAGCAGGCGATCGCCAATTCCCTGTCCGGCACTGTCGGAAAAGGCCGCCACCATGGCTTCGGGCACGCCCGGATCGGACAGGAGGTTGCCTGCCGCGATGACGCCCGGTGCTGTCGCCACCCGATGGGTTCCAAGCGTGCGCTCGCCGGAAAACGAGGCGGTGCGGCCCTGCGCGTCCACCAGCGCAAGCTGGCGATATTCCAGATGCGGGGCTTCGCGCTTCAGCGCTTCCAGCGCATCCGTTGCTGAAAGACCAGAGGCCATGAGGTCCAGCCCTTTCGGCCCAAGCCGCGGGTCGGTGATGTTCTGCGTCGCCACCGTCCCCACGCCGGCCCGGGCATGGGCGCAGCGCGCGGCCACGCAGGGTGAGGAGGAGGACACGGCGATGCCGAACATGCCGGTATCGGGACAGTGGGCTGAGATGGAAAAGGTCATTGCGACATCCCCTTATGCGGCGTCGGGAATGACGGCGGTGACTTCGATCTCGACGACCCATTCCGGCCGGGCCAGAGCGGGAACCACAATGCCGGTGGAGCAGGGATGCACGCCCTTCATCCACTTGCCCATCTCCTGATAGACGGCCTCGCGGTAGCGGATGTCGGTGACATAGACGACGATGCGGCAGATATGCGCCATCTCGCTGCCGGCTTCCTCAAGCAGCATCTTGATGTTTTCCATCGTCTTGGCCGTCTGCTTGCCGGCATCGCCGACATGGAGGCACTCGCGCGTGTCCAGATCCTGTGAGACCTGACCGCGCAGGAAGACCATGGTGCCGCGGGCGACGACGCCCTGGCTCAGGTCGTTGTCGAGGTTCTGTTCGGGGTAGGTCTTCCTGGTGTTGAAGGGGCGAAGCCGCTTGTGGATCATTTCGTGGTTTCCGTGTCGCTTGAGGCCCGGATGATCCGGGCAATGGGGCTGGGGCCAGGGGATGGGGGAGGACGGCATCCCTGCGGATGCCGTCCGGAGAAGATCATTCCGCGGCTGCGCGCTTTGCGTGCGTGCCGATGTCGGTCGAGAACCAGCTTGAAATCGCGCTGTCGCCTGCGGAGAGGGTGCGTCCGCCCATCACCCGGTCGGACAGGCCTGCTGCATCCTTGACGAAAGCCAGCGGACCATCCCAGTCGAAGTTCCGGTAGACGGCGGCAAGATGGGCGAAGGGCGGAGACTGCGCGAACAACTGGAAGGTGAGCCGGTGGCCGGCATAATCGGAGTTCAGAAGGTCGCGGGCGAAGGCAAGCAGCTTGCGCCGGTCGTCTGCCACCCATTCCTCATTGATGCTGTAATATTTCTCCAGCCATGGCTTCGTGTCGGGATGCTCGAAGGAGGCAGCATCCGGCGTGACGCAGATCTGGCCGCCGCAGAGCTCGCGGGCGATGTGCATCATTTCATGCAGTTGCGAGCAGGCCAGCACGCGGCCCGTGTAGAGCAGGGACTGGTTGGGCATCATCAGGCCGGCGGGCGAACGTTCGCCGAGCGCGATCGCTGCCGTCAGGTGGGCGTTGATCCCTTCACGGTAGACGGCAAGCTGGGCCAGCTTTTCCTGCACGGCCTGCTGCTTGTCGAGGCCGGTCTGACGCGCATTGAAGAGAGCCGCGCCGATCATCATGTCGGCAACCTTGAGGTTGCGCTGGACGAAGGCGAAGGCCGAATAGCGGTGCAGGGTCGCCCGTATGAAGGTCGCCGCCTTGGTGTGGCGATAGAACAGCACGTTCTCCCACGGGATCAGCACGTTGTCGAAAATGACGATCGTGTCGACCTCGTCGAACTTGTTGGCCAGCGGATAGTCCTTTTCCGGAGCACGGCCGGCGAAGCCGGTGCGGCAGATGAACTTCAGGTTCTCGCTGCCGAGATCGCAGATGAAGCCCACGGCGTAGTCGCTGAGGGCGTTGTTGCCCCAGTTGGCAATCGTCGGCTTCGTGAAGGCCTGATTGGCATAGGCGGCCGCCGTCTCGTATTTCGCGCCGCGAACGATGATGCCCGCATCGGTTTCCTTCACCACATGCAGGAGCATGTCGGGATCCTGATCCTGAGGCGCTTTCGAGCGGTCGCCTTTCGGGTCGGTGTTTGCCGAAACGTGGAAGGGGTCCTCCCGCAGAACGCGATGGATGTGGGTCTCGATGTTCTTCGAGAACTGCGGGTCGACCTCGTTCAGCACGTCCTGACCGTCGAAGAGGGACCACATCTCCCCCACGGTTTCGTCACCGACACGGGTGACGACGCCGCCGATCTCGTTGAGCATATGATCAGTGGCGCGGCGCTTGGCCCACCAGTCGTCCTGCGTGCGGGGCAGGGCGCTGCCGAGCGCGTTGCGCTCTCCGTCCTGCTCCACCGTCATGATGTCGCGATGCGCTTCCTCGTGCTGCATGTCGAAGATGCGGGCGCGGATATCCACCAGCGGCTTGAACTGGGGATGGGTGGTGACGTCGTTGACGCGTTCGCCGTTGACCCAGATCCGCCGGCCGTCGCGGATCGAATCCCTGTATTCCTGACCTGTCCTGATCATCAGTTGTCCTTTGCATTGCTGGGAAGTCGTGGCTGGGAAGGCCCAGGGGGCCTTCGTTCCCGGCCGCTTGCGGGGCGGGGTTCCAGACAGTGGTAACAAGCCGGCGCAGACACCGAAAATAAGGGTTTCCGCAGCCCTGCAGCAGTTTTTCCGATGCCGGAGAAGGCGCTCCGGCATCGGAAGGAGCGGGTTACTTCTTGTGGTCCGTCCAGGCGCCGTCGCGCACTTCCTTGATCTCGATGGTGACCTCTATCCGGGTCTGGCCGTTCTCATCGAAGGTGGTCGTGCCGAGCACGCCGTCATAGCTGATCGCCCGAATGGCCTCGGCCAGCGCCACCTTGTCGTCGATGCCTTTTTCCCGGATCACGGTCAGCAGTATGTTGGTCGCGTCATAGGCGTATTTGGTGTAGGGGCTCGTCGGCTCCGAAAACGCCCTTGCTGCGTAGTCGGCATTCATCTTCTCCAGCTTCGGATTTGACTGCGAGGCCGGATAGCTCACCATGGTGCCTTCCGCGGCCGGTCCGGCCAGGGCAATGAAGTCCGGATCGTAGAAGCCGGAAATGCCGATCATCGGTATGTTCAGCCCCACCTCGGCCATCTGCTTGCGCAGGATGCCCGCCTCGGCGATGACGCCGCCGAAATAGATCGCGTCGGGCGATGCATCGCGCAGCTTGGTCAGCGCCGTGCGGAAATCGACCGTTCCAACAGGGAAGAGTTCCTTGGCGACGATCTCGCCGCCGGCTTCGGTGAAGAAGCCGTCGAATGCCTGCGAGTTGGCGGTGCCGTAGTCGCTGGTGTCGGCAAAAATCGCTATCTTCTTGGCGCCGAGCCCGGTCGCCGCCCAGTCCGCCAGCGGATGGTTTTCAGCAACGAGGGTAGGCGTAACGCGTGTGATCTCGGGGAGATTCTGCTGGGTGATCTGCGGGCTGATGGCACCCCAGACGATCATCGGCATCTGGGAACGGTGAAAGACCGGCATGGTGGCGAGCGCCACGGGGCTGTTCCAGTGACCGATGGCGGCGACGACATCGGGATCGTTGACCAGCTTGAGGGCGGCGCCGACGCCCGTTTGCGGGTCCGAGGCATCGTCAAGCGCCACAGGCTCGACCTGATAGGGGTAATCGGCCGCATTCGCCTGCTCTATCGCGAGCAGGAAGCCGTTGCGGGCGCCCAGACCCTGCTGGGCATTGCCGCCGCTGACGGGGCCTATGAACCCCAGCTTGATATGCGGCTTGTCCTGCGCGGCGGCAGGCATGATGGCCATGGCCGTCGACAGCATCATTAGTCCCGCCAGCACAGTGCGCCGGCGCATAAGTGATGTTCTCATTATTATTCTCCCGTTCGTTCCCTTGTTCCGGCCGTGCCGATCGCTCGGGCATCCGGGCCCGGAACATGCTCATGCGTCAGCCGATGATGCAGGCTGCGGGATCGCCCCTGCGATAGAAAGTCGTAATTTCCGATGGCCTGCTTCGGAAAACCCTAGTCAAAATCTCAGGCTTTTGCTTTGCGCTGGAACAGAAGGCGCTCATAAGCTGGACCATCAGCGCCACATGAAGAGGGAGGATCTTGATGGACGCTCTGCTTATGCAGCACTTGCTCAACTGGCTGGTGCTTGGCAGCATCTACACATTGATCGCGCTTGGCTTCAGCCTGCTTTTCGGCGTCCTGAATGTGATTCACTTTTCGCACGGCGACGTGGCGATGGTCGGACCCTTCATCGCACTGGCCATTGTTCAGGCGGTTACGGCCATGGCCATGCCGCTCGGGGCGTCGGCAGCACTGCTGGTGGCGATACTGGCGGCCATGGCCGCCATTGGCTTGCTCGGCGTGTTGCTCGACTGGCTTGTGATCCGGCGCTTTCGCACCTCTCCGGCCATGATGGCGCTCGTCGCAACGGTCGCCCTCGGCACCGTCATCCGCGAAATGATCCGCACCCTCTACCCGCAAGGCTCCAATCCCAAGCCGTTTCCGGCAATCGCCACCGGCGTGATCCAGATCGGCGACGTGGTCATTCCCGTGTTCAGCCTGATCGTGATCGGCGTCAGCGTTGCCATGGTCGCGGCCCTGTTCGCGCTGATCAGCCACACGCCTGTCGGCGTGCGCATCCGTGCGGTCGCCGAAGATCTGAGCATTGCGCGCCTGATGGCTGTCCGGCCGGACCGCATTTTTGCCGTCACCTTCTTCATCGCCTCGGCGGTGGGTGCGATCGGTGCGGTGTTCTTCGTCAGCCATGCGGGCGTCGTCCGCTTCGATTTCGGCATCCAGCTCGGGCTGATCGGGTTTTCGGCGGCGGTGATCGGCGGCCTCGGTTCGATGAACGGAGCCATTCTGGGCAGCCTGCTGATCGCCGGCGTGGACGTTCTGGTTCAGGTGCTGGTTCCCGATGGCGCGTCCTACAGGCTGGTTTTCATCTTCATGCTGACCATCCTCGTCCTGGTGTTCAAACCATCGGGAATGCTCGGCAAACCCGTTTTCGAGAAGGTGTGATCCATGTCGCAAACAGGTATTCACGTGGAGGCTCCGGTGGAGCGCTCCGGCACGAGCCTTGATGCCTCCATCGTCGTGGCGGTGGAGCTTGGCAGCGCGGTCCTGCTGGGCGCCTTCCTGCTCAGCGAACAGACCGCAATCGTGGTGCTGCTGCTGGCTGTCATGGGCGCCATCTTCGGCCTCCTGCAATGGCGCCCGGCGTTCGAGGAGCGGATCGTCGCCGCCTTTCATGATCAGCAGCAACTGGCGATCGCGCTGGGAGCCGTGATCGTGATGGTTTATCCCTTCTTCATGCAGGGCAGCAGCTATGCATTGCATCTGCTCATCGTCGCGCAGCTCTATGCCGTGCTGGCGCTGGCGCTGAACTTCCAGCTGGGCAGCGCCAACATTCCCAATTTCGCGACGGGTGCCTCCTACGGCATCGGCGCCTATACCTCGGCGCTTCTGGCCATCAATTTCGGGGTGTCGTTCTGGCTGACACTGCCGGTTGCGGCGGTCGTCGCCACCATATTCGGCTTCCTGCTGGGCTTTCCGTCGATGCGGACCAAGGACAGCTATCTGGCGCTCGTCACCATCGCCTTCGGCATCGTCGTGCATCAGCTTCTCAACAATTTCAGCTGGACAGGCGGCGCGAACGGGCTGGTCGGCATTCCCGCACCGAGCCTTTTCGGCCACTCGTTCACGCGCCCGATCGAGGTGTTGGGATTCCGCCTGCCGAGCCAGGCGAACTTCTACTACCTGTCGGCGGCGCTCGTCGGCCTGTCGATCATCGCCGCCCGCCGCCTGCACAACAGCCGGGTCGGGCTTGCCTGGAACGCCCTGCGGGCCGATCCGCTGGCGGCGCGCTGCCAGGGCATCGACATCGTCTGGTACAAGATGCTGGCCTTCGGCGTGGATGCATTTCTGGCGGCGTTCGCGGGCACCATCTACGCCTTCTATGTCAGCTACATCTCGCCGGACAATTTTACCTTCCTCGTCTCCGTGACCATCATGACCATGGTGATCGTGGGAGGCATGGACAATACGCTGGGCGTCATCATCGGAGCCTTCCTGCTGACCATGCTGCCCGAGAAGCTGCGCATCTTCTCCGACTACAGGCTGCTGTTCGTCGGCGTGGTGGTGATCCTGTTCCTTATCCTGCGTCCGCAGGGACTGTTCCCGCAGCGCGCGCGAAACTACGGAGCCCATCGATGAGCCATCCGCTGCTTGAAGTCCGCGGCCTGTCGATCCGCTTCGGAGGTCTGGTTGCGGTCGCCGAGGTCGACCTTACGCTGAACCATTCCGAAGTGGTCTGCATCATCGGCCCGAACGGGGCGGGAAAATCAACCCTCTTCAATCTGATCTCCGGCATTTACCGGCCGACCCATGGCAGCATGAAGCTGGAGGGGAAGGACATTACGGGCTGGCCTGCGCATCGCATCGCGGCGGCCGGTATCGCCCGTACCTTCCAGTCCAGCCGCCTGTTCAACGACCTGACCCTTCTGGATAACGTGCTGATAGGCATGCACACCCGCACCAGATCCGGCGTCTTCGATGCCTTGCTGCGCCCCGCAACTGCGCGGGCCGAGCTTGAAGCGGCGGCTGCGCGGGCAGGCGAGTTGCTTCATGCGGTCTCCCCGCAACTGCATGCCCGCAGGCACACGCTGGCCGGCGCGCTGCCGCAGGCCGACCGTCGCCGTCTGGAGATCGTGCGGGCGCTGGCCTCGGAGCCCAGGGTCATCATGCTGGACGAGCCGTCCTCCGGCATGGACGACCGCGACACGGACGGGCTGATGGCCGATGTGCGCAGGGTGATGGCAGAGCGACCGGGCCTCTCCTTCCTGATCATCGAACATGACATGCGCCTTGTCGCGGCGCTGCCCGACCGGGTGGCGGTGATCGACTATGGCCGCAAGATCGCCGATGGCGATTTCTCGCAGGTGCGGCTGATGCCGCGCGTACAGGAAGCCTATCTCGGACAGAAGGCAGCGCATCATGCTTGAGATGAATTCCGTCAGCACGAGTTATGGTTCGGTGCCGATGCTGCGGGACGTCTCGCTGCAGGTGGGGCCGAGCGAGATGGTGTGCCTGCTCGGGCCGAACGGCGCTGGCAAGAGCACCACCTTCAATGCGATCTGCGGCCTGCTGCGCAGCGACAGCGGTTCAATCCGGATTGCCGGACAGGACGTGAAGGAATGCGGCACGGAACGGCTGGCCAGTCTTGGCGCGGGCTTCGTTCCGGAGGGGCGGCGGCTGTTTCCGACGCTGACCGTTCGCGAGAACCTGCGGCTTGCCTTCGATGCGGCGCGCAATCCCGCGCTTGACTTCGAGACGCAGCTCGAACGCATGGCAGATCTCTTCCCGCGCATCCGTGAGCGGCTGGGCCAGAAAGCCGGCACCATGTCCGGTGGCGAGCAGGCCATGGTAGCACTGGCGCGCGCGCTGATCGGCGATCCCAGGCTGGTGGTGATGGATGAACCGTCGCTCGGACTGTCGCCCAAGCTCATCGACGAATATTTCCAGATCGTTTCCCGTATCCGCGACGAGGGAAAGGCCGTGCTGCTGATCGAGCAGAATGCGGAAACCGCCCTTTCGATCGCCGAGAGAGGATATTTGCTGATCCGCGGCAAGATCGCGCTGAGCGGCAAGAGCTCGGACCTGCTGCAGGACGATACCATCCGTCACCTCTATCTCTAGGCCGGAGCCTTCGCGGGCGGGATACGGTGGCCGCGCTTCGGGGAGCAGGCATATGCCGGTGTTCCCCGGAGCGGTTTCCAGAAAGCAGTGCCCCTGCGGCAATCGCACCGGCCATCCTTGATGGAACCGGTGCGACCTGTTTTTTTTAAACTTGACTCGTGATGTTATATAATTACAAAACGCGAACTCCAACCATCCGGTTTTCAGGAGAGTTCCGTGGCCATTGTTCCGCTGCGCAGCGAGAAGCTGCTTGTCGCCACCGCTTTGTCGACGGGTGTCGCGCTTCTATGCGCGATGACCCATGCATCGGCGCAGCAAACTGCGGACGACGGGAGCTCCACCCTGCTCGACACCATCGTGGTGCCCGCCGGGAAGCGGGCACGGCTGGGTGCCGAGGACGCCAGGGCGCTGCGCGAGGCGGATTTTCGTGCGTCGTCATCCGTACGCACGGTGACACGCGAAGAGATAAAGCAAATCGGGCCGAGCCGGCCGGACAACATCCTGCAAACGGTTCCCGGCGTGTTCACGCAAGGGCAGGCGCGGATGCCCGGCGTTTCGGTGAATGTTCGCGGCATGCAGGATTTCGGCCGCACCAACGTTTCGGTCGATGGTGCGCGCCAGACTTTCCAGTACACGACGGCGGGGCCGATGGGCATGGCATTCATCGACCCCGCCCTCATTCGCGGCGTGTCCATCGCCAAGGGAACGGTCGTGACCGAGGGCGGCGCTGGCTCGCTTGGCGGCATCGTCAATTTCCGCACGCTCGAACTGGACGACATTCTCACCGGCGGCAAGAACTGGGGTGCTGAAGCCACCACGACCTACGGCACGAACGGCTACAACTGGTCGGGCACGCTGGCTGCAGGTGCGCGCAACGACCGCATCTCCGGTATCGGCGCGCTCAGCTTCCGTGATTCAGGGCGCTACAGGGACGGCAACGGGAATCATGCCGACCAGACCGGACAGGACCTCGTCTCGGGGCTGGCAAAGGTCGGCCTTCAGTTGAGCGACGAACAGACGCTCGATCTCGGCTTCATCCGCTATCACAACGAATTCGCGCTCAACTCCACCGAGTTCGACGCCAATGTCACCACGCTGACGGCGAAGCATCGTTACGATCCCGACAGCGATCTGGTCGATCTGCGCACCAATGCCTACTACAACAAGACGAAGGTCAACCAGTACTGGTTCACCGGCAACTTGATTGCTGGCGAGGACATCGACTACAACAATGACAGCTTCGGCTTCGATGTCAGCAATGTCTCGCGCTTCTCGGCGGGCGGTGTCGCTCTGGCCCTGAAATACGGGATGGAGGGCACATGGGACCGGGTGCGCACTGAAGAAACGGGCCCGGACACACACCAGACCTCGTCCGGCTGGACGCCGTCGGGCAATCGCAGCATCGTTTCGGGATTTGCCGAGATGACGGCGACGAAAGGTATGTTCGACCTGACGGCCGCCGCGCGCATCGATCACTTCTCGCTGTCGGGCTCGGGCAACAATCCGACCACCGGAACGGGAGGCATGCCGGCTGTGCCGGCCGGCCCGTTCTCGGTCGACAAGTCCGAGACGGCGGTGAGCCCGAAGGTAACGCTGGCCGCGCGGCCGGCACCGTGGCTTTCCGTTTACGGAAGCTATGGGCTCGGCTTCCGCCCGCCGGCGATCACGGAGACCCTGATGGCCAACCGTCATCCCGGTTTCGTCGGGAATTTCGTGCGCTTCTATCCCAATCCCTTCCTTGAGCCCGAGCGCTCGAAGGGATGGGAGGCCGGTGCCAATCTGGTTTTCGACAATGTGCTGCGGGCAGGCGACGGCCTGCGCCTCAAGGGCAGCTACTACTCCAGCGAGATCGACGATTACATCGTCTCCATGCAGGGAAGCTGCGTGGCCGCGACCTGCTTCTATTTCGACAATGTGGCTGGCACCAGCAAGGTGAAAGGGTTTGAGCTGGACGCAGCCTATGATGCCGGTTTCGCCTTTGCAGGCCTCGGCTATCACCACATCAAGGCGGACCTGCCGGTGCCGTCGGCTGGTCTTGGCGTCTTCGCAGGGCCACCGAAACAGGTCTGGACGCTGACCGCCGGGGTTCGGCTGTTCGAGGATCGGCTCACCCTTGGCGGACGCGTGCGCAGCGTTTCGGAGAGCGTCTATGGCGGGCAGGCCTCGACGGGAACGCTGCCTTCCGGCGTCGAACCCTACCGGCTTTACGATGCGTTCGCCTCATACAAGGTCAGCGACAATCTCGATCTCAATTTCACCGCAGAAAACCTGACTGATAAGGTATACAAGCCGGGAATGACCGCGGATTCGATGAACGGTCCGGGCCGCACGCTGAAATTCAGCATCGCGGCGCGGTTCTGACCGCAAAGACAGGAGATCGATGATGGACCAGCCCGCAACATCCAGAACGATCGCCACGCAATGCGTGGTCGCCGGCTCCGGTCCCGGCGGGCTCATGCTCGGCCTGCTTCTGGCGCGGGCAGGGGTCGACGTCACCGTGGTGGAGAAGCACGCCGATTTCCTGCGCGACTTCAGGGGCGACACGGTGCATCCCTCGACGCTCGACATCATCGACCAGCTCGGGCTGCTGGACGAGCTGCTCAAGGTCCCCCACACGCAGGCACCGCGGCTGCATGCCGAGATCGGCGGCAGGGACGTCACCATCGCCGATTTCTCGCGCCTGCCGACGAAATGCCGCTTCATCGCCTTCATGCCGCAGTGGGATTTCCTCGATTTCCTCGCGCGCGAGGCGAGGAAACTGCCGAATTTTCACATCGTCATGTCGGCCGAGGTCACCGACCTGATCGAGGACGGCGGACGCATTGCCGGGCTTGTCGCCCGCACGCCGGACGGTTTCGTCGAAATCCGGGCGCCGCTGGTTGTCGGTGCGGATGGCCGCAATTCCATCGTGCGGGCAAAGGCCGGGCTGGAAGTCGAAAGCTTCGGCGCGCCGAGCGACGTCCTGTGGATGAAGCTCTCCCACCAGCCGGACGATCCCCCCTACACGATGGGACATGGCGGACCGCGCCAGGGCTTCGTGATGGTGGATCGCGGCGATTACTGGCAGTGCGGCTATGTGGTGCGCAAGGGCAGCTTCGCCGAGGTGAAGGAAAAGGGCATCGAGGCGTTTCGCGAAGCGGTGGCAGCCGTCTCGCCGCTGCCGGCCGACCGTGTCGGGGAAATCAGGTCGTGGGATGACGTTCACCTGCTTTCCATCCGCATCGACCGGCTGAAAAGCTGGTGGCGGCCGGGGCTGCTGTGCATCGGCGACGCCGCGCACGCCATGTCGCCCATCGGTGGCTTCGGGGTGAACCTCGCCATTCAGGATGCCGTGGCGGCGGCCAACATATTGTCCGTGCCGCTGCGTGAGGGGAAGCTGACCGATCGGCATCTTGCGGCGGTGGAAAAGCGCCGTGCCTTCCCGACCAAAGCCACGCAGAAACTTCAGCTTATGATGCAGTCGAGCAGCAAGAAGCGTCAGGAAAGCGCAACGAAGCGCAGCGGCCCGCCTTCCTTCGTGAAGGGCATTGCCCGCTGGCCGTTTCTCGCGCATCTGACCGGGCGCCTCGTCGGACTGGGCATCCGTTCGGAGAAGGTGAACATGGCGGCGCTGAAAGCGCGCTGACCTATCTTCGCCGGCGGCCTACAGTTCCGCGCTTCCGGGCAGGGCTGCCGCCAGGGCATCGATGGCAAGGCGCACCCGCAATGGAAGATGCGGGGTCTCGGGCCACAGCGCGTGAGTGCGAAACACCAGACGCGGCACGTCCTGCAGGAGCGGAAGCAGGCTTCCGTTGTGAACACGCTCACGGATGAGCCAGCAGGGCAGCCATGCCAGCCCATGGCCGGCCTCTGCGGCATCGGCGATGGCTTCCAGATCGTCGAACCGCATCCGGCTGGCCGGGGTGACTTCGAGCAGGTTGTTTTCCGGGGCCGGGAACTGCCATGTCCGGATGCGGCCGGCGCGGCCATAGGTGATGGCGCGATGCGCCATCAGATCATCAAGCGTTTGGGGCGTGCCATGTCTGGCGACGTAGTCGGGCGATGCGCATACGGTCATGCGCTGAAGACTGATCGTGCGTGTCATCAGTCCGGCGCCATCTCCCGTATCGCCATTGCGGATTGCGAGGTCGAAGCCGTCCTCGATGAGATCCACCGGGCGGTCGCTGAAGGAGAGATCGATTTCCAGCCTTGGATGGCTGGCCGCCATACCAGCGAGAACCGGCGCCACGCAGCGCCGCCCGAACAGCACGGGCATTGATACGCGCAGTCTGCCTGAGGCCTCGCGGCGGCCGGTTTCCAGCGCGGCCTCGCCCATGCGCAGTTCTTCAAGCGCCCTTGAGCAGCGTTCGTAATAGACCTGTCCGTCCTCGGTGAGGCTCTGGCTGCGGGTGGTGCGATGGAAAAGGCGCACCTCCAGCCGTGCCTCGATGCGGGCGATGGTCTTGGCCACCGCCGAGCGCGTGAGGTGAAGCCGCTCGGCCGCAGCGGCGAAGCTGCCACATTCCACCGCCGCCACAAAAACATCCACGCCATTGAGATGATCGCTCATCTATTGTCATCCTGAACTATCCAATCAATGGAACAAATATCACCACTGGATAGGATATGGAAACGGTATGGTCGCCGTTCCAACCATCGGAACAAGGACCGTATGATGAAAGAAACGATGAAGCGCTGGGAAATGGATGCCATCGGCCGCGACAGGCTGGAGCTGCGAGAGGTTCCGGTGCCCCGCCCGCAGGCTGGTGAAGTTCTTGTGAAGGTGAACGCGGCCTCTCTCAACTACCGCGACAGGCTGGTGATCGATGGCGGCATGGGCCTGCCGCTTGCCTTTCCTTTCACGCCCGGTTCCGACCTCGCGGGAGAGGTGGCTGCCGTCGGAGAAGGCACCAGCCGCTTCGGCATCGGCGACAGGGTGATATCGAACTTTGCGCCGGACTGGATCGACGGGGCGCCGAAAGGTGATGCGCACACGCCACCCTACCGCACGCTTGGCGGGGTCTATCAGGGCGTGCTGGCGGAATATGTGGCATTTCCGGAGGAATGGCTCGTGCGGGCGCCCGCAACGCTGTCCGATGCGGAAGCGAGCACGCTGCCTTGCGCGGGCTTGACCGCATGGTTTTCCCTTGTGGAAAAGGGCAGGGTCCGGGCTGGCGAGACTGTGCTCGTGGAGGGAACCGGGGGCGTTGCCCTGTTCGGACTTCAGATCGCGAAGGCGCATGGGGCCCGTGTGATCGTGATTTCAGGCAGCGCGGAAAAGCTGGAACGGGCACGGCTGCTCGGGGCCGATCACGGCATCGACCGCACGGCGCAGGACTGGACAGAGGCCGTGCTGCGCGTCACACAGGATCATGGTGCCGATCATGTTCTGGAACTGGTGGGCGGGCCGCATCTCGGCAAGGCGGTGCAGGCCGCGGCCATAGACGGGCGCATCTATCAGATTGGGGTCATGGAGGGTTTCGACATTGCCGCTCCGGCCGGGCCGCTGATGCTGAAGAACGTCGTCATTCACGGCATCGGCGTCGGGCATCGCAGGGCGCTGGAAGATCTTGTCGCCGCGGTCGACCGGACAGGCATCAAGCCCGTCATCGACACGCGCTATCCGCTCGCCGATCTGCCTGCCGCCCTCGACCGGCTGGACCGTGGCGCGTTCGGCAAGCTCGTCATCGACGTGGGGTGACGTCGGGGCGCGTATGCGCTTTCATGTGTTGATCTTAGGGACCAAAGGCATGACGGCTTGTCTCTGTCTGCAGCAAAGGCCGGGACAAGCAGATACTCTCTGCCGCGGCACTTGCTGTTTGCGTTAGACGGCACATGCGGCATGTTTTGAGGCCGCAATCCATCTGCCTGTCGTTTTCCGCACTCTGGTAAGCGGAACCGTCACAGGAGACTGTTCTTCACTTTCTCGCATGTGGCGTTGCCAAAACCGCTTTTTCAGTCTTGCTATTTGGTGTGTGATGCATCATGTTTTTTGATGTGCCGATATCTGTTTCGGTCAAAGTGTTGATGACAGGATGGAAGCGGCATGCAGCCAGACTTCAGCCTCGCGGCGCTGGAAAAGGAAAACCTTGGCGAGACGGTTTACAACCGGCTGGCAGAGGCCCTGATGAAAGGCCGCTTCGCGCCGGATGCACGCCTCACCATTCGTGATCTGGCACAGTCGCTCGGCACCAGCGTCACGCCGGTGCGTGATGCCATTCTGCGGCTTATTCAGGATGATGCCCTTGTGCAGAAATCGGCGCGTGAGGTGCGCGTGCCGGTGATCACGCCAGACCGCTACCGCGAAATCCGCATGATCCGGCTGAAGCTTGAAGGACTGGCGGCACGGGAGACGGCGCTGCGTGCCGGGCCGGAAGATGTTGTGCGGCTGCGCAATCTTGTCGAGCGCAATGAGCAGGCGCTGGCTGCTTGCGACTGGGCGGCGGCGCTTGAATTGAACCAGACCTTCCATTTTGCGCTCGCGGATATTGCCGGACTGCCACTGCTGCGCGGCATTCTTCATCGTCTGTGGCTTCAGATGGGGCCGCTGATAGCGGAGGCCTATCAGCCGGGCGGGCGGGTGATGATTGATCATCACCATGAGCTTGTGAAGGCCGTGGAGACAGGCGATCCGGATGCCGCAGAGCGCGCAATCGAAAGCGATATAGGCGACGCGGGCAGCATCATTCTGGACAGGCTGACGGCGCGTTCCAAATCCAATGCGGGCGAACTTTGATGGATGAAGTCGATTGCATCGTTGCCGGTGCTGGTGTCGTTGGTCTTGCCGTGGCGCGGGAACTGGCTTTGAGCGGACGAGACGTCCTCATTCTCGAAGCCGCCGATGCGATTGGCACGGCCACGAGTTCGCGCAATTCCGAGGTCATCCATGCCGGGCTATACTATGCGCCCGGATCGCTGAAGGCCGGGCTTTGTGTGTCCGGTCGCGATAGCCTTTACGAATATTGTGCAGAGCGTGGCATTCCGCATGAGCGTTGCGGCAAGCTGATCGTAGCCACCGGTGCGGGGCAGGAGGCGGCGCTGGATGCCATTGCCGACAATGCCGGAAAAAGCGGGGCCGGCGCCTTGCAGAAACTGACTGCGGCCGAGGCGAAGGAACTGGAGCCGGCGCTCGCCTGCACCGCCGCCTTGCTCTCGCCCGACACCGGCATCGTCGACAGCCATGCGCTGATGCTGTCTCTGCTGGGCGATGCCGAAGCGGCCGGAGCCATGCTCGGCCTCAACACCGAAATCTCCGGCGGCCGAATGGAAGGCGGACGTGCCGTGCTGACGACGCGCGATACCCAGAGCGGCGGCACGTTCGAGATCGCCACACGCGATTTCGTCAATGCGGCCGGTCTTGGGGCAGTGGCTCTGGCCGGTGCGCTCGAAGGGCTTGATCCGCGTTTCGTTCCGCAGCAGCGCCTTGCCAAGGGCAATTACTTCTCGGTCACCGGCCGCGCTCCCTTCTCGCGCCTCATCTATCCGGTGCCGGAGCCGGGCGGGCTCGGTATCCACCTGACGCTGGACCTGAATGGCATCGCACGCTTCGGCCCCGATGTGGAATGGGTGGAAGGGCTCGATTATCGTGTCGATCCGGCCCGCGCGCAGCGCTTTTACGGCGCGATCCGCACCTATTGGCCCGAGCTGGCGGATGACAGCCTGCAACCGGCCTACAGCGGCATCCGTCCCAAGCTTTCGGGGCCCGGCGAAGCCAATGCCGATTTCGTCATTCAGGGGCCTGAAGTTCACGGCATTGCAGGTCTCGTGAACCTGTTCGGCATTGAAAGTCCGGGCCTCACTTCATGTCTCGCCATCGGCCGGCATGTCGCGCAGACGCTCACCCGCTCTGATGGCTGATATCCGGAAACAGAATATGCGCGACAGGAATTGTTCCTTCGACCTCGCCATGAAGGAGTGTCTCGGCGAACGAGGGTGGCTGACATGTCCTGAAGACCAGGCCGCTTATGCACGCGACTGGCTGGACCGGTATGGCGAAGTCCCGCTTGGCATTGCCCGGCCCGCAAGCACTGCGGAGGTGTCGGCCATCGTCCGGATTTGCGCTGAGTATGGGATCTCCATTGTTCCACAGGGTGGAAACACCAGCCTCAACGGGGGCAGCGTCGCGACCAGCCCGGTCAGCGTGATCCTCTCGATGGCACGGATGAACCGCATCCACACGATCGATGCTGTCGACTTTACCGCGACCGTGGAAGCAGGGGTCGTTCTGGCGCATCTTCATGAGAAGCTGGCCGCGCACCACCTTGCCTTTCCGCTGCATCTGGGGGCTGAAGGCAGCGCCCAGATCGGGGGATTGATTGGCACCAATGCCGGTGGCAGCCATGCCATGCGCTACGGAATGATGCAGGATCTGGTGCTCGGCCTTGAGGTTGTTCTTGCTGACGGCACCGTCTGGGATGGCTCGCGTGCCCTGATCAAGGACAATGCCGGTTATCAGTTGCGCCGGCTGTTTTGCGGATCGGAGGGAACGCTCGGCATTGTCACCAAAGCTGTGTTGCGGCTGTTTCCGGCGCCGGTCGCGCGCGCGACAGCCCTGCTTGCCCTGCCGGACCTCGATGCTGCCCTGCGTATCGGAGCGTTGCTTCGTGCATTGACGGGCGAATTTCTGACGGCCGTGGAATTCTTCAATGAGCCTGGCCTTTCGCTACTCCTGAAGCATGTCACCCACATCTCCCGACCGCTTGAGACGCCGGGTCCGGTCTACCTGCTGGTCGAGATCGCGACCTCCATTCCTGAAATCGTGCTGCCCGACATTCTGGATCGTGCCTTGAGTGCGGCTTTCGAAACAGGGGACGTGCTTGATGGGACGATTGCGACCAGCGAAGCCCAGCGTGCCGCTCTCTGGAGAATTCGGGAGGAATTGCCTGAAGGGCAGCGTCTGGAAGGCAGGCAGATCAAGCACGATGTCTCGGTGCCCGTAGCGCGGCTTGCGGCATTCGTGGCTGAAGCATCAGCCGCGGCAGAATGGGTTCTGGCGGGCGTGCGCGTCAATCCGTTCGGTCATCTAGGTGACGGCAATGTGCACTTCAATCTTTCACCGCCCGAAGGCCGTGCTGATTTCGAAGGGTGCGAAATGCAGCTTTCACAGGCCGTCTACGAGGCTGCCGTTGGCCATGGCGGATCGATTGCCGCCGAGCATGGTCTGGGGCAGGCGAAGGTGGAACTTGCGGATCGCTTTCGCAGCGCAACGGAGCGCTCGCTGATGCGGCAGCTGAAATCCACACTGGACCCGCATGGCATCATGAACCCGGGCAAAGTGGTGTGATGCCTACAGGACGGCTTAAGCGGACCGCGCCGCGGACAGCTCCCGTTCCCGCTCCCCGGCAAGCGCCCCGCGCAGCAAAAGCACTTCGCCGCCGCTGAGGATGTCGTCCTGAATCGCCTTTCGTGCTGCCGGCCCATCGGCAAGCCGTATGGATTCCAGCACGCTGTAGTGATGATCTATCATCACACGTCCGCCGGCATCGTATCCGGAGGCGATCAGCGGACCCATCTGCAGCCAAAGGTTCTCAAGCACGCCGCGCAGCGTCGGCATCTCTCCGATCTCGGGCAATGCGAGATGAAATTTCTGGTTCATTCGCAGCGAGCGCAGATGGTCGTCCATCGCCATCGCCTCTTCATTCTCGGCCAGAATGTCTTCGAGGTATGCGATGTCGCTGGATTTGGCGAACTGGGCAGCGCGCTCGGCGGCGAGACCTTCCAGTTCGACCCGGATCATGCGAATCTCCAGATAACGGGAGCGTTCGAGAAATGGCACGCGGATATCGCGCGGACTTTGAAAAAGAAGGCCGCCATTGTTTACAAGCCGCAGCACTGCGTCGCGAACGGGGGTTACGCTCACGCCAATCTTGTCCGCGAGGTCACGGATCTTAAGCCGGGTTCCCGCAGGCAGGGCACCCGACATCAGATCATAGGCAAGCTGGTCGTAGACCTCAGCGGCAAGGCTGCTCTTGTCACCAGTGGTATCGTTCAATCTTGCGCCTCCTTTTAGGTCCGGTCAGGCACCTGACTGCAATTCGCGAAGGAAGCCCTCAAGGCATGCGCCTATGACCGAAACCTGATACCCGCCTTCCTGCACGACCAGCACGGGGATATTCAGGTCTCCCAGCTTCCTGCCCGCGGCAGAAAAGGCTTCTGTCGTAACCTTTACCATGCTCAGCGGATCTTCCACATGGGTGTCGTAACCAAGGGCAAGAACGAGAGCTTCTGCACCATATGCCTTGACGGCGTCGATGCCCCGCTGAACTCCATCCAGGAAGGTGTCGTTACCGCTGTGGGGGGCAAGCGGAATGTTGAGGTTGTACCCTTCGCCATCCCCGTAGCCAGTCTCGTGCACACGGCCGGTGAAGAACGGGTTGTAGTGATCGGGATCGACATGGACAGAGACGGTCAGAACATCGCGACGCCGGTAGAATATTTCCTGCGTGCCGTCCCCATGATGCGCATCGATGTCCAGAACGGCGACCTTCCCGAACTTCTCAAGCAGGCGCTGGGCGGCGATGGCGGAATTGTTCATGTAGCAGAAGCCGGAAGCACGATCGACGCGGCAGTGATGGCCCGACGGGCGGCAAAGGGCATAGGCAAGCGTTTCCCCGTCGAGCAGCGCGTCGGCGCCAGCCGTGGCTGTATGGCTTGAGCGCAGAACCGATTGCCAGGTGTGTTCGCCGATCGGAACCGCAAGGTCACCAAGATAGTACCCCGTTTGCGCCAGCAGCTGATCGGTGGGGCAGGGCGGACGCATATCTCTGGAAGGATCGCCGTTCCAGTAAGGGAAGGTGTTGGGGAGCACTTCCGGGCCATGCTCCGGAAGGTCGATCCAGCGCCCATAGGCTGTTTCCAGATAATCGAGGTAATGGACGGCATGAATTTTTTCGGCCGGGCCACGGCCGTAATCCTGTGGTTGCTCGGGCTCGATCCCGAGCCGTGCAAGCGCCTTCAGCAGTTCCTCGGTGCGCGCCGGCACGTCGTTCGCTTCGCAGATGCGGCCATAGCGCATGAATTGCAGCGGATTATGTATCGCCTGATCCGGATGATAGAAAGCACGCATAGGATGGTTCCTTTCTGAGGCTAGTGCTGCGCGGATCGGGCCAGCGCGTTTTCCGTGATCTGGCTGAGGCGGGTGTCGGGCGTGATGTATTCCACGTCATAGCGCAACTCCAGCAGGGCGGGGCGGTTGTGCTCACGGGCAAAGGCACGGGCGCGCGCAAGACTTTCTGCGAAATCGGCCGTCTTTTCCACCACCTCGCCAAGCGCGCCATAGGAGCGGGCAAGGGCCGCGAAATCCGGGTTTTCGAGGTTGAGCGCGAAAGCGCGGCCAGGGTATTCGCGTTCCTGATGCGCCTTGATCGTTCCCCAGGCGCGGTTGTTGCAAAGCAGGATGACGATGCCCAGCCGGTGCTGTACGGCGGTGCCGATCTCCTGCATTGTCATCTGGAAGCAGCCGTCGCCGGCAAAGGCGAATGCCTCGCGTTCCGGGAAAGCGAGTTTGGCGGCAATTGCAGCAGGCAGGCCATATCCCATGGAGCCGCAAATCGGCGACGCCTGAGTTCCCAGATGCGAGAATTGCATGAACCGGTGCGGGAAGAGAGCGAAATTGCCGGCGCCGACCGACACGAACGCATCCTGCGGCAGCACTTCAGCCATGTGCAGGCACGCCTGCGAGAGATCGAAGGCGGAATCCGTCGGATGCGGCAGACGGGATTTCTGGTAGTCTTCGTTTGCCGATCTTGTCAGCCCGGCCCAGTTGAGAGGAGCGTCGGGTTTGAGGCCTGCCAGAGCCGCGGCCGCCCCGACGGGATCGGCTGCGATTGCCAGTGTCGGGCGATAGACATGCCCAAGTTCGTCGCTGTCAGGATGAATGTGAACGAGCTTCTGAACGGGAACGGGACTTTCAACCAGCTTGTAGCCTTCGGTGGTCGGTTCATCCAGGCGGGAGCAGACCGAGATCAACAGGTCCGCTTCCATGATGCGCTGCGCAAGAGCACGGTCGGTCCCGTAGCCTACGTGACCTGCGAAATTGGGATGGCGGTTGTCAAACACCTCCTGCCGGCGCCAGGAAACGCCGACCGGAAGGTCAAAGCGCTCGGCGAAGGCAGCCAGATTTGCGCGCGCCTCATCGGTCCATCCTGTGCCTCCCGCTATGAGGAAGGGGCGTCTGGCTTCTTTCAGCAGCTGTGCGAGTGCTGCCATATCCGCAGCATCCGGGGTGGGGTGAGGGCGCCTGAACGGCAGGACATCGGCAACGGCGGCCTCGCCCCACAGCGTGTCCTCCGGAAGAGCCAGCACGACAGGGCCCGGCCGGCCGCTCTGGCTGACTGCGAAGGCGCGCGCGACGAATTCGGGGATGCGATCCGTCCGGTCGATCTGCGCGACCCATTTCGCAACCGGTGCGAACATCTGCCGGTAGTCGACTTCCTGAAAACAGGCGCGCTCGGTGGTGTCGGAGCCTATCTGGCCGACGAACAGGATCATGGGAGTGCCGTCCTGATGCGCGACATGAAGGCCGATGGAGGCATTTGTGGCGCCCGGACCGCGCGTGACGAAGCAGACACCCGGCTTTCCTGTCAGCTTGCCATAGGCCTCCGCCGCATAGGCTGCGCCGCCTTCCTGCCGGCAGGGCACGGTGCGGATGCTGTCGCGACGATCGCCGAGGGCGTCGATGCATGGAAGAAAACTTTCACCCGGCACCATGAAGACAGTGCTCACGCCATGCAGTTCAAGCTGCCTGACGAGAATCTCCCCACCATGAGCAGAGGCAGGAGAAGCATTGGTTGCGGACATTAGCGGCTTTCCTCATGGAGATTTTGGATAACGTGTTCGGGATGCCACTCCTTGCCCGGAATGGCTGCAATGAGCCGCTGCGTATACTCGTGCTGCGGGGCATCGAAGATTTGTGAGGGCGGTCCCATTTCCACCACTTCGCCCTGCCTCATGACGGCGATCTGATCACAGATCTGGGCGGCGATACGGAGATCGTGGGTGATGAATATCATGCCGAGCTTCAGCTGTTCCTGAATCTCGCGCAACAGGCGCAGAACCTGCTCCTGAACCGAAACGTCCAGCGCCGAGACGCTTTCGTCGGCGATCAGAATGTCGGGATCCAGCATCAGGGCACGCGCGATGCCGATACGCTGACGCTGGCCGCCGGAGAATTCGTGTGGATAGCGGACATAGGCGGACTTATCCAGCCCGACCCTTGCCAGAAGCTGCTCGGCGCGGGCGCGGGCGGTGGCTTTGTCGACACCGTTGGCCAAGGGCCCATCGGTCAGGATGCGGCCGATCGTCTGGCGCGGGTTCAACGAGGCGAAGGGATCCTGGAAGATCATCTGGATCTTCTTGCGCATGGGACGAAAGGCCGACTGGGATAGGGGAGCGATGTCCTTGCCCTGATAGAGGATCTGGCCGCCATCATTGTCGAGGAGCTTCATGATGAGCCGGCCCAGCGTGGACTTGCCGGACCCGGATTCGCCTACAACCCCGAGCGTCTGGCCCCTCAGCAAGGTCAGGCTGATGTTCTGAACCGCCGGCACGATGCGGGGTTTGGAGAACAGGCCTTCCTTGCTGCGGTAGGTTTTGTTGAGGTTGCGCAGTTCCAGCAGCGGTGCCGGATCGCCTGTCTGTGTGGACGAGCCTTCCTTGCGTTCCGTTCCACGATGAGGAACGGCTGCGATGAGACGCTGCGTATAGGGATGGCGCGGGTGGTTCAGCACCTGATCGGCGCTGCCCTGTTCCACAACAAGCCCCTTTTCCATCACGATCACGCGGTCGGCAATGTCTGCGACCACGCCGAAATCGTGAGTGACGAAGATGACCCCCATGCCCTTCGCGCGCTGGATGCGCTTTATCAGCTCAAGGATCTGGGCCTGCGTCGTGACATCCAGTGCAGTTGTGGGTTCGTCCGCGATCAGGATGGAGGGTTCGAGAGCCAGTGCCATGGCGATGACCACACGCTGGCGCTGTCCGCCCGAGAGCCTGAACGGATAGGAATGACGCATTGTCGAGGGGTCGGGAAGGCCCACATATTCCATCAGTTCGAGAACACGGGCCGAACGGGCGCTCGCATCCTCGATGCCGTGCACCAGCATAACCTCGTCTATCTGCTCGCCGACCGTCATCAATGGATTGAGAGCCGACAGCGGCTCCTGAAAGATCATGGCGATGTCGCGACCGCGCAGGTTGCGCTTTTCCTCTTCCGGCAGCGTGAGCAGATCTTTTCCGCGATAACGGATGCCGTTGCCGGTCGGCTTCAGATAGCCGGGAAGCAGGCCCATGATCGCATTGGCCGTCATGGACTTGCCCGAGCCGGATTCGCCGACGACGCAAAGGATTTCGCCTGCGGTGAGATCGTAGCTGATGTCTTCGATCGCGTTCTTGCGGTCGAAGCCCTCAGGAAGACGGATAGTCAGCTTGTCAACGCTCAGGAGTGGGGCTTGGGCAGTGCTCAATTCTTCCTCCCGCGCAGATGAGGGTTCATCACGTCGTTGATGCCTTCACCGATCAGATTGATGGCCAGAACAGCGAGCAGGATGGCCAGACCCGGGAAGAAACTCATCCACCACGCTTCGCGCAACATGGTTCGGGCCGCACCGATCATGAAGCCCCAGCTCATCGTGTTGCGGTCTCCGAGACCAAGGAAAGAAAGGGCGCTTTCGGTCAGGATGGCAGTTGCGACCATCAGCGAGGCGGTGACGATGATGGGGGAGACGGCGTTCGGCAGGATTTGTGTCAGGATGATGCGCGGGCCGCTCTGCCCGATGACCACCGCTGCCTGCACGAACTCACGCTGGCGCAGGGAGAGAAACTCCGCGCGCACCAGACGGGCGACACTTGGCCAGGATACCACCGCGATGGCGAGTGTGATGGAGATGAAGCTGGGGCTGAAGATCGCCACCAGAACCACCGCCATGGCAAAGGCCGGAATGATCTGAAAGAACTCGGTGAAGCGCATGAGCAGATCGTCGACGAGGCCGCCATAGAAGCCGGCCAGCGCGCCGATCGTCACTCCGATCAGCACCGCAACAAGCGTGGAGACCACGCCGATAAGCAGCGAAACCTTGGCCCCGTGGGCTATGCCGGCCGCTATATCGCGCCCCAGCATGTCTGTGCCGAGAAGATAGCTGGGGTCCTGCATGGGGCGCAGGAGCGGCATGGCAACCGTCTTCCACGGGTTGCCCGGAAACAACAGGGGTGCGGTTATCGCCATCAGGATGATGAGGGTCAGAATGAGTAGCCCGATGACCGCGCCATAGTTGAGCGAGAAGCGTTTCATGAAATCCATGATCTGTCCTCAGGAGATGCCGATACGCGGATCGACGAAGCGGTAAAGAAGATCGGTGATGAAGTTGACCACGACCACGACCATGGCAGTGATCAGGAACACGCCGAGCAGCACCGGATAGTCGCGCTGCATCAGCGCGTCGAACATGAGGCGTCCGATCCCCGGCCATGCGAAAACGGTTTCGGTCAGAATGGCACCGCCGACGAGCTGGCCTGTCTGCATGCTGGCGAAGGTGAAAACCGGCAGGACCGCATTGCGCAGCACATGACGTCTGATGATCCGGCTGTTGGGAACGCCCTTTGCATGCGCGGTCTTGACGAAGTCGAGGCTCATCACCTCCAGCATCGATGCGCGGGTCAGGCGGGTGTAGACGGCGGTGTAGAACAGACCCAGCGTGACGGTGGGCAGCACCATGTGATGCGCGATGTCCAGAACCCGGCGCCAGCCTGTGTAGCCTGCACCGATGGTTTCCATGTCAAAAGGTGGCAGCCAGCCGAGATTTATGGAGAACAGCAGCACCGACATCAGTGCGATCCAGAAGAGCGGCGTGGCATAGAAAAGCAGAGCCAGAGCGGTGATCACGCTGTCGAGGACGGAACCGCGGTGGCGCGCGGCCAGCACACCAAACAGAACGCCTGTGATCAGAGAGAAAATCAGGGCTGCGCCAGTCAGCAGCAATGTCGCAGGCAGACGGCCCAGAATAAGATCAAGAACGGGAACCTGATTGCGGTACGAGAAGCCGAGATCTCCCGTGAGAACGCCCGACAGATAGTTCCAGAGCTGGACCACGACAGGCTTGTCGAGACCGAACTGCTGGCGCAGGTTTTCAACATATTGAGGATCGCCCGAACCGGCTTCGCCAGCCAGAATGGCAGCCGGATCGCCGGGTGCCAGCTTGATCAGGAGGAAGTTGAGGACAACCACGGCGACTATTACGACAAATGCCTTGCCTGTTCGCTGCAAGGTGAAGTTGAGCATAGGAAGTGGCTCCGAGATTGTCGTGAAATGGGGATGAGGGCATCCCGAAAGGAAACCCTTCGGGATGCCAGATGCACGATCTGAGGGACGCAGGAATTACCTGGCGATCCAGACCTCATCCATCGGCTCGTTCAGGCCGATGGCCGTGCGAACCGGGTTCCTGATCTTGTCGCGGTAGATGGTGGTGTTCTTCATATCGAACATCCACAGCACCGGCACTTCTTCCGCGAGGATCTGCTGGACCTTGGTGTAGGCCTCGGCGGCTTCCGCCTCATCGATGGCGTCGGCGGCTTTGCGGAACATCGCATCGACCTCGGGGTTCTCATAGCCGCCATTGTTGCCGGCATGGGTGCCCTTGACCTGATTGTCGCTGAAGTAAATGCGCGAGACACCCTGAGCCGGATGGCCGAACTGGTAGAGGAAGCTGAAAGCAAGATCGAAGTCGAAGTTACCCATAGCCTGCAGCCATCCGCCGGCATCGACGGCCTGAATGCTGACGACGAAACCGAGTTCCTCAAGCTGCTGCTTGACGTATTCGGTCATGCGATCCCAGGTCGAACCGTAAGGCAGGCCAAGAAGGCGAATGGGATGCTTCGAAAGGTCCACGCCCGAGTCAGCGATCAGCTTCTTTGCCAGCTCCATGTCATATGGATATTGCTGGATGTTCGGATCGTGGAACAGCATGCTTTCCGCAAAGGGGCCGGTCGAGACCTTGCCCTGCCCGAAGAAGATCGCATTGACGATGAAATCGCGATCAAGGGCGTGATAGACCGCTTTGCGGACATCCTTGTTCTTGAAGACCTCAAGGCGAAGATTCGGCTGCAGGAACATCTGCGGGGAGAAATATTCCCATCCGGCTGTCGTCGTCTCCACGCCCGGTAGGGACGTCAGGCTGTTGATGGTGAAGCCTTCGACGTCGCCGCCGCGCAGCAGATCGACAGTGCCCTGTTCAAAGGCGATGGCGCGCGACGCAGCGTCCGGGATCACACGGAAGTAGAGATCATCGATATAGGGCTGGCCTTCCTTCCAGTAGTCTTCGTTGCGAACCAGATGGATGTAGCTGCCGCGCTGCCAGTCCTCAAACTTGTAAGGACCGGTGCCGATCGGGCGCGTGTTGTTCGCATTGGTGCGGTAGTCGGTGCCCTGGTACAGGTGAGCCGGCATGATCGGGAACGAGCTCAGCTCGAAGCCGTACAGAAATGCCGAGAAAGGCTTCTTCAGCCTGAAGACAACGGTCAGGTCGTCAGGGGCGGTGACACTTTCGACATAGGCCTCGCGGATGAGGCGCCAGCGAGGATGGGCATCGACCAGAAATTCCTCAGCCGCAAACACGACGTCCTTTGATGTGAAAGCTTCCCCATCATGCCATTTTACACCTTCCTGCAGGTTGAAGGTGTAGGTCAGGCCGTCTTCGGACACGGTCCAGCTCTTCGCAAGCTGCGGCAGGGGCTTCAGGTCTTCACGATATGTCAGCAGGCTCTGATAGATCTGGCCCGCCACATAGAGGGTGGGACCCTGTGTGTTCAGGCCCACTATCAGCATCGGAGGCTCGGGCTGAACGATCATGTTGAGGGTTCCGCCACGGGTGATTTCGGCGGAGGTGGCGCCATCCTGCGCCATGGCCACGCCGGCCATCGACGCGCAGCCCAAGAAAACGGCTGTAACCAGCCGGGTAAGTGTTTTCCTCATGTAATTTTCTCCCAGCAAGAGGCGTTTTTGACGAGTCCTTGCTGTCACCCCTTGTTGGCCCAGATTAAGATGCATCTTAATGTGCTGTCAATGAGCCGTTGAGAACTTTGGAAAAAAGCTGTTATTCGCCAGTTCCAACCGGAATTTGATCTGTTTTGAACAGTTCATAAGTGAACATTATTATTTTTGATGCATCATCATGATCAGGGGCAGTTTGCATCCAGCCGGATACCGCGAAAAGCGGGTTCCAGACCCTGCAAAACATGCATCTGCGTGATGAGGCGCCGATCCTGATTCTGCGATCGCAGATCACCGGGAAATTGGATCTGAGGATACCGTATGGCACGGTTTCGGGCTGGTACGAGGCGCTGTTTTCCCGGCCGGAATGTGGCAGATATCGATGCGATATATGCCAGAGACCGCAGCCCGGATGTCGGGCTGCGGTCCCGGAAGATCACGTTTTCATTCAGCGCCCGGCTCGTCCGGGCCGCAGTTCATCAGTCGTTCAGGCTCCAGCCGGAGATGAACTTGGAGTCCATGAACTCTTCAAGTCCCATCCAGCCGCCTTCGCGCGCCCGGCCGGACGCCTTGACGCCACCGAAGGCAGAGCCGGCACCGCGCGACTCTCCGTTCATCTCGATCATGCCGGCGTTCAGCTGGCGCGCCAGTCGGTTGCGGCGGGCACCGTCCTGCGTCTGCACGTAGTTGGTGAGGCCGTAGGGCGTGTCGTTGGCGATCTCGACGGCTTCCTCTTCGGTGTCGAAGGGGATGATCGACAGGACCGGGCCGAAAATCTCCTGCCTTGCGATGGTCATGTCGTTGTTCACGTCTGCGAACACGGTCGGCCGCACGAAATAGCCGCGGTTGACGTTTTCAGGCAGGCCAGGGCCACCGGCGACCAGACGGGCACCTTCCTCGATGCCTTTCTGGATGAGGTCCTGAATCTTGTCCCATTGCTGCTTGCTCACCACCGGGCCGATATGCGCGCCGGGCAGATGAGCGCTGGCCACGGCGGTCTCCCCGGCAACGCGGGCAGCCGTTTCCACCGCCTTTTCGTAGACCTCGCGCTGCACCAGCATGCGGGTGGGCGCGTTGCAGGACTGGCCGGAATTGTTGAAGCAATGGCGGGTGCCACGCACCACCGCGTCCGCATCGGCGTCCGCGAAGATGAGGTTCGCGCCCTTGCCGCCGAGTTCCAGCGCCACCTTCTTCAGCGATGCGGCAGCGGCCTTGGAAATGGCGATGCCGGCGCGGGTGGAGCCGGTGAAGCTGATCATCTCGATATCGGGATGGACCGAAAGCTGCGTTCCGACACCGATGCCATCACCATTGACGAGGTTGAACACGCCGGCGGGCAGGCCCGCCTCGTGCACGATCTCGGCGAACAGCATGGAGGAGAGCGGGGCGATTTCGGATGGCTTCAGAACGGCCGTGTTGCCGCCCAGTATGGCCGGAATGACCTTGAGCGTGACCTGGTTCATCGGCCAGTTCCACGGCGTGATCAGGCCGACAACGCCGATCGGTTCCCATGCGACCATGGTGGTCGGTGCATGCGGCCCCAGCGGGCGGATGAACTCGAAATTCCTGTAGGCCTCGATGAAGGTCTCGATATGGTAGGTGCCGGCGCCCGTCTGCGAGGCAAGCGACATGTCCTGCGGGGCGCCCATTTCGAGCGTCATGGACTGGGCCATTTCCGCTGCCCGGCGCTTGTAGATGGCGAGAATTTTCTCGACATAGGAAAGCCGCTCGGCCGGCGAGGTCTTCGACCATGATGCGAAGGCCGCTTTCGCAGCCGCGACTGCACGGTCGGTGTCGGCCTGTGCGCCGATGCTGATGACGGCGACGGGCTCTTCGGTCGAGGGATCGATCACTTCAAGGTCATTCGCAGCGACAGGGTCTACCCATTTGCCGTCGATATAGAATTTGCGCTTGTCCAAAAGCTCACTCATGTCTTCCTCCATGCTGCGTACGACAGATAACGATATAGGCGTGTGTTCGGTGTGACACAAATCGACCGGCAGCGAAAATCCCCTGGAAGGGCTCCACTGCCGGTCCGTTTATATCAAAGCGGGTTGGTGTAGGCCGTTTTGGAGCTGGTGAAAAATTCGCGCGCGGCGCGGCCCTGCTCGCGCGGGCCATAGCTCGACGCCTTCTTGCCGCCGAACGGAACATGGTAGTCGACGCCTGCGGTCGGCAGGTTGACGAACACCATGCCCGATGCGGAGCGGGTCTTGAAGTCCTCGGCATATTTCAGCGATTTCGTGCAGATACCGGACGACAGGCCAAGGTCCGAATCGTTGGCGATGGCGAGCGCTTCCTCATAGTCGGCGGCCTTGATCACGCTGACGACCGGCCCGAAGACTTCCTCTCGCACATGCACCATCTGATTGGTGCAGTTGGCGTAGACCGCCGGCGACAGGTAAAAACCCCTCTGGGGCCGTTCCAGAATCTCGCCACCGCAAAGACGCTCGGCGCCCTCGTCATCGGCGATCGCGATGTAGCGCAGGTTCGTGTCGAGCTGCTTCTGGTCCACCACGGGGCCGATATGGCTTGCGGGATCGAGGGCATTTCCGACCACCAGCGCGCGCGTGCGCTTCGCCATGCCTTCAACCAGCGCGTCGTGAATGGCGGGGGTGGCGATGATGCGGGTGTTCGACGTGCAGCGCTGGCCGGTGGAAATCACCGAGCCGCCAATGGCGCAGTCGATGGCGTTGTCGAGATCGGCATCGTCGAGCACCACCAGCGGGCTCTTGCCGCCCATTTCCTGCTGCACCTTGCCGCCGCGCTCGGCAACGATGCCGCGAATGCCGCGGCCGGTTGCTTCCGAACCGGTGAAGGTGACCGCATCGACGAGCGGCGAACGGGCGATGGCATCGCCAACGATACGGCCCTTGCCCATGACGAGGTTGAAGACCCCGGCAGGCAGGCCGGCGCGCGAGAGGATTTCAGCCAGCGCCCATCCGCAGCCGGGCGTGAGGTCGGCGGGCTTGAACACCACCGTGTTGCCATAGGCGAGGGCGGGCGCGATCTTCCATGCCGGAATGGCGATGGGGAAATTCCACGGCGTGATCATGCCGATGACGCCGACTGGCTCGTGGCGTACCTCGACGCGCACGCCGGGCCGGATCGAGGCGATGGCGATGCCTTCCACGCGCAGGGCTTCCTGCGCATAGAACTTGAAAAGCTGTGCTGCACGGGTGGCTTCCCCGATGCCTTCGGCGCGTATCTTGCCTTCCTCGCGGGAGAGCAATTCGCCAAGCTCTTCGCGGCGTGCCATCAGCTCGGTGCCGACCCGCTCCAGAATTTCCGCGCGGAACTGCGGCGTTGCCGCCGCCCATTCCGGCAGTGCAGCGCGCGCTGCGGCAATGGCATCCCCGGTCTGTTGTGCACTCGCCTGAGCGTAGTGGCCGATCACGTCATCGAGATCCGACGGGTTCCGATTTTCGGTGAATTCGGCGGCGGCCACCCATTCCCCGGCGATGTAGTTGTACTTTTCGTTGCGGGACATTCGATGGATCCTGTTCCTGAAAGCGCGGCGCCATCCCTGACCAGGGAGGTGCCGCGCTATGGTTTGCTGGCGGCTTCTTCAGGCTGCGCCGATTTCGCTTTCGACCTCGCGCAGAGACTTCGCGATGATTTCGAACATTTCGTCAGCCTGCGCCTTCGTGATGATGAGCGGCGGGCAGAAGGCGACCGCGTCGGCCATGTTGCGGGAAATCAGGCCGTTGCGCTGCATGGCGGCATTCATCAGGCCGCCGAGCTTGCCGACTGTGCTGACCGATTTCGTCGCCTTGTCGTTAACCAGCTCGATGGCCGAGATCAGGCCGACGCCGCGCACTTCGCCGATCAGCGAGCTGTCCTTCAGCGTTTCGAGGCGCTGCAGGAAGTGCGTGCCGACCTCGCGGGCATT
>Ga0265293_10002904_pt1 | contig 33035 bp, 37 predicted proteins | sample Munlanlewell138R_FD_192505 | JGI IMG/M metagenome (GOLD analysis project Ga0265293, IMG submission 192505) | Leachate microbial communities from a municipal landfill in Southern Ontario, Canada - Leachate well 138R | ecosystem: Engineered > Solid waste > Landfill > Unclassified | place: Canada... | reverse complement strand
GGATAGATTAGCATGCGATCGATAAAATCAATGATAGAATAGTTGGTTGAGGCAAACTGCAATTCACGAAAAAGTTCAGCACGTCTATTGGTATCATCGTTAATCTTAACAGTTGTTTTATTATGAAGTAAGATTAAAAGACTAAATAACATACTTGATAAAAAAGTTGCAAAAGCAATAAAAATAGCAGCAACCCTTATGCCGATGACATTAAATATACGATCTAGATTATCACCATATATAAGCATGAGTAGTGATAGGATAAAAACGATAGTTCCTGAGATTCCTATTACAATCAATATAATTTTTTGTTCTTTTTTCATAAATACACACACCTTTTTAATTCCTATAGTGAGACTATTATATCATCTATTTATAGAAAGACAATATCTATGACAAAAATAGATAAAATGGGTGTTTATATGATATACTAAACTTAAATTAAGCGATTAAATAGATATCAATAAATATGAGAAGAAAGGCATGAAAATATGAATATAATGGATCAATCACTTGAACTTCATAAAAAATTAAAAGGTAAACTTTCTGTAGAACTTACATGCGAACTTAATGATAAAAAAGACCTAGCTTTAGTATATACACCTGGTGTTGCCGGAAGTTGTCTTGAAATACATAAAAATAGTGAAGCATCTTATGAGCTTACAGGCAGAGCAAATACGGTTGCAGTTATCTCTGATGGTACAGCAGTCTTAGGACTTGGAGATATAGGTCCATTAGCTGCGATGCCAGTGATGGAAGGTAAATGTGCAATTTTTAAGAAATTTGCAGGGATTAATGCAATACCTATTGTCTTAGATACAAAGGATGTTGATGAAATCATAAATACAGTTAAATACTTAGCACCATCTTTTGGTGGTATTAACCTAGAAGATATAAGTGCACCACGCTGTTTTGAGATTGAAAGAAGATTAAAAGAGATGTTAGATATTCCTGTGTTTCATGATGATCAATATGGTACTGCAATCGCATCAGGTGCAGCGCTTATAAATGCTCTTAAAGTGGTAAATAAAAGACTTGAAGATGTAAAAATTGTTATTAATGGAGCTGGTAGTGCAGGAATTGCTATATCTAAATTCTTAATAGAATTAGGTGCTAAACATTTAATCATTTGTGATAAACAAGGTATTCTAGATCCAAATGATAAGACTTTAAATGATGCTCAGTTTCAACTATCAAAAATAACTAATGAAAAGAATATAAAAGGTAAATTAATAGACGCATTAAAAGATGCAGATGTATTTATTGGTGTAAGTAAAGGTAATTTATTAACAATAGATATGATCAAAGTGATGGCAAAAGATCAAATTGTATTTGCAATGGCAAATCCAACTCCAGAAATCAGTAGAGAAGATGCAATCTTAGCTGGTGTTAGTATTTATGGTGCAGGTATATCAAATATACCCAATCAAATTAATAATGCTTTAGTTTTTCCAGGTTTATTTAAAGGCGCTTTAGAAGCAAGAGTCAGTCAAATCAATATGGATATGATGAAAAAAGCATGTTTTGCGCTTGCAAGTGTTGTGAGTGATAAAGAATTATCTAAAGACTATATTATCCCAGATGTATTTAATTTAGAGGTTACAAAAGTAATTAGTCAAGCGATTATGAGTATGAAAAAATCATAATCTAAGTAAGAATTTGATATTGAGATGAGATCATATTCGTGATATTACATACACATAAGTTGATCATTGGGGGGTATTATTTAGATGAAAAAAATAATTATTGTTTTATTGATGAGTTTTTTATTTGTAAGTTGTAGTAAAAACAATACTTTAGATGAGGTCAATCTATTTTCTTCATCATTACTTGCAGTGACACTTGATGGTGAATCTTGGGGATATGTAAATGCTGAAGGTGAAGCAATTATAGATTACAAATTTGTTAACGCTTCAGCATTTTATAATGATCAAGCAATTGTCATTAAAGATCAAAGATTCAAATTAATTGATACAACTGGAAAAGATATTTTAGATGAGACTTATGATTACTTGTATAGAGACCAAGAAACTGGATTACTCTTATTTATGAAAGATGCTAAATGGAGCATCATCAATGAAAAAGGTAAAGTAATACTAGAACCTATCTATGAAGTGTTAAAGCCATTTAAAGAAGGTTTATCAGTTGTAAGATTGGGTGAATTATATGGATATATCAATGATAAAGGAGAAGTTGCCATTGATCTTAAGTATAGCCATACAGATGATTTTAAAAACGGCTATGCTGTAACACAAGATAGTTTATATAGAAGCGGTTTAATTGATCAAAAAGGAGAAATTGTTCTAGATCATGTCTATGATGACATTAAAGATGTTGATCTAAGCAAAAATGTCATCGTTAGAACGGGTAGTGATGATGTAGCGTCATATGATCTTATATCGATAGAAGAACAACAAGTATTACTAGAAGATTATAAGCTGATTTATGCTCAAGATACATTTGGATCAGGAAAGCTTTATGCAGGCATTAAAGATCAGTATAGAGAACTTTATGATCACAAAGGAAATAAAGCTAATAATGATGAGTATATTTATTTACTTGTTCATGGAGGCTATTTAATCTCTTATGAAGAAAAAGACGCTATACCTACAGGTACAGTTAATGGAAATCATATGTTTACACTATATGATGAGAATTTAGATGAAATTATCACAACCCATATTAGTAATGGACAACCGATTGCATACGAAAAAGATAATGAAATTAAAATTTTACTAGCAGTTACTGATGATGAATATTTAGATATTTATGGACTAGATAAGACTTATCGATTAAAAGCTAGTGGAGTAGAAACAATGACTGAAGATTTGTTTATTGCAAAAGATGGACCTTTTGTGGGTGCATATGATAGAGATTTAGAAGTTGTCATTGATTTTGTTTATCAATCATTAAAAGCTTATGATGATGGATTTGTATTATTTAGAAAATTATATTTATTTGGTGTTATGGATAAGCAGTATAATATCATTATTAATGAAACTTATAAATATATTAATGCAGACATCAATGTTTTCTTCCAACCATATTAATTAAAAAGTAAAAAAGGATCATATCAGCTGATATGACCCTTTTTCATTTGAGAATTACTATTTCACCACTTGATAAAAGTGTTTTGTGGTGATCTTTTTCTACCATTAGATAACCATCTTGATTAATCTTTATAACTTTAGCTTTGATTAATGTTTCATGATCTTTATATGTAATCATTTGATCTTTAAAAGCTAAATACTTATTACAATAATCAATCACAAATGTTTGCTTTAATATAAATGCTTGAAAGTCTTCATAAAACTGTTTTTGCAAAGCTTCAAAAATGATATTTTTATCATAGACTTGTTTAGTTTGTATAGATAAAGAAGTTGCAATATCTTTAATATCATCTCTAAATTCTATTTGATTGATATTAATTCCAAAACCAACAACAACTGCAAGTACTTGATCTTTTTCAATGATAGATTCTACTAAAATGCCAGAGAGTTTCAATTGATTAATAAGTAAGTCATTTGGCCATTTAATTTTTATATCATTATGATATGGATATAAAACTAAGTGAAGTGACTTTGCTGCAAGTAAAGGTATTAAATTTATCCATGATTTGTTTAGCTCTGTTTTTAGCAAAACAGAACACATCAGTGAATCTTTATCTCCATACCATACTTTATGTAATCTACCCCTACCATTTGTTTGATGATTTGAATGTAACCATGTGAAATGATCTAACTTTTGATAATGCGTTTTTAAATAGATATTGGTTGAATCTACTTGATCTAAATATAAAGATTTCATATTATGCAAAGAACATCAAGAATAATCCAGCAGCAATCGCACTACCAATCACGCCTGCTACATTTGGTCCCATTGCATGCATGAGTAGATAATTTTCAGGATCAACCTTTTGACCTTCAATATGAACAACGCGTGCAGACATAGGTACAGCTGATACACCTGCAGCGCCAATCATTGGATTAACTTTACCATGTGTCATCTTACACATGATCTTACCACCGATGACACCAGATGCAGTCGCAACTCCAAATGCAATTAAACCAAGACCAATAATCATTAATGTTTCAAGTTTTAAAAATGAAGATCCCATCGTAGTAGCACCTATTGATAGTCCAAGTAAGATGGTAATGATATATAATAATGATTCTCCAGCTGTTTTAGTTAAATTAGGAACTACTTTAGATTCTTTAATTAAATTACCTAACATAAGCATACCGATAATAGGAGCTGATGAAGGAATGAGTGTCATACAAATGACACTTACAATGACTGAAAAGAAAATCTTTTCAGTTTGTTTAACTTCTCTAAGTTGTTCCATTTTAATGGCACGTTCTTTTTTAGTTGTAAGAAGTTTAATAATCGGTGGTTGTATCATAGGCACTAATGCCATATAAGAATAAGCAGCAAGTGATATTGCACCAATTAAATGAGGTGCAAGCTTACTTGATAACAGAATAGAAGTTGGTCCATCTGCACCACCAATAATACCAATAGATGCTGATTCTGGTCCGCTAAAGCCTAAGATGATCGCTCCTAAGAAAGTTACAAAGATCCCTATTTGAGCTGCAGCACCTAATAACATACTTTTAGGATTGGCAATTAAAGGTCCAAAATCAGTGGTTGCCCCAATCCCTAAAAAGATTAAAGGTGGATAAATACCTAATTTAACACCATAATAAAGATAACCTAGTAAACCACTATAAGTAGTTGTCGTCTCACCATTAACGATAGTTGTTGTTTCCACAAACATTTCTGTATTTGGGATGTTAACAAGTAACATCGCAAATCCTATAGGCATTAAAAGATAAGGTTCAAATTTTTTAAAGACTGCCAAGTATAGTAAAACTAATGAAATGATAATCATGACTAAGAATTTCCAGCCATCTGGTTCGAAGAAGAAGTAGAGTCCTGTACTTTTAAAAAAGTCGATGAGTGATTGTAACATATGATTAACCAATAACCAACATGAGTTGATTTAAATCGACTTTATCATTTTCTTTGATGAGTACTTGTCTAACATATCCATCAACTGGACATAAAATATCATTTTCTAATTTCATCGCTTCTAAAATCATTAAAACATCACCTTTTTTAACTTCACTGCCTACCTTAACCCTAAGATCAGTAATAGTTCCTTGCATAGGGGCTAATACATTAGTAGTAGATTCATTGGTTGTTTCTTTTTTTTGAGGTGTTGGTTTTGATTCAAGATTTTCAATGCTTTCAACTTCAACTTCATAAGATTTACCATTAACTTTAATTTTGTAGAGTTTCATAATTTGTCCTTTCAAGAGTTTGTGATCTCTTTAACAGAGATAACACGAACATCTTTTTTAATTTCATCATAGTAATCGATTGATGCGACTAGAGCCGCAACCATCATATCTTCATCTTTAATATCTGAGAGTTCAAAATGTTTTTGAACTTGCTTTTTTACTGGTGTTTGTTTTTCTTTGATCAAATATTGTAATAAATAGATAGAAAAAGCTACAACACTTAATATAAGAAATACGATTAATACACTAAATAGTGAGATGATTAAGCCTTCTGTTAAGGTAGAGACATAAATGGTCATGTGTTATCTCCTCCTATAGTCACACTAAACGCATAGACTTCATTTTTTGGTTTAGGTTTTTCTTGATATTTCTTTTCTAAGAACTTAATCGCAACTTTTCCAAATAATGCAATGGATAATAAATCTTCATCAGATTTTACAAAACCTTTATAGGTTTTCTTTAAATCCTCAAATTCAGGTTTTAAATCATCTGCAGGTCTATGTGTTATGACTTCATCATTACCGATAATCTTAGCTAATACGAGTGAATTGACCTTTGCAGGAGCTTTTCCGTATAAACCATGAAGATATTCTTTAATCTCTTTAGAAACGATTTTATAAGGGCTTTGGGTCATGACATTCATCACAGCTTGTGTCCCAACCATTTGCGATATAGGTGTTACAAGAGGTGGATAGCCTAGATCTTTTCTAACAATAGGTACTTCTTTTAATACTTTTTCATAATCATCCATTTGATTTTGTTCTTTGAGTTGGCTCATTAAGTTAGATAACATGCCCCCAGGCACTTGGTATTTTAAGATACTTGGATTTGCAGTTAATGCTTTAGGATTTAAAATACCATTTTTTAAATACTCATCTTTAATGATGGTAAGTTTAGTTGCTGCTTGATTTAATTTGTTTATATCTAATTTTGGATCATATTCGGTATCTTTTAACATGTAGTGAAAAGATTCAGTAGCCACTTGAGAAGTCCCACCAGAAAGTGGAGATAATGCTGTGTCGATGATATCGACACCAGCTTCTATGGCTTTAAGGTAAGTAGCTTCCATAATACCTGCTGTTGCATGGCCATGTAGATTAATCAGAAGTTTTGTGTTTTTCTTAAGTTGAGATATTAGATTGTAAGCATCATTAGGTAGAAGTATACCTGCCATATCTTTGATGCATAGGGAATCTGCACCCATTTCTTCAACTTCTTTAGCAAGCTTTACATAATAATCAACTGTATGCACAGGAGAAGTGGTATAGGAAAGTGCGATTTGACAGTGGCCTCCATATTTTTTGGTAGCGTCTACTGCTGATTTTAAGTTTCTAACATCATTTAATGCATCAAAGATTCTGATGATATCAATACCATTTTCAATGGACTTTTCTACAAACTTTTCAACGATATCATCAGGATAATGACGATAACCTAAAATGTTTTGTCCTCTAAATAGCATTTGTAGTTTAGTATTTGGAGCTAATTTTTTTATTTCTCTAAGTCGTTCCCAAGGGTCTTCATCTAAAAAACGAAGACATGCATCAAAGGTAGCGCCACCCCATACTTCAAGTGCGTGAAATCCTGCTTGATCAAGTTCTGGAACAATCGATAATATATCTTTAGTTGTCATTCGTGTTGCCATCAGTGATTGATGACCATCACGAAGTGATGTCTCAACGATTTTTACTGGCATGTATGTATTCTCCTTGTCTTTTTACATAAAAAAAGGTTATGAAAGTGCTTCCATAACAATTTTAACATAGGATGATATATATTTCGAGTCAAAAATCATGTTTTATGTATTTTATGAACATATATGTTTTTAAATCAATGATGAAGCTGATTTTTGTAGTTTTTGGTGCTTTATATATAGATAAATCATAAGTGTTAAGACACTCATAGAAAATAAAAGTATATATGGATATAGACTTATGGATATTTGATCAAAAAGTAGACCTGCTAAGGGTGTGAGTAAACCAAAGCCCATATAACCAATTACCATTTGAAGGGATATGACTTTAGATAAATATTTTTCACTAAACTTCTCATTATTTAAAAACATCATATTAGGAAATATAGGACCAGATCCAATACCTAGGATACCTACAATGATAAAATAAAAAACTAAAGATGTATAATTAAAGATAAGAAGAACTGCACCAGCAAGCATTAAAGATGTACCTATAATGATGAGTTTTGTTGAATTGATCTTATGTGAAAATATACCTGATAGTAATCTTCCTAGAGTAAGACCAAGATAATATGTGGTTGCAAACAAAGCAGCAACCGCATAAGACACGCCTTTTTCTAAATAGATATAAGATGATATCCAAGCACCTAATAAGGATTCTACATGAACATAGATTAAGAAAATGATGAGTGAATTGATTACTTTTTTTGTTTTTAAGGCATCTTTTAAGTTGATGTGTTCATGATGTTCTTTTTCTGCATCTGTTTCTTTTTTCCATAACTTAAAAGATATTAAAACTAAAAAAGCGATCACTAATAAGATAGATCCTACAATGACATAACCCAATCTCCATGAATTGTTTTGAAGAGTTGATGCCATAATAGAAGGACCAAGGGTGACTCCAATGCCATAAAATGAATGAAGATAATTCATATGAGATGCTTTATAGTTTTTAGCTAAGTAGTGATTAAGTGATACATCAATAGCACCAGCACCTATCCCTAAAGGAATAGCAAAAAAAAGTATTTGATAAAATTCACCAACCCGGCTCATAACGATTAAAGCAGAACCTGTAAATAAAATAGATACAAATGTAATCCATTTGGTTTGTAAAAGTCTTAAGAGTCTTGGAGCATTATATGTTGAGATGATCGACATGATATATATAACAACAGTCATAATCCCTAGTGAACCTAAAGATACATTTAGATCTTCTCTAACTAAATTCCATGCAGAACCTAAAATAGCATCAGGCAAGCCTAATGCAATAAAGGATATGTAGATGACTGATAAAAGTAGTATTGATAAAAATAATTTTTTTGATTTCATGATATTCACCATATATGATTATAGCATAAATAAACATATGGATTTAATCAAATATGCTAAATGCTCTTTAAACCTAAAATGATATAAAAATTTACTTACATGATGAAGATGAATTATAAAGCATTTAAAATGAATAGTGTATAATTATTGACAAACTTACAGTGTAAGTATATACTAAAATAGGTAAATAGTAAAGGAGGTATATATTGAGTAATCAAAAGCTTTCAAGAGAGATCGTTTTAAATAGTGCATTTGAATATGTCGATAAACATGGTATTGATCAATTATCGATGAGAAATTTAGCACAAACGTTAAATGTAAAAGCTATGTCTTTATATAATCATGTAAAAAATAAAGGAGATGTGATCGAAAGCATCACAGATAATTTAATCGGATTATTAGATTTTGAAATAGCATTAAATTGGCAAGACACTATAAAAAATAGAGCTACGTCTTTAAAAGACTTATTGTTAAAGCATAGTTGGGGTGTTCTTCCTTTAATGTATGGTTTTCATACAGGCGAGCATATCACAAAAGATTTTGATAAGTCTATTGGTATTTTAAGAAGAGTAGGATTTACTTATGCTTTGTGTGATCAAATTATCTCTTCAATTAATACATATGTTTACGGATATGTATTATCTAGAATTAATTTTCCAATTGAAGAAACAAGCTATCAAGAGATAGCTAAAACGTATAAGGATTTTTATCCCAAAGATAAATATCCTTATCTTAGAGAAATGTCTTATGAAATAAGCATGGGACATTATAGTGGTATTACTAATTTTGATTTGGGCTTTTCTTTTATTATTAAAGGTATAGAAGCTACAATCAACAACAAAGGAGAATAGAAAGATGAGTCAAAAGAAAAGGAGTTTATTTACAGGTTTATTATATTTATCATTAGTTATATTTGGACCAATTGCATTATTGTTAATCCCATCACAGTTTGATGTCATAGACATTAATCAATATGCAGAAAGTCATATGGGATTAATCATTGTTTGGATATTGATAGAATTAATCATTATCGGTATAGAGGTCATATTATCTCTTTACCTATATAAATTATTAAAGGTGTATCATAAGAATTTATCATTTTTTGCATTTATATTTAGAATAGCAGTTGTCGTAGTTATGATAGTTAATGTCTTTTATTTAAGTATGATCTTATTTAATCAAGAACAAAATGCAGATCTTTTTATACCAAGACATCAAGATGGTATATATATATGGCAGTTATTTTTTAGTGTTCATGTATTTATCTTAGGATTAATTATCTTTAAGTATAATAAAACACTATGGAAGTATTTAGGTGTTGTCTTATTGATAGGTGCATTTGGATATCTAATTGATTCAATCATCGCTTTAGGTAATTTGGATTACCAAATACTTAATACATTATCAGGTTTCTTGTTGATATTTATCACTGTTGGTGAAATTGGAACTGGTACTGGTTTCTCATTAAATAAAATTGTACATAAAGAAATAGATGGTGTATCTCTATAAGATATTGGCTTTAAATGGATATTTATAAGGGATAAAGATAAGCTAGATGCTTATCTTTTTTTCTTTGTGGTAGATAAAAATATAATAAAAGTAAGTTTTTTTATTGACAAATTGATTAAGTGTGTATATACTGTGTATGTACGATATATACAGGAGGTACAAAATGAATAGTATTGAGATTAAACATTTAACAAAAAAATATAAGACATTTACCTTAGATGATATAAGCTTATCAGTGCCTAAGGGTTACATTATGGGTTTTATTGGTGAAAATGGAGCTGGTAAAACAACAACGATTAAATCTATGTTAAATATTGCGAAGAGGGATAAAGGAGAAATTACAATCCTTGCTCAAGATATTGACCAACATGAAATAGAGATCAAATCAAAGATCGGATATGTATCAGGTGATGTGTTTTATCCGAAAAAGACAATTAAAGAAATCACTAAGTATGTTAAAAGATTTTATAATGAATGGGATGATAAAGCATATGATTCATATTTGGATCAGTTTAAGTTAGATCCAAATAAGAAAATTGATGAGTTATCTAAAGGGATGCAATTAAAATATTTAATTACATTAGCTTTATCTCATCATGCAAAGTTATTGATTTTAGATGAACCTACAAGTGGACTTGATCCAGTGGCTAGAGATAATCTATTAGAACTTTTTCAAACGATTATTGAAAAAGAAGAAACAACCATTTTCTTTTCAACACATATTACAAGTGATTTAGAAAAATGTGCAGATTATATTACATTTATCAAAGAAGGTAAGATTGTAGAATCTTCTTCAAAAGATGATCTGATTGATAGCTATCGATATGTAAGTGGAACAGAAAAAGATTTAGAATCTATGAAGGATCGACTTATATCTTTTAAAACTCATGCATTTGGATTTAATGGGTTAATAAAAACAGAAGATGTTAAAAAAACTGATGTGGCTAAGATTGGCCAACCAACCTTAGATGATATTATGATATTTTATGCATCACATAGAGGAGTGCTACTATGAAAAATTTAATTTTTAAAGAATTAGGATTATCAATTAATAAATTCTTTTATTTATTACCTATTGTATTAGGTGCGTTATTTTTTATTCCTAATTGGATTTATCTTTTAGTTTTCTATTATTTCTTTTGGATATCTGTTCCACAGATATTTGGTGCATATCTCCAACATGGAGACTATCATTTATTATCTTTACTGCCAATTAAGAGAAAAGATATCGCAAGTTCTAAAATTTATGCATTATTTATTATAGAAGGACTACATTTGGTGTTTGCGGTTATATTTGGATTGGTTCATATTTCAATTTATGGTGGATGGAATTTCTTTTTCGATATTAATGTAGCATTTTATGGTATTGGTATCTTGTTATTTGGCGTTTTTAATATTAGTTTTTTACCAGCATATTTTAAAACGGCTCACTTTTTTGGTAGACCACTTATTTTTGCATCACTTACAACGCTTATTTATGGATTTATCTTTGAGTTTGGAATTGTAAAATATCAATTTATGAGAGATATTTTTGAAGGTCCGATCAATACACAAATAATTGCGTTTGTTGTAAGTGCAGTACTTGGTGTCATATTGAGTGTAGTTGCCTTGCGTATTTCTCAAAAACGAATGATGGAGATTGATTTATGAAACATATTGTCGTAAGAAATACATCTCAAACGCCAATATACCAACAAATCTATGACCAATTAGCATCACAAATTATGAATGGTGATTTAAAAGCAGATCAATTACTCCCATCTATTAGGACAGCAGCAAAAGAATTAAGAGTTAGTATTATTACGATTAAAAAGACTTGGGAGCTATTAGAAAGTCAAGGTTTAATTTATACAGTCCAAGGAAAAGGCTCGTATATCAAAGGGCATACTCAAGTTGATTTAGATGATAAGAAGATGGAAGTTGTTAAAAAAGTTTTTATAGATGCGATTTCATCAATTAAATCTTATGATTTATCAAAAGATAAAATCATTGAGATCATCAACGATATATATGATGATCATAAGTAATTGCTAAAATCATTGATGGAGGATATGATGGAAAAAATTGGTGAAGGTAAAACTGCTGAAGTCTATTCTGATGGTAAGTATGCTTATAAAAAGTTTCGTAATCATTATGATATAGGCTATATAAACTATGAGGTTAAGATTCAAAACGAAATATATGATAAGACAGATTTAAATGTTTGTCATTATGAAATAAAAGATGACATGATTAAAATGCCACTTATTGGTGGCGTTGAATTTGCAGATCGAATACGCATTGAAAAATATAAGAAATGGCTAGATGATTTTACTGATCTGCAATGCGAAACCTATAAGTATAAAGATCTTGATTTACCTGATGCATATGAAGTATTTAAAGATCAAATTGAGTGTTCAAATCTAGATCAAACTTATAAATTAAAAGCTTTAGAATCATTGGGAAAAATTGATAAGACATATCATTTATGTCATCTTGATTTTCATCCATTAAATATAAAATATGATCAAAATGAATATTATATCCTTGACTGGACAAACGCAAAACTCGCAAATCCTGTTATGGATATAGCATCCACATATATTATTTTTAAGTTATATCTAAAAAGACAAGCCAATAAGTATTTAAACATGATGTTTAAAAAAACTGGATATCAGAAAAAAGATATTATGGATGCAATACCACTGATGGCTTTTATAAAGCTAAGAGAAAATGATGTGCTAGAGCATGAAGAGTTGTTAAGAGATTTAATTGTAGAAAGGCATAATGTATAGATTAAGTATAAAGTGATTTGTCTAAATAGATGAATCATTTTTTATATATTGTTAACTACACCCTGACCCTTTACTTTAGACTGTCGATTGTGTAGTCATGGCTATGAAACATTATGAAAATGCTTAATTATTTTGAGCTAAATACGATGCAAAAGGTAGTCCAATTACTACCTTTTTGCCTAGATTATCGTATTTTTTTGTTTATTTTTTGCTCATAATTTTTTGTGTTATATTAGAACTATGCTCCATTTTATTTCGGTATCAATTCTACCTTTTGTTTTGTAAGCCCCAGTGTGCAGTGGTGGATTAAAAGCTGCCATTTTCATTACTTCAGGAGTCAGTTCTTTATTGGATATATTGATGAATGCAATGTATATATCTTGACCATCGATAAGGAAACCATCAAAGAGGTTATTTACATTTTCTGGTGTTAGAGCTTCGGTTGGATATGTTAAATCCTTGAAGTGTTTCTTAAGGTCTAAAGCATGATTTAAACGTTCTTCAATCGTGTTGTACTCATCTTCTATGGCGTTATAAATCATACTTTCTTGAATGATTAGTGTTTCTAATTCAAAAAGCATCATTCGGTCTTTTTTATCCTTTATGGTTTTTCGTTGTAACCTATAGTATTGTCGCATATAATCTTCAACTATTTTTTCTTGTTCACTTAACTTTATTTCAAGTTTCTTCCTAGAGAGTATGTCATCAACCTGTGCATCAAATAATGCTTCCAAACGGCTAAATTTCCGCGACAGTACGTTTAGTGAACGAATGAGGACCTTTGATGTGTGTTTGACATAAAACTTCGATACACTCGATTTACGAAAATATGGTGTAGGTTCAGCGCCTTCTTCATCGACGACACCTAAACGCTTTCGTTTTAGAAATGCTTCATGGCGGGTTGAATAAGCAAATTTTTCATAATTATTTATATCGGTTTTTTCTACTTTTTTTCTTTTGGCTTTTCTTTCTTCAAAGATTGATTGAACTTGATCATATGTTTCTTTGTCAATAATTGCTTCATGGTGGTTATTGATAATGTATTTAGGTTGCTCTCCATTATTGATAACACTCTTTTTTTCAAGTCCATCGAGTTTGATAAAAGTTTTACCATAAGTTATTCTACCTATATAAATTTCATTGGTTAAAATATTTCTAACTTGTTGATAATCAGAAAATTCCCTGTCCTTAGATGTTTTAAATCCTTTTTCTATTAAATAGATGAGGATCTCGTTAAGGCTTTTACCTTCAAGAAACTTTTGATATATTTTTCTAACAGCTGATGCATTTGTTTCATTAATAACATATTTTTTATCTTCATTGATATCATATCCGAATGTTGGATGTATAGGAACTTTACCATTTCTTGCACGACTTCTATGACCCCAGCGAATATTTGACGAAATTTGTTGAGACTCAGCTTCAGCAAGTCCTGCCATCATGGTAAGAATCATATCAATGGTCGTATCTAGTGATGATAGGTTTTCTTTTTCAAAGAAGAACTCAACACCTAGTTTCCTTGTTTCTCTAATAACATTTAGTGCATCAATTGTATTTCTTGCAAACCTTGATAAAGATTTAACTAATATGAGATCAACATGGCCTGCATAGGCTTTTTTTAATAGTGCTTGTAAACCATCTCGTTTAACCATCGATGTACCGCTTTTTCCGTGGTCATAATAAATACCTGCAAAAATGTAATCAGGGTTAAATATTATTTCTTTTGCATAATGTCTCACTTGAAGATCCAAAGATGACTCTTGTAATTCTTGTTTTGTTGATACACGTGCATAAGCAGCAACACGTTTAATAATATGTTTATGTGCATTTTGATTTGTTTCAATAACTTTAATTTCCCTCATATGTAATTACCTCGTAGGTGACGATATCTTTAGTTTTTTCATCGTAATATTTTCCTTTTAAGAATGGTTTATACTCATTGAGTATATCAATTCGTTCATGTAAGTCATCGATAATTGAAAATGTATCATCAATAACATATCTAAGATGATTTTTACCATCTACAAGAATCATCCCAAAGAAACTTTTAATAATACGCTTGTCTTCATAATTTGATTCAATGAAGTTGGTTAATGCATATAGTCGTCTTCTTGTAAGAAGTTCTCTATTGATTTGATTTCTTAGATTTACTATGTCTATTTCGCATTGTTCTAGTTTGCTTTCAATTTCTTTATAAATCGTATCGTATTCTTCATCAGTCATGCCAGAACGTATTTTGCTTCTGACATGTTTTTTAAGTTCATTTGCTAAATCAATACTTTTCTCTTTCAGTTTTTTGAGTGGAACATGAGAATTAATCTGCTCTAGTGATTGTTCCATAAATGCAAGTAGTGATTTTTGCATATCTTCAGTTTTAGTAAGTTCTTTAATAAGATGGAGAGTAGCTCTTTCTACCAGTGGCTCGTGAATAGAAGGATTATCACAATTATGTGGATTATTTCTATCGGTGTGACACTTAAGCATACTCTTTTTGAAGGTGGTTCCTGAGTTGTGCATTTTTGAACGATACATGCGTTGACATCTGCTGCAGTAAACTAATCCTTTAATTGGTTTTCGAGCTAGGTGCTTATAGCGCTCTAAGTTATCATTGGTTAAGATAATATCTCTTGCATGAATCATTGTTTGGACGATATCGTAAGTTTCTCTATCAATAATCGGATTATGATTATCTTTAATATAGTATTTTGTTGCATGGCCATCATTTACTATGGTTCTATGAGTAAGGTAGTCAACGGTTACCGTTTTTTGAAGCATAAGGTCGCCTGCATATTTTTCGTTTTTTAGTATTTCTTTAACCGTATCTGGATACCAAACAACAGCACCTCGGCCATTTTTAAATCCTTTTTCTATAAGGTGTTTTGAAAGCATTGATACGCCCATACCATTTAAATACTGGTTAAAGATATACCTAACAGTTTTAGCTTGTTCTTCATTAATAACTAATTGACCTTCTTCATCTTTATCATAACCTAAGAAGTTCGTTGTATTCATCAGTAGTTGTCCTTGGGAAAATCGTTTACGAAATCCCCATTTAGTATTTTCACTGATGTTTCTAGACTCTTCCTGGGCGATAGAAGACATAATGGTTAGAATGAAGTCTATCTTTGGGTCTGCGCTACTGATATTTTCTTTTTCAAAGAAGATCTCTACGTTGATTTCTCGCATCTCTTTGATAACGGTTAACATGTCTACAGTGTTTCTAGCGAAACGTGAAATGGATTTGGTGATGATCATATCAATGTCACCATTTCTTGCGGATTCTAGCATTTTTTGCATCCCAATCCGCTTTTTCATGTTAGTTCCTGTGATGCCTTCGTCAGAAAACATACCAGCAAAATCCCATTCAGGATTGCTTTTAATACGCTCTGTGAATTCTTTAATTTGAACTTGATAACTGTTTAACTGATCAGTTTCATCAGTTGATACACGAGCGTAAGCTGCAACTTTTCTTTTGACATTAATTGTATTTGTTTTTTCATCCTTATACTGGACTTTTGGTTCAATGATTTCTACATATGTGTTCATTGGTGAAAACCTCCTTTTGGTACTATGTATATTACCTCTAAATAGCAGTTTATCAAGTCAATAGTCTTATCTAATGGGACTAATCTGGATAAACAGAAAAAAACGAGATATGTCCTCTCAATAAGAGAGAACATGTCCCGTTTTCGATTTTCACCAGAGATAGTATAGCATAGGTTATTGAAGAATAAAACCGTCTTTAGACTGTATTATTTCAAAATTATCAATATTTTCATCAAAAACATATTTATAGACAACACCATCAATCATATTTTTAAACCTTCTATAGTTCATATGACGGACAATTTTACCATCATAATATAGTACTGTCTTACTTGTTAAATCCTTAACAAGTCTTGCTCTAGTAAAAAATTGTTTTGTTTCTGTTGCATTTGAGTTTGATTCAGGCTGAACTTGATTTTCATAACCTTGATCTGGATGACTTTCTTTGTCAACAGATATTAGATACATTCTTTCGTTAAAGTTAACATCAATCATCTCTTTACCTTTCATTTGTACAAGCAAGCGCGTACCTGCTGGAAGATTTAATGTCTCATCATCTGCTGTAAGCAAATAATATAAATAAGAGTATTTATCAGTATCAATATTGCGATTATAACTATATGCTAGCTTTACTTTAGGTCTTGCTATATTTGATATGTGATTTACATAAGAATAGTTAAGCATATCTATATTTGAATACATGTAGTACGTTTTCTCTTCATCAATTAAATCATTTAAAGTACAGCAATATAAGTTAGATAAAGCTAATAAGTATGACACTGGTGCATCACGGTCTCCGTTTTCATAGTTTCTGATGGATGATGCGCTAAACTTTTTTTCAAGTAATAGAGCTAGTTGACTCTGTGAATATCCCTCTCTTTCTCTCATAATTCTGCCAATTTTTGTATAATTTTTTTTCATGTTTTTTCCCTCCTTAAAATAGCAAACATTAAATATTATACATTAAAACTTGTCATTTTTTTTGATTTTTTGTCATAGAAAATCAAAAAATTATTACGTATGTATTAAAAAATCCAATATAATACAAAAACCCATAATTTCATAGATTTTTAGGTTTATAAAGTTTGAATAGGTCATCGTTATGAAACGTATACATTTTGTTATGAAAGTTACTAGATAAAAAGACATTTTTCAGGGGGACGAAAAGTTGCCATATGTGCCATGATTTTAGAATATAATTTTTTTCAGAGAAAACTAAATCTAGACTGGTAGAATGGTTTATGCAAAGAGATGTACTCGAGCGATGTGATTGGAGAGATCCAGTCAAACTTATAAAAATACTTCGATATTTCACCAAGACGATTTTCGCCAAATTAACGTCCCGTGTGTGAAATGTCACATACTGTGTTCAAAGTTGTGTTTGATGGTGTTTATATATCATCAACAATAAGTTTGATATGGCGTATAAAATTCCCAATCTTTTAGATCGAGTTGATGAAAATCAACTTTTTGTGTTTGTATTACCCATCAAAATTGGCCGATTTTGAAACTAAAAATCTATAAAGTAAAGGAAAGTGAAGTAAAAGATAAATGGATAAAGAAAAGATAAAAGGTGTTCACTTAGGTTCCACCCTAAGAAAATATCTTTATGATTTTAGAAAGAAAAACCGTTATACAATATCTCAAGTCTCAGAAATGATTGACATATGTAATACTTACTATGAAAGGATTGAAAAAGGAACCAAGGGACAAAGGCTATCTTTAAAAACAGCATATAAATTAGCGACCTTACTTCAGATTGATTTAAATGAGCTTTATCATCTAGAAGAACAATATCAAAGGAAGATATCACATGATTAAGGAGCATCCTCTAGAACCTTTAATTGAACTGTTCTGTGAAAACCTAGATATAAAAAAGAATAGTGTGATTAGTTATAAAGCTTTATTGCTTCGCTATGTAAGATATTTAAAAAGACATAATATCTCATATGCAAAACGTTCTGACATTATAAATTATAGAGAACAAATGTGGGAAGAGGGTTTAAAAGCCAATACCATTCAAAAACAAATCGTTGTGATACGAAACTTTTATCAATGGTTAAAAGTAAATCAGAGACAACTTGAATTTGAAGAAATCTATCAGTTTAATATTGCAGAACAAATCAAAGGTGCTAAGATTGATCGCAATTATAAAAAAGAGCCATTAAACAAAGAACAAGCAATTAAACTAATTGACGTAGCTAAACAAAATAGAACAGATATTACTGGATATCGTAATTATGCAATCGTTCTTTTGATGATTATTACAGGAATTAGATCCATTGAAGTTGTAAGAGCAATGAAAGCAGATATATCAAAACTGTTTGAATACTCAATTTTGTATGTTCATGGCAAAGGAAAAGATGGTGCAGATACTTTTGTAAAATTATCTCAAGAAGTAACTGATGCGTTAAATGATTATTTAAACCGTAGAAAAGATAACTCAAGGTATTTATTTGTGACACATGGAGAAATATCTAGCTGCCAACAGTTATCATCTAATACCTTAAGAAGAGCAATCACTGTTTTAATGAAAAAAGCAGGTATCTATAATACAAAACATACACCGCATTCGTTAAGACATACAACTGCATATTTAAACTTGCAAGCTGGTGGAACTTTAGAATCTACCCAACAATTACTGAGACATAAAAATATCGAAACGACATTAATTTATGCACACAATATAAATCGCATTAACGATGATTCAGAGTTTCGTATTAATAATTATCTTTTTGATGCAGAAGAGGAGGAAAGCAAATGATGAAAGAAGATATTACACATTATACGGTAAATGAAGTTGCTGCTCATTTACGTGTAACTCAAAGAACGATTTACACCTATATTAGAATAGGAAAACTAAGAGGGATTAAAATTGCTAATAAATGGCGATTCTCAAAAAAACATATTGATGATTTCTTAATACAACTATCAGAAGTGGAGTACCCACGTTATGTCAAAAAGTAGTTTAGGATTAGATTTTTTCAACTTAGATGTCAATATCTTTAATGACGCTAAAATTATAAAGTTAATACATCGTTATGGACCGCTTGGCTTTATGTCGTATTACCTCATACTTACCAATGTATTTATGAATGGATATTATCTTGAGGTATCAACGAATGATTTAGCTTATATCTTGCTTAATGGGATTGGTGGTAAATACATCAATGGGAAAAATAAACTACAAGAAATCATTCTTTATTTGGCTTATATAGATTTAATAGACAAGGATTTGTTACATCAGAATGTTGTAACTTCCAAAGGCATTCAAAAAAGATTTCTAGTTGCAACAAGAAGTCGTAAGAGTCAAGATTTGTCTAAGTACTGGCTATTAGATGAAAAGGAAAACCCAAATGATATTGTTGAAGAAGTTATAAAGGACCAAAAGAAAAAAACTAAGAAACAAAGGATTCAAGAAAGAAGAATAAAAGATATCAATGAACATGCGCCAAAGAAGCATTACTTAACAAGCTGTTTAATTGAATATCGTTATATTAATGAATACTCTTTAGATATTTATAAATATAATGAACTCTTTGAAGATTTATTACATCGATATGATGGTGATACATTATACCAGGCAGTTAGATATCTTTGTAATTATGCATCTAGATCAAATACGAAGATTGATGACCGCTATAAGTTTTTTGAAACATCAATCACTAAAAATTTAGAGCGATTAACAAGTGAACATAATAATTTATCTATAGAAGATTTATTTAAATCATTGATAAATTCATAAAATGCGGTGTCACTAATAGATGTGAACATCAGCGACAACAAAGATATTTCATAATAATAACCATACAAAAGCATATTCCATTGTGCATTAGTATGAATAAGCATTTTCTTGAGAAAACATGTTTTTAAGGAAATGTATAAAACCTAACTATAAAAAGTGATTAAGGACAGATAACTATAAAATCATAGATCCATACTGGTAAACAATTACAGTTTTTAATTGCTTAGAAGAAAAACGACTATAAAATACAATTAAAAGCAACCGAGGAGAAAAACGATGCAAGTAAAAGATTATCTGAGTAGATACCACAATACAAAAGAAAAGATTAAGCTTCTAGAAAAAGAAATAGAAGAGTTTATTAGATTAGCAAACTCAATTCCAGGCATAAGTTTTGATCAGTTACGTGTTGATGGAACAAAAAGCTTAAAAGCACCATTTGAAAAATGGATACAAAAAACATTAGAAAATGAACAGAAAATTGCCCGAATGAGAAGAAAGCTTCCAATCATTAAAGGTGAGATTATTGGTGTCATTAATAAGATTGATGATTCCAAGTGTAAAAGACTACTTATCTATAGGTATATTGATTGGTTAAGTTGGGATACTATCGCAAAAAATCTAGTGTACTCATCTTCAACAGTAAGACGTTGGCATGAAAAAGCGTTGTCTCAAATTTCTTTTTCAGAAAAAGACAAGGTTGAACAACTATGACAAATTGTGAAACTGTCAAGGGTGTGATAGGATTATACTGAGAAAAGTTTATATAGATATGGAATACTGGCTATATGACCAGCCTAGAAGCAAAAAGAATTCATTTAAATATGGGTTCTTTTTTTGTTTTTGCAGAGATACTTGTAGTATTCCAACTGTGAATCGTATGTTTAATAATTAACAGTTGGAGTGATTTTATGAAAGGAAAAATGCTTGATACCTACGAGCGCTGGAAAGAGTCTGGGCATTTAGAGACAAAATTAAAAGCAATATCTGAGATGATCTCGAAAAGAGCGACTCAAAAACAGATTGCTCAGTATTTAGGCGTTACTGAAAAAACATTAATCAAATTAAGAAAAGTGCATCCTAAACTAGATAAAGCTTTTCAATATGGTGATGAAGAGTTAAAACAAACGTTACTTGATTCCATGTATCAAAGAGCTGTCGGTTTTGATTATGAAGAAACACAAACCATCATAGAAGAAACCAAAACAGGTACTAAAAAAAGAATTACCAAATATAAAAAGAAATCCTTACCTGAGATAGCTGCGATTAAGTATTTACTGATTATCAAGTTTGGACTTGAATATAATGATAAAAAAGAAGAAATAGAACTGATGAATAAACGCTTAGAAAAAGGTGAGGAGGTTTGGTCGAATGAAAATAGTCATGAAGAAAGTAACCCAATTAAACGAATACGAAAATAATCCACGGAATAATGAGGCAGCTATTGAAGCAGTGGCCAACAGTATCAAATCATTTGGCTTTAAGGTGCCAATTGTGATTACATCCGATCATGTTATCATAGCTGGACATACAAGGCTTAAAGCGGCAATTTCGCTTGAATTAAAAGAGGTTCCATGTATCATTGCGGATGATCTAACAGAAGAACAGATTAAAGCTTTTAGATTAGCTGACAATAAAACTGCAGAACTGGCTACTTGGGACTTTACCAAACTTGAAAATGAATTAATTGATATTGATATGGATATGCTTCAGTTTGGTTTTGAAGAACTAGAAGAAGGGTTACCTGATAATGCAAGTGATGATGATTTTAACATCGATGAAGAAATACCTGAGATACCTTTCTCACAGACTGGTGATATCTATGAACTCGGTGGACACAGAGTTATGTGCGGTGACTCAACAAGCGAATCAGATGTTACAAAACTAGTCGATGGAAAACAAGTGGATATGATTTTTACGGATCCACCTTATAATGTGGATTACGAAGGAACAGCTGGAAAAATTAAAAATGATAAGATGGAAGATAATAGCTTCTATCTTTTTTTATACGATGCTTTCAATAACATGTTTCAAAACATTAAGCCAGGTGGTACTATCTATGTTTGTCATGCAGACACTGAAGGACTCAACTTTAGAAATGCATTCAAGAATGCTGGCTTTAAATTAGCAGAATGTTTAATCTGGGTTAAAAATGCATTGGTGCTTGGAAGACAAGATTATCACTGGAGACATGAACCCATTCTTTATGGATGGAAAGAAGGCGCAGCTCATTATTTTGTTGATGATCGTTCTCAAGACACCATATGGGAATATAACAAACCTAGAAAGAATGAAGAACATCCAACCATGAAACCTTTAGAGTTAGTTGGAAAAGCTATCGCTAATTCATCAAGACGTCATGAAACAATTCTTGATTTATTTGGTGGGTCAGGTTCAACATTGATCGCATCTGATCAACTTGATCGTAAATCATGTCTAATGGAACTTGATGAAAGATTTGTAGATGTAATTGTCAAAAGATATATTAAATATAAAGAAACAAACGATAATTGTTATTTGATAAGAAATGGTAAAAGGTCTAAATTAAGCTCTTTTGATGTGTTTGAAATATAATCACTATAGTGAGAAAAATGACTTGCTATTTAGTCCCTTTAGAGTGATATATAGTGTAAGCAAAAAATACAAAGGAGACTAAAATTATGCAAAAGGAAATGAAACTCAAAGACTTTATTGAAAGATTTAAACAAGGTGATTTTGAATCAAAAGATGTTCACACTCAAATTGAAGCTGGTTGGTACGATTGGTTTTGTAAGGATGAAAGCTTAGCAAACAAAACGAAACGCATGGGCAACATTATCAAACAATTAAGAGACGGTGGAAAAGTAAATCTTGAAACCATGTATGTTTGGTTCAAAAATAACTGTCCACTCGTTGGACCGCTTTATGATGACTTTAGAATTGCAGACATTGAAACTGGAGATACATTATTCACTATAACGATTAATTGCTTTAGAGAAGAAAAAAGATATACAGTCTATGGTAGAAAAAATGATTTTCTAGATCCACTTTTTGAAACAGATAAATCAAGAGAACTTGTTAACTGGCTCAATGAAGGGTGGAGCGACAATGTATAAAGAATTCAATGCTCATCCTAAAGGACTAAAAACATCCGATTGTGTTGTAAGAGCAATCGCAACTGTAACCAACACTAATTACATGGAAACAAGAAGAGAACTGAATAGAAAAAAGCGGGAACTTGGGTATACGAGCTACAAAGACACAAAGTTCTTATATGATTATTTCAAAGGTTACCCAAGACTCATCTTTAAACCAGTTAAAGGTGAACCTAGACTTAAAGGTAGTGATTTTACTAAATTACATCCAAAAGGTACTTACATTCTTAAAATGTCCGGACACATCACAGCTTGTGTTGATGGAGTGATTCTTGATACATGGGATTGCAGTTATCGTTCAGTTTATACAGCATGGGAGGTAAAAAAATGAAAGTAAACTTTATTCGAAAAGCATGTCATGAAGAGCTCATTCCACAAGATGATTTTGTGATTGAAAAAGAAATTGTTTTAGATGAATCAGCTTTTGAAGAGTTCATTAATAATCCACTTGGATATTATGACTTTATTAAAGATAATACTAACTTAATGTATTGTGATACCGATGGAGTTTTCCACTGTATTTATGTGACATCAAATGAACATGACTTTGGGATACTCGTAGAAAGCGAAGGCTATCATTATGCTAGGTATACAGCCTATTTACCAAAAACAAACCTTGGGAGCTAAAAGCTCCTTTTTTTCTACTTAAAACGAAGGAGATTATATTATGCAAAGAATAACAAGTGAATCAGTATTTCAAGGACATCCTGATAAAGTATGTGACCAAATTAGTGATTCGATATTAGATGCATTACTAGAACAAGATAAAGAATCAAGAGTAGCAGTAGAAACAGCCATTAAAGATAATCTAGTATTTATCTTTGGTGAAGTCACAACAACTGCATCATTAAACTACAAAGCCATCGCTAAAACTGTATTAAAAGATATTGGCTATGATGAAGATTTTGTTGTTATAGAACAAATTAGCAAACAATCACCTGATATTGCATTAGGTGTTAATAAAACAGATAGTAAAGAACAGGGTGCAGGAGACCAAGGGATTATGTTTGGTTATGCATGTAATGAAACACAAGAGTTTATGCCATTACCAATTATGCTCGCTCATGAAATATCCAAAGAAGTTGATAGACTCAGAAAAGAGCAATATTCTCATATCTTTGGTCCTGATGGTAAATGCCAAGTAAGCGTTGATTACAAAGATGGAAAACCAGTAAACATTCCAATCATTGTTGTATCTGCTCAAACAAAACCAGGTGTTTATCGAGAAGTCTATGAAGAAATCATCAGACAAACAATTCTTAGAGCAGTCGGTAGACACGATTTATTAAATGGTACACAAATCTTAATTAATCCAACTGGTGAGTTTATCCTTGGTGGACCTAAAGCAGATTCAGGATTAACTGGTAGAAAAATCATTGTGGATACATATGGTGGTTACTCTAGACATGGTGGCGGGGCCTTCTCAGGAAAGGACGTAAGCAAAGTTGACCGCAGTGCGGCTTATTATGCAAGATACGTAGCAAAAGCCGTTGTAGGGGCAGGTTTGGCGACACACTGCGAAGTCTGTTTAAGTTATGCAATTGGTATAGCAGAGCCAACAAGTATTCTCATTAATACTTTTGATACTGGAGTTACATCAGAACAAGAAATTACACAAATAGTCAATGAAGTCTTTGATTTTAGACCAGGTGAAATGAAAAAAGAACTTAAACTAGATAATGTTAAGTTCAAACAAGTAGCAACATATGGTCATTTTGGTAGAGAAGATTTAGATGTTCCTTGGGAAGATGTAGATCATAAAATTGAAGAACTACTAGAATTATATGAAGAAGCCTAAGATATTACATAACTTCTATAAATCCACAGTATGGCAAGTCGCTAGACAAATTAAGTATCAAGAACAAAATGGTAAGTGTGAACGATGTGGCAGGGTTGGTGAAGAAGTTCATCATAAAATTCGACTTACTATTGATAATGTAAAGGATCCAACAATTAGCATTAATCAAGAAAACTTAGAACTTCTTTGTAAAGATTGCCACAACAAAGAACATAAACGTTTTACAAAAGAAAAAGAATTTGATAGTGATGGGAACTTAATTCCAAGATAACCTCGTATTTGTATTATAACTTTGGTATAATTATTTAAAATGGGGTGTAATAATGGGAGCAAGATTTTTATCTATTAAAATTAAATTACATAAGTTTTTCAATCAAAAAGAACCTACTAATTTCAAAATAATCGCTGGTGAGAGTCCATATCCAAATCAAGAAGCATTGAACAATTCAGACTGTCTTTTCGGTAAATATAACCTTGTAAATGAAATTGCTTTTTTTACTCAAAATTCACAACCAACTGACTTGCTAATCAAAGTCTTAGCGTTAATTTTAAAATCACATGATCGAGCAATTAGATTATTGCTTAATTTAGAGAAAAGAAAAATAAATCATGTTGATATTGCTTCATATTTCTATTATAGACATGGGTTAATGTTTATAAATAGAAGCGCAATTAACGATCAAAATTTAAAACAATTATTTACTGGTGTTACTGATGTTCTAGTATTAGGATCTCAAAAAGTAACTAAACTAGATGAAGCATTTATTGTTTTTCCAGATATTAAGAATGGTACAGTTGTCCATCCTTCTACTAAAGCTAGTCCTAATCCAGGTTATTTTCCATTTTGGGTTCTACATGATTACAAGCAGGTTCAAACAAGTAACAATTTGGATCCACTTACATTTGTTATATAACCCCCCCCAATTTTAATATATTTTTCAAGTAATGGGTACCGCGTAGGGGGACCATTAAAATACGGAAAGCCATATTTTTGAAAATCTGAATTTAGATATGGTCAAAAATTCAGAGTACATTATTTTTAGATAAAAACCGTTTTGCTTATTAATTCTAATAGGAGGTAAAATTTTGACTAAACGAAGTGAAGAAATTGTGTTCATGAGTGAAGCTGATAAACCAGAAGACTTTCCTGCAAATAATCGAGAAAGTAGATTGCTGAAGATTTATGAACTACTTACTCAAATACCAAAACAACCAGATTACAAGATTAGAGAAGTATTATCTTCATTGTGTATTGAAACAGACTTAAATGAGAAAAACTCATTTGGGCAAATGAGATTCACAACTTATGAGGTCACTCTAATAAATTCAATATATTTGACAGCTTCAACCTTGCATGCAGAGTTTATAAAAGTATATTTATACAGAGAAATGATAGCAATTGAAAGACAATTTCGAATGGGCAATAATATGAAAAGACAGTTTGGATTGCCTGAGGATGATGAACAAGAAACTATTGGTTCGTTGATTTCAATGCTTAAAATATTTTATGTGATATATTCAAACTTCAAGACCAATAGATCACGCAGTTTCATTGATGAGATAATCAACACATATAACACATTTGTTCAGCATACTTCAGATGAAAAGATAATAAATGAAAAAACACGAGATTTTATAGCTATGCTTCTAGATTTATCCTATGTAGATTCGTATAAAACTTTTCCCGTACTGAAATTTGATAGGTCTGATTTGGAGAAATTATTTAAATTCATCTCTTATGCACTAAAAAGAACTAAACAGAACCCTTCTGAACGACCACTATTAGGTGTAATGTGTTTGTTAACTAGTAATTATATTTTTAAATCTAGACATGGATATAATAATGAAAATTTATATAAATGCATATCAGATGATACTTTGGAACAAGCATTAGAAAACTTTGAAATCTGGATGAACAAAACGGCAAACTTGAACGATAAAAGAGAAGGGAAGTTCATGGTTGATTTGTTCAAAAACAAAAATTGGATTAATTATGATTGGGCTAAAAAAGCTCAATTAAAGGAAAGAACTAGCTATGTTTCATCGTTTGTGAAAGGCATGCCATCAAATCAAATAGCAAAAAGATATGGAGGCAACTTCCTTGGATATAAAAACGATAAAATTGCAGCTACAATAGCTCCTTTTACGGTTATAAAGAATCATGGATTAAATTTAGAACATGTAGTGATTTACGATATTATCTATTCTAGAAAAGAGGCTAAAGAAGAACTTAATTTCTTATTTTTTGTTGTTGACTGTTTCAACCTTTCTGCCGATGAAAAAATTAAGTTTCTAGAAGCAGTTTTACCATATTGGAAATATTCATTCAAGGATTCGAGATGGAAAGAAGAGAAAGAAAGAAGATATGAGATCTTACATTTTGAATCAAATAATTATATAGAGACGTCTATTTCAGATAATTATTTTAAAATAAAAACAGCGCTTTTAAACTTTCCTGACATTGCCATAGTTAGTAAGCACAAATCAAAATTAATTGAAAGAAGATTTGAAAAATTAAATTTTATATCAAATAGAGAGTACCAATTTTGCAACGACTGTTTAAGCAGTGACTTTGATAACTCTAGTGGTCTCTCATGCAATGTTTGTGGTTCAAAGTCTGTAATCTTAATGAACAAGAAGGTAATAAACACTTAGGTTAATTATAATTTTGATTTGTTTAAGGCAACAATGATTATGTTATTGTTGCTTTTTTAATATCTATTCATTTTAAAGTAATTTGATTGCATTCATTGCATTTGGTAAGTCATAGAAAACATTGTATAAGAACATTTAATTAGGTTAGATAATTTTCAGAAGCAAACAAAAATTATTTGAAGAGAGGTGTTTGGGTGTCGAAATCACAATATTTTGATATTGAATACAAGCGGTTAAAGTCGCTTTTTTCTTTGGTTGATGAAACCAAGAAAGAACTTGCAGATAATTTAATATACCAAGCAGCATTTATGAAAGTAGAACTCACTAAACTTCAAGACCAAATAATTAAATATGGTGCAATCCAAATATCTACTAAAGGCGCTCAAAGACAAACTGAGGCAGCAAAGTATTATACAAAGCTCGTTAATTCATACGGAACAGTCATTAAGACTTTGAACTCAATTTTAGGAACACAAGTAAATGATGGAGATGATGCCTTTGATGAATTTCTTAAGAGAGCAAGTGAATGAACTATCTAGTTGAATATTATAATGAAATACAAAAAGGTAATATTCTAGTTGGAGATGAACTTATAAATCAAATAGATAAACTAATTGCTGATCTAGATAACCCTAGATACATATTTGACGAGAAGCCAGGAAACTTAAGAATTGATTTCATCCAAACATTCTGCAAGCATACCAAATCACCTTTTAATGGTCAACCATTTATATTAGAGCTTTGGGAAAAAGCAATTATTCAAACTGCCTATGGATTTAAAATTTCTGAGACAGGATTAAGACGTTTTAATGAAGTTATTTTATTAATCGCTCGTAAAAATGGTAAAACAACATTTATTGCTGGCTTAGATCTAGCTGAGTTCTTTTTATCTAGAGGTGGTGTTGATATAGTATGTGCTTCAAACACAACAGAACAGGCTAACATTCTATTTGAAGAGATAAATAACATGAGAGAACAATCACCCTCGTTATCAAAAGATACAAGAAGTAAGAAGAATATATTCTTTATCTACTCACCTAAAACGAAGAACAAGATTAAGAAGTTATCTGCTCAATCAAGAAATAAAGATGGTTACAACATTGAAGTTGGTTGTATTGATGAAGTGCATGAAATGACTGACTCCAAAGTATATGATGCTATTAAACAGTCACAATCAACAAAGAAAGAACCGTTAATATTTATCATAACCACCGAGGGAACAACAGTTGGTGGTTTTTTAGATAACAAACTAGATTATGCTAGAAAGATGATTAAAGGTGAAATTGAAGATGAAAGAGTTTTGCCTTGGTTATATACCCAAGACTCAGCTAAAGAGATATATGATGATCCAAGAACATGGCAAAAATCTAATCCTAGTTTAGGTGTGGTTAAAACTTCATCATACCTAGAAGATGTTATGAATAAATCAAAGCACGATTTATCAACTAGAGTTACAATGCTTTGTAAGGACTTTAACATCAAACAGGCAGATTCTGGATCATGGTTATCATATGATGATCTAAACAATGAAGATAGATATAGTCTAGATGATTTAAGAGATAGTTATGCGATTGGTGGTGTAGACTTATCATCTACAACTGATTTAACGGCAGCAGTCTTAATCGTCCAAAAAAAAGATAACAACAAGAAGTATGTGATTCCACATTTCTTTATGCCAAGTGAAGTTTTAGATAAAAGAATAACTGAAGATAATGTCCCATATGATATTTGGATAAAAAAAGGCTTTGTAACATTAACAGAAGGGAATCAAAATGATTTCAGTCTTGTTACAAAGTGGTTTATGAAGATGATTCAAACATATGGTATAAGACCCCTTTGGGTGGGTTACGACCCATGGAACTCACAATATTGGATAAAAGAAATGGAAGACTTAGGATTTAACATGGAAAAAGTAAGGCAAGGTATTTATTCATTATCAGAACCCATGAAACAGATGGAAGCAGACCTTAAAAACAATTTACTAGTTTATGATAATAATCCAATCCTAAAATGGTGTTTATCTAATACACAAGCTAAAGTAGACTTAAATGGAAATATACAACCCTCAAAGCTAAACTCAAAGTATAAAAGAATTGATGGAACGGTCGCTTTGATTATTGCATATGCTGTTTTGAATAGATTTAAAATAGATTTTGAAAACATGGTGAACTAAACTCATCGGAGGTGCTCATGCCAATATTTAAACGGAAAAACAAAACTGGTTCAATCGATGCCTTACAAATCATCAACAATACCAATACATTCTATACACCTTTTGGAACGAACATTTCTAAAAGTGATGTGGTGAAGATTTGTATTGATCGAGTGGCCAGTCAATGTGCAAAACTTAAACCAAGATATATCAAAATAGAAAACGATAAGACAGTATCCGAGAAAAGTGGAAAGCTGTCTTTTCTTTTGAAGCATAAGCCAAATGAAATTATGGCACCTTATGATTTTATTTATAAGGTCGTTACTACATTATTACTCAATGATAATGCCTTTATTTATCCTAGGTTTGATAAATATACAGGACACCTTATAGGTCTTTACCCACTTAAACCTATTACCGTTGAAATGGTGATAGATCAGAGTGATCACTACTATATAAAACTCTTATTTGAAAATGGAGATTCATATACACTACCGTATGAGAATATCATTCATTTAAGGAAGCATTATGGACAAAATGATATCTTTGGTGGTAATGGAACTAGTGGAGATCATGAAGCAATCCTTAAAACCATCTCAATCAATGATAGCTTGTTACAGGGGATTGATAATGCAATTAAGTCATCGATGCAGATAAAAGGGATTGTTAAGATGAATGGGATGTTATCAGAAGCGGATAAGAAAAAACAACGAGAACTCTTTGATAGTGCACTCTCTGATTCAGTTAACAATAAAGGCAGTTCTATTATTCCGATTGATTTAAAGAGTGAATATATCCCACTTGATGTTGATCCTAAACTCATAGACAAAGATACGTTAGAATTCTTACAGTCAAAGATTTTAGATTACTTTGGCGTATCAGTTCCCATATTTACAAACAAGTACACAGAAGATGAATATAACTCGTTTTACGAGTCAACCATAGAGCCTTTAGCTATTCAACTTAGCGAGGCTTTTTCTATAGGGTTGCTAACCAATAATCAACTAGAGCGTGGTGAGGAGATTGTATTCTTTAGTGAAAGGTTACAGTACGCTTCATGGAACACGAAAGTCACTGCGATTGAAAAGCTCATGAGCTTAGGGATTATGTCGCTTAATGAATCAAGAGCATTGCTTGGATTAGAACCCATCGAAGGTGGGCATAAACGCCTTCAATCATTAAATTTTGTTGATGCAGATAAAGCAAACTTATATCAAGTAGGAAAGAAAGAGGAAGAAGATCATGAAAGTAACGATTAATGGAAAAATATCAAATGAAGCTTTAAAAAGTATTTTAGAAACGCAAAAAGAAAAGACAAAAACCATCGCTGATTTTTGTAAGAAAGAAAAACTAGAAACATTCTCATATAAAGACTCTGAGCTTGAGTTTGATTATGAACAAGAAGTTAAACCCAAACAAACCAAAAAAGTAGAGGTAAGAACCAATGATAAAAGAAACTAGACTCGCAGAAGTCAGTCTTCACGAAGATGAAGGCAAGATGATTTTAGAAGGCTATGCTTTAGTCTTTAATCAAGAAACTATAATCGGTGATGAAACCTATGGATTTATTGAAGAGATATCAGCAAGTGCCTTACAAGAAACTAAAATGAAGGATGTTCCTATGAAATATAATCATATGGACTCCTTTTTAATTATTGCTAGAACTAAGAATAAATCGCTGGAATTAACCGTTGATCATATCGGCTTAAAGGTAAGAGCTGAACTCTTAGATACAAGTCATAACCAGGATATTTATAAAATGGTCAGAAGTGGACTGTTAGATAAAATGAGTTTTGCATTTACCGTTGATGAACAAGTATGGAACCGTGAAGGTGACATTCCTAAAAGAACCATTACGAAGATAGAAAGATTGTATGATGTGTCGGTTGTGGATACACCGGCATATGATGCAACCTCTATATATGCTCGTTCTTTAGAATCTATGGAGTTGGAACTAAAGACTATGGAGTTAGCAGAGCAAAAAGAAAAATCAAATCTAATCAAAAAACGTATCAAAATTAAATCAAAAATCTAAGGAGAGATTAAATCATGAATTTAGAATTAAGAAGAAAAGAAATCGAATCAAGGTTAAAAGAAATTAGAAGTCTAGTTGATTCTGAAGCGGATCTAGAAAAACTAGAAGCGCTAGATAGAGAAACAACAACCCTTCAAGAAGAAAGAGCATCGATTGATAAGAAGATGGCTATTGCTTCTAAAACAGAATTTAAACCGATTCAAGTCGATAATCGTCAAATGGTCGATAAAGAAAAACTAGAAACAAGAGGACAAAGCCTAAAAGAAAGCAGAGTCATTCAAGTATCTAGCTCTGAAATATTACTTCCTGATCACACGTCAACGAATCTTGCGTCAGTTCCATTTGCTCAAGTGTCAAGTTTAGTTGATCGTGTGAATGTGATTAACCTAAATGGTGGTGAGACTTACAAGAAATCATTTGTTAAATCAAATGGTATCGCTGGAACAACTGCAGAAGGTGCGGCATACTCTGAAACAGAACCTGCATTTGGGTATTTAACGATTTCAAAAGTTAAGATCACTGCTTATACAGAGATTACGGAAGAATTAGAAAAACTACCTTCCATTCCATATCAATCAGAAGTCCTAAGAAATATTAATATTTCACTTAAGAAGAAAATTAGTGAGCAAATCTTACGTGGTGCAGGAACCACTAATACATTCACTGGTATTTTTAGTGATGCAGCTATTGCACTTGCAGATAAAGCAGCACTTGAAGTTGAAGCAATTACGGATTCAACATTAGATGACATTGTCTTTGCCTATGGTGGTGATGAAGAAGTCGAAGGTGGTGCGGTTCTTATCTTGAATAAGAATGACTTACGTGCATTTGCAGGACTTAAGACACAAGAAGGTCGCAAGGTTCACTCAATCGATTATGTTAATAAAACCATTGATGGAATTCCTTATATCATTAACTCACACTGTAAAGCAATCTCTGATAGCAATACAGTCGCTGGTGAATACGGTATCGCTTATGGTGCCCTTAAGAACTATGAAGTACCAGTGTTCTCACCAGTAGAAATTGGTAAATCAACAGATTATAAATTTAAAGACGGTATTATCAGTTATAAAGCGTCAGTCTTTACTGGTGGTAACGTTGTCGGTTATAACGGCTTCTTACGTATTAAGAAGAAAGCTGCACCTGCAGGCTAATTATTGTTAAGAAAGGATTGATCCCATGATGATTTTAGATATTGTAAAAAAGGCTTTACTCATCCCCCAAGTAGAGACTTATGCTGATGATGAGTTAAACACGCACATCAACAGCTGTAAACATTACTTAGAAAGTTGTGGGGTTGATCCTTCTTATATAAATGATGAATCAAATCCAATGGTTAGTACAGTCATTATTATTTATGTGAAG
>Ga0265293_10002902_pt1 | contig 33050 bp, 46 predicted proteins | sample Munlanlewell138R_FD_192505 | JGI IMG/M metagenome (GOLD analysis project Ga0265293, IMG submission 192505) | Leachate microbial communities from a municipal landfill in Southern Ontario, Canada - Leachate well 138R | ecosystem: Engineered > Solid waste > Landfill > Unclassified | place: Canada... | reverse complement strand
CAAGTCGTTCACGAGAAGTAGAGCAATTAGAAGAATATGATTTAGAAAAACACATTGAACTGATAAAACAGGGCGATTTTGACCTATACGAGAACGAGTATGAGATAGTAAAGGGTTCGTTTGGGTTACCAATGCCTTTTATGGAGTTAGGTGAGATAGAGCAAAAGATGATTTTGTTTTATATAGACGCTGACTATGTAGAACCATACAGTGAAAAACATACGAAAAATGATAAATTCATTTCTTTTTTGGCAAGTTACCCAAATCAAAAGTTAGTAAGTGAGTTATTTATAAAAGTTCCAATTAGTGCAGGGTTTTCAAATTCGGGAAAGGAACTTTTTGTTAATGTAGTGAAACCAAATCCTGAAAAGGCGGTTCAAAGACAACGATTAAAGATGTTAGCGACCGAAATATGGGTAAAAGGTAATTTAAAAGATATAGTAAAAGGTGTAAGAGATATTGTAGAGAATGACGGTTACCAAGACGATGAGCGATTAGAAAGAAAGATACTTGATGACGCATTATCAAGTGAAAGGGACACATACACCTTACAAAATAGAAAGATGGCAATGGAAATAAAAGGGATGAAAAAGCCACGTTCAATGCAAAATATCAATTTATTTTTTGATGGTGGCGGTCAAAAGGCAAATGATGTAGTAATTGAAGTGAGTGGAAATGAAGCATACGATATATTGCCAAGTGATGATGAATGAGTTTTGATATAAGAACAGCAAGTCAAGAAATACAAGATTTATATTTTAATGCCACATTAGAGTATAGAGATATAATAGAGAGCATATTTAACCCAATAGATGGGGTAGAAATAGATAAAAAAGATAGACCGACACCACCATACGCCAAAGGCACATTAGATAACCACGTATTTAGTGGTGGAATGCCGAGAGATAGAAAAGCAAGAACGCTTGTAAATGCTATATTAAGTGGCAACTACCGATTTATAGAAATAGAAGGTGGGGTGCGTGGTGGTAAAGATATATACGCATTGTTTGGTTGGTCTAAATACTTAATGTCTTGTCCTGATAAAACACATTTAGCGTTAGGTTCAAGTTTGGAGCACGTATTAAGAACGGTTTTAATGAGTAATGGTTTTGGTTTATATTTTTTAATACCACACGGAGTTTTTGTAAGAGAAACAATAAATGGGGCTCAACGTGGTGTCTATAAGTTTTTAGATAATTATGGTTTAGAAAAACAAATACTGTTTTATGGTAATGAAAAAGAAAACGATAAAACAAAGTTTCAAGGGTTTACATTGGGTAGTGTATATATAAACGAAACACTTAACCAACACGTTGAAGGTATTATGGAAAGTAACAACCGTATGGCGAGTGTGAGACAACCGTTAATGATAATGACACAAAACCCACGTGGTAAAGCACATCCATTCTATGTTAAGTTTGAAAAGCAAAGAATTACAACTCTTAAAAACGTTGAAAGAATGGAATATATAAGAGATAATTACAAACAAGATTTTGAATTAGTAGAAAAGGCTATTCTAAAAGACCGTGATGAGCAAAAGCGAATAGTTATAAATAGCATTTTAAAAGACAATGCCGTAAGCAAAATACAAGATTTGCCTGTAAATTGGCAAATAAGATTAAACCAAATGTTATTGGACTTGAATTATGAGTTTGACAAAATCATAAGAGATTTAACGGTTGAAGATTTTGCACCATTATATTTATATGATAAAAAAGATTGGAACGAATATTTAAAAGAGAAAAAGAAAATCATTGATAGATACGAAAAAATCGGTTTAGAAAATAGCAAAGACTGTGAAAACGAGATAGAAGAAGCACACAGTAAGTTACACGCTAAATACCCTGAAGAGTATTTGATAAATAAGTCAATGAAAAAGATTTGTTACTTTAATCGTGGTGCTGAAAATGGAAATACGATAAAAAATGCTTACGATTTCTATTACGCACACTTTACTATTGAAGATAATTTATCAATGAGTAAAATGCAAAGAAACGATTTCAAAAATACTTATGCGAAAGGAACGAGTGTTTACGACCAAAGTGTATTAGGGTTAAGACGTTCAACCGATAGTGCAGTATTTTCAATGTTTTTAACGAATGATTATTTTGACACTCCACGTGGAAACTTAATGAGTGGAGATGTAGATAGTGATGATTTTAAAAACAAGTATTATGGTGGAGCAAAAACATATCGTGTTATGGCACTTGATAAGGGGTTAAACCACCCAAACGGAATAATAGACGCTGATGTCAATTTTGATAAGGGAATAATTTATCAATGTGGCGAAAGTTTATTAGACGTAAAGCAGGCTGACGTTGTCAATTTAGGTTTGGAAACGATTTATCAAGAAGTTTTAAGGGTTATACGCAGTCGTAGTAATAGAGTAATGCCTATTGCGATTATCGTAGACCCAAGTGCTATTGAAACGTATATATATTTACAACAAAAAGGGTTGCCCGTAGTTAAAGGAAACAACGCAGTATTTAAAGTTCGTGGTGAAGAAAGTATTGAAGCCAATAAATTGCAAGACAAAGATTTAATAGGCATACCGTTGATGCAAACGGCTATTGCAAAGTTCAAGTATTTAGTTCACGAAAATTGTGTATATACGATAGAGCAGTTAGGTTCTTACGAAGCACCATTTGACGAAAAGTCAGGCAAAGAAAAAGTAGTAAAAGTTAATGACGATTTAGTTGATCCATTGAGATATTTATTTAATCAGTATATAAGAATGAGTATGTGGGAAGGAGAAAAGCAAAATGACACAATATCAGTTTCAAAAGATGTTGGAACGGAAAGCGATAATGAGAGCGAAGAAAGAATTTCAGCAAGAGATTTTATCAAAGCATTCGCAAACGAATTCCCACAACTTGAACTTGACGAAACAACCGACTTTGACGGGTTCTTTAACGGAAACGATGAAGAGTTTTGGTGATAGTCAAGCAACGTATGAACCAAGAGAAACTATGGAATACACGTTGATAGATAAAAAGATAGACGATAATATTAAAAAAGCGTTAGAAAGTGAACATCAATTTTTTGATAACGATATAGCAAGTCAAGTTGGTTCAAGCATAACGTTGTTGCCACAAAACTCGGGGAGTTCAAATCGTGGTATAACTTGGAACATTCCAGCATTAGAACAAGCGTATCGGTCAAGTCCATATCTAAAAAGAGCAATACAATGGAATGCAAGTAATTTATTTATAAAGGGCATTGATATAAACCTAAACGATAATACTTTAACAAGCAGACAATTAGGTAGAATACAAAATGTTATATCAATGATACGATATAGACAATTAAAGAAAATGGCTGAATACGGTTTTCTTTATGGTGGTAGTGCGTTATTAAAGGTTGTTCGTGGAAAGACAAGAGAAAGTGATTTCTTTGAGCCGTTTTTAAGAAACAAAGTAAATAAAGGCGACTTTTTAGGGCTTAAACCGTTGACAAGATGGTATATGATAGAACCGGCATTAGACAAAGGTTTAGTCAGCGAAGTTGAACCTGAAAAAGGAATATACAGTGCTGACGAAATAGGGTTACCGTTATATTATAGAGTTAATTTCAGTGGTGGTTTAAGTGGATTAAGTGGTTTAAATCAAAACGAAATAAGAAACAAAGGTCTTAAAATACAAGGTAATAATATATTAGTCCATAGAAGTTGGTTATATATATTTAACCCATATCCATTAGGTCATATAGAAACCCAAGTTGAAAGATATTGGAGTGAAAGTATGATGGAAGTTGCCAAGAAAAATTTAGATAGGCACGAGATTATATGGACTGCAACTGCGAAATCGGCTGTTAAAAACAATATGGGTATTTTAAAGATACATGGGCTTGATAATGTGGTTCAAAATCAAAGAACCAAAAAAATTCAAAACCAAAAAATTGTTGATATAAAGACAGGTTCTTCACAAGGTATATTAGCGTTAGGCGAAAAAGATGAGTTTGAATTTGCGAGTGGTAACATTCAAGGTAATGATATTGCTATCAAACAAAGTATGCGACAAATCGCATTAGCATTTAGAACCCCAGAGAATATTTTATTTAATGATCCAAGCCAATATAACGAAGAAAGTTATTTACAAATATTGAGTTCCGTTGAAGATATGCAAAAAAGCGAAATATCGCCTATAATGGAAGATTTGATTATCATTGAAAGTAAAAATCAATTTGGAAAAGGCATTGGCGAGTTTTCGTTTGAGTTCAAACCAATATTAAGTTTAACACCAAAAGCAAAAGCCGAAGTAATAGATATTATGGTTGGTGCGATAGGTAAGGCACACCAAGAAGGCTTTATTGATACAGCAACTGGTATTGAAATGCTACCAGATGTTCTTAATAATACAAGTAATATATTTAATCACTTAAACGAAGATTATGTTAAAATGATTAAGAAGGGTGCTGAAGATGGCACACCTATAACAGCAAATTGGTTCAAAATTGAGTTAGCAAAAGCACTAAATCAATTTAATAATAAAGAACAAAAAGGAACAAGTGGAGTTGAAAGTCCGGAAAGTTCCACCGGTCGAGTAAACGAAGGGGGCGACCCCACAAGAAACGATAGAGCAATTAAGCGACACGTTTTAAATCCAGCGAAAGGGAAGGTGAGTTAATGAAAAATAGGGAATATTTGCTGTCTTTTATGGACGGCAAGGCTACATTCGTTAATGAAATAAAACTTTCAAAAAATATAAAGTTTGAAAAAAGAGATAAATACTTATATTGCGATAATGCGATATTAGGGCATACGGGCGTTAGCACGTATTACGACCACGAATTGGGTGGGACTTCTAATAAGAAGATAAAAGTTCATAAATACGATACTGACTTATTGACAACCGACAGTATTGCAACGATAGTTGGGAAACCAATTTCGGTTATGCACCCAAGAACGAAAGAAGGTAAAGTGTTATTTATTGATGGAACAAACTTTAAAGAATTTGAAGTAGGAACGGTATTGGACGCTTGGCGAGATGGCGACAATATAGTAGGTAAACTCGTAGTGAAAGACCAAGTAGCAGTTGCTGATATATTAGATGGCAAACTGAAATCGTTGTCATTAGGTTATAGTGCAAGTTTGACAAAAATAAGCGATAGCGAATACAAGCAAGAAGATTTTTACTTTAATCATTTAGCACTTGTTCCAAAAGGTAGAATGATGAATGCTGGTATTATAGACCACGACAGCGTTGAAGAAGGAGAAAGCGAAATGAGTGTTTTAGAAAAAATCAAATCATTTTTCCAAAAAGGCGAACCTGAAATCAAAGAAGATGGAACGTTTGAATTCGTTGATGATAAATTAGTAACAAGACGTTTTAGAGTAGTAGAAGAAACAAATACTTACGATACTGAAACAGGCGAACAAGTTTATGAAACAAACATCCACGAAAAAGAAGCACATACAAAAGAAGATGATAAAGGGAACGTAATACCACCAACACCATATATTGACGGAGATGAAGGAAAAGTAGTTGAAGAAGTCAAGAATGAAGAAATAGCGGTAGTAGACGAAGAAAGTGATTTGAAACAAGAAGAGGGAAAAAACCTTAACAAAAATGAAGAAACCCAAGAAAGAAAGGTATTTGGTGATGGAGAAATGACCGACGAAATTAAAAAAGAATTAATTCAAGAAATAAAGGAAAATATCATAAAAGATATTAAAGAAAAAAATGTATTTAATGATATTAACCCAATTAACCCACAAAATCAAACCGAACAAAAAAGTTATGCGTTAGATTTTGAAAGAGATGAAATGTTACGTAAAGAAGCCTATGATTTAGCAACAAACCCAGTTAGACACAATGGAGATTTTGCTAAACTTCAAGAAGCACGTGAACGTATTTTTAAATAAGAAAAGGAGAATAAAAATATGGCAACAAGATTATTTCAATACGGTGATTTTAAAGCCGTTCCAAGACAAAATGAATGGTTGACCGGTGTATTTGCAACAGCACACGGTGTAAACCTAAACAAAACAGGTTTCAAACCAATAAACTTAACCATTGAATATGGCGAAATTGTAGCATTAGCACAAAATGGTTTAGACGCAAATGCAGGTTATAACATTAGTAGAGTTGAAGCAAGTTCAACAAAATTCGGTGTAGTATTAAGAACAACTGACGGTCAAATCGGTGTAGAAGATGATTTCATTGAAAGACCAAGAAGTCGCACAGCAGTTTCAATTTACCCATTAGCAAGTGTAAATAACTTCCAAGTCGCAGTTCCAGTTGAAGCAGGACAAGAACCAACCGTTGGTGGAGCAGTATATGTTTCAGTAGCGTCAGGAAAAGAAGGGGCAGTAAGAACGTCTGCCGGAACAAACGAAGGTGTAGCATTAGCAGGTTGGACTTTTGCAACTACAAAGTATAAACCAACAAAGGGTAGTGGCGAAGCAGTTATTATCCAACGTGTAATTTAAAGGAGAAAAGGAAATGGAAAAAACAACTTATAATTTTATTGATGTATTAAGTCAAGCAAAAATGACTAACAAAACATTAAAAGAAATCATTTTATCACACGAAGCACTTATTGAAGACGCAAGAGTTCCAAGCAAATTCGGTGATGAATATACTGTAATGGAAGCCGAAAGACGAAACCAAGAATTATTTGCTAAAAAAATGCAAAAAGAAATTGGCGATGATAGTTACGATTTCAATTTCGTAGATAACGCACCTATTGGAGCATTCGCTACAAACCAACTTGAAAGACTTGATATGAATGTTCGTAGACAAGCATTAAGAACTTGGGCTACAAGAGATATTCCTATCGTTTACGGTGGTGGTGCATTAGAAAGCGTTAAAGGGTTTAAAGAACTTTACCAATTACCAAAAGGTGGTTTTATTGGTGGAGATACAAACGAAGTTAGATTAGTTAAAGTAGACTTTAAAGCACATTCAGTTCCTGTCAAACCATTAACTTATGGTTTAAGATTAGGTTTAGTAGACAGTATGAAAAATGGTGTTATTGGTTTTGACGCTATCTCTAAAAATGGCGAAGTAATCCAAAAAGCGTGGGCTCTTGACCTTGATAGAATTGCATACGTTGGAGAACGTGGCGAAAATGGTTCAACTGCTGACGTAGCAGGATCTTATCGTGGGTTACTAAACTTTGAAAATGTAGATATTTTAGACCTTGAAGCAACTGAATTATTTGGTTTAAGTGGTGCGAAACGTTTACAAGATTATGGCATTAACAAAGTAATTGAAATCTTTACACACGTATTAAACAAGATTGCATTAAGAATTGACTTTGATAAAGATTTAATGATTAACAAAATCTTATTTTACAAAGAGTTTTATAGTTACTTAAATGCAACAGCAACCGATAACAATGGTGCAGGAACTCCATTTAGAACAAATCGTGTTATTTTACAAGAAGCGATTGACAACTGGACGCAAACACAAGATTTTGACCCAATTAAGTTTGAAATGTTACCTTATTTAAGTGAAGATATTGCTGAAACAAAAGATCCATCAATGGTTTCAACAGGCGTAAATGACACTGGTAGATTTGTATTTTATAGACAAGACCCATATAGTTTATATTTACCATTACCATTGGAATTAACTGGTGGTGCTATCGTGTTTGACATCAACACAAACGCATATCGTAGAAACTACTTATCATTTGTTGGTTACTTAATGAATTTCTATACTGATAATATTTATTATTTAGACAACGGAACTTCAACAAGCGTAAAAGCAACAATTACTTGGGACTTAAATGGTGGTGATGTTGGTGGTGTTTCAACTGCTATTGCTGACGCAAACGCACTTATTGGTGGTTATATTTTAGATTTATCTACAAAACCAACCCCAACTAAGACAGGTAAAGTATTAGCAGGTTGGGCTTATGATAGTGCAGGAACACAACCACTTACTGCTAAATCAAAGGTTACTGAAGCCGATACAATTTACGCAATTTGGGTTGACGCATAATAGTTAGTTATTAAAAAAGGTTAGGGGTGTAACAACCCCTTCCTAATATGAGAGTGCGTGAAATGGCACGAAACTTTAATAATTTAAGGTTTTTAGGTTCAACTCCTATAATCTCTCAAAACAAAAATAAAAATGTCTTAAATCAAAAACAAAGGGGTGTTTATATGAGTTCTAATTTTCCAAGTTACGGTGGCAATACTTTTCCTATTGAAAGTGTAAATCAATTTACATTGAATGCCTTAAACCCATACAGTTTATATCATTACACAGTAACGATAATATCGCCTATATTTCCACAAGGGGAAAGCCCTAAAATTGAAGTTCCAACGATAACAGTTAGTGATTTCAAGTTTTGGTGTGGAAGTTTTTTTGATGTAGATGACCCCAATACAACACTTTATCCACTTGCGAACGCTTTAATAGGAATAGCAAAGCAGTATATAGATATTGAGTTGTTTGGAGATGAAGATAATTATTCAGCATATAAAAGAGTAGTAAGTTTATATGTAGGACACTATTTAGAGTTACATTTAGAAATGTTAAAAGATGAAAGAAACCGACACAATATGACACCTGAAAATCAAAACATTAAAATTGAAATTGAAATACCGAGTGGATCAAAAACCGATTTTATGAGAACAAGTTGTGGTTCAATGTTTTGGTCTTTATATGGTGGTATAGTTAAGTGGGCTTTTCAAAGAGAAACACCGACTTGGGGGGTATTATAATGGCTATTAAAGATTATATAAAACCTTATACCGATGATAATTTAATTTATGATTATGAAAACCATAGATATATATTAACGCATTCAAGAGCCGATTTTGGCAGTGCGTTAGATTTAAACGAACTATGGGGTGGGGCTGACAATGTTGAGTGGTATTTAGATTATGTTAGTAACGTTGTTTATACTTATATAAGTAGTTTTTTACCGCCACATTTATATAAGAAATTAGTATATTATTTATCGCACAGCAAAGAAATGCGAAAAGCCGTTGAAGAGATAATGATAGACACTATTATTTATAATTTTGAAGATGGTGGGTTTTTAGTAGCATATCAAACGGGCGTAAACTTAAAGGAAATGAAAGAATTGACAATGAAAATTGAAATGGCAGTAAGTGTAGTTGGCGAAAATATAGTTAGAAAACACGGTTTACAAGATAGGAACTTCCGTATTGCTTTTGATGTAGAACACGAAACCTATGGGACGGAGTGGTAATATGGCACGAAACCGAAACCACATAAATCAAGGCAATAGACTTATGTTACAAGGAATGAAAGGTTACTATTTAGCCCCAAAAGAACCGTTGGAAGTTGAAAAAGACTTTCCAAATTATCAAAATATGTCAATTAACGAATTAAAAAACGAATTAGAAAGTAAAAACAAGTTTGTTGATATAGACAATGATGTAGTAGATAAATTAAGTTGGTATCAAGAAAACGGTGTAGCCTTTCAATTTAGAGATGGTAAAAGTGATGTTTATACAAAAGGTGGTTACGATACGCAAATGTTTGAGTATTTAGATAGGCAATATGGCGAAAGCATTAAGTGGAGAATTGAAACAAACGCAACCATAGATTTTATTGCCGGCGGGAAAATACTTTTAGGCAATAAAGAAATGACAATAGTTAAGGTTCTTAACATTATCACAAGTGGGACAAGAGAAAACAAGTTTTTAGCAATGAGAAACTTTAATAATTTAGAAAAATACGCAACGAAAATGTTAGCGTTGATTTAGGGGTGTTATTATGGCTACATTTTATGTAACAACCGATAAAGATTTTAATGGGTTTACAAGCGAATTAGGGTTTTGGTTATGGAACGCTATGATGGTTGGAATTCCATATGATACTGGGAACTTGCGTAGCAGTTTTAAAATGCCAATAAATACCGATAAGAAATTAAAATATGCTTTTGATGATAGTATTGCGTATTATGTAGATTATTTAGAAGAAGGTATTGGTTTTGTTACAAAACATAAAGATTTTATAAAAAATAATTTAATGAATATTGCAACACAAGAATTGATATATTTTATAAAGACAGGTAATACAGGTTTATTGACTACAAAACCATCAGTTGTTTTAAGAAAAAGTATTTATTCAAGTCCTATTGGTTATGAAAGGAAAATACTTAATTCCTTAAATATGCACGGTAAAAATATAACGGCTCACGATAGAAAGAGTTTATCAAAGATTTGGGGAAGTCTTGACCCCGATGGAAACATAACAAGCACAATAGGGCTATCTCCATTAAAAACAATAAGTTATAAACGCAGTGAATTATTAGATATTGATACAAACAACTATTAAAAGAAAGGGAATTTAGATTATGGCAACAAACATAAAACAAAGCGATATAATGATGTTTCTTACTGACCGATTTAATACAAACAGTCTAAATATACCTTTCAAACAAGGTTTTTACACAAGCGATAATCCAAACGATTTTAATGTGGTGTGGTATAAACCACGACTTAATGATAAGGGATTATTTGATGTTGAAAACACTTTTGATAGCGAAACCTATGCCGTAAATAAAAAACGATTTATTGTAATGCAAACTGATGTTTCAAGTGGCGACTATACAGGACTTCCAAACGTTCAAATGGTTTCATTTACTTCAAATGTTGAAGTTATGGTTTATGCTGACGATCCATTGATATTGCTTACAACAAAAATGGCTATTGAAGAAGTAAGAGATAGTTTTATAGGTAAAGATTTTTTACACACAATAAGTGGTTTCAATGATTTAGGAAATAGAGTAAATGAAACGATAAAGATAGTAACAACCGCAGGTGGAGTTGATTACGGAAACGAAGTAATCATAAAAGGGCGAAAGTTTTTGATAATGTCGCTTGTAATTGAATTAACAGTTAGTAAGAACATTGAGTTTGGAAATCAAATTGAGTATGAAATAGGGGTTGTAAACAACGAAACAAACGAAGTTGGCGAAATGGTAGAAATAATCCCTTTAATATCAAGTTGGGCTGTTAGTCAAGAAATGCAGGGGGAACAAATGTTGCGTGGTTTTAGCGTTGAGATACAAGAAAAAGCACGTCAAATACACAACTACATTAAAGCACGAGGTTGGGGTATAACATTTACTTTTCTATTAGACCTATCAAATCCAATAATAAGAGATTTTTGGAAAGAAAGTATAAACGCACCCGACTTACCGACCATTTATGTTATAAAAGAAAAAATGAAAGAGTATGATAAAGAAACAAAAAAATGGATTTATCCTGAAGATTTAAAGTTTGAAAGGCGAGTTGTTTATGGAGAAGTCGCACCAAGTGAAATTGTTAGGGGAGAACCAATTATGTTTTCAATAGGGTTTTCTTTATCGGCAAAGTAGGTGTTTTAAATGGCAAGAAATGAAATTATCATTACCAATAAAGATGGTGGACGTGGTGGGACAAGAACAAGTGCTATAAATGGCGTTCAAAGGGCTACACAAAACACTACAACTTTAAAAGGAGTGCCTAATAAAGCAAGTAGTTTAGGAAAATTGTTTGGTGGAAATATGGGTGGTGCTTTAGGGAAAGCAGGAATTGCAGTCGCAATAGTGAAAAAAGTGGTGGATACAACGTTAAAAGGTGTTTCAATAGCAGTTGATATAAACCAAGCAATTACAGGAGATGACATTTACGCACACAATGTAAAAAGTTCTATTGCTATTATTAAAAACCCATTTAATTTTATTAAAGAAGCAACCTATGGCGAGTTTTTAAGGCAACAAGCAGTAAATAGGCAAAATATTAGACAAGCATATTATAGAGATTTAACGGGAAACATAACTTACAGTAAACAATATGGCGATAAGCGATAAAAATTAGGAGAAATAAAAATGGCATTTAGATATTCATTTGAACTTAATGGGGTTGAACTAAAAGACATTTCTATTGGATCAACGGTAATAGACAAGTTAGAAGAACCGTTAGACGAAGGTGCTTTTAAATTAGCATTTACAACCCGAGAAATTGAATATAAAATGTTAGGTTATTTAAAAATAAGAGTTAAAGATTATGATGATACAAATGACAATAATGTTGAAACTTTTGAGTATATAGTAATAAGTGATGAAGTAACCGAAGGTTCAAAGTATGGCGATTTTATACATGATTTAGTGGTAGTTGAATATACCCATAAATACGACAAGTATTTAGTTCACTCATTAGCAAAAACAAAGGCACTTAAAAACGAAACACCAGCGAAGTTTTTGTATAACGGTGGTATAAATTATTCGGCATTTGAAGATATTTACCAAATTAGAGTTTGGACTAAAGGTTTAGAAGTAAAGACAACATATTTTAATGATGAAGAATTAGTTTTCAAACAAGTTCCAAAGGGTTATCAAGCAACTAATAATTATATTAGAAATATATATGATTTTTCCCCAGTAGATGTATATTTGAAAGTTAATGGTGTTAGATACCCAATTAGCGATGAAGATGTGGTATTAAACCTTGATGTTGGCGATTATGTAATAGAATATGGTTTTGTTGGTGTGCCAAACAATTTAACGATACCAACAGGAGATGTGTGGCTTTATAAGTATTATATTAGAATTATACCAAGAGAAAAATTAAGTGTTTTTGACATATTAGATATGGTTAGAACAAATATATCAAAGTTTGGTGGTATTGAAAGCAAACACAATTTTAATAGGACAAGACTTTTTGATATAGATCCAAACATCGCTGAAAAACTTAAAAAAGTTGAAGTTCCACAAACCTATATACAAAAGGCAACATTAAGACAAGTATTAAATAGTATATTCTTATATGTAAACTCAATTAGTAGAGTTAAGCGTGATAGCATAAGTGATATAGACATACTCACAATGGACGAGTTTAATGAAATAGTTGGCAGTTTTGAAATGAAAAATATAAGTTCTTACAATTCATCACAAAACAGTCAAGAATTATCAAGTAAGGGTGTTAGTTGGCTTGAACGAGTATTGCCAGACAATAGAGAAAGACCAAATCTTATAGACCCAAGTGCAAACGGTTTTAAGACAGTTCGTTCAACCAACATTCAAATTGTAAGCAATAAGTTTGGTTTAGAGTTATCAAGACAAATGTATGAACCGAAAAAGTTTGGTTTATATGTAGATACTTTAAGAATATTTAGCACAGATATAGATTTTCACACCCCAAACGGAACACAATATAGTAATTATTATATAGATTTAACACCAAGATTTTTGCCAAAGGAAGAATGGAGTTTAAAAGCAATTGATACTGACTTCCCAATAATTAGAAAATACAACCCTTTTGAAAGTGGGGTAGGTATGCGTGAAAAAAAGGTTTCAAACATATATTGGACGCCAAACACTTCATACATTGAGTTAAGCGATATTTATGGTATAATTTGGCAAGAAACCTTAATCAAAAATGTTATTGCTGAAGCACTTAACGAACAAATTACGAGATACCCAACCAAACCCGAGTTTTATGTTGTTGATGAACAACTCCGTATGCAAGGTTCATATAGTTATAATGTTAAGGGAATAGTCAATGGGGAATTAAGTGATTTTGTCCCATTTAGTTCATTAAGTTGGCAGTATTATAGATTTAATTTAGAATATATAACGCAAGAAGATGTAACGGTTGAAACGGAAAGAGATGATTTAACCTATTTAGATTTTTACAGCGAAAGCCGATTAAACCAAAGCGATAAGTTGATAAATGTTGAATTGGCAAGTAGAAAAAATTATGGAGATATGCAACGAAGCGGGTTGCCAAGCAAAACATTTCGAAAAATACACAGCAACATAAGTTCCATTTTAAAAGTAGGGTTACAAGACATAAATGGTTTTGTTATAACAGTAAGAAAATTGCAGTTTTATAATGATTACATTTTAGCGACTTACAGTGTTACAAAAGACCATAATAGATTAAGTCAATACATTGGCTTACAACAGTCTTATAGGGCATTTGAAATACCAACAAGTTCACAAATATTTGAGCGTATTGAACCTTATAGAGATTATGTTTATATATTAAACCCAAATGATAGAATGGAAGAAGAATTAACCTATATTCATGGAAATAATACCATTAAACTATTGTTTGGAAACCTTGTTAACGATTGGCTTGATTTAGTAACGAACGGTAAAACAAGAGTTACAGTAAGTTTTGTTAGAACTGACGCTTTTGTTAAAAGGTATGATGACGGATTATATTTTCACGCAATAGCAACACCCGTAAATGCGTTTGGTAAAAAGGGTGGTGTGGTGTTCCAATTTGGTTTTGACAATAACCAAATAGCCTTAAACGCAGTAGAAACTTTATTGCCAATAGGAAACATTGATTTTTTAAAACAACGTTATAACAAGGCAATAAAATACACTGATGATTTAGGAAAAATTAACGAGTTGTGGTTTATGTTATCAAATTTAATGTTGATGGGCGTTGGTAGTGATTGGAATGAAATTGAAGTGGTTGATAATTACCCATTAGTTAGAGATAACAGCCCAACAGACACACAAGTATTTGGAGCAAAAACTATTTTATTTAGAAGTGGCGATATGCGACCACAAACACCACATTACAACCCTTTAATAGTTACGAAAGATAGTTCGCAAAACATTAAGATCCCATATCATTTACAAGTGTTAGCAAAAGAAGTAGATGAGTATGTAATAGGGGACGCATTTTATACCGAAAACTTTTTAGTTAAAAACCCAAATGTAGTAAAAAGCCAAATAGTTGGAACAAAAATGTATGTTTATATTTATAATAATCATACAAATTATGGAAAGTTTGATGACTTATTAGTAAAAGATGAGTATAATATAGTTGAAGAATTGGTTTTAGATACAAATGTAGTTATAAATTATGCCAATAGAACATTTAGATTTATAGGAAGTTTAGCAACACAAATTGCAAATGGCAGTAATTGGGCTATTGGAGATGAGTTTGAAAACTTATATATGGCTTGTAACTTTAATTACAATGGGTTTAATTTTTATCAAAAACATTTTAGAAAATCACTTTATGAAATAGGAAATCTTGTCCCGTTAGTATTTGATGTTTCTATAAGACGCACTTCATCACTTGTGTTTGATACCAATTTAAGTTTTGATTTTATTGATGGAATTGAAATGCAAGACGATTTACCATTTGTGTTTGATACCAATTTAAGTTTTGATTTTATTGATGGAATTGAAATGCAAGACGATTTACCATTTTTATTAGAAACGGATTTATCATTTACATTTAATGAGTTTTTCAATGTTACTGTTTCAAAACAATTAAGTTCTATATTAAACACTAATTTAATTTATCAATATGGGGAAGGTGTTAATTGGGTTACAATTTTACCAACTCCATCAACTGTAAATCAAACCTGTTCGGTTGCAAGTGATATTGGAAATGTTAGACAAGAGAATGTATGCGTGTTTGAAGGGTATAGTAATTATGTCGCAACAAGAAATGAAACAACAAACCCAAGTTGTGGTAATGGAGTTCAAAGAGTGCAGTGCGAGTATATAGGTGATGGCGAGTGGTTATGTGAATTGCAAGAGGGTTATATATATAGCGTTTCGCAAGAATGTCAGGTGGTGTAAAATGTTTGTTTTTAGAGTAAACGGCACACAAATCTATAATATGAAAAAAGTAGAAAAAGACTATGTGCCAAAAGAAAACGAAGTATTAGTTAGTGAATTGCCAAAAATTGAAATAGTTGGCGACCAAAGGGCTTACCTTTACTTTATAAATAATAAAGTAGAGTATATAATAAAAGAAAAAGGAGAATATTAAAAATGGCAGTAGTGTTTTCAACAAATGCTAAAAATGAAGCATTAAAAGGAATTAGAAATTATAGTGCAGGTGGAATTACAACATTCAATATATGTGCTTATGTAAAATTGGGGTATCGTTTCACTTCAGCGACAGTTACCGAATATAACAATTCAAATGATAAAGTTGAGTTGTCAGGACCGGACAATGAAACAGCAACCGATATTATGAGAAACCTTAAAACATATGACAATTCAAAGTATTTAGAGTTGGCGTTACATTTTTCTCAAGGAATGGTTGTGAGATATAACACTGGGTTGGGCTACAGTTATTGGAAACTTCAAGTGGATACAGGTATTTTTGCTGATGAAATAGCAAGAACAACGACTTTCGTTTATAATAATCCAGCGAACGGTCAAATGATAATACCTAACAATTTAACAATGACAATTCCAGCAGGGAACGTTGTAAACGTGTTTAAAATAGTCAAAAATAGTGGTGCAAACCAATGGGATATTGTTACTGAAGATATACCAAAACAAGTTGCTCCAAATGGCGGGGTATATAACATTACAACTTATACTATTAAAGTTGAAGATAAGGTATAAAAATATGGAAGAAAAAAAAGAGAGTTTAATTTTTGAAACTAAATTAGAATTTGGTTTTACTGAAAACAAACAAAAAGAAAACCCCAAAGAAAAATTAGAAACAGTAGTAGAACCTAAATAGGTAATTAAAGGAGAAAAAGAAATGGTAAATAATTTAGTTAATAGTGTTGTGGGATCAATTTATATTGGTGCTGACAAAAGGACAATTTTAAGTCAAGAAAATATAACTTCATATCAACCACTTTCAAATAACAATGTGCTTTTTGTATATCTTGAAAATGCTTTTGGAAATAGTGGGGTAGTAACAGCAAGTTTTAAGAGTGGAACACAACGAATTCCCACAACGCAACCATTCTTTTTACGGTTTATTAAAGATGTTAGTAAGGTTGTAGGTGGCGAAGTTACGCCACGACATTTTAGTAAATACATTTTAACCATTCCACAACCAGTAGCAAACCTTAATCTTAACAAAACCGAACCACTAAATATTCACACAACCATAAACGTTTCAAGTTCAATAAAGTTTATTGGAACGTTTAATACGTTAGTTGATTTAACGGCACACGTTGGATCGGTAGAAAAAGATATTGCTTATGTAATAGAAAGTGGAATATATGGTTATTATGAATATGTATTAGATAATGGTAGTTTAAAATGGTTAAGAATTGAGAATGATGATATATCAAGAAAAGTTATTTTCAGTCAATACGGCTTTTTTGATATAGGAATTCAAGGTGGTTATTTTAGCGAAGTTCCACACACCAATATCAACGATTGGCAAGAGTATGTAATTTGGCAAGAAATAAACCAAACAAATTATAGACTTGCGATTGCTGAAACCGACATTGACGATTTAGAAGTTGATTTAGGCGAAACTAAAAACCGAGTAGAACAAAACGAAACCAATATAGAAAACTTAAAAAATAGAGTTAGTGAAAACGAAAATAGTATTGATATTATTGAAAACGATATATTAGAAATCAAAAGCGATATTAACGAGTTAGACGGTAGATTAACAACTGCCGAAACCGACATTCAAAACCTTGAAAACGACAAAGTAGATAAGACAGTTTACAACGCTGATAAAATCACGCAAGACAACCGAGATGTTGCACAAGAAACACGCCTTAACACTGTTGAACTTAATATTGCTAATTTAGAAAATCAAAACTTGCTTCATAGCCCAACATTCAACGGCACAAACGGACATTTAACATTCCAACGATACGGTGCTTCGCCTATTGTGATTGACCTACCGACTGAAATGATTGTTACAAGCGGAGTTTATGACGACATCAACAACGAGTTAGTGCTGAACTTGGCGAGTGGCGGAGAAGTAAGAATACCAGTTGGCAACCTTTTAACTGATTTAGACGCTGAAAACATTAGATATAACGGAGCAGGAACTTACTATTTAAGCGGTAAAAACCGAGTAGAACAAGCGATAAACGAGTTAGATTTACAAGTCAAAGCGGTTAATGACAACAAATTAGACGCTTCAGTTTACAACAACGACATTCCACTTATTGACGCTGAACTCTTACGGCTTGAAGACGATAAGGCAAACAAATCTGAACTTGTCGCAAGTGACGTGGCAACAAGCGAAGTTGGTGTAAGCGTTCAAGATAAGTTAGATAAGTTAGATGAGTTTGATGAAAATATGTTATTGTCAACTGAAAATGATTGGGACTTAGAAACGATTTTTACTGAAAAATTTCCAAATTCTAGGAATGGCTGGGTTCAAGTAGATAACGAATTTTATATATTTGGTGGGGCTCATTTTTTAGGAACAGGACCAGAATTTAATTACTCAAATGAACTTTCAAAAAAAGCATATAAGTATAATGCCATTACAAAACAATTAACGGAATTAAGTGATTTTCCAATAGCGATAGGTGAATTGCGTGGGGTTTATAAAGACGGTTTTATTTACTTGATTGGACAAGACGTGTATTCAGTGGAAGACCTTGATAAAACATATAAATATGAAATTTCAACAGACACTTATACACTTATAACAAATCCACCTGTAAGAATTAGGAATTCTTCTGGAGCAGTTTTAGTAGGTAATAAAATATATGTTTTTGTAGATAGATATTATACGGAGGATTCTTCGGTAACAATAAACACAACACCTTACATTTATGATATTTCATTAGATAGTTGGAGCGTAGGACAACCTACAAATTTAAATTTTGATAGAGGTTTTGCAACATATTATAACGGTTTAATTTACGTTCAGCGTTCGTTAAAATTTCAAGCGTATAATCCTACAACAGATACATGGGTTACTGATTTAACGCCACCTACTTATGGTCTTGTTCACACAGGTTTAATGCACGAATATAAAGGTAGACTTTTCATTGGCAGTGGTTGGGAAACTGCAAAAGCCAAAAACAATCCTTTCATTCAATACTATGACGTTGCCAAAGATAAGTGGTTTGTTGCAACCAGATTAGAGTTTAAAAACCACGCTTTGGGCTATGGTTCAATGTTTTTGTATGATAATAAATTATATTATATAGGTGGTTATTCTAACGAAGCAGAACCTAATTTTAACAATGTTATTCGTTCTTTTGATTTAGAAAAGTTACAGTTTGAAGAAATAGATTATCAAAGACAACTTATTCAAAATAAACAATCTGAACATGGAACTAAACTTGCCAACCATGAACAACGCATAGACAGTATCGAAGAACTCACACGCAAGCAAGATAGTGATATTATAAGTGTAGATGATGACGGTATGGGTATCTTACACACGGGCAAAGATGTTGCTGAAACAACCGTAACCACAAAAATAGATGGTTTATTATTAGACGCAGAGCAATTAGTAACAAATGGTGATTTTAGCGTAAATGATTTGACAGGTTGGCAAACTGGTCTTAGCAGTTCTATAACATTGGTTAATAACGAGTTAATTATTATAGGAACAGGAGCATCAATATACCCTTATGCTTTTAAATCTGTTGATACAGTTATAGGCAACAAATATTATACACACATGAAAGCAAGAGTAACTAACACAGTCGCTGAAGAATTAAATATAACATTTATCAACAACTTTAATATAAATAGTCCAATTCAAAATGTGTATTATAACGTATCAGGTATATCAACTGCGACAGAATCAACGCATTATGTAATTCCACAACACATTTATGTAGATAATACAACAGCAGAAAATAAAGGCATGGATGTTAATCATATTTACACTTTCAACATCTCAACCCTAATCGCAAACAAGCAATACTCGCCACTATACAATACAACATTTGATTTAATGACTGACGCACAAATCAAAGCACAAATGGACTTGTGGGTGCAAGACGGCACATTACCTAATTCTATTATGTCGGTTGATATGGATAAGAGAGTTACGAGTGTTGGGAAGAACTTGTTTGATAAGAGTGAATATGCAACCGATTACGCATATAAGATTAGTGTTAAACCAAGCACACAATACACATGGTCTATTTCAGCGTTATACAAGACTTATGACAAAAACATGAAAGAAGTATCAAGTGGAACAAATACAACGCTTACAGTGGCTTCTAACGTGTATTATATCGCATTTAGTGGTATAGCAAATATAGATACATTTATGTTAGTTAGTGGAAGTGTAGTGGGAACTTATGAAAATTACCGTTCATCATCAATGTATATAGACAGTGGCAAAGTAGGGTATAGTTTTGAAGGCACAACCGATAGCATTGAGTTTAGAAATGGCGAAGCATTATTTATCAATAGAGTAAACGACACACAAGATGGACTACGCACAACGCCTATTGAAACGCCTATTTCAGTTGTAAACAACGCTACGGCATACCCTAACGGAACATTCTTAATTGAAGATGTTGTAAGAAGAATTGGCGTATATTCAAGTGGTATCACAGCAGATAAAGCGATTAGTGAGTTAGATAACATTTACAAACTTAATGATGATGGCTCAAGCACTAAATTAGCAGTAAGCGGTGCAACGGTAGCAGGTGATGGCTTATCATTTACGCATACAAGCCTATCTAACGGTGATTTCGTATGGTTTGACTATTACTATCAAGGCACTAATGTAAAAGGGCTATCAACGGTGTATTATTATGGTGATAAGTTAATCGTAGCAGATACAACAACAGGAACAGTATATAAGATTATATTTACAATAGATAACGGTATCATAACCGTAGACAAGGTGGAGGTATAATATGAACGAACAAGATAAGGTTATATTAATTGATTTGGTAGAACAAGTTAAGAATGGAACGCTTGATATAAATGACTTACCGTTAAAATGGCGTGAGTTAGTTCAAGCACAATTAGAACAATAATAATGAAGGTATGGTTGAAGGTGTGAAGAAATATGATTCTTATTACTTGGCTAACATTCAAACTGCTAAAAGTAAGTGATGAAAAAGAAAATGAAGGAGATTATATATGATTGAAAAAACAATAGACCTTAACAAAGACGACAACGAAAAGTTGGGGAGTGGGAGAAAGCGTAGAGAAAGTGGTATGGTTTATGCCGAAGTCAATGGTGCGAGTGGTTTTTTTCATATAAGCGAGATACCGATTAAAGAGTTGGGTGGCAAGACGGTTATAGAGTATATTAAAGAAACAAGAGAGTTGTTTATAAAGAAAGATAAACAAATAGAAGTATTAAAAGAAGTATTACAAGAAACAAGAAACGAACTAAAAACTTTGAAAGGAAAGGTAGAAACTTATGTGGTATGAAGAAATTGCTAATAATTGGGGCGATTGGGTTACATTGATTTTAACGGCATTTTTAATCTTAAAGACTATTGTAGAAAACTTACCAAGCAAATCACTTAAAAATCTATTTATGAGTGGTAATAAGATTACAACCGAAAGTGTTACTCACGGAGTAAATGAAATGATTAAAAGTGGTGAAATCATTTATGGTGAAGCCCAAAAGTTGATTAAGTTAGTAAATGAAAAAGACTTACAACTTGAAAACAAAGATATACAAATTGCTAATTTCATAAACATTATTACAGTGCTAATTTCAACTATGAATGTTCCAAAAGATATTAAGCAAAATGTTTATCAAATCTTAAAACAAGTTGATGGTGTTAATGATGTTTTATTAGATACTGTATCTAAAAGCATTGATTTACAAGAAAAACAAGTTGTTGAAAAAACACAGTTATCACAGGAAATAGACGATAAGTTAAGTGGGGTGTAAGCCCTATGTTTGAGAAATTAAACGAAAACCTTGTTCAACTAAATAAAAAACAAACAAAGGTTATCCTAACTTGGAAAGCACGAACTTTTGGAATTTTAGCAAAACTTGTAGAGTTTGGCATACCGTTAGTTTTTGTGGCACTTAAATACGGCTTATTTAAGAAAGATAGTCCATACTCAATTACGGGTGGAACTATATTTGCTTTTATTATCTTATATGCTTTTTTACAAAATTATATTAAAGAAGCCGTAAAGAGATTTGACAGTGAAAGTAGCGAAACAATGAAAAGGGGTAAGTGGGTTGTCACTTGGTTAGGTTTGTCATTGTTTGTTTGGATTGGCAGTGTGTTTTTAGGTGCTTTGTTAATGCTATTTATGGTTGGGGCATTTAGTGTCGCCTTATCGTTGATTTTTTGGAAACCGTATGACAGTGCTATCGCACAACGCAAGGAACTTGAAGAATTACTTAAAAAAGAAAAAGGTGCTGAAAAATTAGAGCAACTTAAAAAATTAGAGTTAAAAGATTAAAAGGGCGTAAAAACCCTTTTTTTATATTAGTGCTTATGAAAAGAAAAAAAGCAGTCAAAATGGACTACTTCTTTTTTTAGGGTAACACAATGGATTGGTAAGGCTTTTTCAATGAGATAATAACAGAATGGGTGGTAGCCTTACACAGTCATTATAACAAATCTATTTATCGTTTTCAACACTTTTTTGTCTAAGATGTTTTAATTTCATTTTTTCTAATAGATTTTTTGAAATAAGCATTTCATACATATCGGTTTTATAAAAATATTCTTCATTATCAATAATGGTTATCATAGCATTTACTATTAAAATAACAAGTTTTAAAATTACATTAAACCACGTAACAATACTCGTATCTACAACTTCAAGCATAATTGATCCCGAAACGGCTGAAATAAATGCTGTAACTAAAATCTTTGTTGTATATTTTTTAGTTAGTATTTTAGAACGATTAATTTTAATTCTCTCATCGCCATACTGACTAAACTCGTAACCCATATCACTTAAAATCATTGTTTTGGTTACACGATTATATTTTATTTTAATACTATCAATATTTTCGATAATATATTCATCGGTAAGCATATAGTTATATTCAAGCAATTTTGTTTTAATTTTAGTATTTCGTTTAACTCTTTTCTTTTCTTTTAACTTAAACCACCATTTTTTTAGCCATAGACGACTTTTTATTTCTCTTACGGTATAATTGCTCGGTTCACTAATAAAAGTTTCAATTTGGCTATATTTAGACGTGTCGTCAAGTTCCAAAAGGTTTGTATTTTCAGTTTCCACATTATCAACTTTCAAATTTTCTGGAATAGGTGTTTCTTTAATTTTAAGTCGCCATTTTTCTCGTTTTCTTTTTACCTTATTTTTCCAAGCGTTTGTTTTACGTCTATAATCTTCTTCCACGCACTCATTTTCAATATAAGGGTCTTGTTTATCATACTCAACTAATTCTTTCTTTTCTTCCTTAACTAATAGATAATCAACATTTTTAACCCTTTTGCGTCTTGCCAATACAAGAGTTATCACAAGTATTAAAGAGATATTTGCTGTTTGTAGCAAAAAGAATTTCCACCAAAAGTTTGCTGTCGCAATATAATCAAATGAAAAATCGGCATTAAAGATTTCAGCAAACCCAATAAGTCCAAGTGATATGATTGCTTGAATTACAATAAACGACCAAAACTTAATTTCACGGCCAGCCTTTTTAATTTCAACTATTTTTTCGTTTTTTTGTTGCTGTTTTTCTCGCAATTCTTTCATTAAGTCGTTACTGCTTTTATCTTCTAATTGTTTTTTAAAGCCGTTATCATTCATACTTTAACCCCCTAATTTTCTTTTTCGGTTTTTTTGTTTTGCTTTATCACTGTATCATAATCAATAATACCTAAATTAGTCATTAAATCTACAATAACACTATATACTTCAGTATTATAATGGGCTTCAATTTTCCCATCAACTTCTACAATTTCAATAAGACCATTTAAACGCTTAATCAACGCTCTTATATTTTCAAGCAACCTTTGGGCTTCCTTTAAACCCCTTTCAACTTGAACGACAGCGTTTTGTGATGATTTAAGTAAGTTATCTTTGATTTCATTGTATCTTACTATATTTATATTATCACTTTTTTTAGATGACTGTAAAAAGTCAATTTGTGCGTTTATTTCGTTAAGGTGTAATTGGGCTTGTTCTTCTTGTCTAATATATTGTTTTTCAAACTCACCTAACTTAAATAATAACTCATTTGCCACTACTACTTCTTTTTCAGTTAAACCTTTAAATGTAATTTCTTTACTCATTTTCATTTTCTCCTTTTTCTAATTCTAAAACAATTTCTAAATCGTCTTGTGCTTGTATTTCTTGTTCCTGTGGCACTTCAAAAAACTCAACCTTATCAACGTTTTTGTCAAAAATTAAAACCTTATATTCGTTATCTAAATGTTCTTGAACTTTTTTAGCATATTCCAATGCTTTATCGGTTTTTAACCTATTTTTTGTAAATATCGTTAGTATGTGCTTTGCCATTTTAAACTACTCCTAATTTTAATTTTTTCAAGCCTATTTAAGTCGTATTCAATATCGGTTGCTTTCACATAAAAACTACCTTCTATTTTATAGACCTTAACTTTTGTTGTTGTTACTTTTTCATAAATTTCAGCACTGTAATAATAAGACTGTAACATTACATAGACTTCACACTCGCCTAATACTTCTTGTGGCTTGTCTTTAAGCGTTTCAATGCTATATAAATCAACATATCTTGCGTCAAAAAACACTGTGTATTCTTTGTGGTTTGATAAGTTCAGTGTTTCAACTGCTATATATTTATCTTTATAATCTTTATTATACTTCTTTGGTTCTTTAAATAATAAAATTGACCCTATAATTATTACTGCTACTAACAAAAATGTTGTAATAAATAATAATAACTCTTGTAATCTAACTTTCATTTTCTTTCTCCTTTTCTATTTTTAATGGTAATGGCATTTCTTGATAAAACATAATCGTTGTCCCATGTGTTTTTGTTTTAGTTTCAAACGGCAGTGGAATTGACAACGGTTTTTGGTTTTCTAATGTGTAGTCAGCCATTTTGGTTTCTACAAATTCTCTCATGAAATCTTTGTGGAATTCTATAAAGTTTTCAATGAGCTTTATTTCTATTGCTTTTTCATCAAAAACTTCCGTTTCAGTTTCAATATAGTTTTCCCATACTTTCTCGCTAAACAACTCTTGATAAATCCTAAATATGTCTTTTTCTTTTGGTGTTGGTGTATATTCCACAATTCCATAATAGAGTTTGTTTGTGAAGTTTATAATATCAAAATCATCTTTTTTATCTTCCCTAATCCAAAACTTTATTTTTTTTAGTGATTTTTTCTTATCATCATTCAAGATATAAGTTATAAGTATTGTTGGGTCAAAAATATCATTTGCGAATATCTTTACTGTTTTTAGTTTCAATTTTATTAACCCCTTTATATGTTTTTTATTTAGCAACTTGTAATTTTTTATGGGCTACACCTTCGCACAAAATTATTGCGTTCGCTATTTCCACATCATCAATTTTCGTGCCGTAACTCCTATTGATAAATTGTATCTTTCTAAAATTGGTTGCTCTACCTATAATTTTCTTTTCCCAACCACTTGTTTTGAACTCCATATATATTATATTATTTTTTTCACTTAATAATTTTAAGATAGTTCTAATTTCTACTACTTTTTCAATATCTTTTTTAAGCAATGTTTCTATTTCAAGTAGATGAGTTAATAGGAATGTTGGGGAGTGCTTTTTTATAATTTCATTGACAGCACTTTCCCACTCAACCAACCTTTTTAAGTCGCAATTTCCATTTAGTTTTATCTTGCCATAATCTACTAATACTTTATCTTCAAACACGCTATATGCTATGTAATAAGGTGTTTTACTTATAGCAAGATATTTCATAAATACTTTTCACTCACTTTTAATGTTATTTTTTGTTCGTTTTCAGTTTTCTTTATCAAGTATTTTTCTAAAAACGCATTTCGCTTTCTAATACTCAACCCACAATACTCGTCAAAAATTGCTAATAAATATGCTTTTCTTTGACTTGGTGGTAAACCGTAAACATTGTTTTCAACCCACTTTTGAGTTTGGTTTGGGTTGCCACCTGTTTGTAATTGAACTCGCTTGTAGTAAGCCATTAAAAAGCCGAAGTCGTAATCAACCTTTTTTTCCTTTTCACTTGCTACTGCCGTTGTGGTTGTTTTATCACTCCAAACAAGCGTTGTCTTTCTACCCTTATAACCAATATAAACAGGTAATGTTTTATTAAGTTTAGTAGTTACCTTTACTGTGCCACTTATTTTTAAGAATTCTTCGTAAGTTTTTAACTCGCTTGGTTTTGCTTTTAATGGTTTTTGTTCTTCAAACAACTGAAAGTGTTTTCGTGCTATTTCAACTTCTTTAATAAACTTTTTCCATAACCTGTTTGTGATTTTAATACATTTGTATCTTCTCTTATCCCCAACCCTTAAAAAACCATTTTCAACAAAATAACAAGGATTTTTCCCATAAGCCTCAAAGTAATCGTTTTTTAACAAAGAATTTCCCATAGACCAAACACAACCAACAAAATCGGCATAATTTAAAAAGGTTTGGGCTTTTTCAAGCGTGTTACACCAAACATATTTATTATTAAACCACTCATCAAAAACTTTTCTTTCAATACTGTTTTCCATCATTTTCCTATCTCCAATTCTATGTATTTGCTTTCGCTTAATGATTTTAATTTTTTGCCAATTTTTTTTGCCATAGGATCAGCAACGCCTACTTTATATAATAAGTTTTCTATTGTTTCTTTAATATCAACTTCTACTATTATATTATTAAAAATATCATCATCACTTGTTTTGATATTCAACAGTTCCTTAATTTCACCAACGCTAACTTTCTTAACATTGACTTTTTCTACTAACCTTACATTATCTTGACTTTTTATTTCAAACAACTCAAACAAGTCCACGATTTGATTTTCAAGCGTTCTTTTATAGTTTGCCACCATTTCTTGTTCTCTCGTTACTTGCTTTAGGTTCATTATCAATGTTTCCAACCTTAATTTTTGACTTGTGCTTATATCACTCATTTTCCAATTCCTCCAAGTATTGCGTTAAGATTTTTGAAAGGGCTAAACCAACTATTTTTTTTGTTTTATCGCTCATTTTCTTTATTCTCCTTTTCTTGTCGCTTTCTTAACTTTTCAAGCCTTTTAGCGTTTTTCAATTCACTCTTGGCAAGTTTCAACTCTAACTTAATACTCGCAACTTTAAACTCTAACTCGCTTATGTTTCTTTTCATTTCTTTTCTCCTTTAATTTTAATTTTATAGCCTAATAACTTCTCAATTTCTTCAACTGTTAGTTCTTTTACACGAATGTCGATGATATAACCATCACTATCTTCAAAGTAAATTAAATTATCTCTTTCGTCATATTCATTTTTAGACCAATGTCCACCACTATCTTCATAGTAAATCCTATTGTCTTTGTCATCATAAACTTCAAAATACGCATCATTAAATTCAACTTTGTAAGTCCCTTTTAACTCAATACCTTTTAGTTTCATTTGCTTTCTCCTTTCACATAAACATATTGCCAACTTTGTGGTGCTTTATCTAATTGTATATAAGCACTTTCTACTTTACCTACTGAAAGTTTATAAAAGTTTTTTAATTCCAATGGCTTATCAAATATTTCAAGTTGTTTAATGTTCCAAGCGTTTGCTCCTTTACCTTTGACGTAGTCTAAAACCTCTTGTTCTGTTAAACATAATTGTTTTAATATTTCTTGTTGTTCTTTTGGTGCTTTCCACCCATAACTTTTATTATCATATATACTTATTTGATTTAATTCATCTCCATAAACATTTACTGCTTGTTTTATATAATATGTTTCATCAAACCAAAATCTTGCTACCACTTTGCCGTTTAGGACTTCGTCTTGATAAGCGGATTTCTTATACTCTTTCACAGCCGTATCTAACACTTCGTAAAATTTGCTAATGTAATTTTTGTTTATTAGCACTGGTCTTTTTAATGTAACATAAATATAAACCCAACCCCTAAAACCTTTTGGAACGCTCTTTCGCAATTCTTCCGTCTTAAAGCCTTTTAATATGTTTACAGCGTGTTGCGACTGTATTGATAGTATTATTACTTTTGTCATTGTTCTTGCTCCTTCAACAATCTTTCTTGTATCTCAATTTCACTCTCTAAATACTTAACCCACTTTTTTTCAGTGGCAATTAAATCGTCCAAAGGTGGCACATAGTCGTCTTTCGTTGCTTCAAGCGTTATCAACTCTTTTTTTGCTTTCACCATACTATTTTGCAGTTCTTTTATGTATTCTTTCCTTTTTTCTATTTCCGCTTTTCTCATTTTTAAGCGTCCCCACAATCTTCATAAATGTAATACTTTCCTTTATGCTTAAATTGAAACACTAACGCCCAACTCATACTGCCACTGTCGTTTACGCAACTTTCATAGTCTTCCATTAAATAAACTTCTTTAAGTGGGTGTGGTGGATTGCCAAAATCTTTTAATATGCTTTTGTAATAATCTAATTCACACAATTTAATTTTGTCAGGATTACGATAAATCATATTTTCCTTAAATAGTCCTTCGCTTATCTCTCTTAAATAGTCGCCACCTAAATTGTCTTCAATGAACAAGTCCATAAGGCTTTTGCCGTTTCTTAATCGGTATTCTTCAAACCAATCAGGGTTTATATTGTGGTCGCATTTTGGTATATAGATTAAGTAGTCCCAAACGTTGCTCTTTCTCGCTTGATGTTTAGTGCCAATAACGTTTCGTATTTCCCTTACAACACCTTTTTTGTTTAAACCCTTAACAACTACTTCTTGACCTACTAAATACAACGGTATCTTGTTTTTATCGTTGTTATAGATAAAGTCTTTTGCCTTTTTTTCGGCTCTGTGCCAAGCATCACATCTAAACGTGTAAACAATTTGTTTTGACGGTTTATGCTCCACGTGGTAAACTTCGTCTTCGTCATAGAATAAGAAGTAGTCTTCATGATAATATGGTTCGTTAGTGACCCAATAGTGTCCTATCTTAATTTGCGACCTTTCGTGATAATAACCCTGAAACTTAACTCGCTTAATGTTGCCATATAAATCAACGGCTTCGTCAATTCTTAATTTTCTTGTCATTTTTCTTCCTCCTTCATAATATCACTCACTTGTTTAGAAAAGTAATATGCGTTTATTTCGCCTTTGATTTTATGTAACTCACTAACCGATTGGTTAAACTCATTCCATAGTCTTTTCTCGGCTGAATATGGCAAATCTCGTTTCAAGTTTTCTAATATATTGATTGTTTTATCAATAGCACTGTTTAAATCTAATTCTTTAATATTCAATTTATTGCTAATTTCATCTATAACTTTTTTGCTCAACGCTCTTGATAACTCTAATTCTTTATTCATCCTGTAACTCCTTCGTAAAATCTTCCAATTAGTGTAATTAAGTGTGGAGGTAAGTAAACTCCTAAACTAAATGTATTATTATCATACGTTTCAGTAACATAAATTAAAACTTGTGTGTTTTTTATAATGTAGTGAAATTGTTTATTAGTATAACTAACTTCTCGCCCAACAAATTCACTCAACGTCTTACACACTTCTTCAGCAGTTGGTGATTTCTTTAACTCTGCTTCACACTCTATCCAATTTTCGTATGCAATAAAATCTTGCTTCTTCACTAACTCATAGTTGTCAAATGTTTCTTTGAACTTTTTAAGACGTTCAAGTTCGTTGAGGGCTTGTTGTATCTCATCGATGACTTTTTTATCCGCTGTAATAGGTAATAAACGTGCTGACGTTGGTGTGTTGATTACTACTTGTTTCGTAATAATGTTTTTATCTGTTGCTTTTTCATGCGTAATCATTTTTCTAACTCCAATCTAATCTTTGACCACATTTTGGACAAAATCTATCGCATGGCATTACAACTTTATTACATATACAATGCTTAGATATTGAACTTGTGTTTCCACTTGAAATAGGTGTCATAGGTGTATCTCTTTCTGCTAAATCCCTTGCTATTCTAACTGCGTATCTCACAAGTTGTATTTCTTCATTTGTTTCAATGTGTTTGCTATTTACCAATTCCCACGCTTTTTCTATTTTTTCTTTACTGGTCATTTTTCTAACTCCTCTAAATACTGCGTTAAGATACGAGATAATTCTAAACCTATATACACATCTCCACAATTTATAGCACCTTGATTATCAGTTTGTATTCTTCTACATAAACCATTATACTTGTAACTTTCCTTTAACTCATAAACATCTCCATAAGAATACTCGCGATGTTCATACCCCATCTCAATTAACTTCTCATGGGCTGTGCGGTAGGAAGTTATTTCATCATGTGCATACCATGTTGTTCTCGTTCCGTATGCTACCTTAAACTTTGTTTCGTTGTTTTGTGAAATATCTACCAATTTCCCAACGCCTAATGGCGTTTCCACCTTATCACCAATTTTATATTTCATTTTCTAACTCCTTTATATTACTACTTATCACTGATAAATGTTCACATATGCACTCTTGGCTACAAAATACATTATCACTTCCGTCAGCTTCATCAAAAAACTTTACTTGTAAAAAATTATCTCCTATCATTAAAAACTCATCTTCAATAGGTTTTCCACATTGATTACATTTAACTTTCATTTTCTATCTCCTTGATTTGTTGTTCTAAATCCGTTTCTGTTTCTGCCATATAATAATATATATCATCTACAACTTCACAATAAGAAAACATATCGTTTTTTACACTTATTAATTCCTTATAGAGTTTTAATAATTTCTCTTGCTTTTCTTGTTGGGTGATGTAATTATCTAATTTATCGTATATTTTACTTGTTCTATTTAATTCTTGTAGTGTTTTTTCGTTAATGTTAAAAAATAAAATTCTTACTAATTCTAACACTTCTTGATGTGTAATCATTTCTCATCACTCCAATCTAATCTTTGCCCACAATATCCACAAAATCTGTTTTGATTACCACGCCCATCACGCAAATAACTTCTTTCGCAAACTGCACAATATGGTATGCCATTATTTTCATGTTTAACTTTCATAGGTGTATCACGTTCAACTAATTCTTCTAACACTTGTATTTCTCTGTCCAATAAATAACCTTTTATATCTTCCAATACTTCTTTACTTGTCATTTTCTATCTCCTCTATTAGTTTTTCAATCTCAACATATCTTTTTGATTCTTCTAACATTGACGCTATGTCATAAGGTCTATTGATTATGTCTTTTATTTGTTTTAATAACTTCTCTTGCTTCTGTGCTTTTTTTAATTTTAATCTAATATTATCTAAATAATGTCTATATAGGAAACTACCCTCTATATGTGCTAATACATCTACTAACTCATCTAAATGATTAAAAGTTTCTTCATAAATTGATTTACTCATTTTCTTTTCCTTTCATAGTTGCCTTTTAAGATACTTTAATAAAACCAAAACTAACCATTTTTAACAAATCTAATTGCCCTACTTTCAAAAGGGGACTTGGTTGTTTAATATAAAACATTAAGTCTTTTGGATTATAATATTCTATTTCATATTTTCCAATTGGAATTTCAAACTCATTTTCAGTAATTGTAAAACTTTTATTTTTGATTATTTTGTCTAATAAATCCATTTATATTTCCTTCCTTTTTGGGTAAAACAATTTTTCTTTTTTGACTGTTTTTTTACAGTTATCTATGGCTTCAAACAAAAGTTTTTTATCAACGCTTTTCAATGCTCTACTTATACTAAAATTAGTCATTAACCCTTGCTTATAGATTTCAGGGTATTGTTCTTTCAACTTATCGTAGTCAATTTGTTTTTCAAACATTGTTTTTAAGACTGCCACGCTGTTTTTATTTATGCGTAGTGTATTTATACCACTTTCATTAAAAAGCCTTTTAATATCGTTTTCTAACTCGTTTTTCCTTACATAGAGTTTTTTGATTTGTTCTTGTATCTCAACCAATTCATTCAACTTGTTTTTCATAATTTTTAAAATGGTAACGGTGGAATTGTGGTGTCTGGATCATCAACCGTTTTAATTCCTAACAGCCTTTTCAACTCTAAAAGTTCAGTATCATAAAAGTATTTTTCGTCTATTTTCCCTAACTCAATAAATGTGTGTAAATTATTATATGCAGTTTCCATTTTTTCCAAAGTTTCTTTTTCGTTTATATTAAACTTTACAACGGCAATTTTTACATCTTGATAACTTAAACCAATGTGTTTTGTTACTGCACTTACATCAAAATCGTCAGCATTTTTAATCTTGTTTGTTACTTCCTTTATCAAGTTTTCTTGCTTGTCAGTAAAGAACACCCACACCATAAGCAATTTATTTGTCTTACTTAAATACGCAAGTTGTTTCCCTTGTAACACTTCTTCAATAGGGTAAAGCGTGTTGTTAATTAGTTCATCATATTTCTTTATGTTTTTACTTTTAACTTCTATAACGGCTCTTTGGTCTTTTGGCTCACTAATTCCAATATCAGGAACTCCACCAAACTTTTCGTTGTTTGGGAATGCGTCATAACCCTTAAACATTTGTGGTGTCATAGCCTTCATTTTAATATCAATACCATATTTTTTATATGTTTCTAATATATAATCATACGCAAATTGCTCGGCTATTGCACCCCTAACCGTATACCATTTTTCAATAGGTTCAAAATCAATAAAACCACAACGTTCTAACACTCCATAACCAATGCTGTTATATTGGTTTTTACCTAATAGTATTGGAAATGCCCTGCTCGTTACTTTTTTTACTTTTGCGTTGCTAAAATCAAACTTGTAGTTTCGTGTTTCACTGTCAAACTCAAAATAAATTCCGTCTTTTAATTTCAATTTACTCACCTATTTCTTCGTTGGGGATCTTGTCTATTTCCCTTTTAATTATTTTAAATAATGGTTTTAATTCTTTTATACTAATATCTATAATGGTTTTAAAAATTTCACTTGGGGTTGAAGTTCCATTTATGTTTTCATAATACTCGGTTTCAACGCTACCAATTATAACCCTATCGCCCACTATTTTTAATCTCGTTTCATTATTTTTCTTTGCCATTTTCGTTCTCCTTTTCTTCTTTCTTAAATGCTTCCTTAAACTTTTCTTTAATACTTTTAATGCTAACATTTCGGTCTTGAAATATAAACCTTTGAACTACCATCGCTAATGCTATATTTATTGGTATCATTGGCGTTAGAGGGAGTAACCAAAAAGTGTATATACTTGTCCCAACTCCAATTAACCAAGCGTTTTGCAGTATAAACCCAATTAACGCAACCCCACTGCCAGAGAGTATCAACCACACAATGATAAGGCTTGTAACTCCCTTCCAACTACCCATTGATTTGACAATAGCCCAAATGCCTTTCCAAAAGTTTACAAACCATCTCCACCATTTTTTTATAAG
>Ga0265293_10002901_pt1 | contig 33062 bp, 28 predicted proteins | sample Munlanlewell138R_FD_192505 | JGI IMG/M metagenome (GOLD analysis project Ga0265293, IMG submission 192505) | Leachate microbial communities from a municipal landfill in Southern Ontario, Canada - Leachate well 138R | ecosystem: Engineered > Solid waste > Landfill > Unclassified | place: Canada... | reverse complement strand
CAATAGACTCAATGCCGACCAGGATACGCTCTGGGTTGAGACTGTCCAGCAAGTAATAAAAACCTTTGCCTTCCTCGCCGACCATATCCTCGTCGGGGATAAAGTAGTCGTCGATAAACACAGCGTTGGAGTCGACAGCATTGCGTCCCAGCTTTTTGATACGCTGCACTTCGATCTTGCTGCGGTCAAGGTCAGTGTAAAAAAGCGTCATACCATCAGTAGGCCGCTTGCCATCCTTCTTGTGGCGAGTACGTGTCAGTAGCAGAATCTTATGAGCTACTTGTCCGGTGGAGGTCCACATTTTACGACCATTGACGCGGTAGCCCCCCTCGACCTTTGTGGCAAAGGTGTCAATGCTGGTGGTATCCAGGCCAGCGTCGGGCTCCGTGACACCGAAGCAGGCCTTGTGCTCGCCATTGATCAGAGGTGTCAGCCAGCGTTGCTTCTGCTCAGGAGTGCCGTGTACGACAATAGCGTGAGGGCCAAAGAGGTTGATATGCAGCGAGGAAGCGGCGGAATATCCACCGCCCCCGGAAGTCACTGCATGCATCATTATTGCAGCTTCGGTAACTCCCAACCCTGCCCCGCCGAGTTCTTCGGGCATTGTGATACCGAGCCACCCGCCTGCGGCCATAGCGCTATGAAACTCCTCGGGGAAGCGGGCGTTTTCTTCGCACTCCGTCCAGTAGTCGTCGCTGAACTGTGAGCAAATCTTGCTGACGCTGGAGTGGATTTCTTGATGGGTTTCAGTTAATGAAAAGTCCATAGGTCACCATTGGAAAGTGATATTCAGTAAAATAAGTAGCCTAAAGGTGCCGGCAAGTCTTAAAAAATTAACCAGTTATCAGGTGAGCTGGTTATCGACCCTCAAGACCTACGATGCTAATAGCACAAACGCCATTGTAGGGTACTCCCCCAAGGTTGTGTGAGAGTCCCAATTGAGGGTCTTTCAGCTGGCGCTCACCTGCTCTGCCGTGCATTTGCAGGTAGTGTTCATAAACCATGCGCAAACCTGAGGCCCCGATGGGGTGGCCAAAGCACTTAAGACCACCGTCGATCTGGCAAGGAAGTTTGCCGTCAGCATCAAACACACCGTTCATGATGTCTTGCCAAGCCATGCCGTCGTCGGACACACCCAGGTCCTCCATGGTCACTAGCTCCGTAATGGAGAAGCAGTCATGCACCTCCAGAGCACTGAGCTCTTCTCTCGGATTTTTAATGCCGGCTTCGGCATAGGCTGCTTTAGCAGCGTTGCGGGTGTTCTGTACATAGCTGCCATCCCAGGCATTGGTACCCCATTCGCGACCGGAACTGGCGGACAGTTGCAGTGCTTTAATGGTAACCATCTGGCGGTCTTTTTGCAGAGCGCGGGCAATTTCTGGAGTGGTAACGATGGCGCAGGCAGCTCCATCACTGACTCCGCAGCAGTCGAATACCCCGAGAGGGTCGGCAATCATGGGAGCGTTGAGAATAGTCTCCATGGAGACGGCTTTTTGTAGGTGAGCTTTTTTGTTCTTGGCGCCGTTTTGATGGCTTTTCCAAGACACGCGGCCTATGGCACGCTTAAGATCTTCCTTGGAAACACCGTATTTGGCACGATAGCCTGTAGCGAGTTGAGCAAATCCTGCAGGTGCCGAGGAATAGGGCATCCACAGGTCATTGACGTTACCTTTAAAAACTACGGGCAGGCCCCCATAGCCGGTGTCCTTGAGTTTTTCTACGCCCAGTGCCAGAGCAATATCCACTGCTCCAGAAGCAACAGCATACGCTGCGCCACGCAAGGCTTCAGTGCCGGTGGCACACATGTTTTCCACTCGGCTTACGGGGATGCCTTCAAGCCGCAAGGCGGATGAAAGGGGTATTGCGGAGTTGCCGACATTAACCTGCTCGGCACAGGAGCCCAGCCAGGCGGCGCCGATTTCGGAGCGCTCGATACCCGCATCTTCCAGGGCTTCGGTAAAAGCTTCTACCATTAGACCTTCGGAGCCCGTATCCCAGCGCTCGCCAAAGCGTGAACAGCCCATGCCAAGGATTGCAACCTTGTCTTTGATGCCACTAGCCATCTCTATTCTCCAGCCAAACTATATTGAGGGTGTCGCTTTCCAAAAGTAACGGTCGAGGTGGCGCAGAGTATCCCGCTCCTTGATACGGAAAGCCATTTCAACCTCCATTCCTGTCTCAATGTCAAGAGTGCCGACGTCGCAAACCTCCATCAAAACTCGTGCCCCGTTATCAAATTGCATCAAGCCAACGTAAAGAGGCGGTGCTGGGGTGTACATCAGCCAGTCTACGGTATAGGTGGCAACCTTGGCTTTTTCTTCGCTCAGCGCAAAGGGCTCGAGGCTGTGGTAAGAGCCGCAGTTGACGCAGCTCGGTGCGCGGGGAAACTGCACGGTTCCACAACTGTCGCATTTGCCACCTACAAAGCCAAAAAACTGGTCAGCGCCGCGGTACATTTCGGTCAGGATGCTTTTTTTGTCAGCTTCGGCACGCATACCCCAGTCGATATCGATGGCCCCGTCGTTGGAGAGCATTTTCAAGTAGGCTGTTTCGGTAATGCCGCGGGCTAGAGTGCCCGCCAATCCGCGGCGACCAGTGTCAGCAGGTCTACGCAGCATTTCAAAAGCAGCTACTTCACAGCCATTGGCGAAAGAAATGATAACAATGAGGTCGCCTGGCTGAGCTTTTTCAAGGGCGTCAATGAGTTGCAGTATCGATTGAGCAGCGCCTGTATCGCCCACTTGACCTTGAAAGTTGGGAAGCAGGCGGTCGGCGGCGATGCCCAGTTTTTTTGCCACAAACCCGTCGCTGCCAGCAGGGCCGCCGGAAATACCGAGCCAGGCAACATCGTCGGCACTTCGGTCGCAAGCGTCAAGAATTTTGCTGAAGCCTTGGGGGACAATCTTCGCCATGCCCTCATCGCGGACCCAGCGCTCTTCCCAGTGGTAGTTATATTTTTCACCTACCGAGCGAAAATGGTCTACGAAAGGCTTAGAGATCGTCTCAGAGGCCACTAGCCTGGCGATCAAGTCTTCGCCCTCGCCCACCAGCAAGGCGCCAGCGCCAGATCCGTACTGCATCTCTTGAGCACTGCCGGGTTTGGCAACGCGTTTCTCTGCAGCTACCACCAAGCGATCCCCTTGGCCGCCAGCTTCCAGAGCGCGAACTAGGGCTGTGGTGCCGGCTCGAGTGGAGCCGCCAAAGTCAGAGCAGCGGATTGATTCGCAAAGGGACAACGCTGAGCCTACGACGACTGCGTTTTGAAGGTCTGCGAAGGGCGGAGTGGTGCTGGCAAAGTCCAGGGCAACTAGCGTTTGACGGTCGTATCCCTTTATACAGTCTCGGGCTGCTTCTACTGCCAGGGTTATGGCATCTTCATCCCAGTTGCAAAAACTTTTTTCACCTTTACCCAGTCCCTTGAGGGAAGGTAATGCCCAGGCGTGGGCCTCGGCTATAGCCGCCCGTGCCATCCGGCGCCGAGGAATATAGGCACCAAATGATTTGATCCCTACAGACAACGCATTGCCCATGTGATTTTCTCCAGTTAAGCAAGCACCTGGTAAAGCGGAAAGGGCAAAGGCTTGCCTACTTTGCCGTCTACATTAACAGTTTGCTAGCTTACTTTATAGTGGCTTCCAATGGCAAGTTTTATGGCTTATATTTGCTTGCTTACTGCTGTGGAATGTTAACCAGTCTGTACTCACGCACATTCTACCAAAATCTTCTACCGGAAATCCGGCTTTACCAGTCAGGGGAAAACAAGACGATGAGTGATGCGATACAAGTAGAGGTCAGTGAGAAAGTCGCCTTGCTGGCGTTCAACCGCCCCGAAGCTAAAAATGCTCTGCGTCCCCAGGACCGGGTGGAGTTGGGAAGCATATTAAACGACTTGGCCAAACGAGCAGATGTTAGAGCTGTTGTATTGAGTGGCCGGGGAGACATTTTTTGTGCTGGTGCAGACCTGAAAGCTGCCAGTGGGTTTAATGTCAGCCATCCCCGTAACACTACTTGGTCATTGCTCCATGATGTGCAGCCAGCTCTGGAGTGTATTACCCGTATGGACAAGCCGGTGATCGCTGCCATCAACGGTCCTGCTATCGGAGTTGGTATGTCTTTTGCCCTTGCCTGTGACCTGATGGTAATGGATAAAAGCACGTACATGATGCTGCCCTTTATTAACCTGGGGCTGGTGCCTGATGGTGGCGCAGCTTGGCTTTTACAGCGCAGGGTTGGCTATGCACGTATGTTTGAATCGATCTGCGATGCTCGCAAGCTAGATGCTGAAACTTGTAAAGAATGGGGTATAGCCAATAAGCTCAGCGAGCCGGGAGAGGCTGTGGAGACTGCCATGACTTGGGCAAAAAAGCTGGCAGCTTCAGCGCCCACTGCCATGGCGCTCACAAAGCGTCTCGCACGGCTAGCTGTAACCAACCGACTGGAAGAGTCGTTGACATTGGAGGCAGAATTCCAGGGTGTTTGCGGCGCTAGCGCGGAAACAAAGGAAGCGGTTGCTGCTTTTATGGAAAAGCGCCCCGCAAACTTTGATAAGCTGCGGTAACTCAGCCTGCAGCCATAGGCTTTGTATTTTTGATTAAACTCTTCAGGTGCGGGGAGCGCTGCTTATTCCTCCAGAGTGTAGGCAACGTAGTAGTCCCCGCGCTTGGTATCCATCCAGGCGTGTCCGCCGGCAGCGATTAGAACATACTGCTTGCCCTGCCACTCGTAGGTCATAGGGCCAGCTTGACCGCTAGCGGGCAGCCGATCCTTCCACAGCTCTTTGCCGCTATCTATATCAATTGCACGAATCCGGTCATCCATGGTGGCTGCAATAAATACCAGCCCTGAGGCAGTTACCAATGGCCCGCCTACATTGGGCGTCCCTAGTTCCAGCGGGAGGGGGAGTGGTGCAAGCCGGTCGATAGTGCCTAGCGGTCGCTTCCACAAAATCTCGCCGCTGTTGAGGTCAACCGATGCCAATATTCCCCAGGGTGGTGCGTTACAGGGAGCGCCAAAGGGAGAACGGACGAGATCAAGCTTTGCCCGGTAAGGCGTTTCCAGCATGTCGCCCCCGGCATGACGGCGCCAGATGGCAGTGTCATCAACGCTGATGATCTGCATGGGCTGCATGTCGTTGGTACGTTTTTCGAGGGTTACCTCCGTGACAACATTGGAGAGGTTGACAACCATGATCCCGGTGGTGGGATCCACTGCCGGCCCGCCCCAATTCATGCCGCCGATCCAGGCAGGTTTTTGTAAAGTGCCTTGTTCCGATGGTGGTGTATAGACACCATTGTTGCTGAGCTTTTCAAAACGTTTGCGACACTTGCCTCGATCCCAGAAAGTAAAGCCCCAGGCATCAGTGGGCGAGATCTGGTGGGACAAAAGAGGTTTGGGCTTGACCGGAAAAGGCTGAGTGGGAGAAGTTTGCTCGCCGGGTACAGTACTCTGTGGCACAGCACGCTCCTCGATATCAAACAGAGGTTCGCCTGTTTCCCGGTTAAAGACAAAGATCAAACCCTGTTTAGTGGTTTGCACCACAGCAGGAGTCACTTTACCGTTGTGTTTGAGGTCTACTAAGACTGGTGGTGCCGAGAGGTCATAGTCCCACAGGTCGTGGTGGACAATCTGGAAGCTCCACAATTTTTCACCGGTGCTGCCACGCAGAGCCACCAGGGAATTGGCGTCACGATTATCGCCATGGCGAAAGGCGCCATAAAAATCTGGCGAAGGGCTTGAAGTGGGAACAAATAATAAATCTCGTTCAGTATCAGCCGTCATTAGTGCCCAGACGTTGGCGCTTCCGCTTTGTCGTGCACCTTCTTCTGGCCAGTTACCAGGAGTGGGCACCGTAGTGGCAGAAGGAGATGAGGTAACGTTAGATGGGTTTGGAAGAGGGTCAAACTCCCAGCGCACTTCACCGCTATGGACATCAAGGGCTACAATTTTTCCAGAAGGAGTAGTGGCTCTATAGCTGTCAACAATAAGGCTACCAAATACAACCACGTCACCGATGACCGTGCCGGGGTTGCTCATGATGAGTTCACCAGGAAAGGCCATTTCAGCAGTTCGGTCAACAAATGCCTTGCCGTTATCTCCAAAGCTCTCGCAGGTTTTACCTGTACGGGTATCAATGGCCACTACGTGATTGGTTGGCAATGCCATGAATGCTCGCTGCTGGCAGGGCTGCTCTTGCCCAGTGTCTGGCTGTGAAGCTTGCCAGTAAGCAAGTCCTCGGCAGCGATAGAAGAACGCCTCAAAAAGAGGCATGGATTCCCAGGGATCATACCGCCACTTTTCCTTTCCTGTTGCGGGGTCGAGAGCAATAATGCGGTTGAAGGCTGTACAGGTAAGGATGGAGTCACCGATCAGCGCTGGTGTGTTCTGAAACATAGCCAGGTTATAGATTTCGCTGAATTCTTCTTGTTCACCACTGCGAGTTGTCCACGCCTTTTTGAGATGGGTAACGTTTTGTTTGGTAATCTGTTTCAGCGAAGAGTAACGTTGTGCACCGGGGTCTCCACCGAAATACTCCCAGGACGATGCCATGAGCAAGGTTGGCATTGTGAACAATAGGGGCAACGCCAGGATTATTTGACGAATAGCTTTGTGGTGCATGACATAATTCCTTGGCGTTGTGGTTTTATCAGCGAGGCTATAGGAGATAATAGCAAGCCTCGCGACGTTAAAGTAACAAGCAAGTTATCAATTAGTTTTTTATAAAGGCATCGGGGTTGAATGCACTTACATCAAAGTAGTCGGAATAACGAATAATGAGTCCATCTTTGATTTCAAATGTACCCATAATTTTTGCCGAATGAGTTTGCCCGCTATCGCCCCATAGGTGGTCAATCCTTTCGGTGAGTACCTTGTGGTCTCCATCGCAGGCAATGCTGATCATTTCAACCCGGCCAAAAGTCATCTTTACAATATCGTTGTACTTTTTTACCCAGTTCATCACCGCCTCTTTTCCTTGCTGGTCAGGTAGGCCAGTGTTCTGCCAGATTCCGTCAGGGTGTATCCAGCGTTCGAAAGCGGGTATAAATCCCTTTTCCCAATCTTTAAAAAATGCCTGTACGACCTCTTTTGATGTCATGGTGTTCATAATGCTATACCTCTTAATTGTGTTTAGGTGGGCTTGGGGGTTACAAGTTTTTTATGTCCTGGGTGTTTGAGTGAAGTCTGGCATGTTATCAATGGGGCCGGTCGCTTGGTAAAACGCAAGTGCTGCACTTATTCTAGGAGGAGGTGCGAGTTTGGAAGGATTGTACCAAGGCAGCATGATACGTAGCATTCTAGGAGCAACGTATCTGAGTTGACGCCAAAAAAGCTTGCGTGACTGCCGGACAGATTGTTTCCGTTGTGTTGGCGACATATTTTTGCGATATTCATTTAGGACAATTTTTTCAGCTTGCATAAATCGGCTACCCACATGGCAGAAAGCCCAGAGGAGGCCGTGAATGCGAGTGAAATAGTTGCCTGACACTTGCTGAAAGGCATCGTGACATACAGCCCTATGCTCAAACTCTTCGGCTACGTGCCATAGCAGCAGATTAGCGCCAGGAGGGGAGGCATTGTGAAAGAACTCATCGCACTGCGTATAGAGATATTTGGCTACATAGGTGGAAATGCTTTCAAACCCCGCACAGTAGGCGATATTGAAGGCAAGAGAGCGAGTCTCCCGCTGTATTTTTAGTTCTTCTTTGATGAGTGTCACCAAGGGGGTCAGCGCCCCGAACCCGCTCTCGTGCATGCGCCGGTTAAAGCGTGTATGAAACTGAGAGTGGAGAGCTTCCTGGTGAATGAAAATATCGATTTCGTGCTGTAACCTTGGATTATCTTGACAGTATTTTTGACGAACCTCTTGCATGATATTGTTGAGGTAGTGCTCAACATACGGGATCACCACCGAGTAACCGTTATAGGTCAGGGAAAACTCGGGAACAATGGACCATACAAGCGGGCCATTCTCGGGCTGGATGTCTGGTTTCCTTGATAACATGTTGAACCCCTGAGTGGCTGGTCCGTTCAGAGTATTTCTACCTTAATAGAATAGTCTCCAATGATCTTGTTTGTGAGGTCGTTTTGAGTCACCATGGGGTCATTTCGAGACAGCGAGGTGGTGAGGCGTGGTCATGGACCCTCTGGAGGTGGAGGCAGCATCAGACAGCGGTAGGCTGATCTCTGTCCATTACTCCCGCCTGTTGGCAAGAGAAATAGGTGTTGGTGAGAAGCAACTTTACCGGCTGCTGCTCGGTACAGCCATCAATCCAAAAGATTTTATTGACGATGAAATCCTCTTGACCACCAAGCAGCAGATTACCATTGCCCGTAATGCCTATGCCCTATGCGGCGACCCAGGGTTGGGGTTGAGGGTTGGTAAAATGATGACTCCAGAGACTTATGGTCCGCTGGGATTCTTGGTCAGTTCCTGTGCGAATGTCGGCCAGGCCATTGAGCAGTTCAAGAAATTTTTGCCGTCGAGGATTCCACTGGCAGCGCTGGAAACACGTATAGAAGGTGCGTGGCTAGTGTGTACTCTAGTGGTTAGTCACAGGGAAGACATGACATTCTACCGCGGTGCGATAGAATGTATTTCCCTGTCTCTATTATCGTTGATTGAGTCCATCCAGGGTGGGAAGCTGCTGGCGGGAAAGCTTGCTTGTGGCTATGCTGCGCCGAGCTATAAAGATCGCTACAGGAGCTCTTATTCGATACCAGTTGAATTTGATGCCGCTGAGAGTTGTTTGCTCCTACCCGCGTCCTTGCTAGCGATTGCCAACCCTATTGCTAGCAAGGCTAATTATACTTTAGCACTCAAGCAGTGCCAGGCTATGTCGCGTCAGCTGTCTGTGGTGAAAAGTACTACTGTTAGCCGGACTAAACAAATACTGTTATCTGGCCCACCGGGGACGGTTAGCGAGCAGCACGTTGCGGACTCTCTGTTTATTTCGAGACGTACACTGGCAAGGCGCTTGGCTGCCGCCAACACCAGCTTTAGGCAGCTGCGGGATGAATTGCTCGCAGATATAGCCGCGACCAATTTGTTGGAAGCCGGCGAAACTGTTGAGTCTGTTGCGGCGCTACTCAATTATTACGACAGCTCAAATTTCAGAAGAGCTTTCAAAAGGTGGCATCATATGACCCCCGAGAAGTTTCGCAAGCTGAACAGCTCGGGGGAAAAGATCCCTTGTTAGCTCAACAACCTTTGAAATGAGCGGTTGTTGCACTTCTTTTTGCCGCCACTTTGTGTAAGGGGAGGGCTAACCAACTACTGCCAAAACGAGGCGCAGAAGTAGCAGCTAGCCCGTCTAGACTAAAGGTCTTTAGCTTTTTCTGTCTAAGGCTGCAACTTCTCCAGCCCGGCGCCCAAAAATAATAGCCGAGCCGATGCTCATGCCGCCCCCGCCATAGCGTTTGCCATGAAAGCTGCCGATCACCTCGCCAGCGGCATACAGTCCGTCGATTACTCTGCCATATTGATCCAGCACCCGGCCATCTACATCGGTATCAAGGCCTGCAGCAGTGAAGCCAATAATGGCCGGGAGGACTTCAACAGCATAGTAGGGTGCGGTGCGCACAGCGTACAGCCCACGGCCATTGTCGCCTTTGAAGAAGCGACGGTCTTGCCCAAAGTCGCAGTCTTCATTGTAGACGCGTAGAGTTTCTTCAAGAGCAAGGGGGTCAATCCCGATCGAGCTCGCGAGTTCGCTGATGGAGTTTGAAGTTTTGACGGTACCTTTGTCGACTTGCTCAAGGATCGTCCGCTCTTCCCAGCTGGTTATGGCAAGGCCACTGTTGTAAGGGTCGGCGTAAGACAGGTCGTCATTGTTCTCTACCAGGGCCTGGTGGTCAAAGATCGCCCAGCAGCGCCGGTCCGTCTGTTCGTTGATCAGATAACCCGTTACGGCATAGGAGTCCCATTCCGCCATGAAGCGTTTGCCTTCGCGATTGACTGCAACTACCCAAGGGGGGAGAAAAGCCTCAACATTTTTGGTAAAGCAAGGTGTCGGTTGGATTAAACCGCGATCATAGCCGGTGATCTGTGCACCTACCTGCTCGCCTAGTTGGATTCCGTCACCAAGGATAAAAGGGGCATCGATGTGAACCGCCCATGTTTTATCGCCGTGATAGGCGGCTGATGGAAACCAACGCTCAAGCATTTCCGGGTTATTGCCAAAGCCGCCGGTAGTGACGATCACGCTGCGAGCACGCAGCTCAGTGCCTGCTGCACGAATGCCTACTACCTTGCCGTCCTCTAGCAACAGACTGTCCACTCTTGTTCCAACAGCGGTCTCGACACCAAGGGCACCAGCTTTGTTGATCAGGGCATCGGCGATGCCTAGGCCAAAGGTTTTTGAGGTATGCCCACGTTTGACGCCACTGACACAGGAGTCAACCAGCATGGAGGCAGGGAATTCGACCCCAAAGCTTTTAAGCCAGTCCAGCATGTCGGCACTTTGATCGGCATAATAGCGAATCATCGCGGGACGTACAGAGTACTGATTGAGCAGCATCAAGTAGTCGTAGAGGTCGTCGGCGCTATCATTGATACCTGCTTCACGCTGGGTGCTGGTGTTAGCAGCATATACAACTCCAGTGGAATTGCGGGTGGCTCCGCCGAGCTTGGTGTCAGCTTCGAGCAGCATCACTGATGCGCCGTGCTGGCGGGCCATAATGGCTGCGGAAAGCCCAGCACCGCCAGAGCCTACTACAATAACATCGTAATCATATTCCATCGGGAACTCTCTTTTTATTCAAGCTATGTCTAAGGCATTACTGTTTGGGGTCAAAGGCAATTGGTAATTGCGCAATGGCATGATAATAAGGCAGTGGAAGATAAGGTGAGGGCCCGTCTGGGTTTTGGAGACGAATATTGTCAAGGCGTTCCAGCAGAATACGGAAAGCCAGCCTTAGCTCGACCCTTGCGAGATGGGCGCCGATGCAGACATGCTTGCCATAACCAAAGGTAAGGTGAGTTTGCGGTCTTGGGCGATCGAGCTTGAACTCATCGGGGTCAGGCCAGTATTCTTCATCGCGGTTGGCCGAGCCAGTACACAGGATCACAGGTGTACCTGCTTCGATTGATTTGCCTCCCAATTCAGCACCTTCTTTTGCTACCCTCACCAGAGCTTGTACCGACCCATCCATACGCAGCAGTTCTTCAACAAAGTTGGGGATCAACGAGGGGTCGTCGCGCAGTGTTTGCTGTAGTTCGGGCATTGTCGCCAAACGGTATACGCCGGAGGCAAGCATGTTGACTGTTGTTTCATTGCCGCCGACAAACACCGCGATGGCCATGGAAATACGCTCCATCATGGTGAAGGGCGTGCCATCCTTGCGGTTCATGGTAGCAATGGTGTGCAGTACCCGGCCTGAAGGATCATTTGCTGCTGCAATGATATATTTTTCTAAATATTTGTAGCTGTCGACGATGCGGTGTACCAGCTCGGCTTCTTCGTCTTCAGTGATGCCGGGTGTCTGCAGTAAAATGACACCGTCGGTCCAGTATTTGAAAATAGCGCGATCTTCGCGGGGGAATCCATATTCATCGCAGACAACTGTGGCAGGCAACAGTTGAGCAAAGCGGCTGACAAAGTCAATTTCTGTTTCCTGAATAAAGTCATCAATCAACTCATTGATGATGCTTTCTATATGCTCACTGATTTCTGCAACCCGCTTGGGGGTGAAAACACCCATAGCGACGCTGCGGTAATCGTCATGGCGTGGTGGGTCAGAGTTTACCAGGGTGCCGATCATCTCAATGCCCGACTCTTCAAATATCTTCTGCCCTTTGGGGTAAAAGTTGCTACGTTGCTGAAGGTCATGTTCCGAGGTGAAGTGTTCCCAGTCGCGGGTACCGGCGATGACGTCGTCTCGCTTGGCTACCCAGTAGAAGTTAAGACCGGGGTCCAGGTGGACGGGGTTTTCGTGGCGCATACGCTCGTAGTATTTGAAGGGGCAAGCCGCGACTGCGTCGTCCGCCATGGAGAATTCTTTAAGAGGTTTTTCAGTCATTTCAGTCATCAGATTTCTTTCCGTAAAGTGTTGGCGAGATTGCTGTGTGGGTAAGTAGTTATTTGCGATTCATGCGCCACACATAGTCATTCCACTGTACTTCCTGGGTTTCTCCCCAGCCTGTTCTTCCATTCCACTGCCACTCCACCAAGCCCAGGTGGGTGTTTGTGTTGGACCAGCCCGACCAGTTAGCCTGACTGACAATTTTTCCACTGATCTTGTAGGTATCACCCTTGCAATCTTCAAATTCGTATTCGTGGGTAACAGGGCGGCAGAGGGGAAAGTCGCGACGGGTAATCTTTGAAGAGCGCACTACACGGCGCTGTTCACCATTTACCACTACCCAGCCATCTTTGAAGATTCGCTCAGGTACATCAAACACGCTGAGCCAGTCAGGATCGCGCTCGGGATCATCGTGGGAGCCTACGTTAAAAGCAAAATCCTCACCAAAGGTACCAGTCACCCAGGTGTAGGGAGGGGACGACGCATGTAGTTCAGGGCGCGGCTCCCCCCAGGATCTGTCTCGTACAGGATAGGAATCCACTGCGTATTCTTCCCCGCGCAAGGTCAGCTTGCCAGTAGCGTGCATCACTTGTTCGAAGTGCTTATTATTTGAGCGCATGATGGGTACGCCAACTGCTCGTAAATCAACATTGCAGGAAGTTTGGCGAGCGGGATCACTATAGGTAAGGCGTACGTGCTCAAGGGGCTTGATAACTTCAACCCGAAGACCGTTGGGAAAACGGATATCACTGCCATCACCCACGATTTCTTTGGATGAGTTGAAGTCCTGCATATCAAAAAGTTCACATTCCAGGTGCTGTGACTTGATACCCCGGTAAATCATCAGTCCACCTGTGACCAGGTTAAGGTTAGGGTGCACCCAGCAGTAGGCAAAGCAGTTGATGCCAGCCTCTGGAACATGAAAGTTCCAGAACCAGGTTTCAGTCAAGGAGTCTTCAGGGCCTCCGGTGCCGTGGAAGTATTCATCTTCGGTAACATGTGTACCAAAGCCACCACCTATGTTGCTGTTCCAGTCGGTGCTGTCTGACATGATCATTCACCCTCATTGTTGCTGGTCAGTGATAAGTTCCTGTGAAGAGCTATAAGTCTTGGTGCTCAATAGTATTTAGCTATAGGGAGTATCCACGCCGAAGCTGATGATCTCCTCATCAACGGAGGCAGAAAGGGCAGCGAGTATTTCGGGAAAATCCGGGTGCACCTGGATCTTCTCCAAGCCTTCATGATAGTGGTTCATGTCTCTGATTTTCCAGAGGTGCGTGACAGTGTTGAGCCGTGAAGCCTGGGATATGAGCGCTTTTTCCAGCACCCAGCCTTCCTTCTCGACAATGGCCTTCACTTTGGGTGCGATAGCAAGGAATGTGCCGACTCCGGCATAGGACAGTTTTAAGGTAGCAAGCATATACATGATGATTTCCCTTATATTAAAGTATTGTAAGCTGGTCAGCGGCAGGCGCTGTGAACGTTTTTCCCGCAGTTGTGCCTGCACTCACGGCAAAGCATAAATTGGCAGAGTGCTCTATAACTCTAAGGCTGTGCAGCATTGAATAGAGCTGCTTGGAGTAATGCAGGCAAGACAGTTGCTCGCCACGAGTGAAGCCTTTTTCATGCTGCGTTATACCACTCTCACATCTATAACTAGAGCTGAGGAATACAGTATTATCATACTGTAGCATACTATATCCGTAGCGTGCTATCCTTGCTGGAACACAATAACTTCCAGGCTTATGCGAGGTCATTTCTTCCATGCAGAACTCCTATGACATCGTGGTGGTAGGTGGAGGCAGTAACTCTCTTACTGCTGCTGCTTACATGGCTAAAATTGGCAAAAAAGTAATCGTCATCGAAAAGAATGATCAGTGCGGTGGCGGTGTGATTTCCGTTGAGCCCGCGCCGGGGTTTATCGGCGACCCCCATGCCACAGGCATGGTTGTATGCCTGATGAATCCGCTGATTACCCATGATGAGCTAGGCTTGGCAAGTCAGTTTGGGTTGCAGTGGGTCTATACTGAGGCGTCTTTTGCAACGGTGTTTGATGATGAGAGCGGGCTGATTACTTGGAATGATCTTGATAAGACTTGCGAATCCATCGCGCAGTTTTCCAGTAAGGATGCCGAAACATATCGGGCCTGGGTGCAACGTGCCCAGCAGGTGCTGCCTTTAGTCATGAAGGGCTACTTCACGCCGCCTCTGCCATTCGGTGGGTTTATTGCGCTGCTAGAACAGAGCCATCAGGGGCGCCGCCTGGTGACCGATATGCTTGATAGTGCCTATGATGTGCTAGAGCGCAACTTTGAGTCCCCAGAGCTCAAGATGCATATCATGAAGTGGTGCTCCGAGCTGATGATGGCGCCAGAGGTGAAGGGTACTGGCATTGTTCCCACTATATTGTTGGGGATAGCTCATTTGAAGGGGGCTGCGGCTGTTGTCGGTGGTAGTGCCAATCTGACCAATGCGCTAGTTCGCTGTATTGAACACTATGGTGGCGAGGTTGTTACTGGTTCTCAGGTAGTAAAGGTTGTGGTGTCGGCTGGCCGCGCCAGCGGCGTTCAGCTTGCTGATGGTACTACCGTCACGGCGCGAGAGGCGGTGATTGGCTCTATTCATCCCTGGGATCTTGGCAAGTTGATTGAAGGGGTCGACCCAGAGATTACTGAGGCGGCTAGCCAAGTGTCTCTTAGCTCTTTTGGTGCGATCAACCAGCAGATAGCCTTAACTGAAGCGCCGCGCTGGAAAGCTGGCGCTGAATACGAAAAATCCATGCTGGTGGAGTGCGTCAAGAAAGATTATCTCGCGCTGCGTAAAGTGTTTGACAACTATCGTTATGGGGAGATGCCGGCTGGTCACCTCAGCCCTTTGATCGCAGTGCAGAGTTTGCATGATCCTTCGCGGGCGCCAGCGGGTAAAGCCTCTATGTACCTTTACCACTTCGCTCCGCGAGAATTAGCAGAGGGTGGGCTAGCTGGTTGGGATGAAATCAAAGAGTACTGGTGCGATGCTATTTACGATGAGATGTGCAAATACACCACTAATCTCAGTCGTGATAACATCATTGGCGCCTATCGAGAAACGCCCCTTGATCATCACCGCCACTCGGCGGGCATGAAGAATGGTGATATTTTTGGTGTAGGGACAACTTTGTCACAGTTTATGGGGCGTCGGCCGATTCCGGAGTTGGGGCAGTATAAAGTACCAGGCCTGGATGGCTTCTATCTGGCTGGTCCGACCCAGCACCCCGGTGGTACCGTAACCCTTGGTGGGCGTGCCACAGCCATGAAAATGATGATGGACTGGAAGCTTGATCTAAAAGCTGCTTTTGCCAGTATCTAATCACCTATTGGGATGCAGATTCATGAAACTTTACACCTCCGATAACTCTGAATTGATGGAAGTCAGTGCGCTGAAAACTGATGACTCCAACCTAATAGTGAGTGGCACTATCATGGGGGCTATGCCCATTGAGGCGGTGTTAACACCTGCCGAGCTGCGGCAATCCCTCAAGTTGCTCTCTGCTAAAACTGTTTGGCATATCATAAAAATGCTTTTCAAGAAGTAATTGACAGCTAACACTGTCTGACACAACAGGATCTTTATATGAACTACTCTGATTACCAGACGCTGACGGTTACCCGTGATGGGCATCTCCTTTACCTTGAGTTCAACCGGCCTGAGGTGAAGAATGCGGCTAACTCTCAAATGGAGCTGGAGTTATGCAGCTTTTTTCGGGATGTAAATCGTGACGCTGAGGCACGTGTGGTAATTCTCAGTGGTGCTGGTGATGTGTTTAGTGCCGGTGGTGATTTTGCCTATATGCGCGACCTGGCGGAGAATCCTCACAAGAGCTGGGACGGCATACAGTTAGGCAAGCAGCTGATTTTTACCATGCTGGATTGTGTCAAGCCAGTGATTGCAAAGATCAATGGTCATGCCATTGGTTTGGGAGCCACTTTAGCGTTGTTCTGCGATGTCAGCTTCGCGGCTGAGCATGCAAGGATCGGTGACCCCCATGTAACCTTGGGGTTTGTGGCCGGCGACGGGGGGGCCGTTATCTGGCCGCAGCTGATTGGCTACAACCGCGCTAAAGAGTACTTGTTTAGTGGTGAGGCCTTGACGGCAGTTAAGGCGGCTGAGATTGGTCTGATCAATCATGCTGTGCCTGCTGAGCAACTTGATGCAGAGGTGAAAGCTTACGCCGATAAAGTTGCGTCCATGCCAGCGCGCGCTGTTCAGTGGACCAAGGCAACGGTTAACATTGGTCTCAAGCAGCTCGCTCATTCCATCATGGATGCCTCCATGGCTTACGAGGTGCTTTCCAATAGCACCGGGGATCACCGTGAAGCTTTGGCTGCTTTGCTTGAGAAGCGCACGCCGAACTTTACTGGTAATTAGGGGCGCCACTTGACTGCACTGACTTTTAGTACTCTGCTGTACAGTGTAGAGGAGGGCATAGCCACTATCACTCTCAACCGCCCAGAGCGACTCAATGCTGCTACCCCCGAGATGGCTCATGAGCTGATTGCAGCTTTTGATGCCACCGACGGTGATGATAGTGTTCGAGCGGTAATTGTTACTGGAGCTGGGCGAGGGTTTTGTGCCGGTTCGGATATGTCTCGAGCGCCGGACGTTGCGTTGTCGCAACCGTCTGAGGAAGCCCAAGAGCCTGAATACCGGGACTGGGGAGGAAGAGTAGCGCTGCGCATTTTTGACAGTCTCAAACCAGTGATTGCTGCCATTAATGGCGCCGCAGTTGGAATTGGGGCTACAGTGCCACTGGCTATGGATGTCCGCCTTGCCTCTACCGAGGCAAAATTTGCTTTCCCCTTCGCACGTCGTGGCATTGTCCCAGAATCGGCATCCAGCTGGTTCTTGCCCCGCACTGTAGGGATGGCCACCGCGCTTGAGTGGTGCTATTCCGGTCGTATTATTACAGTCAACGAGGCTTTGGCGCGGGGCTTGATTACCGCCATGTACTCGCCCGAAGAGCTGCTGCCTGCAGCGCGTGCGATGGCTCGAGAGTTTGTCGACGACACTGCACCAGTATCTGTGGCTCTGACACGGCAGATGTTGTGGCGTATGTGGTGTGCTGACAGCCCCCATCAAGCGCATAAAGTGGAAAGTACTGCCCTTCAGTCCAGGCGAAACTCCGCTGATGCAAAGGAGGGCGTGGGCGCCTTTGTGGAAAAGCGCAAGGCTGTGTTCAATGATAGGGTTTCTACCGATATGCCCAAGATTTTTCTCGATAAAGGACAGGATTGATGGCACTGCCAGAGCAATTGCAACATCTGAGCTTGCCGATGGTGGCGGCTCCCATGTTTTTGGCGTCGGGCCCGCAACTGGTGATTGAAACCTGCAAGGCGGGCGCTGTCGGAGCTTTTCCAGCCCTCAACAGGCGAGATAGCCAAGGGTTTGAGCAGTGGCTGGTGGACATCCGTAGTGCGTTAGCGGATTACGAGTCAGCTACTGGCACCCAGGCAGCTCCCTATGCAGTCAACCTTATCGTGCACAAATCCAACGGGCGGCTGGATGCCGACTTGGCTCTGTGTGTCAAACACAAAGTGCCCATCGTTATTACGTCGTTGGGTGCTGCTTCCAGTGTGGTGGATGCGGTCCACCAGTACGGTGGCTTGGTATTTCACGATGTAATCAGTATTCGGCATGCTCGTAAGGCCGCGGCCGCCAATGTTGATGGGTTGATCGCTGTGACAGCGGGGGCCGGCGGCCACGCTGGCAGTATCAATCCCTTTGCGCTAGTTGCTGAGATTCGCCAGTTCTTTGACAAGACCTTGTTGCTGGCAGGTGCTATGTCAAGTGGTAGAGATATCGCTGCAGCGCAAATGATGGGGGCGGACCTAGCCTATATGGGCACTCGCTTTCTCGCCACAGAAGAGTGCCAGGTAAGCGATGCTTATAAGCAGATGGTTATTGATTCTACTGCTAATGACATTATTTATACGCCAAAAATCTCTGGCGTAAATGCCAATTTCCTGCGAGCAAGCTTGGAGCGTGCTGGGCTTGATCCAGATAGTCTCAAACATGAGTCAACGGGGCTCAACCTGCAGTCAGCATCGGGGCAAAAACACGACGGTGCCTGGCGTGATATTTGGTCTGCGGGGCAGGGAGTGGGTTCTATTAGTGGTAAGTCCCTTGCTGGTGATCTGATTGAGCAGCTAAAGCAAGAGTACCTGAAGGCCTTGGAGCAAGGGCAGCAACATTATCTCAAGTACCGCACAATCTCTAACTAAGCCTTGCACGCTAGTAAAGTAGCCAGGCACAACAAGTTGCTACCGCAGTCGCGGCTGTTAACTGGATGATAATGAGGAGAACAGTATGAAAGTTGGTGTTATCTACCCCCAGATTGAGTTACAGGGTGATCCAGAAGCAGTTCGTCGCATTGGGCTTGCCGCTGAAGAGCTGGGCTATAACCACTTGCTGATGTATGACCATGTGGTGGGTGCCGTTCATGAAAATCGCGATCCGCCCTTGTGGGGTCCTTATACAGATAATGATCCGTTTCACGACCCATTTGTGGCTTTTGCTTACCTGGCGGGCATAACGAAAAATATCCAGTTTAGTACTGGTGTGTTGATCCTGCCTCAGCGGCAGACAGTGTTGGTGGCACAGCAGGCCGCCGACCTTGATCTGCTGTCTGGCGGTCGATTGCGCCTCGGGGTGGGTACGGGCTGGAATTATGTTGAGTACGATGCTCTAGGGCAAGATTTCCGTAGTCGCGGCCGGCGTTTGGATGAGCAGGTGGAATTGTTGCGCCGCCTGTGGAGCGAGCCATTAGTCACCTTTGAGGGTGAGTTCGATAGTATTGACCGTGCTAATATCAATCCCCGGCCCAAAAAAACCATTCCCATCTGGATGGGTGGCTTTTCCGAGCCTGCATTCAGGCGTGGGGCTCAAAAAGGGGATGGGTTTATTTTTGCCGGCTCCGTGGACCGGGATTTTACTAGCGGCTCGACCTCGGTAATGTCAGTGCTGGATGGTTGGGAGCGAGTCAAACACCATCTTAAAGAAGCTGGCCGCTCCGCCGAAGGGTTTGGTGCTGATCTGGCAATGCTCGCCTGTCGTAATCCCGATGAAGTTGCGGATACGTTACATCGTTGGCAGGATGCAGGAGGAACGCATGCCTCAGTAATGACCATGGGGCTGGGCTTTACCCACCTGGATCAGCATCTTGATTACATGGCCGAAGTGCAGGCCAGATTGGCTCTTTGATTAGTAAGTAAGGTCTCTTATTGATTGCTCAAGAGGCATTGCGTGCCCTAGTATACGGAGCTCTCTAAAGGGTTCAAGTTGGCTGGCTAGCATATATTTAAATATGTAAAGTGCCGTCTGATTGTTGCTTTACCGATTAATTTTGACCGAACAGAATGGAGAATGCCCATGAGCAAGCAAAAGAAAGTCATTATCACCTGTGCTGTTACCGGCGCTATCCACACCCCTTCCATGTCTCCACATTTGCCAATAACCCCTGATGAGATCGCTGACGCGGCTATTGGGGCGGCGAAGGCGGGCGCGGCTATTATTCATTTGCATGCTCGCAACCCTCAGGATGGAAGACCCGATCAAACAGCGGCCGCTTTTGCTCCATTTCTACCTAAAATCAAGGAAGGGTGCGATGCTGTTGTCAACCTGACTACTGGCGGTTCTCCTTATATGACCCTTGAGCAGCGGTTGGAGCCGGCTCTGGCCTTTAAGCCCGAGGTTGCATCGATGAATATGGGGTCAATGAACTTTGGCCTGTTTCCAATGCTCAATCGCTATAAAGAGTTCAAGTATGATTGGGAGGAGGCCTATCTGAGGAATAGTGACGAGCTGATCTTTAAAAATACTTATCGGGATATGGCGCGTGTTCTGACTGATCTGGGTGCGCTTGGCACACGCTTTGAGTTCGAGTGTTACGATACAGCTCACCTGTATAATTTGGCCCACTTTGTAGATCGCGGGCTGGTTAAACCACCCTTCTTTATCCAGACCGTGTTCGGGATTTTGGGTGGTATCGGCACTCACCCGGACGATGTGATGCATATGAAGCGTACGGCGGATCGACTGTTTGGCAAGGACTATCAATGGTCGGTTCTGGGCGCTGGTAGCAAGCAGATGCCCATTGCGGCGATGAGTGCAGCCCAAGGTGGGCACGTTCGTGTAGGGCTGGAGGATAATCTATGGATTGGTCCAGGCACACTAGCTGAATCCAATACCGCTCAAGTGTTAAAAGTTAGGGAAATAATTGAGGGGCTAGGGCTTGGCATTGCGACCTCGGATGAAGCGCGCGAAATACTACAGTTGAAAGGGAAGGATAACGTCGCATTCTAAGCCAGTATAAGACTGTTGGGGTAGCCTTGGCATGGCAGACGCTGAGCTTGGTGTCAATTTTTCACTATTGACACCAACCCCTGTTACAGTAGTATACATGCATACTTTAATGTACCAATCTTTGTCTTTAGTGCAAAGTTAAGCTGTGTCTAGCCCTCTTCTGGTTGCCTTTGCTTAGAGTTTAGGATGCTGATGACGGCTTAGGCTTTTCGCCCTTTTAATCAATTTTGTAAGTATAGACTATGAATCTGCAGAAAATTAAAGACCTGGACCTTAAGCCTCTGGTGCAATCTTATGATGTTCGCGACACCATTCTTTATGCCTTGGGCTTAGGTTATGGTGAAGACCCTTTGGATGAAAGTGAGTTGCCATTTGTTTTTGAGGACAAGCTTAAATTTGTCCCATCCATGAGTTCTCTGCTTTGTCACCCGGGTTTCTGGCTGCAAGAGCCGCAGTTCGAAGTGAACTGGGTGAAGATTTTACATGCTGAGCAAGACTTTGTGATTCACAAGCCTTTCCCCGCCACGGGTACAGTTCGCGGTACATTTAGTGTACGTGGCATCGAAGACAAAGGGGCTGAAAAGGGAGCACTTTTACATCAAGAAAAGGCTCTTTATAACGAAGAGAATGGTGATCACTTGGCGACAGTGCGTTCTACTCTCTTCTTGCGCGGTAACGGCGGAGAAGGCGGGTATGGTGAGCCGATTGAACCAGCCGCGCCATTGCCAGATACCGCACCTGATGCTGTTGTTGAGTTGCCGACTGACCTGCGTGCTGCTCTTATATATCGTTTGAGTGGAGATTGGAACCCTCTCCATGCCAGCCCTGAAATTGCAAAAAAAGCAGGCTTTGAAAAACCGATACTGCATGGCCTGTGTACTAATGGCATGGCGTGTCGAGCAATTCTCAAGCAGTATTGTGACAACGATCCCGAGCGCTTCAAGTCAATGTTCGTACGCTTTAGTAGGCCTGTATACCCAGGAGAAACGATCCGCTTTGAGTTTTATGACAATGGCAATGAAATTCGTTTCCGAGCCTTGGTTAAAGAGCGTAATGTGGTAGTTCTCGACCGTTGTCGTGCTGAGATTTCCCGCTGAGATCAAGAGTGTATAGCCTTTCGGAGGCTGACTAATTTTAGTAGGGCACTCAACCCTGCTGTTGCGATTGGATAGAAGGTTGTATGAAAAATCTGACAGACAAAGTGGCAGTGGTGCTGGGTGCTTCTGCTGAGCGTGGTACGGGCTGGGCTATTGCTGAGGAGCTGGCTGCCAGAGGGGCTAAAGTAGTGGTTGCTGCACGCACCCTCGAACCTTTACAAAAGCTCGCTGCGAAAATTGATGGTCTTGCAGTTCGCTGCGATGCAGGTAGTGAAGAAGACATCGTTGCTCTACGTCACGCAGCTGTAGCCGCCTACGGGAAAATAGATATAGCGGTCAACTCTGCAGCTACCCCTACTATGGGATTCATCGCAGATGCTACCGCGGAGATGCTTGCCCAAGCTGTACAGGTTAACTTTTTTGGTATGACCTGGTTTGTAAGAGAGATGGCTGCGGGGATGACAGGGCCTGGCTCCATCATCCTTATATCTTCTATGAGTGCGACTCACCCATTGGCACCTCACTTTTCATATGCGTGCGCTAAGTCAGCAACTGAGTGTTTGATACGTTACGCTGCTTTGGAGTACGGGCCAAAGAAAATTCAAGTGAACGGGATACGTATTGCGACCGTCATATCTGATATGGCGTGGGATCACTACAATAGTCCTGGCGTAGGCGAGCGATTTATTCATGAAGTTCCTTTGGGCAGGTTAGGTGTACCCCAGGATATGGCTGAGGCTGTAGTCTATCTGTCTAGCAGCAGCTATATAACTGGCTCTATTCTTGATGTGAGTGGAGGGAACCAGCTGACACGTTTCCCGTTTCTTGAAGAGCTGCCGGGTGCAGGTGCAAGTTATGAGGGTGCTGGTGCTTTGTTTGATAGGGAGCAAGGTAAAGGGTTTTCAGCAAAAAAGCTGCTCGACAATGAATAAAGCTGATTTCAGGGCAGTGCTATAAGTGTACTACAGAGCTAGAGAGCTCATTAGTACTAACAATTTTTCAGTGGAGTAAGACATGAAAGACATTCCAGAACAGATCCGCGCTGCGTATAAAGAAGAGCTGGCAGCAAACAAAACTCCTGTAACCGAGCAGGACATTCCTCTCTCCTATGAAGCTATTACTAGTGAGTGGCTTACTAACGTTTTATGCAAGAGTACTGCCGGAGCAAAAGTCGAGTCCTTTGAGTTGGGAGCTCCTGACAACGGGTCGTCAAATCGACGTAAGATCTCAATACGTTATAACGCCGCGGGTACTGATGCTGGATTGCCTGAGAAAGTCTTTTGTAAAGCGACTCAAGACCTTGCAAACCGTATGGTGTTAGGGATTTCTGGTGGTCTGCACGGTGAGGTGACTTATTACAACCATGTGCGGCCACTGCTGGATATAGAGTCGCCCTTTGCTTATTTTGCCAACTATAGCCCGCGCTCGTTCAACTCAATTATTATTCTCAACGATATCAGTGATGAGGTTGAATCTTTTTGCGACCATAACACCCCGATGAACAAACGGCGGCTCGAGAGTCAAATGGAGCTTCTCGCCACAATGCATAGCCGTTTTCTTAATAGTCCCGAGTTGACGACGGTGTTGGCTTCCTTGGGTACCTGGCCCCAATTTCTCAAGCGTACCGAGGCCTTTGGTATGGAAGCGGGCTCAAATAAAGGCTTTCGCGATGCAGAGGAAGTTATCCCCGCTAGGCTTTACAAACGCTACGACGAGGTGTGGCCCAAAACTATCGCCTCCGCTGAAAAGCATGACCAGCTCCCGCAAACATTTATTCACAATGATGTGCACCTGAAGAACTGGTACTGCATGCCAAACGATGTCATGGGCTTGAGCGATTGGCAGTGCGCTACTACGGGCCACTGGTCAAGAGATCTCGCTTATACAATTGCAACCGCCTGCACCATTGAGGAGCGTCGCAACTGGGAAAAGGATCTAATCGCTTATTATCTTGAAAAAATGGCTGAAGGTGGTGCAACGGGGATTTCCTTTGACGAAACCTGGAATCACTATCGCCAACAGATGTTGTCTGTTCTCACATGGTGGACTATCACCTTGGCTCCCACCGACGTCATTCCTGATATGCAGCCAAGAGATATCACTCTCCAGTTTATCAAGCGCATCGCCACAGCGATGGATGACCTCGATACAATGGACGTTGAATAATAGAAGTTACTCAGAAGAAGGGGGTGCAGGATGAGTAATGATTTTGATGTCATTATCATTGGTGGCGGTGGAGCAGGTCTAGCTGCTGGCATTATGGCACGTGAAGCGGGTGCCTCCGTCATGGTGCTAGAAGCGGATACCAAGCTGGGAGGTGCTACTGCCCAGTCTGGTGGTGTTATGTACGCCTGTAACACCAGCATACAAAAAGCTCAGGGTATAGAAGACTCTCCCGACGCCATGTTTCAGTATATGATGACACTGGCTGGCTGGGATACTTACCCAGCCAATATGCGAGTGCTGTGCGAGAAAAGTGGTGAAACCCTTGAGTGGTTGTTGGGTTTAGGTGTTGAGTTCCCCTATCTGGTTTGTTCTGGTGTCGAGGAAATACCACGAGGGCACTGCAGTACTGGTATAGCAGACTCTCTGATCAATGCGGCTGGGGTCGCGGGGGTTGAGTACGCGCTCAATACTAGAGTCGACAGCTTGTCAGTCGAAAATGGCCGTGTTACCGGTGTAATAGTAGATGGTACGGAGTTGCGTGGTGGTGCGGTACTGGTGACGACGGGTGGCTTTGGTAATAGCCCGGAAATGATCAAGGAGTATTACCCTACTGCTGCAGCGCACGGTGATTGGACTTACGCAGTTCATATGAACGCACCCTTTATACTTGGTGATGGCATTAAGCTAGGAAAGAGCGTAGGCGCTGCTATTGTCGGTAATGACACCGGTCTGCTGCTTCCCACAAGTGGTCTAGGCAAGTGGATTGAGGCATTCCTGCCACCCTGGATAACCTTGGTTAATACACAGGGCTTCCGCTTTATGGATGAATCTGCGCCTTATGCTGTGTCTGGTTACCTGCTCAACGGTCAGCCAGAAAAGCGCGGTTATGCCATTTTTGACGAGCCGACTCTTGAGGTGGCGAGCCAGGATCTGCGCTTTGCCGATCCTTACCAAAGTGGTAGTGCTATGCCTACCTGGGAATACAATCTCCTGCGCGAAAGCATCGCCAACGGCAAAATAGTAAAGGCCGATACCATTGCCGAACTGGCTCGCAAGATCAACGTCGATGCAACCACGCTGGAAACAACCATCGCAAAGTACAACGCCGACTGTGACAACGGCTGCGACAGTCAGTTTTTCAAAGAAATGGACACCCGTTTCCCCGTGCGTACAGCGCCTTTTTACGCCCGCGAAGTTCGCGCTTGTGTGATTGGCCAAACTGGCGCAGGGCTCAACATCAACACCAGTGCCCAGGTGCTGGACGAGCACGGTCGAGTTATTCCGGGTTTGTATGCGGCAGGAGAGGTGCTTGGTTGTGGCGTGGGCAAGCGTTATTTTGGCGGCGGGATAGGCATCTGCAATGCCATGGTGTTCGGTCGCATTGCAGGAACATCAGCTGCGCAGGAAGCCGTTGAACGTCGTTAACAAATAAGTGTGCCATGGATGGCTTGCAGGTAAGTCGAAAATTGTAAGCTACGTCTTTATAAGCGACTTAGTGAAGTGGAGGGCGATGAGCTGGCAGTCGTCCCTCTGTGTTAAGCAGGGATGCGTGTGCATCAGTATGCACATCGTCCCTGTCATCTATTTTTGTACAGAAAATATAACAATCACCAAGATAAGCAAATTTTTCCAAAATGTGCGTTACTTTCTTGATGCATGAAAGCTTGGCTTGCTTCTTCAAAAGAAAAACATTGGTCGATGACAGGTTTTAACCCATTGGCTTCAATGGCACGAACCATCTCTTGTTGGTGCCGACGACTGCCGACTGTAAGCCCGAGAATATGCATGTTTTGAAGAATAAATGCTTCGGGCCGGAACTGGATAGGTGCCAGGCTCAATGCCCCGATCATATAGATATTTCCTCCGGCACGTAACGCTTGTATTGTATTGGTCAAATCGCCTGCCACGACCTCAATAATGTGATCTACCCCAATACCTCCAGTGAGTTCTCGTACTGTGGTACCCCAGTCCGGGTTTTCTCTATAGTTAATGGTATAGTCAGCGCCCAGTTGTCGTAAGCGATCCAGCTTTTGCTCGGACGAAGAGGTTGCGATAACGGTAGCTCCCACCATTTTGGCAAACTGCAGAGCAAAGATAGAAACGCCGCCTGTACCCTGTGTCAGGACGGTATCGCCCGGTTTGATTTGTCCTTCAACAAACAGGGCGCGCCAGGCGGTGAGAGCTGCACAGGGCAGTGTTGCTGCTTCAATATCACTGAGATGGCTGGGTGCCAGAGTGAACGATGACGCTGGAAGCGCCACATATTCGCTGGCAAACCCATCCACCTGGTCGCCGCGCATCCTGGCAGTTCGCTCTGCGGAAGGAGGGCCATCAAGCCAATCGGGGAAAAAAGTCCCCATGACTCTTTGGCCAGGTTGAAACTCTTCCACGTCACAGCCTACCTGTACAACCTCGCCAACGCCATCCGACATGAGCACGCGACCCTCTGCAACGGGGATCAGCCCCCTTGCCACCAGGAAATCATGAAAATTGAGAGAGCTGGCTTTGATCCTGACCAGTATTTCATCGGCGGCTGGTTCCGGTGAATCAACCTCGGCGAGAGTCAGCTCATTGCCAGAGGAAGGAGAATGACGTTTTTCAAGACGTTTCATAAGGCCTCTATAGAGTTGTCGGTGTACATTTGATGCTACAAGTCCTGGCAACCCTCAGTCCAGATCCAGGCTGCCAAGGTCATCTACTGCCGTGGCAATCCGATGAATAAATGCCAGGGTGGTATCCCTGGGTTGCATATCAGGCAGATCGGCCGGAGGAGACAAGGTGATGGTCCAGAAAGCGAGAACAGATAACATCTGTTGACGATAGTGGTGCCAAGCTTCGTCAAAACTTGTGGCAGCGGCCCCGCCTTCCCGCATTTTGTCGAGATAGAATGCAATGAGATCACGCTCCCAATGTCGCCTGTCTTCCACAGAGCAGGCTGTGGCGAGGGTGTAAGCCAAATCCCTCGACCAGTGGCCACGGCCACAGCACTGCCAGTCACTGAGCCCCATTTTGTCTCCGGGTAAACAATACCAGTTTTTCAAGTGTACATCGTTATGTATAAAGGTCTGCGGCAACAGATCGTGCTTCTCGGCTGACGCCAACGTCTTAGGCCATATTTCGGCATACCGTTTATACAAGGACGGTGGGATGACATCAACACCGTCCAGAAAGCCTTGATTGGAAGCCGCCTCAAAGCCAAATTCCATACTTTTTCGAAGAAACTCAGGAAAGGTGACGAGCTTGGATAGCACAGTGCTGAGCTCAGGGCTTGTCAGAAAGCGACTGTGGAAGTTGGCCAGTAGTTCCATCTGGCTTTCAAGCCGGCGCTGGTTCATGGGTGTGTCATGACTGCAAAACGCTTCGACTCGATCACTGAGATCTTCCATGATCAGCATCGAGTTACAGGATTCTGGGTCGTAATTGGCGAACAAGCCAATCGGTGCCTCGATGTTCAGCAGCGGTCTCACATCGTTGTAAAAAACGGTTTCACAGACAAGCGCCCCTGAAACGCCCATTACGATACGATTCTGAAGTTCATGGGTCGCTTTGCAGAATAGCTTTGTCGGCAGTCGTTGTGATTCACCAATGGGGTTGTAGCGCACCGTAATCTTGCGTCGGTTGTAAGTGCCGTTGTCTGGCTCGCCAAGGGTGAGAGCTTCTACTTCCGCGCCGGGTGTGTTTCTGCAAAGAACAGCCGTCAACCACTGAGGGGTAATAGCCTCGAAGGAAGTCGGCAGGTCGGTTGGCTCGATGGGAACGCTATTTTGTCGTTGTTCCTCACCATGCAGGAAGCGGATTCGGTCGATAAAGGCTGTCATATTATGCTTACCTCGATTATCAATAGAGTAGATAGTCGCTGATACGGTTGGCTGCTTGGCTGATCAATCACTTGCCATCTGGAAGTATCAATGACAAGCGCTAAGCCACAGTGAAACGTCAAATCTCGTTCGGAACAGAAAAATAATCTTGATAGCGTTCATAGGCTTTGCGTGCCTTGGCGGCCCATATCGATGATTCGTCGTCCAAATAATTGTGTGAGGGGCGCTTCTCCCGGAAGTTCTCGACGCTATAGTCCGTCATTGCCGCTTCGCCCTCTGGTGTCAACGGAATATCAAAATACCGGTAGATCTGACGAACCACGCTGAGCGGGTTGCTGATAAAATCCTGGTATTGAATATTGCAGAGCTGCTCCTTGGGGACAATACCCTGTTCAATCCAGTCTATGGCCTGATTGAGGCTGGCAGCGACGACATTTTCATCCACCGACGCTTCCAGAACACCACTCTTGAACGGGTGATCGCTGCGCTGCCAGAAAAGTGTACCTACCATATTGATCGCCGATGCCAGAGCCTTGACCGGATCGCGATGGGTCCATACAAAGCAGGCGTCGGGGTAGGCTTGGAGAACATCGGGCATCATGTAGATATACACAGGGGTTTTCATAACCCAGTTCTTGCGTGGGTTTTTCCACTGCAATAGACGCAATACGCGCTTTTCCCATTCAAGGGCGGGAAGCAGGCTGCGATCTCGCATATAAGCACCAAAGCTAGGCACTTGCCCCATGAAGTTCATCCAGACGGGAGACTGAAAGCTGCTGCATTGCAAGTGAATGCCCTCCGTGGGCATTGCTCCGCCAAACTCATGCATACTTTCCAACTCGGGAGTCACCCGATACCATTGGGTAATAAGTCGATCGGCTTTTTCAATACGCGGATCAGTGGCATAAGTTGCTTTTTGAGGGGGTGGGGTAGGGAAGAGAGCTTCCCAGGTTAACAGAGTGCCGTTATTGGGGTCCGCCGCAAGCAGATTCTGTAGAGCGGAGGTCCCTGTCCGTCCCTGGCCCATGATCAGTAAGGGCTTGCGAATCTCTTCGTCGGCGATCTCTGGATGCAAACGGTATTGTTCTTCGACCTCCAGTCGCACTTCAAGGTAAATGAGAATGTCCGACCGGGTCATGATCCGGCCCATCAGGTTGAGATCAGCCTCCTCATCAAGGGATTTGAGAAACCTACGGAAGGGTTCATACCAGTCATCATCACCAAAATCAGACAACCCGGTGTTGCGTCGTGCTGTATCCAGGAGTGACTGTTCGTCAAGGGGTACAACCCCTTGGATATCAAGACAGTTACCTTCTTCATTAATCCGTTTGACCCAGTCCGGTCGGGGTGACGGACTCCAGCTTTCTCTTCTTACTTGTTTTGGGGTACTACCGTTGGCCATGGGCGAACTCACTTCCGCAGAATACTATGAGTGAAATGGGCTTCTGAGCATCAGTCATACAGCTTGCGCATACCTTCGCGGCGATAATCGATGTGCTGTTGCCGCTGTTCGAGCGTTACGCGTTCTATGTTGCGGGGCAATTCCTCGTCAAGGTCTGATAAGCTTACTTTTCGTGTGGCAGGAACAGGTTGGGTTGTCGCACGGTAATTTCTGAAAACAATGGTTCCCTCGACACGTCCCGCTGTGTCCAGCCAGTTTTTGATGCCGGGGTCGCTGTGGGACACGACGATGGTGATACTGCCGTCATCGGCGACAGACGCTTCTTGTTTGTTGATCGATGTCAGGTAATTGGTGAAGTCCAGTGAGCGTGACCAAACATCACCCAGCTGAAAAGACCAATAGGTACCATCCGGTGCCTTGTCCATCTCGATGATCAGTGCTTCATCTTCCGCCAGCTCAAAAATGGCCATTGCATAGTTGGAGATGGGATTACCAACCTCGGAAGTCACTGTGCCCGGCAATAGGGACAGTTTATTTTTTTCACCGGCATTGCTGAGATAGTGGTCATAGAGGCCGATATTCCAGTACTGTCCAAGATAGCTCACCAGGTCTGTGGCGCGCTGGATACGATTTGCTATAGCCGTCTCGTCGAACTCATCGGCATGATAGTCATCAGCGGAGATTTCACTTAGTCGCTCGAGCTTGATATCGCCGGCATCACCCTGCCAATCCAGTAATGCACGACGTATCAGTATGAATTGATAGTCAAGAGTGGGGTCCAGCTTTACCCAGTTGCCTTGCTCCTCCGTTGCACTGAGGATAATATCAAAAGTGCCATCGGCATTGACCTCAAAATTATCCCAGTCGTAGTTGCCAACGGATCTGACATCTTGACCACCAAACAAACCGCTCAGAATCTGTAGTAACGATAGCGAGCTGTCGCCCATACTCCCACTCAAGCGGTATTTTTGACGACCATCAACAAATGCGACGCCATAGTAAAAATCCTGGCCATTTTGGCCTAGGGTGAAAATATCTGTCTGCCATCCTGTATGGACGTATATCCTTGGGTGTGCCATCCGTGGTGCTACAGCAAAAGTATAAGCCATTGCCTGCATTTCCATTAGGGTATGGTAAGCTTTGGCACGATGCTGAGGCGTATTCTGGAAGCGTGGAGTTGCTTCCATCTTCACCCGAACATCCTCCAGGGCGGACAGATAGTCACTCCACGCTTGCTTGAGGACCGGTGTTGCGGTAACTGAGTTCATATCATTACTTCCTGCCTGACAAGTAAAAGAAATAACCATCAAAGCTGACATGAGAATCAGCGTTCTCTTAAAGGTGTTAATCCACATTTTTTTGTCCATCGTTATAGGGCGCTCTGGTTCTGTTGGTCCGTATCTCCAAGTAGGCTATAAACGGCCTGAAGCGAACCCCTGTTACTGAATGCTCCCGATTCAGACAGTCCCGTTGGGGCGAAGCATGATGGACATTCCGCCATCAATGACTAAATTGGTTCCGGTAATATAACTTCCCGCATCGCTTGCCAGTAACTGTATCAATCCTTCAAGCTCTTCAGGGTGTCCCGCACGCCCCAGCGCTGTCATTCCCACAAAGTCTTCCATAAACATCTGGGCAGCTTTTTCGCCCTGAGTGGTGCGTAATAATTCCTGAGCCTGCGTTACCAGGTCAGTGACAAAGAAACCAAGGATAAGAGAGTTTGCGGTAATATTCTGATGACCTGTTTCAGCCGCAAGAGTTCTGGTAAACGCATTCAGGGCGCCCTTTGTGGCTGTGTACATGCCTATTCCCTCATGGGGAGAACTCACCACGGTGCTGGCCGATGAACTGAAGAGTATACGACCCCAATTTTTTTCGCGCATGTGAGGAAGAAAGGCTTGAACTAACTCCACATTGGCTGAAATATTGACTTGCATTATTTGATCGATTGATTCTTCCTTTATGTCTAAAAGATGTTCATTGATATCCTGCCCTGCGTTACCAATGAAAATGTCAATGCCTCCTAATGCATCATTGGCATATTGAGCCAGGGCCTTGACGCTTTTGCGGTTGGCAAGATCTACTGGATGCCATTGGACATCGTGAATTTCAGGATCAGTATTAAGCTGCTCGGCGGCTTCACTCAATAGCTTTTCACGCCGGGCGGCTATCAAAACCGTTGCTCCCGCTTGAGCCAGGGCTTTTGTCATATGATAGCCAAGTCCCGTCGCACCACCGGTTACCAGTGCCGTTTTCCCTCGAAGGCTAAATTTATCAAACGTACTCATTATCTCTAAGCTCCAGACTCTAAAACTTGTAGGATGCCGATATTCCGTAAGTGCGAGGCATGCCAACAGTGCGGAACGTAAAGTCCATGGCATAACTTACATTGGTCGCATACAGCTTGTTATCGAGGTTCCTTACCCACGCCATGACTCTCCAGGACCCATTTGGATCTGCAAGGCCCGCACGTGCATCAAATACGGCATAGCCAGCGATATCCTGGATGTCGCTGGATACAGTCTGGCCGGGGAGGTTGGCGGGATCGCTCGGCGTGGCACCGATAACTCCCCGCTCCCGGAATGCAGCTACAACAGCACTCTGCGCGTAAGCCGATGCGCCAATAAAGGCATTCAGGCCGCGGCCAATTTCCCAAGTATATTCGGCATCACCAACAAAACTCCATGTGGGTGTATAGGGGTATCGCTTTCCTTTAAAGTTTATTGAATTACCGTAGGGGTCAAAGTTATAGAAATCTTTGGTAACTTCTGAATTGAGATAAGTTAGTCCGGCTGTGATTGCAAGGCCATCCATGGGTAGAGCATTCAGCTGAACCTCAGCCCCATAAAGCCTTGAATCCGGGACATTGACGAGTGCTTCAAGTGCACCGAATATTCCCAGCGGATCCTGTACGCGTCCACGAACTTGCTTATCGGAGTAATCGTAATAAAATGCCGCGGCGTCGAGTTGTACACGTCCGTCGGCCAGGGTCGACTTTGTACCAATCTCATAGGCGATAACTTTTTCCTGGGTTGCTGGCATATATTGAACTGCTGCAGTACCCCCGAGATTTGGAAAACTCCCCGACTTATAGCCTTGGCTGATGTTGCCGTACAGCATGATATCAGGCATTGCCATGTAATCGATGCCGACACGCCAGCTGACGTTGTCTTCCTTTAGCGTTTGCTTGACATAGCCGGTGGTGACACCCAATCCGGTAGGGGAGCTGGGATCCGGGTAAATACTGTTTAAAGTGACACAGTCTCCAGGTGTTACTGTACCGAATGCACCGGTCAGCCCAAAGATGATGGCATTGAAAGCGCCAGCATTGGATCCGTCGCCTGAATCCGCATTACACGCCGAATTGTCAACTTCAACATCCGTATAACGCATGCCTGCATGTACATTGATCTTGTCACTTAGTTTGTACTCGACATTCCCAAAAATGGCCCGTGTTGTGATATCGGATAACGACTCAGAGCGGAATGAGTAAATAGGAAAAGCTGGAGAGATAAGATTGACTGTGGAGGAGTCTCTTACAAAGTTATCGTTGGTGAAATCTTCAATCTCATCATGTTGATAACTGGCACCAATAACGATATCAAAACCGTTTTCGGTGCTTAACCCGAGCCTGATTTCCTGGAATAGGTTCTCGATCTCACCTTTGTTGACAGCCGAGGTGTTGTTGAACTGTGTTCCATCGTGGTCGTTCCAGAACTCCTGTTCATATTTTGCGTATGATGTAATGGAGGTCAACGTTAGCTGATCACTCAGGTCGAAATCGATACGAGCGACTCCCTGATAAAAATGATCATCGTGCTTATAGTCAAGTCCTGGGTCCCAGTCGGCGTCTCTTGGGTCACTTGGGTTCAGTGGTACGTCTGCTGCATAGGCAGGCAAACAGGTGGATGGATTTGTAGGGCATTGGGCATGGGTGAGCGTGGTGATTCCGATGGCTTGAGGTGCAAGCGATTCTGACTTGTCTCGCCAGCCGTTAAGGTTCAGACCAATATTCAAGCGATCCGTGGGTGTCCAATCAAGAAGAAGTCGGCCAACAAATTGATCCTTTTCTCCAAGCTCATCACTTCGTGTGGTGCTTTTTTGCCAGCCATCGGAGTGAGTCGTGCTTGCCGACAAGCGTGCGTTGAGGGTAGGGCTCAGTGCGCCGCTTATATATCCCCCAAGCTCGGCTTCATTGAACCTGCCATAGGACGCATCTAA
>Ga0265293_10002900_pt1 | contig 33068 bp, 32 predicted proteins | sample Munlanlewell138R_FD_192505 | JGI IMG/M metagenome (GOLD analysis project Ga0265293, IMG submission 192505) | Leachate microbial communities from a municipal landfill in Southern Ontario, Canada - Leachate well 138R | ecosystem: Engineered > Solid waste > Landfill > Unclassified | place: Canada... | reverse complement strand
GCCGGGGCTGCGGATCTTCTGGTTCCACGGGCTGCCGTTGCCGGTGCCGATATAGATGCGGTCGAATTCCGGGTCGTAGGTGATGGCGTTCCACACGGTGCCGCCGCCGCCGAACTTCCACCATTCCCCGGTCCAGGTCTTTGCCGCGAGCCGCGTCGTTTCGTCCGTGTCCACCGCCGGGTTCCCCGGAACGGTATGGAACCGCCACAGTTCCCTGCCCGTCTCGGCATCGTAGGTCGTGACGTAACCGCGAATCGGCACGAAGTCCGCCCCGCCATGCCCGATGATGACCTTGCCGTCGAACGCCACGGGGGCGCCGGTGATATAGCGGCCATCGCCCTTCGTGGTGGTCTGGGCGCTCCACACCTGTCTGCCCGTCTTCGCGTCGAGGGCGATCAGGCGGCCGTCCATCGTTCCGGCATAGATCTTGCCGTTCCACCAGGCGATACCGCGAATGCCCCAGGCGCCGTGAAGCTCTCGCCCGGCCGCCTTGCCGACTTCGGGATCGTGTTCCCACAACAGCTTGCCGGTGGCGGCATCGAAGGCGCGGATCACGGACAGGCCGGTGCCGAGATAGAGCACGCCGTCCACGGCCAGCGGCGCGCCGACCGTGCTGGCGGCGGGCGGCAGGTCATGCGACCATGCAAGGCCCAGCCTTGCCACGGTTGTGTCGTTGATGTCATCGAGCGGGGAATAGTGCGCGTTGTCGAACGTCCGGCCGTATCCGGGCCAATCGGCGCCGTTGGCGGTGTCGGCAAGCAGCGCCTGACTGGACCCGCCGCCGTCCGCGTCGCAGGAAAGCAGCGTCAGGCTCAACAGGCCCATGGCGAGGCCGGTGGCGAAGGTGCGGATCGTCATGGCGGCATTCTCCCCGCCCGTTCAGCTATCGCGAAACGGGAGGAGTCGCCAGTGATTTATCAACAACCGGGGACTGTGTTCATCAGGCCTTGGGCGCCGGTCCCATCAGCAGTTGCGCGTAGACCGGCTCCAGCCATGCCACAAGCGTATCGGGATCCATGCCTTGCAGTGCTTCCATGCCGAGTACGTTGCGGGTCAGCAGCAGGCCGAGCGACATCGCGGTGACGAGCGCGGTGCGCTCCATGGCGTGATCGGCCGCGTGAACCTGCGAGGCGGGCCGCATCGCGCGTTCCTCCAACACTTCGCGAACAAGATCGTTGGTCTCGTCGGTTCCGGCGGAACGCACGCAGGCCAGCAGCATGGCATAGCGCGAATCCGGCCCATGGATGCCGACCACGCGCTCCGCCATGCGGCGCGGGTCGCTGGTGAACTGTTCCGCGTCGTCGGCCGGGAGCGTTCCTGTATCCACGCAGGCGACGAACAGCTTTTCCTTGCTGCCGAAATGGCGGATCACCAAGGCCTTGTCGACACCGGCGATCTCCGCGATCTCGCGCACGCTCGTCTGGTTGTAGCCGCGCTCCGCGAAACAGCGGCTTGCGGCGCGGACGATCGCCTCGCGCGTTTTCTGCCCGCGACGGATGCGTCCGTCACTGGAATATTCCGCCTCCGGCGGGGCGCTTGCCATGTCTGTCCCTGTCCCTTCCTGCCCATAGCGTGTCTCCGGCATCTTAGAGCGATTTCAGACAGGAAGGAAACATTCGGACAAACTCCGCGCTGCCCGGACGCAATTGCGCCCGGATACAATTGCACCGCATGTTGACATTTGTGGAGGCGCGGGCAATGCTTTCCTCATGCGCAGCCATCCCGATGCCATCGTCGAGCGGGCCATGAGCCTTTCGGGCGAGCGCGAGTTCGCCAGCGAAAGTTTTCGCGACGGCCTCGCGGTGATCCTGTCGGAACTGGACCGTCATCCCGCGCTCCTGCCCGGCGCGCGCGCGCGGCTGGAAGACGCGGCGGCGGGTTTCCTGGCCAATCGACTGAAGACAGATGCGTGGATCAGGGCGAACCCGCAAGTCACTGATGCTCCTGTCGAGCGGCCGGTGTTCATCATGGGGATGCCGCGCACCGGAACGACGCTGGTCAGCAATCTGCTGGCGCAGGATCCGGCGCGGCGCACGCTCCTGAACTGGGAAGCGATCGAGACGGCGCCGCCCGCGGCGCCCGGCCGGTTGCGGGCCGACCCGCGCGCCGGGCACCGGCAGGGCGCGCTCGATCAGGCGAATGAACGGTTTCCGGCACTGGCGCGGATACACAACGAAGTCGCCGCCGGTCCGTGCGAATGCCACACCATACACAAGCAGGATTTCCGCGCGCTGTGGTGGGACGCACAAGTGTCGATGCCGGGCTATGCGGACTGGATCCTGGGGTGCGACATGGAACCGGCCTATCGGTTGCAGAAGCGCTATCTGCAGGTGTTGCAGTCGACCAATCCGGGAACGTGGCAACTCAAGCTGCCCAGCCATGCGCTGCACATCCGGGCGCTGCTCAAGGTGTTTCCCGATGCGCGGCTTGTGTGGACGCACCGCGATCCGGTCAGGGCCGTGTCGTCGCTGTTGAGCCTGATCGCCACGGTTTCGGGGATGAACGTGCGGCTCGATCCCGAATTTCTCCGCTGGAACTATCTGCATCAGGCGGCCGAGCATCTGCGCAGGCCGCTGCAAGTGAAGCACGAATTGGGCAGGGGGCGCATTTACGACCTGCATTATGCCGATCTGATGCGCGATCCGATTGCGGCGATGCGCGCGCTCTATGCCTATCTCGGCGATGATCTGAGCGAAGAGGTGGAAGCGGGGATGCGGCGGTGGCCCGCGGAAAACCCGCAGGGCAGGCACGGGACGCATGCCTATTCGCTGGCGCAATATGGCCTGACGGCGGACGCGGTGCGCCCGCTGTTCGAGGACTATCTCTCGCAATACGATATCGAACCGGAGGGTTGAGGATGGCGCGGCTCGCCTTTGAACGTCTGCTCGATCTCATTCGTCCGGTCGCGGCGGAAATGCGCGAGCGCGTGACGGCTCGCGACCCGGACGGCCGCATTTCCGCGATGCTCGACCAGCAGATCCTCGCGGCCCTGTCCGACGGGTTCCACATATGGCTGATGGGCGATTCCCGTCAGCCCATGCTGCGCCGTTCGCTGACCAGTGCCGTCAACCTCGCCGCGCCGAACTGCGACACGACGTATTACTATGCCGCGATCGACGGGCGGGGCACTTATCGCCTTTCGGGGATACGCGGCGGCGCGATGTTCGCCAATGTGTCACTGGGGCCGTTGTGGCAGCTCAGCGGGCAACTGGCCACGGTGCGCGGCAATCATGCGCTGGATAGCCTGCGTATTGACGCCGATGGGCGTTTTTCGGTCATCATCAGCGAAGAGCGGCCCGCGGGTCATGACGGGGACTGGTGGCCGCTCGACCCGGCCGTCGAGGCACTGGGCCTGCGCGAAGTGTTCTATCGCTGGGGCGAGGAGGCGCCGAGCCGGGTGGCGCTGGAGAGGCTGGACGTGCCGGGCCGGGTCGAGCCGTGTGGCGGCGCCGAACGGGAAGCGCGGATGCTGCGTCTGGTCGAATGGGTGCGCGGGCAAACGCTGATGTGGCTCGATCATTCGCGAAAGCTGGCGGAAAATGGCCAGCCCAATGTGATCGGCTGGCAGAATTACGGCGGCAGCGGCGTGCCGGGGCAAGCCTATTACGAAGGGGTGTTCGAACTCGATCCCGGCGAGGCCCTGGTGTTCGAGACCGCCGTTCCCGATCCCTGCCGCTACTGGTCCGTCCTGCTGGCGGACCGGGTGTTCTCGACGGTGGACTGGATCAACCACCAGAGTTCGCTGAACGGCGCGCAGGCGCGGCTCGACGCGGACGGCCGGTTCCGCGCGGTGATCGCGCTGAGCGATCCCGGCGTGCCCAACTGGCTCGACCCGGCGGGGCTGACGCAAGGCATCGTGCAGGGCCGCTGGCTGGGCTGCGAGGACACACCTTTGCCGACGCTCGCCAGAGTGCCGCTGGCGGCGCTGCGCGATCATCTGCCGCCCGATACGCCGGCCGTCCTTCCGGTGGAGCGTGACGCGGCCATGCGGGCGCGCCGCGTCGGCGCGCACCTCAGCGGGATATTGTAAGCCATGATCCACGTGTTCGCCTTTCTCGTCGCGCGCAGGGATCGTAGCCATGCCGAATTCCGCGACTATTGGCGGCATGACCATATCCCCAGCGTGACGCGGCTCTATGCAGAGGCAGGCAACGGCGGGGTGCCGATGCCGGACATGCTGGGCTATCACCAGAATCCCGCGACGGAGGCGAGCGCGTGCGGCGGCGCGGGCGGTTATGACGGTTTCGCCGAGTTCTGGCTGGAGGACGAAGCCGCGTTCGAGCAGATGCTGGCATCCGGCCGGGTCGCGGCGAGCGTAGGCGACGATCCGAATTTCCTGGCTTGCCCGCCGGAATGGACGGGCACGCGCGAGCGCGTCCTGCTCGATGGCCACGGTCCGCGCAAACTGATCCGCCTGCTGCGCCGGCGGACCGGCGTGAGCCGCGAGGCGTTTCGCGATCTGCTTGCGGCCGATCATGCCGAACGGATGGCCGGCGCGCCAGGTGTCGCCGGATATGCGCGGAATCTCGTGATCGACGCGGCCTATCGGCTCGCCGCGCCGAAATGGGACGCGATCGAGGAGTTCCGGCTTGCGGAAGGCGCGGCGCTCCCGCCGCCCGGCGCATTGCGGGACGTGCTGGACGCGGCGCTGGAACTGGAAGTCGATGAAGCGGTGATGGCTCCGCGTTCCTAGCCGTTGCGTTAGCCGTTCTGGGGGATCTTCGCGTAATCTCCCCGGCCTTGCGCGGTCAGGTAGATGTATTCGACATAGTGGCCGAGTTCGGCGCGGGTGTCCGCATAGAAATAGCGGTTGCCCGAGCGGGGATTCAGTCCGTCGATCACTGTCGCCGCGCCGCGTATGGCATAGGCATCGCGCAAGGCGAAATATTCGGTTTCGTCATATAGCAGGAAGCCGTGGTGATGCAGGCGCAGCGCGAATGCGTTTCCGCCGGGCAGAATCTCGCGATGGATATCGCAATGGCCGCCATGCGGCTGGATCACTTCGATCTGAAGCGCGCCATGATAGCCGAGCGCGACGGAAAGCGTGGCGTGGCGCTCTTCCATGATCTGTACCTCGATCTTACGTATTTCGGCCCATCGCGTGATGCCGTAGGGCGCGAAATGCACGAGCGCCCGGTCGAAATCGTTCGTGACGTAGCCGTGCTGGAAGAAATTTCGCAGCGGTTTGCATTCACGCAAAGCCATCGAATGCTCCCTTCCCTTCATGCGGTGAGGTTCGCGCGCCGGGCAAGCGAAGTGTGGACGCTGTCTTCCGCGACGAGGCCGGAAAACATGCCGTCTTCCTCCATCGCCGCGGGTGTGCGAGAGAAATCGTGATCCGTCCCGATGTCCACGCCGCTGGTCTGGCCGAGATGGAACGTGGCGGCCCGGCCGGCGGCGGCGAAATAGGTCTTGCCCACGGTCCGGCATTGCTCATGGACCAGCCACGCGGCGACAGGCGCGACCATGTCCGGGCTGGACGTCTCGCGCATCATCCGTTCGGTTTCGGGATCGACTCCCGCGCTCAGGACCATGGCCGTCGCCGCGCCGGGCGCCAGCAGGTTGACCTTGATTCCCAGCGGCTCGCCTTCCAGCGTGATCGTGCGGGACAGGCCGAGGATCGCTCCTTTCGTCGCGGCATAGGCGGAAAAGCCTTCCAGGCCGTAGAGCGAAGTCGACGTGACGTTGACGATCCGGCCGTAACCAGCGGCCTTCATCACCGGCCATACCGCTTGCGTAAGATAGAGCGTGCCGAAATAGTTGATTTCGAACAGGCGGCGATGATCCGCCGCCGATGTCCGGTCGAACGGCTTGTTGACACAGATTCCCGCGTTGTTGATCGCGCCGTCGATCCGCCCGAAAACATCGAGCGCGGCCTGCACGATACGCTCCGACGTGGTCGGATCGGAAATGTCCCCGGCCACCGCTTCGACCTGTCCGCCATGCGCGCGCAGCGCTTCCGCCGCTTCCTCGATACCCTTGACGTCGTTGACGACGAGGCTGGCGCCATGGCGTGCCAATTGGTCCGCATAGGCGCGGCCCAGGCCATCGGCGGCTCCCGTCACGATTACGGTCCGGCCGTCGAAACGAAGCTCTGTCACCGCGGTTCCTCTCCTGAATTTGCCGGCACATTTATGCACCGCTTGTTGACTTTGTAAACCCGGTTGTGCAGCTTGGCGCCGGGAGAGCGGACATGGGCGAGACGGCCGATAACAAGCGTCTGGTGCGGGAATATCTGCAACGTTGCGAGGACGGCGATATCGCCCGCGTGGCGGAAATGCTGGCGCCCGATCTCGAATGGTGGGTCGCCGGCTCGTTTCCCGGCGCGGGGCTGGTGCCGCGCGACGTGCTGATGGGGTCGCTGGGCCGGATCGGCGGGTCGCTGGTCGAGCCTCTGCGGTTCGAGATCGAATGCATGACCGCCGAAGGCGATCGCGTGGCGGTGGCTGCCCGCGCCCGTGCGCGCCGCAAGGACGGCAGCGTCTATGAGCAGGCCTATCACATGCTGTTCTTCATCCGCGACGGAGTGATCGTCGCGGGCAGGCCCTATCTGGATACGCTCGCTTTCGCCGAGCAGGTCCACGGCGCCATCGTGGCTTACCCGGAAAACGGAAAGGATCGGGAATGAGGGGCGAACTGGAGGGCAAGGTCGCGGTCGTCACCGGCGGCGCCTATGGGCTGGGCCGGGCGATCGCGGAAAACCTGGCGCGGCGCGGGGCCAGAGTCGCGCTGACCGATATCCACGACCGGCTGGATGCCACTCATGCCGAACTGGCCGCCGGATTTCCCTGCGTCGCGCACCGCATGGACGTGACGGATCGGGCGGAAGTCGGCGCGGTCGCGGCGCGGGTCAAGGCGGAATGGGGACGCGTCGATATCCTCGTCAACAATGCCGGCTATTCGCGGACCGTCGCGACCATCCTCGACATGGACATGCCGGAGTGGGATCTGTCGATGCGAGTCAACGTCAACGGCGCGCTTCACTGCATCCAGGCATTCGGCGGAATGATGGTCGAGCAGGGCGGCGGCGGCCGGATCGTCAACATCGCTTCTACCGCCGCGTTCCGGCCCTATCGCTTCAAGTCGCCCTATTGCGTCGGCAAGTCGGCGCTGGTCGCGCTCACGCGCGCCGCCGCGCTGGAACTGGCCGAGCACCGGATCACCGTCAACGCAGTGGCTCCGGGCCAGACCGAAACGGAGACCACTCTGCTGCTGCAAGCCGATCCGCGCTATGGCGAGGGCATGAAGGCGCGCGCGGCGGCGATCCCGCTGGGCGGCATGGGCAAGCCCGAGGATATCGCGAACGCGGTCGCGTTCTTCGCGCACCCCGATCAGGGCCATGTCACGGGTCAGGTCACGCTGGTCGACGGCGGCACGCTGCTCGTGTGACCGGATGCGAACGGGAAAGGGAGATTCATGCGACAATTTGCGGACTGCGGAACTCAGGTCGAGCGGCTTGAATGGTATCGCGCCATGGCCCGCCGCTATATCGAGGCCGTCAATTCAGGCGATCTCGAAGGCGTGCTGGCCTGCTTCGCGGAAGATGCCGAAGTCTGGGATCCGGTGTTCGAGCGCGGCTTCTTCGGCAAGCGGGCGCTGCGCGTGTTCTACGAGCCTGTGGTGACGCGCACGCAACTGGAAGTCGTCGGGCCGATCCGCGGCAGTTTCGGCAACGCGATAGCCGCGCCGGTGATCGCGCGGATACCCGGCACCGAAGTGCAGGTCGTGACGATCACGCGTTTCAACGACGCGGGACTCGTGCAACGCTACGAAGCCTACTGGGGGCCGGACGACATGAAGCAGACGGGCTGACGCGATGCGCTTCGAAGTCAGCGGCATGGGTGGCGCGGGCACGCGGGGAGACACTTCGCTTCCCGCGATCTTCGCGGAGGCCCGGCTTGTCGAGCAACTGGGGTTCGACGGCTTGTGGGGCAGCGATCACCTGTGGGATCTGGTCGATCGCCACAAGGACCAGCTCGAACGCTTCACGGTGATGGCGGCCGTCGCCGGGCGGACGAGCCGCCTGCGGCTGGGCACGCTCGTCGCCGGCAATACCTATCGCCATCCTGCGGTGCTGGCGAAGCTCGTCACCAGTGTCGATGTCATCAGCGGCGGCCGCGTGGAACTGGGCATCGGCACCGGCTGGACCGTGCCGGAGCATCACGCCTACGGCGTGCCGCTGCCGCCTTTCCGCGAACGGGTGGAACGGCTGGACGAGGCATTGGCCGTGATCCGCCTTTTGTGGACGGAGCGCGATGCGACGTTCGAGGGGAAATACTATAGCCTGAAGGATGCGCCGTTCGCGCCGAAGAACGTGCAGACGCCGCATGTCCCGATCATGGTGGGCGGCGTGTCGGACGCGCTCATCCGTATCGCCGTGAAGCATGGCGACGAATGGAGCGCGGGCATGGCCTCGCCGGGATTCGCCCGCGAGAAGATCGCCAGGCTGGAGCGCTTTTGCGAGGAAGCGGGGCGCGATCCGGCGGCCGTAAAGCGATCGGTTCTGCTCAGCCTGAAATTCATCGACGATCCGGCTGAAGCCGAGCAGTATCGCCGGGATTACGTTGCCCTGCAAATCCGGCTCGGCGAACGGAAGCTGACCCAGAAAGTCAACTGGATCGGTGCCGACGAAACGCTGGAGGAAGGGCTGCTCGGCATGATGCTGTGCGGTTCGGCCGACGAGATATGCGCGGGTGTCGAGCGGTTCCAGGCTCTCGGCTTCGGCCGTATCTTCCTGACGGTGGGCGATCATGAGAACTTGCGCCGGTTCTCGGCCGAAGTGATGCCCCGCTTCCAAACGTCAGCAGCCTGACGGAACCGTCGTCGCGGTGATATAGGATGCGTCCGGCGACGCGAGGAACGCCGCCGTCGCCGCGGCGCGGGCCAGCAGCGCGGCGCTTGCCTGTCCGCGAAGCACCGGAAGCGGCACGGCCAGCGCGTTGACGCGCACCGGAGCAGGGCCTTCGGCGAAAGCGACCCCGAGACAGGCGGCCAGCGATTTCAGTCCGTCCCCGAACATGGCGGCCACGGGATCGCTCCCTTCCGCCGTTGCGAGGACCACGATCGCGCCACCGCCTGCCTCTCGCATCGCCGGAGCGGCAAGCGTTCCGGCCCGCCACAGGCTGCCCACGACCCGCTCGAAATCCGCTTCGAATGCCGGGAAAGTCGAATGAGCGCGGGGTGGCACCGCATGGACCATCGCGCGTAGCGGTGCGGCCTCGGCGATGGCCTGATGCCAGCTTCCGTCGTCGTCCGGTTGGGCATGATGGCAAGTCCAGCCCAACCCCGTGAAAGCAATCGTCAGGGCTTCGCGCAGCGGGCTAGCGGGAATGCAAAGCAGTGCGTTGCCTACCACGCCGTGCGTCCCCCGTCCGCCACGAATTCGCTGCCCGTCAGCCCTTGCGATGCCTCGGAAACGAGGAACAGGGCGAGCGGTCCCAGTTCCGCCGGATCGCCGAAGCGCGCGGCCGGAATGCGGGCGATCTGAGCCGCGCGGGCGGCATCGTCGGAAAAGGCGGTGCGTTCGGTCAGTTCGGTCAGGAAGATGCCGGGATGGATCGTGTTGACCCGCACGCCTCGCGCCTCGAAATGCCGGGCTGCTGCTTTCGACAACCCCGCGACCATGGCCTTGGCGGTGCAATAGGGCGCGACCTGCGGGTGGGCATAGCGCGCCGCCATGGACCCGATATTGACCACGGCCCCGCCGCCGCTGTCCGCGATCAGCGCCCCTCCGCGATAGGTGCCGAGCCATGCCGAATGGAGGTTGATCCGCGCCAGCCGCAGGAAGTCGGCATATGAGGTCAGGGCGATCGGCCGGACCTCGTTGACGCCGACGTTGTTGATGACGGCGTCCAGTCCGCCCAGCCGGTGCCTGACCGTGTCCAGGACTTCGGCCCAGCTTGCTTCCTCCGCCGCGTCATGCCGCAGGAAAAGGCAGTCGCCGAAAGATCGCAGGTTCCTCTCCGCCGCGCCGCCGCGTTCCTCGTCGCGCCCGGTGATCGCAAGCCGCGCTCCGCCTTCGAGCAGCGCCCGCGCCATGGCGAAACCCAGCCCGGCGGTGCCGCCGGTCACGAGGACGCGTTTGCCGGCGACAGGGAAGGGCTGCTTCCCGCTCAACTCCGCTTCACGGTGTGCGGCGGCAAGTGAAGCACGCCCGGCTCCGCTTCGATCACCTTGGGGATGATGTTCACGAGGTGCGCGCCGACCATGGTGTGGAACGGATCATGCCGGGCCCGCCACTTGTCCTCATATTCGAAAGTCAGCCTGATGCTCGGCTCGCCCGTGATTTCTATCCCGAACGAATCGTGATCGACCCAGCCGGGAACCGGCGCGACGAACCACCGCATGTCGAACGTGATCCGCTGGCCGGACGCGGTATCGCTTTCCATCTCGACGACGATCGCCCAGCTTGTGCCCTTCTTCACGACTTCGCCCTTCACGCCCGGCCCGCCGCGCGGGATGACGATGTCTTCCGGCGCGGGCAGCGCGCGGACCTTCAGGTCGAAGCTGGTGAGTTCGGTGCCGAGGTGCGCGGCGATGAGGGAAAACTCCTCGCGGTAAAGCTCTCCCACCGTGTGCGCGAAAGGCAGCGTCTCATCCACTTCGGCGGGATCGCGCCCGATCAGGCAGACGTTGAACACGGTGTTGGCCGGGCGCGAATTGAGATCGAACCACTGGATCAGGTGGATGCGATCTATCTTCGCGCACATTCCGCTGATGGTGGCGGCAAGCGTGTCGTAGATGAAGCCCGGCTCGATGCCGCTGCCGAACAGAGTGGCGTTGCCCTTGCGGCCCGCCTCGACGAACTGCCGTTCGTAGTCTTCGCCATGGGCGCGGGGGAACTGGTATCCGCGCGAGGAAATCACGTTCTTGCCGCTTTCCAGCAAGGCGACGACCTCGCGGTCCGAATTGGCGGAAACCGTTTCCAGCTTCGGCAAGTGCAGGACGACGTCGGCGTCGAGCGCGAGGATATCCTCGATCCGGTCGGTCGCCAGCACGCCGGTCTTGGGACGGCCGCAGAGGTCGCCCGCGTCCTTGCCCGCCTTGTCGGGCGAATAGGTATAGACGCCCACCAGTTCGCATGCAGGATCGTCGATGGCGCGCGCCAGCGTTTCCGAACCCAGAGTGCCCGTTGCCCATTGGATGACGCGATACATGCAGGCTTTTCCCTTGTCCCTGATATCGTTCAGACCCGAACCTTGACCGCGGCATATCCCCACATCGACGAAGTGAGGCCGTGCGGCACGACGCCTGCCTCATCCAGCGTGTAGCCCGGCATCCGGTCCGCCATGCGGTTCAGCACTTCCACGAGGATCGCGCGGGCGACGTGTTCGCCCAAGCATCGGTGCGGGCCGATGCCGAAGCTCATCATCACGTTGGGCGAGCGGCGAAAATCGACGGTTTCCGGCTCGTCGAACACGCGCGGATCGAGGTTTGCCGCCGCATAGCCCATCAGGAGCTGGTCGCCTTCGCGCATGGTGACGCCGCCCACTTCGGTATCGCGCTCCACCCGGCGCGCGAACGTCTGCACCGGCGTCAGCAGCCGCAGCATCTCGTCGATGGCGGACGGGATCAGGGAGCGGTCCTCCACGATCTGCCGCCGAAGATCGGGGTTGCGGCCCAGGAACACGAACATGCTGGCCGTGAACGTGGCGGTGGTGCCGAAGCCGCCGACCACGAGGTTGAAGGCGATCTTGACCAGTTCCTCGATAGTGAAGCGGCGGCCGTCCACGTCCAGATCGACGATCCGCGCCATGACGCAGTCCGGGTCGAAGCGGCGTTCGGCGTAGACGCGGGCGAATTCCTCGCCCAGCCGGGCGATGTTCTCCTGCACCTTACGGGCATGTTCCGGGTCTGGCACCGGGCGGCTTTGCGCATGGACGACGCCCGCGTATTCCAGCGCTTTCGCCGGATCGAGGCCCAGCATGTGGACCATGGTGAATTCCGCCATCAGCGGAAACATCAGGTCTTCCACGATATCGAACGCGCCTTTCGCGACGCATTCGTCGAACAGCCTGTCGGCACTTTCGGCCAGGGCGCGGCGCATCCCGAGAATCGCCCTGGGCAGGAACAGGCTGGCCAGCGCGGTCTTGACCGGGCGATGTTCGGGCGGGTTGAGCGCGGAAGGGATCAGGTCCGCCACCGGGCGCTGGGGCACGACCTTGATCCTGTTGCTGAAATCCTCGGCCCGCCGCTGGATTTCCTTTGCCTCGGCATAGCCGGTGACGAACCAGAAGCCGCCGTGATTGTCCGAATGGCGAATGGGCCGGTCCTGCCGGTGCATCAGCCGGAACATCTCGATCCGGTTGGCCAGGAACAGCGGGTCGTAGTGATCGACCTGGGCCGCCAGCGCTTCCAGTTCCGGGGCGGCGGCGGGTGACGCGTTTTCGGCGCCGCCCATCCTGAGGCCGGTCTGCGTGCGGACAGCGTTCATGGGTCTCCTCTCCTTGCCGCCAGATTGCGTTGCCACGGGATATTTGTCAACGCTTGTAGACAATAGTTGCCGGCGGGCGTAGATATGGCCGCGCCAACCGACCGGCTCCAGAGGGGAGAAGCGCATGGAAACCGCGGCAGAGCGAGAGCAGGCAATCGGATCGGACCATGTCGTCGATGTGGATTTCTTCCGCCCGGAAAGGGAAGGAGAGACAGTCCATGAAGCGTGGATGCGAATCCGCGAGACCTGTCCGCCCCTGTTCTGGACGCCGCGCAACGGTGGGCACTGGGTTGCGACCGATCCGGCCGATATCCGCACCATGCAGACCGATTTCGCCCGTTTCCGAAACGCCGGTTCGAAAGTGCCGCCGGGAGAGCGGCCCTTTCCCCTATTGCCGCTGGAATCCGATCCGCCGTTCCATTCCGGGTTGCGGCTGCTCATCGCGCCTGCTTTTTCGCCCAGGGTTTTCGCCAGGGCCAGGGACACGGTGCGAGCCGTGGCGGTGGAAACGATCGAGGCGCTTGTGCCGCAGGGGCGGTGCGAGTTCGTTTCCGCGTTCGCCAAGGTGCTGCCGATCGTCGTGTTCCTCGAGATGATGGAACTGCCGGCCGAGGATCGCCATGAACTGCTGCCGCTGGCCGACGCCATTGCCCGCGCGCAGGACATCGACGTATCCAACGCCGCCCGGGCCAGGGTCGGCGAATATCTCGCGCGCTGGATCGAGGAACGCCGCCGCGATCCGGGCGAGGATGCGATCAGCCGGATCGTCAACGGGCGGCCCGGCGGGCGCGAACTGACGATGCCCGAGGTTCTGGGAATGTGTTCCGTGGTTCTGGTCGGCGGGCTGGACACCGTCGCCTCGATTCTGGGCTTTGCCGCGTGCCACCTTGCGAATCATCCGCGCGACCGCGAGCATTTACGGCGAAATCCCGCGATCATTCCCAACGCGGTCGAGGAACTGCTGCGCCGCTACGCCATCGTCAACCAGACCCGCAAGCTGGCCGATGACGTGGCGATGCGCGGCGTTGTCCTGCGCGCGGGCGATCATGTGCTGTTGCCCAACATGCTCGTCGGCCTGTCGCCCGACGTGACCGAGCACCCGGATCGTGTGCTGCTGGATCGTGAGGAGCCTGTCCACGCGGCGTTCGGCAACGGTCCCCACAAGTGCCCCGGCGCCCAGCTCGCGCGCCAGGAACTGGCGGTATTCCTTGAGGAATGGCTGGCGCGTATCCCCGAGTTCCGCGTTGTGCCGGGAACCGAACCCCGGATCGTGGCGGGAACGGTCAACGGCATGGTCGAACTGCATCTGGAATGGGACGGCTGAATCCGCCCGGACGAAACAGACCGGCGAACGGACGCCGTTGCTATTCGCGCCGGATCGTCAGCGCCGTGCGGCCCGACAGGTCGATGTCGATCCGCGCTTCCCCATTGCCGTCGGCCGTGAAGCGCAGGTCCGGCCGCTCGGCGATAGTATAGGCCGCTTGCGGGCGCAGACGGGCCAACCCCAGCCGGTGCGCCGAATTGTCCGGCGTGCCGTAAAGCACGAGGTCAAGCCCGTCTCCATCGCTGACCGCGCGGGCGACCAGCACGTCGGGATAGCGCGCTTCGGCCAGGATCGGGCCGTACAGCACGCCGGGATCCTGCCGGCGGTTATAGAGATCCTGAAGCGCGTTGCGGCGAGCGATGTGGCCGCTCATCAGGCTTACGTTGGCGAGATTCGAGCCCTTGAGGTAGCGCAGGACGCCGTCTTCCCGGCTGACGCCGCCGCGATGTTCCAGCGTGTTGAGCACGGCCTGGGCGATGTCCTCGTCGCCCATTTCGCGGGCCGAAGCGAGCAGCGAGGCGCTGTTCATCACCAGTCCGCCTTTCCGGTAATTTCCGAAGTCGATCCCGTCGTCCGGTATGTCGAGCATCGGCACGCCGTCCACCAGAACCATCCTGTCCATCAGTTCGGCCGCGTTGATGGCCCAGCGCCACTGCGCCCGCGCCGGGGCGAACGTGTTGAGATAGCCGGGATAGACATCGTCGGATGCGGGGAAAGGCAACGGCATACCCAGCAGGCTGGACTTGAGCGCGATCACGCTGCCCGCCGCGTTCTCGAACTCCTGTTCGAGGTTGGCGAGGAACGGCGCGGTCCATTCCGCCGCATGGCGCGTGCCATAGGCGAGATCGTAAGCCGCGACGCCGAGAATGCCGCGCAAATTGCAGGCCGGATAGATCCAGTTCGGCTCGCACGGATAGAGGCAATAGGACGATCGTTCGAAGTTATCGAGGATCGACCGGTTGACGCTGTGGTTGTCGTGCGCCCACTGGAGCCTGTCGTTCAGGCGGAAGGTCAGGCTGCCGGGCCGGCCATAGCGATCGTCGCCGGTGGTCGCGGCATAGAGCGCGGTCTGGCACAGCAGATAGCCGGTCAGCATCACGTTGTCTTTCGCCGCCGGGTTCCAGTCGGTCAGATTGAGGTGTCCCCAACTGGTTTCATAGCACCAGTAGTTCCAGACGCGCGGGATCAGGTATTTCTCGATCAGGCGGCGCTGCGCTTCCGAAAGGTAGCCGTGGAAACTGGGCGTATAGAGCGCCTGCTGTTGTGCAAGGGCATAGCCGAGGAAATTGATCTGGTATCGCACCGATGCGGTCTGGAAGATGTCGCGCTGGTCATACCCGCCCCAGTCGTCCACCGGTTGCAACGCGCGGTCGAGGCCATAGCGGCAGGCGGCCAGTTGATCGGGGGTCAGTTCGCCGATCGCTTCGGCGGGCGCCGCGAGCGCGCGCCGGGCATAGGCGGCTTCGGCGGCAGGGCGGCGTTCCGCCCGCGTGCGGCGCAAGGCCAGTTCGGCGGCGTGCCGTTTGGCGGTGCGGCGGCGGTTGTCGGCGATGAAGGCCAGGGCGAGGCCCGCCGCGATATAGGGCGAGGGAGCCCATACCGCGTCTCCGGTGACGGTGGCGGTCAGGGTGGCGGCCAGGGCGGCTGCCCCGGCCCAGACTCCGACCGGGGCCACGATCATCCCGGACCCGAACCACGCGAAGAACGCCAGGCCGAAAAGGACGATCGTGACGGGCAGCAGCAAAAGCCACCAGCCTCCGGCTGCGGCGAAACCCGCGCCGGGGAACCACAGCCCCATCCCGAAGGCTTGCCAGGCGGGCGTCCCCCACAGGACGAGCGCAAGCCCGGCGACGCAGACCAGCGCGTAGCCCAGCGCGAAACGACGCAGCCGCGCTCGTGTGACGGGGCCTCCCTGCCAGCCGCCGCCACGCGGCGGCGCGATCGGCGGTTCGTGGTTGAAATCCAGTGGGATCGCGGTTGCCATTTTCTCTCTCTCCCCTGCCGGGTTCCAGCCCGGCGGCCGAACGCTGCTCCGGCCGCTACACCGCGCGGCTCTGCGGCAGGCCGTTGCGTTCTCTCGCCGGCCTTTGGCTTCATCCCGGACTGAACGTTCGACCAGTATCATTGTGCGAAGCGCCGCGCAACCGTATGGCGGCATGATGATGGCAAAGCGGAACACGGTGGCGGGGGGGCGCGAGCGATTGCTGGATGCGGCCGAAGGGCTGTTTGCCGACAAAGGCTACGATGGCGCTTCGATGCGGGCCATCACCAGAGCCGCCGGGGTGGAGCTTGGCCTCGCCAACTATCATTTCGGGACCAAGGCGGAACTGTTCCGTCAGGTTCTTGCCCGCCGTGCTCCGGCGATGGCGGCCGGTCTTGAAGGCGCGCTGGTCGCCGCGCGGGCGGAAGGCACACTCGATGCGGTTTTCGCCGGGTTCGCGCGGTCTCATCTTGCCCGCCTGCATGACGGGGAGGAAGGCTGGCGCAATTATATCCGTCTCGCCGCTCACACGGCGCTGCGCGGCCGCCGCGAGGAACTGACGTCCGCGGCGCTCATCGTCTATGAGCCGGTCCTGGCCCACTACCGGGATGCTATCGCCGGGCAGCGCGCCGGAACGCCGCGCGAGGAAATAGACCGCGCGTTCTATGTCTTCCACATGGCCGTGCTCAGTATCCTGATCGATGCGCCGGCGTGTTCGGACGAAGTCGAGGCGTTGATCGCGACGATGGTGCGGATCTTTGCCAGGGGAATCTGATTCGGCACTTGTCTGAACGATCGTTCAGTGGCATTCCACGCGCGGAAATGCGCGAGAGGGGGGCATCCGATGGGCGATGCGAATGGCGAGGCGGTTCTGGTGACCGGAGGCGGCAGCGGAATCGGGCGTGAACTGGTGCGGCTGTTCATCGACGACGGGGCAAGAGTGCTCGTCGCCAGTCTCGTGCAGGAAGAACTGGACGGCCTGACGCGCGAGTTCGCCGCGCACGGCGGCAGGCTCGCCGTGTTGCAGTGCGATCTCTCGCGCCCCGGCGCGGCGCGGGATCTGCTGGACTGGTGCGACGCCAATGGCTGGGTGATCGACACGCTGGTCAACAACGCGGGTTTTGCCACTTATGCCGATGTGGTCGACGAAGATCTCGCGCGGGTGGAAACCATGATCGCGCTCAACGTCGTTGCCCTGACCGAACTTTCGGCGCTGTTCGGGGCGCGGATGAAGGCCCGCGGGAAGGGCAGCATCCTCAATGTCGGTTCCACCGCCGGAATGGTCGCGAGCGCGCGCTTCGCCTGCTATGGCGGGACCAAGGCCTACGTCAACCAGTTCACGTTCGCTTTGCGCGCCGAATTGAAGCCGCACGGCGTTTCCGTCACTCTGTTGACGCCCGGCGCGGTCGGCACGCGCTTCGCCGAAGCCGCCAGGATTGATCGCTTTTCGGGCAAGTCCATGATGAAGGACATGTTCGCGGCGGGCAAGGCCAGCACCCCCGGCGAGATCGCGAAGGCCGCCTATCGCGGATTGCGCAAGGGCAAGCCGCAGGTGCTGGTCGGCAAGGGCGCGGGCTTCACCGGGCTTGCCCGGCACCTGCCGCAGTGGGTTCTGCCGGGTCTCGTGAAAAATGCGTGAAAGCGGGGATACGATGACAAACGAAACGCATGACCCATCGTCGCTGCTATCCGCGCTTTGCGCCATGAAGGCCGAACACGCGCGAAGCCGGCCGGTTCCGGCGGATATCCGCATGGATCGCCTGCGGCGGATCGAGGCCCTGATCCGCAAGCACCAGCACGCGTTCGTCGATGCGGCCATGGCTGACTTCAACCCGAAGCATCCGGTGCAGACGCGATCCGAACTGGCCGCTACGCTCGGCTCGGCGAAGCATGCGGCCAAGCATGTGCGCACGTGGATGAAGCCGCGCCGGGTTGCCGTGCCTCTCCCGCTGCGGCTGACGGGCGCGCGGGCGGAAGTCTATCCGCAGCCGTTGGGCGTGGTCGGCGTGGTTTCTCCCTGGAATTTCCCCTTCAACCTTTCGCTTGCGCCGCTCGCGGGCATATTCGCGGCGGGCAACGTGGCCATGGTGAAGCCGTCGGAGATCGGCCCGGCTTGCAGCGAGGCGCTGGCCGCCGCGCTGGGGGAATATTACGATCCCGGCGAAGTCCGCTCTGTCCTGGGCGGGCCGGATGTCGGCCGCGCGTTCACGGCGCTGCCGTTCGATCATCTGCTGTTCACGGGCTCGCCCGCGATTGGCCGCCACGTGATGCGGGCGGCGGCGGACAATCTGGTTCCGGTGACTCTCGAACTGGGCGGCAAGTGCCCGGTGATCGTGGACCGCGATGCCGATATCGCCGTGGCGGCGAAGCGGGTGGCGCTGGGAAAAATGCAGAACTCGGGACAACTCTGCCTTTCTCCCGATACCTTGTTCGTGCCGGAAGAGCGGGTGGACCAGTTCATCGGCGCGATGCGAACAGTGTTCGAGGCGAGCTTCGCGGCAATCGCGGACAACCCTGATTTCGTGGGAATGATCGACGAACGGGCGTTCGAGCGCGTTTCCGGCTATCTTGCCGAAGCGCGGGAAGCGGGCGCGCGGGTCGAGCCGTTGAGTGCGGAAGGCCTTGAGCCTGCCTCCAATCGCCGCAAGATTCCGCCCGCCGTGATCGTCGATCCCGAAGGCGATCTGGCGATTTCGCGCGAGGAGATCTTCGGCCCGCTGATGGTCCTCAGGCCCTATCGCGATCTTGCCCAGGTCGTCGACTGGTTGGACCGTGGCGAGCGGCCGCTCGGCCTTTACTATTTCGGCGGGAACAGGCGCATGCAGAAGCTGCTGCGGGATCGGACGATCAGCGGCGGGATGACGGTCAACGACGTGGTTTCCCATGCCTCGCTCGAAGAAGCGCCGCTTGGCGGCGTGGGCAACAGCGGCATGGGCGCCTATCACGGCAGGGCCGGGTTCGACACTTTCAGCCATCTCAAGACGACGTATTATCAAGGCCGCCTTTCGCTCCTGGGTCTGTTGGCCCCGCCTTACAAGCCCGGCCACATGAAAATGCTCGACCGCATGCTGGGCCGCTGATTCGCCAGCCATGAAATTACCGCGGTGCAACCGGCGGAAAAATCGTTCCGCGGCACTGTGGCGGCGCTGTCCGCCCCGTTTCCCCGATGCCCGGCGATCGTCGTGGTCGGACAGTTTTGTCAACGATTGCTGAGGAATTTCGCGGCTTCGCATTCAGGGGCGTGATATAATGGCGACACTTCCCTCGGCTCCGCCGGAATTCCTCGGTTTTCGTAATTCCCCCTCTCGACACAATGCCACAACTTAGCTACCTAAGTTCGTGAAGTTTGCTTCAATCGGCAGCAGCGCTGGATAGGCTGCGCCTTAATGGAGGGGAAAGCATGTTCCATAACGACGTTGTCATTCCTGTCCGCGCTGTCGTGCGCTCGGTATCTTCGATCGCGCTCGCCTCGGCGCTGGTCTGCCCGGTGGTGGCGTTGGCCCAGTCCGGCAGCAGCGATGGCGAGGGCATTCAGGACATTATCGTCACGGCCCGCAAGATTCAGGAAACCTCGCAATCGGTTCCGCTGGCGATCACGGCCGTTTCCGCGCAGGAACTGGAAAACCGCTCCGTCACGCAAGTGGCTGATATCAAGACCCTGGTTCCCAGTATTTCGATGCAGAGCGACCAGTATACCAACTTCGGCGTGAAGATCGGTATTCGCGGCCAGCACTCCACGGACACGCTGCTTCAGTCGCAAGACTCGGTCGGCATCTATATGGACGGCGTCTATGTGTCGAAATCGGCGGGCCTGCTTCTGTCGAACGTCGCCGACATCGCGCAGATGGAAGTTCTGAAAGGGCCGCAGGGCACGCTGTTCGGCCGCAATACGACGGGTGGCGCGCTGGTTATCACCACCAATTTGCCCAGCTATGACCGCGTGACGAACGATTTCAAGATCGGCGCGGGCAACTTCGGCCGGATGGAGCTTGCCAACACGCTCAACGTGCCGCTGGGGCAGAGCGCCGCTCTGCGCGTAACGGGGCAGTATTACAACAACGACGGCTATGCCCGGATCCGCACGGGAATCGCGGACGGGCCGCTCAGCGGCAAGCGCAAGATCGCGGATCAGAATACCTATTCGTTCCGGGGTGCCCTGATGCTGGACCCCGTGGAGCGGCTCAACATCATCGTCCGTGGCGATTATTCGCACGGTGAATCGCATGGCCGTTTGCAGAAGCTGTTCTTTTCGAACCCGGCCGGCCCCACGGCGCTGGCGACTCTGGTCCAGCTCGGTCTCTGGAGCGCGCCAAGCGCCGCCGCGCCGTCGGGTGCGCCCAACGTCCCGGCGCTGACGGCGCTGGGACTGACGCCGCAGACGGCGTTTCCCTATGCGGCCAATCTGTTGCTGGCGCAGCAGCCGGCGGGCAAGTATGACGCGGTCGGCGATATCTACGACCTCGGCACGATCGAGGAGTATGGCGCCAGCGGCACCGTGACGTATGATCTGTCGGACGAGATTTCGCTGAAGTCGATCACGGCCTATCGTCATATGGATTATTTCGCGGGACAGGATTCGGATGCGACGACATTCAACCTGCTCAACAGCCCTGACCAGAACCAGTATTTCAATGCCTTCAGTCAGGAACTGACACTGTCCGGTCAAATGCTGGACAACAGGTTGAGCTTTGCCTTGGGCGCCTATTATTTCCGGCAGCGGGGCGAGGATCATCAGGTCTATCAGGCACTGGCCCCGATCAGCCCCAACGAAACCACCACGCGCGCCCGGTTCACGCAAAAGACCTACGCCTTTTACGGACAGGCGAGTTATAGCCTGACGGAACAGTTCCGCGTGACCGCCGGTCTGCGCTACACCAACGAAAAGCAGGACATGTTCAACCTGTCGAGCGTTCGGCTGGTGCCGCTCAACCGCGTCACTTGCGACGAAGGCGGCCCCGCGCCGAACTGCGGCGCCAATCACGTCCAGAAGGCGGACAACATTTCCTATACCTTGTCGGCCGATTACAAGATCACGCCCGACATCATGCTCTATGCCCGCACGTCGCGCGGTTTCAAAGGCGGCGGCACTAACGAGCGCGGCGGTCTGCTCGTCGGGCAGTCGTTCAAGCCGGAAGAAGTGACCGATTATGAAATCGGTCTGAAATCCTATCTGTTCGACCGCAAGGTACGCTTCAACCTTGCAGCCTATCAGTCCGAATACAAGGACATCCAGCGCGTCGTCATCGTGCCTTCGCCGGGCAGCGGCGTGACTTCGGTGGTGAACAACGCCGCCGCGGCCCGGATCAAGGGCGTGGAAGTCGAACTGCTGGTTCAGCCGGTCGACGGTCTCTCGCTGTCGGTGGCGGGCGCCTACACCGATCCGAAATACAAGAGCTATACGTCCATCGGCTCCACCGGCCAGTTGATCGACCTTTCGGGCCACAGCTTCCAGGCCGTGCCGAAATGGGCGTGGAACGCCGCCGCGTCCTACGCGATCCCCGTGGGCGAGAACGTGCTGCGGCCTGCCATCGACATGTCCTACCAGTCGACAGTCAATTTCCAGTCGGATAGCAACTCGGTGGTCAATGGCGTGAGCACCGAAAGCTATACGACCCAGAAGGGCTATACGCTGGTTAACGGCCGCATCGCCTTCGAATTCAACCACGGCGACAGTTCGATCGCGATCTGGGGCAAGAACCTCACTAACAAATATTACCTCGTCAATGCGCTGGACGTTGCGCAGGCGCTCGGCCTGATCCTGTCGACGCCCGCGTCGCCGCGCAGCTATGGGATACAGTTCTCCCACAGCTTCTGAGAAACCCTTCAACCTCAAGACCCCGGAGCAGGACTTCGGGGTCTTTTCCTTGCCGGAGGGGCGGGATGCCCGCACATACGCTCGATAGTCTCTATGGCCTCGGCGGCCTGAAAGTGGCGGTGACGGGGGCCGGCGCGGGAATGGGCGCTGAAACCGCCCGGCTGATTTCGGGGCTGGGCGCCAGCGTTGCGCTGCTCGATATCGACGTGCCCGGCGCGACGGCCATCGCGGACGAACTGGCCGCTCCGGGCAACAGGGCCCGGGCGATCGGGCTGGACCTCGCCGACGAGGCATCGTGTGTCGCTGCCTTTGCCGCGGCAGTGGAGTGGCTGGGCGGTCTCGATGCCGTCGTGCATGTGGCGGGCATCTATCCCAGGATCGGCCTGTTCGACCTCACAGCCGAAAAATGGAACCGGATCCACGATATCAACGCACGCGGCACGATGCTCGTGCTGCGCGAGGCGGCAAAGGCGATGCTTTCCGGCGGCAAAGGCGGGCGGATCGTCAACATCAGCTCGAACAGCGCCGAAAAGGTCACGGTCAACGATCACTACGCCTATGCTTCGTCGAAAGCGGCGGTAAACTCGTTGACGCGGACCGCCGCCTATCAGCTTGGCCCGCAGGGTATTCTCGTCAATGCGATCATGCCGGGCATGGTCCTGTCCGATACGGCGAAGCAATCGGTCGCTTCGGTCACCGCGCCGCCGTCCGGCCCGATGCTGGAGCCGGGGCGCATCGTTCTCGGTCGTCCCGGCGCGCCGATCGACGTCGCCGCCGTCGCCGCTTTCCTCATCGGTCCCGCCGCGTCCTATATTACCGGGCAATGCTTCGCGGTCGATGGCGGTTTCGAAGTTTCCTAGAGTGTCTGCCCCGGCGGGTTTCACGAGGTGGAACCGTTGCGCTCACTCTCATCCCTCGACCGGCTCGTGAGCAGGGCGCCGAACTGCTGACCGGCGGCCAGCCGCCTGCGGACACCGGCTATTTCGTCGCGCCCCACCTGTTCGCCTATACCGATCCTTCGATCAGGATCGTGCAGGAGGAAATCTTCGGCCCGGTGCTGGTGGCGACGCCGTTCGGCGGCTTCAAGGAATCGGACTGGGGCCGGGAACTCGGCGACGAGGGGATGGAAGCTTACATCGAAACCAAGGCCGTCTATGTCAATCTCACGTAGGCCCGACGATCTGGCCGCGCGCGTCGCCCGGCGGCTTTTGCGGGCACTATGACGATGAACTGGCGAGAGTGGACGGCGAATGGAAATTCGCCAGCCGCAACTATACGTTCTACCATACAGTCTGACACGGCGGCTCGCCGCCGGGATTCCACACGGGAGAACGCACGGTATGGTTCGGTTGAAGGACGTCTATCCGCTCTATCTCAACAACAAGGCGATCCAGCCTAACACCGACCTTGCGGTGACGGACAAGTTCACGGGTGAAGTGGCATTCCGCACCGCGCTGGCCACGCCCGATGTGATTGACGAGGCGATCGCGGGCGCGGTTCGCGCCGCCGGGCCGATGGCGGCGCTGGCCAGCTATGAGCGGCGCGACGTGCTCGATCACTGCGTCCGCCGCTTCCGCGAACGGTTCGACGAACTGGCCTGGGCCTTGTGCGTCGAGGCGGGAAAGCCGATCGCCGATTCCGAAGGCGAAGTCACTCGCCTGATCGACACGTTCCGCATCGCGGCGGAGGAAGCGACACGCAACTACGGCGAAGTCCAGCCGCTCGACATCTCGCCGCGCGCCAAGGGCACCATGGGCATCTGGAAGCGGGTGCCGATCGGCCCGTGCAGCTTCATCAGCCCGTTCAATTTTCCGTTGAACCTCGCCGCGCACAAGATCGCGCCCGCCATCGCCATGGGGTGCCCGTTCGTGATGAAGCCCGCGTCGCTGACGCCGCTGGGAGCGATCATCATGGGCGAGGTTCTGGCCGAGTGCGACGTGCTGCCCGAAGGCGCGTTTTCCATTCTGCCCGCCAGCCGCGACGGGGCGGACCTGTTCACCACGGACGACCGGCTCAAGCTCCTGTCCTTCACCGGTTCGCCCGAAGTGGGCTGGGATCTGAAGGCGCGGGCGGGCAAGAAGAAAGTCGTCCTCGAACTGGGCGGCAACGCGGCCGTGGTGGTGGACCGGGACGCCGATCTCGACCATGCGCTCGAACGCATCGTGTTCGGCGGCTATTACCAGTCGGGGCAAAGCTGTATCCATGTGCAGCGAGTCATCATTCACGAGGACATCTACGACGCGTTCCGCGACAGGCTGGCGGCGAAAGTGCGCGCTCTCGTGGCGGGCGATCCGAAGAAGCGCGAGACGTTCATCGGCCCGATGATTTCCGAGAAGGAAGCGGCCCGCCTCAAGGGCTGGATCGACGAGGCGGTGGCGGGTGGCGCGACGTTGCTCGCGGGCGGTGGCCGCGACGGCAGCATGCTGGAAGCGACGCTGCTCGAAGGGTGCCGTCCCGACATGGCGATCCATGCCGAGGAAGCCTTCGGCCCGGCCGTGATCCTGTCGCGCTTCACGGACTGGAAGCAGGCGCTGCGCGAAGTCAACGACAGCCGCTTCGGGCTTCAGGCCGGGCTGTTCACGCGCGATATCCACAAGGTGCTGGAAGCGTGGGACGATCTCGACGTGGGCGGGATCGTGGTCAACGACGTCTCGTCATACCGCGTAGACAATATGCCTTATGGCGGCGTCAAGGATTCCGGCCTGGGGCGCGAAGGCATCCGCTTCGCCATGGAAGACATGAGCGAGATCAGGAATCTGGTGATCCGGCGAGTGTGAATCTCATTCCGCGTCCCGGATGAAAGCCTCATATGCGTCCTTGAAGTCCGGGTGCCAGCGCGAAAGTGCGGGGCGGTTTTCCACGATATCGCCCGCCGCCCACAGGATACGCCGCTCGTCCAGCGCGCGCGGCGTCTCGTTGTCCTGGCACAGAATGTAGAAATCGCCCGCGACAAGCCCGGCGAAAAGCGCGTCCGCCACTTGCCCGCAGGTCCAAGCGGCGGCGGGTTTCTGCGCGAAATGGCGCGTCATCATGCCCGAATAGGTGAAGCCGGGGATCAGGAGATGCGCCGTCACCTGGCAGCCGGGAATCGCGCGCAAGCTGTGGGCCAGCCCTTCGGTAAGCGATTTCACGGCGGCCTTGCTGGCGTTGTAGGCCGTGTCGCCGGGCGGCGACGTGATCCCCTGCTTGGATCCGGTGTTCACGATCACGGCGGGGCGCGCCTGATCGACCATCGCTTGCGTGAAGGCCTGAACCCCGTTCAGCACGCCGTGGAGGTTCACGCCCAGCACGCGGTCCCAGCCTTCCGGGTTGGAAAAGGCGTTGCCGCCGCCGCCCACTCCGGCATTGTTCATCAGGAGGCCGATGCCGCCGAACCGCTCGAACGCGCTGTCGCGCAGCCGATTGACCTGCGCCGCGTCGCTGACGTCGACCGCGCAGCCGAATGCGTCGGGCGCGCCCGCTTCCGACACGGCGGCGACCGCCGCGTCCAGTCCCTCGCCGGTATCCGCCAGGCAGACCCGCATTCCCGCCGCCGCGCAACGCCTGGCCACCGCCAGACCGATGCCGCCGGCCGCGCCGGTGATGACCGCGCCGCGCCCCGGTGCCAGCGCGGGATGATGGACAGGTTCGGTCATGCCCCGATCTCCAAAGCCGCGCCCGATGCCGTGCCAGTCATTCGCCAGTCTCCCGATTGCCCGTTTCCCGTGGGCATCATGTTGCGTTCCGCGCCGGGAGGCAATGCGCGATGCGAGGTTTTGCGCACTCCGGGCCGCTCGCTCCTCGCGGCCGCCATGCGCGGTTGGCCGATTGGCCCTAGCGCTCCTTGAACGCCGGCCTGCGCTTGTCGATCACGGCGGCAAGGCCCTCGGCGTGATCTTCCGAGCGGATCAGCATCGACTGGTTGAGCATGGCCGTGGCGATCACGTGATGCCCCCGCCCGGACAGTTCGGCGGCCAGTGTCCTGCCGATACCGCTGGAGCAGCCGGTGACGGGTATCCGCTGTGCCATGGCTTCCTTCCTTCGCCCTTCTCTTCTATCCCGTCGTGCGGGAGAAGGACGAGATATGCGGCAAAATCACTTCGGTCGACGCTCTACGACAGGGCAGACGCCGCGTCGATGGAAAAGAGTTACAGGAAATAGTTGCTCCAGCGGGCGCGATCTGCAAGGCGCGGCGTCGCAATGACTGATACTGATGCCATGGCCATGCGCGCGCTTCAGGTCGAACGCCTGAGCGAGGATTTGTCCGGGGTCGCGGTCCGGCAGGTTCCCCGCCCTCTGGCCCGTCCCGGTGAAGTCCTGATCGAAGTCGAGGCGGCAAGCCTCAATTACCCTGACCTGCTGATGACGCGGGGCGAATACCAGATGAAACCCGATATGCCGTTCACGCTGGGCGGCGATTGCGCGGGCCGGATCGTCGCGCTGGGCGAAGGCGTGGACGATCTTGCCGTGGGCCAGCGCGTCTGGGGCGTCGGCATGGGCAGTTTCGCGAACTATGCCGTGCTTCCGGCGATGGCGGTGGGGCCTTTGCCGGACGTCCTCGATGCGCCTTCGGGCGCGGCTTTCGGCGCGGCTTACCTGACCGCCTATGTTGCGCTGGTGGGGCGGGCGCGGCTGGAACCCGGTGAATGGGTGCTGGTTCACGGCGCCGCGGGCGGCATGGGGCTCGCCGCGGTCGATCTGGCGAAGGCGCTGGGCGCGCGGGTTATCGCGACGTCCACTTCGGACGGGAAGCTGGACGAAGTGGGGCGGCTCTATGCGCCGGATCATGTCGTTAATTCGCGGGAAGCCCTGCGGGACAAGGTGATGGAATTGACGGACGGCAAGGGCGCCGACGTGATCTTCGACCCCGTGAACGGCGCGCTTTTCGACGAATCCGTACGCTCCATCGCGTTCGACGGACGCTTGCTGGTGATCGGCTTCACCTCTGGCGAACATCGTTCGCTGCGCAGCAATATCGCGATGATAAAGGCTTTCTCGCTGATGGGCGTGCGCGCGGGCGAATACGGGCGGCGCTTCCCGGACCGGCGCAAACGGATCATCGCGGACTTGACGCGCCTTGCCGGAGAGGGCCGGATCAGGCCGCATGTGGACAGCGTGTTTCCCCTCGACCAGTGGCCCGAGGCTTTTGCCCGGATGCAGGACCGGGCGGCGGTCGGCAAGATCGTGCTGACACCATGAACGATCTGGCGGGCCGTTCCGCCATTGTCATGGGCGGCGCGCTCGGCGATGCCACGCGCGATCCGCCGCCGCACGATGCCCGGTTCCTGATGTGCGCGAGGAAATGCTGCGCAGCATAAGTGCAGCATAATGGCGTAAGGCGCGGCATGGCCGCCTGCCGCGTTGCGTTGCGGGGCCGCCATCTATAACGCTGTTCTTCCTTCCCTTTATGCAAACGGTGGGCATGCAGACGAAAGCCGAAACTCCGGCAAGGAAACAGGTTCCGCGCGGACGTCCGCGTGATCCCGATCTTGAGCGCAAGGTATTCGACGTTGCGCTGGAGGCTTATGGGCGCGAGGGATGGAGCGGCTTCAATTTCGAAACGATCGCCAGGGCCGCCGGAGTCGGCAAGAACGCGCTCTATCGCCGCTGGCCCACCAAGGGGGCCCTGCTGCGGGCGTTGCTCAAGGAACACTGGGTTTCGGTCGAGCGGATCGACACCGGAAACCTGCGGAACGACATGCGGGCATTCTGCCGGATGCTGTTCGCGCACCTCGCCGGGCCGCTGGGGCCGGTCGGCCTGCAATTGCAGCTCGATATCGTGCGTTACGAAGTCGTGGCCGAAGCGGTCGGCGGCTATAACGAGGAAGTCAAGCGTAATGCGCGCATGATGATCCGCCGCGCGATCGAGCGTGGCGAACTGCCCGCCGCAACCAGCACGACCCTGGCGCTCGATGTGATTACCGGGGCAGTGATGAGCCGTGTCAGCGCGACGCCCGCGCCGCTGCGCGAGGAAATGCTGGCCCGCGCCGACGACTGGATCGAGCAGCTTGTCGAACTGGTGCGCCGGGGGCTGGCCGCCCCCGGTTGAGCGTGAGGTCTGGGGGCTGGCCGCCCCTGTTGAACGCTGCTCTTTATTCCAGCGTGCCGTTCAGGCGTTCGACAGCGGCGAGATAGTCTTCCTTGAACTCCTGCACCACGCCGGTGGCGGAGCGGATCTGGTCGATCAGGCCGACGCCCTGGCCGACGAAATAGCTGACCATCTCCCGCGCCTTGGGATTGCCGCCCGCGGCCGACTTGTCGATCCGGTTGAAGGCGGGCTGGCTCAGCAGACCCATCTGCGGCATCCCCAGCTTGCCCGGGCTTTCCGGGCCTTCCCAGGCATTATGCCAGGTGGAGCGGAGCTGACGGCTGGGTTTGCCGGTGCGATAGATGGAGCGGATCGTGTCGCGCGAGGAGGCTTCGACCATCTTTTCGCGGAAGATCTCGGTGGTTTCGGATTCGGTCGTGGCCAGCCAGACGGAACCGGTCCACACGCCTTGCGCGCCCATCGCCATCATGCCCGCCATCTGTGCGCCGGTCATGATGCCGCCAGCCGCCAGCACCGGCGGCGCGCCATAGGGTTCGAGCGCCCGGACCACTTCGGGTATGAGCACCAGCGTTGACACTTCGCCGCAATGGCCGCCCGCTTCGGTGCCTTGCGCTACGATCACGTCGACTCCGGCCTTGGCCTGGCGGATGGCATGTTCCTTGGCGCCGACGAGAGCGCCGACGGGCACTCCCGCCTTGCGGGCGCGTTCGATCATCATCGGCGGCGCGATGCCCAGCGCGTTGACGATGAGCCGGATCGGATGGCGGAACGCAACGTCGAGCAGTTGCTCGGCGATGTCGTGCGAAACGGTCGGCAGCTTGTCCGAAACGAGGCCTTCGCGCTGCGCGGGTACGTCCGCTCCCTCCAGCAACTTTTCCGTGAAGGCGACATGCTGTTCCGGCACGCTGGCCGCCAGCTTTTCTCCGGTCATGCCGGCGGGAAGCGTCATGTTTTCGGGGATCAGGATATCGACGCCATAAGGCTTGCCGTCGACATGCTCGTCGATCCAGCACAGTTCTTCCTCAAGCGTTTCCGGCGTGAAGCCGCTGCCGCCGAGCACGCCGAAGCCGCCCGCCCGGCTGACGGCGGCGACGACGTCGCGGCAGTGGCTGAATGCGAACAGCGGAAATTCCGCGCCTGTCAGTTCCTGTATGCGGCTAACCATTTTCGAACCTCTCCGTCCGTAAATACTTGCGCCGCGTTTACGCGCCTTGCCGGTGAAGCGCAAGGCGCGAATTTCCCCCGTGTGAGGCCGCCTTGCCGCGTTGCACCGCTGCCATCACTGATGGGCGGTCTTTTCGGCGGTCATGGCGGCGATGCCGCGACTGTCTCGTAGGCGTCGATCAGCCCGGATTCGCGCAGCAGGGCGATGGCCTCGCGCTCCACCGGCTTTTCCGACGCGGTCTTGGGAATGGCGGTCAGTATCTGGACGATTTCCGGCACGTCGTTGCGTTCCAGATTATCGCGGCACCACGCCGTCAACGCGGCTTCGTCGAAGGGCCGCGCGGCATCAGGGACGATCGCCGCGACCAGCGCCTTTTCGCCCGCCACGTTGCGCGCCGTGGGCACGCCATAGACATAGACGTCGGCCACCAGCCCGGACCGGCTGATGACCGATTCGACCAGTGCGGTGTTCACGAAATCGCCGTTCCTGCGCACGCCGCCTCCGGCGCGATGGCGGAAATAGAACCATCCGTCCTCGTCCTGATGGACGATATCGCCCGTCAGGAACCAGCCGTCGCGTATCCGGGCGTGCCCGGCGTCGTCGTTCCGGTAATAGGCGACGGCCTTCGCCTGCCCCTTCGCGGGGCGGAAGCGGAGTTCTCCCGGTTGGCCGGGCGGGCAACGATTGCCGTTCTCGTCGAACACCGCCGCTTCGAGTGTGGGCGGCGGCTTGCCGATGCTGCCGACAGGGCCGACGCCCGCGGGGTTTATCAGCATGCCGCCGCCTTCGGTCGATCCGTAGCCTTCCTGAATCTCCACCCCGAAGCGCTTGCGATAGGCGTCCCACAGTTCGGCGGGCATCCCCGAACTGGTGATGAGCCGCACCGGGTTGTCGGCATCGTCCGGCTTTTCGGGGATCGAGAACATCTCAGGTATCATGCCGCCGAGCAGGCTGAACACCGTGCAATCGAACCGGCGGACGATGTCCCAGAGGCGGCTCTTAGTGAACTTGCGGCTGATGACGACTGGCGTGTTCGTGCCCAGTCCGATGCGAAGCGTGCCTTGGGCGTTGATGTGCGTGAGGGACAGCCCGGTATAGAGTCTGTCGCCCGGCCTGAGGCCGAGCACGCCCCCGCCCGCGCGGGCATAGGCCATCCACTCGCCGTGCGTCTGGACCACGGCCTTGGGGTTGCCGGTCGTGCCGGACGTGAACATCATGAACATGGCGTCGCCCGGCGCGACGGGATCGAGCGGCTGGTCTGCGGTGGAGGAAGGCAGCGCAGCGCTTGTCGCGAATCCGGGCAGGCGCTCGCTCACGGCATCGTCCGCGTTTCCGACCGCGAGCACCCAGCGCAGGTCCGGGCATCGCCCGGCGACATCGGCCAGCGCGGCCGTGCAATAGTCGCCCGCGACGACACCCACGCAGCCCGTGAAAGTCAGCATGTATTGCAGCTTGTCGCCCATGGTGCGGGCATCGACCGGAACCCAGACGGTGCCGGTCATCGCCGCCGCGACCATCGCGTCTACGAATTCCGGGTGGTTGTTCATCATGATGGCGAAGCGGTCGCCCGGCTGCATGCCCCGCGCGCGCAGCCACCCCGCCAGCGCCTGCCCGCGTGACCACAAGTCGGTCCACGAGCGGGTTTCGGCCGCGAGCGTTCCATCCGCCAGCACCTCAACGAATGTCAGCAGCGGTTCAGTGGAACCCGATCCCCTTTGATCGCGAACCAGTTCTGCTAACGAGGCGAGTGTCATGCGGTCCTTCTCCCGGCGCATGGCGATTGCCACACGCGAAAATAGAGTTAAATGTTTGCCCGCCGTATTGCAAAATTGCAAATACGAAGGACGGTGATGGCCGTGCCGATACCACGGAGAGTTTGCCGATGACATCCCGCCCGCTGATCGATCCCGAAGTCGCTCCGCTGATTAATCTTCTGCCGCCGCTGGAACTGAATGATGCATCCATCGGCCCGATCCGGGAGATGCTGGGCGCGCCCAACCCCGATCTGCCGCCGCCGCCGTTTGAACCCCAACGGCGCTACGCCCCCGGCCTCGACGGCGGACCGGACGTGCCGGTGCTGGTGTTTGATCCGCCGCACCGCGCGGGCAGCGGGGCGATCCTGCACATTCACGGCGGGGGCATGGTGATGGGAACGGCGGCGATCAGCAATCTTTCCAACGCAGCGCTGGCGCTGGCGCTGGGTGTGCCGATCGTCTCGGTCGACTATCGCCTCGCGCCGGAAAACCCCTTTCCCGCGCCGCAGATGGATTGCCTTGCCGCTTACGACTGGCTGGTCGCCAACGCGCGGGAACTGGGCGCCGACCCGGCCCGGATCGTCCTGTCGGGCGAAAGCGCGGGCGGTGGCCTGGCGGCGGCGCTGGCGTTGATGATCCGCGATACCGGACGGCAGGCGCCCGCTGGGCAGATCCTCACGTATCCGATGCTGGACCATCGCACCGGCGGCGAGGGGCACCCCGGCCTTGCCAATACCGGCGAATTCATCTGGACGCGCGAAGCGAATCGATACGGCTGGGCGGCGCTGCGGGGCGGATATGCGGCGGACGACGAGCGGGCGGGCTGGTTCTCTCCCGCGCTCGCCACGGACCTTTCCGGCCTGCCGCCCGTATGGATCGCGGTCGGCGCGCTCGATCTCTTTCTGGCCGAAGACCTCGCGTATGCGCAACGCCTTGTCGAAGCGGGCGTGCCGGTGGAGGCCCACGTCTATCCGGGCTGCATCCACGGCTTCAATATCATGCCCGGCGCGCGCATGACCGCGGCCTATGATCGGGATCTTAAGTCTGCTTTAGGTTCGTTTCTGGGGTTGTAGCACGCACCGGGATCATGAAGATTCCGGCTGGCCGGTTCTGCCGGGTGGAGGAAGCGGCGAATGCGGTTGCATTCATCGGCGGTCCGGCGGCAGGATGCGTGAACGGTGCCGACCTGCGCCGATTCGCAAGGAGACGCATATGCCCGTCATGCCGCTCTATGCGTCGGTCGGATCGAACGACATCGACCGGGCCGTGGCGTTCTATGAGGGACTGCTGGGGACCATCGGCTGGAGCAGGTCCTTTCCGAACCCGGCGGGCGGGTGTTTCTTCGGCCACCCCGATACCGGCATGTTCGCGGTTGTGCGGCCGTTCGACGGCAACGACGCCTGCGTCGGCAACGGCGCCATGGTGGGCTTCGCACTTTCCTCCAATGCGGCGGTGGATGATTTTCACGCGAAGGCGCTGGCGCTGGGCGCGACGGACGAAGGCGTGCCCGGCTATCGCGGGCCGGAGGAGTTCGGGGCCTATTTCAGCTATTTCCGCGATCTCGATGGTAACAAGTTGACTGCCTATTGCTGGAAACTTCCGCCGCAAGCCTGAATGCGTAAAAGGCGCCGCAGGCGGCGCAGTTCCAGGTGGATTGCGGGTATCGCGTAACCGGGAAATCGCGGGAAGGGGCCAGCGTTCAGGCCGGAACCTGCATCGATTCCAGCACGCCCGCCTCAAACAGATCGCGGATCGCCGCCGGATCGAGGCCGAGCAGATCGGCCATGATCTCGCTCGTGTGCTCGCCTGGAACGGGCGCCGGGTCGAAGGCCGGATCGGCGATGTTCTCGGACCGGCCGATCGAGTTTTCCATATGGAACGGGTGCGGCAGCAGCGGATGGCCGCCCATACGGAACGCGCCGCGCTCCGCGAAGAAACCGAAGTCCGGCAGTTCGAAGACGCGCAGCATCTTGCCCGTGGGCACGCCCGCCCCCTGCAATGTGTTCATGGCTTCATCGGGCGAGCGGGCGCGGGTCCATGCCGTCAGCGCCTCGTCGAGTTCGTGGCGCGCCGCGCGCCGCCCCGCCGCGTGGGCAAGGTCGTCGCGCGCGGCAAGATCCGGCCGGGAAATCGTGCGGCACAGCGCCTGCCAGTCCGCATCGTTGCGCACCGTCACCACGCACCATTCGTCATCGCCCGCGCAAGGGTAGATATTCCACGGCGCGTCGGGGCGTGCCGGGCGTTCCTCTCCGAGAGAGGCGGCGGCGACCTGATCGGCAAGGTGTGAAGTGATGACTTCGGCTTGCGCCAGGCTCATCGTGCCGCCGCGTCCGGTGTGAAGCCTGCGGACGAGCAGGGCCAACGCCGCGATCGCGACGACCCGGCCCGAGATATGGTCCGGGTAGACCGTCATCGCGTCGCTGAACTCGCCCGTCGTTTCAGGATAGGCCCATTGATGGGCAAGGCCGGAACTGGCCCGAACGAGCGGCCCGTAACCCGGTCGCCCGCGCCACGGCCCGGTGGAGCCGTAGGCAGAACTTTCTCCCATGACTATGGCCGGATTGACCG
>Ga0265293_10002898_pt1 | contig 33096 bp, 19 predicted proteins | sample Munlanlewell138R_FD_192505 | JGI IMG/M metagenome (GOLD analysis project Ga0265293, IMG submission 192505) | Leachate microbial communities from a municipal landfill in Southern Ontario, Canada - Leachate well 138R | ecosystem: Engineered > Solid waste > Landfill > Unclassified | place: Canada... | reverse complement strand
GGGCTAGTCATACTTGCGATACCAAGGCACACTCTCGCTGCTGACCTAACTAATGTGCGTGATGCCCTTTCTACCTCGCGTCCTTCAGCCTCTTCTCCTCTATCCTCAGATGCTGGCTCCTCCGATACTCAGGCATCAATTTTCGACAATGGATCATTCTTTCTAGCCTCAGATTCAGCAAAAATAATAAAGACCGCAACAAATGCTTTGGTAGACACAGGAACAATCGTTGCCTCACAATCATCTTCTCTTACTACGATCTACTTTTCTGGAACGATCGGGAATGCTGCAGCCGCCAGTGCGGATGTATTATTCGTTCCCATAACTGCTCTTCACACGATATCATTCACAACTGTAAATCCTATCCCTGCTGGAGGCGATGTACTGATAACCTTTCCTGGAACGGCAGACAACTCGGCGTCACCATCGGCTACAGCTTTTGCCTTTAATGGGCTCGATACAACCGGCGGTTTAGGCTCAAATATCGTAACGAACAACATAACCTGTAATGCAAATTCGTTCGTTAGCGCTCCTCAGATAATGTGTGAAACTAATGCAGGCGTATCTGCAGGAGTAACTGTAACGATACTGATAGGCTGCAGCGCCCAAAGCTCTGGGTCGTGCACGACCCAGGCGCCCAGAATGATAAATCCGACAAAGTCTGCTCAAGCTGGAACGGCAGATGTATGGAAAGTGAATATAACTACGCGTGACGGAGGCGATGTCGAGGTCGATTCGAGCACAATATCGATAGGAACCATCGACTCTGTAACGGTCAGAGCATCTATCGATCCGTCACTCGTGTTTACGATAGTAGGACTAAATAACGGCGTTGCGGTAAATCTAGGAAATACGACCGGATGCCTACAGACAGAGACCACAAATGCCGGAGGAGACGCGACCTCGACCGAGGTCAATCTGGGACTTCTCGCAAATTCACCCTCAGGAACTGACGTCAAGGTAGGAAATATAGCTGCCCAAAGGATAAATATAAGTACAAATGGAGCAAATGGCTACGTCCTGACAGCAACAAGCTCGGGACAGCTCATGAATCCTTCGACAGGATTTTTCCTCGCCTCATCTACTACCCCATCTGCATTTCCGGCGTCTGGTGCTGACTGGTTCGGGATTCACCCCTGTGGACTTGACGTACCAGTCGCGACGTGGAACTCGACCGCAAGCAATGCCTGCAACAGTTACATATCAGGCTCAACGGACCCCGTATGTCTTTACGCATGGCCAAACAATAATTCTCCAATAACTCTCGCCTCAGACACAACCGGACCTGTAGGAAACTCACTGGTTACTGGAAACGGAGTCATTTCTGTTTCTTACGCTGCAGGGGCAGATGCCGGTGTTCCCCCAGGGGAATACTCATCGGTCATAACCTATGTCGCAACACCCGCCTTCTAGCCCCTTACAAATAATGACTAAATGGGATGACTACTCTTGCCGTTTGCACGGAAAGCATAAGATACGACTGAATGAATGTTAATAAAGAGGAAAGGCGAAGTCCGGCTCTTTTAATGAATGAAGGAGAATCGAATGCATGAGTACAACAGGCAAGGATTTTTGGTACTTTTATAAAAAAGTACAGAGATATAAGCTAATTCAAATAGGCTTTATTTGAATCTAATTCTTCAGAATTTTCTATCTGCGCTTTCAAAACTCCTACCATCGGAATCTCAAATGTAACCGTTGTTCCCTTCCCTTCTTCTGAGTGAAGCGAGATTTTCCCCCCATGCGCCTCTATGATAGCTTTGGTGATGTAAAGCCCAAGCCCAGTTCCGCTTCCCCTATGCTGCGTGGTCGTCTGATAGAACTGAGTAAAAAGTTTGTCTTGAAGCTGAGCTGGAATCCCCACGCCGTTATCTACGATGCTGACTTTTACATTCTTACCATCGATTCCCAGCCTCACGAGCACCTCTCCGCCCTCATGGTTATACTTTATACTGTTACTCAGTAAATTATTCATTATTTGCCCTATCCTAAGGGGGTCGAAGTTAAAGATAGGTATCTCCCCATCTTTTTGAAAAACTAGGCTTATATGCCTCTTTTCTGCGAGAATCTTAAACATTTTGATGCGTTCGCCGATGATATCTACTATGTTTGACGGGGTCATCTCTGTCTGGAAACGCCCAGACTGAATACGGGCGGCATCAAGTAGCTGATTTACATCATTTAGCATGCGCTCGGATGAGGCGGAGATAGTATCGATCATCTTTATTCTATCCTCCTCCGCTAGCTTTCCAGAGGCCAAAAGCTCAACTCCACCTTTGATCGACGAAAGCGGAGCTCGGAGTTCATGGACGACCATATTAGTAAAATTCTCACGCAACCTCTCCACCTCGTATTCTACGCTCACGTCCTGAATAGTGATAGCCACACCTATTACGTTCAAAGTGGCGTTATCAAATACAGGATTTATATAAAGATTTACTTTTTTGTCGTAAAGATTTATACCACGAAATAGGCTCATTTTCTTTTTCTCCATGACGGATCTTACCTCTGCTACCATATTTCCCTCTATCTTGAATTGAGAGAATATTATCTCTGCATCGAGCGGCCCATCGAGCTTCAAAAACCCCCTTGCCGCATTATTGAGGGTTATTAGCTTTAAATTAGAATCAGCGTCTTTCATAAAAAGCAGCGCCCCCGACGAAAGACTAAATATGAGGGATTGTATTTTGCCCTTTTCTGTTTCTATAACATTCTCAAGGCGGCCAATCGCAAGTTGCGTCTGATTGACGATCTTGTATAAAAGACTCATATCCTTGTCCTGATATACTTTTTCTCTAGGTGATGTAATAGAAATGATCCCCACGAATTTGTTGTTGAGAACAAGAGGGATGTTGAAATACGACTTGGGAACTATATCAAAAGGACTATTATTATTAACAATGTTATCATTTCCTGTCAGAATTTGTGGCGGCAGCTCCTTTATCTTAAAGTGCTCGAGAGTATCATCTATCGCGTACATGGAATTGAGAACAATAGACTTTACCTGCTGGGAATATTTATCAGGAACGTTCCCTCTGGTAAAACTCTCAAATATTATCTGGGCATCCTCTACTACGGCATATGATGCTGTAGTAAGCGGAAAAAGCTTTTCTGAGGTAAGCGCGATAGTTCTTGCAATATCGCGAGTTTTGAGGCTATATCCTATTTTATCATTTAAATCACGTAATATTCCTAGCTCATATAGTTGTCGTCCTAACTCACTTTTAGTGTCGGAAAGCTCTCTGCGGTTACGCTCCCACAGATATGAAAACAATATAGCAAATGACCCAAATAATATAACGCATGAAACAAGAAGTGGAATAAGCATACTCTTAGAGTAGCACTTAGGAATATATCGAGGCAAGTATGGACGAGGCCCTCCGCAGTTGCGGAGAGCCTCGAATTGCGCAGATCAAGTCAACGAAGGAATCCTTCGTCGGAAACAGCCTCAGGGCTAACTTCGCGGATACGCTTCTCGCAAAGCTGCGAAAGCAAAGCCCCGCTCTGGCGAATGGTCGCCTGGAGGCTAAACAGCCTGAGAACCGCCTCCTTGTCAGAACGGTTCCGGAGACCCTCGAGTTCATCGAGAAGTTCGCGGAGGGAGCTGATTTCCCTATCAAGCTCTGCCTGAACAGGAGTTGAGTCCGGTGCTGGCACGATACCTCCTATGTTCTGCTTTCCAGAACACGCTTGTACCCTTGCGGGTTTATGCCGTTAGGTAGTGAAACGAGATGAAGGCGAAGACGCAACATAGACATCCTGCAAGCAGGGCGTAAAGTCCTCCTTCACCATCACCAAACAGTCCTTCCTTGAAGCAAGCAAGAGCTGCAAGCCCAAAGAAGATCAGCAGAACGAGATCTTTGCTAATCTTTACACCTCCCTACTGTTCTGCTTTCCAGAACACGCTGTGACCCCTAAGGGCCTAGTCGTCTTTGTGGGTTCGCCAATAGGCAAACCTCGAGTCTTTGGCCATCGCTTCGATCTTGCCCTCGGCAGCCCTCTGGGTCGCGAGGTAATCCTTCACCTCCTGGTGAAGGTCGCGCATAGCGATGTCATCGGGGTCGCTTTTTCTGGTTATTATCTTGCCGATAACAACGAGGATGACCACACCAGTGATTATGACCAGCCAATTGATGACCACAAAACACCTCCCAGGTGCTGTCTTGTACCCTGTTAGGGTTTTTGTCGGAAAATCACGGACCTTGTGGAAAGAGCGATCTAACCACCTCAAAAACCTCTTCGGGTGATAAAGTATAGACGTGTATCGTCTGTGCTCCTTCACTCGATCTAACCTTGACTCTGAGGCCGCTTGACTCCCGCTCACATTTAGCGCTTGGAGGACGACCTCTGGAACCGTTAGTACGACCCTCCAAAGAAATTTTGGTGACGCACTCGAGCCTGGAAAGAGCCTCGATGAGGTTCTTAGCATGCTCTGTAGTGGTCCCGTGCGACGGAGAGATCTTCCCTCCCGAAACATAAGAACCTTTGGACAAAGAACTGCTCCCTTTCTTTTTTGACCTGCGTTTTTAATGTACTGCCTAGACAGTCCACTTAACGCAAGCTGATGCGTAGTTTACCGCCTAAGCGAATCCTGAAATTATATCTCAAAAGTAGTTAAATTGAAACTATGGGTTTAATTCTAGACACTTTTTGATCGCTTTTGATTTATTTATATAAATGTTACAATCTATTTGATTTATGGAGCGACTTGTAGACTTAGCAATAGGTGAAACAAAGGATTCAGCCGCAAAAGAATCTCTATCTATACGCAATAAATTCCTAAATACTACGCTCAAAATTGCAGCTGTGGGATCCGTGCTCTTATCTCCTAATTTAGGATTCGAAAATGATCTTATAGATCCGGAGCATGAACATATACTTTTTACTGATGAATTTATTTCCTCAGAGAAAAAGACTTCGGGTGATATTACGACTTTCTACTATATTTACGACCATGAATCTGCACCCGATTATGCCAAAGGGATAGATGTTGAGGAGGCTTTTGTATCTGCCGCTAATGATCTGATTTCATACGGGGCACCATTTAGAGTCGAAAAGTATGAACTTAAAGAAGGCGAAGAGATGCCTGAAAATAGATGCCTTACTTGGAAGAATGATGGAATATCAGTAATTAGTTTTGAAGAAAAAGGGGGCATACTAGGCGGAATATGCACAGGGTATGATCAGCATGGAAAACCTCAAGAAATAGATACTGTACTGAACTTAAGCTTACCTACCTTTCCAAATGGAGAACCGCTATACTATGGTACATCGGGAGCGATCAATGAGTACGATCTCAAAACTATTTTTCTGCACGAGCTTCTTCATGTAATTCATGGACCTGAACATCTAAACTGTGACCCTCCTCCAACGCCAGTCCTATGCTCTCCTATTGCAAATGGCGAACAAAGGGAACTTAGTCAAAGAGATTTAGAAAATATGCCCAATGAACTACACAGGTATTCACACCCAAGACCAAATAACATAAACTTCAAAACATCCGTCGCTGCTGTTTCTAAGGAATAACTATTTTGTGAGGTTCTCGAGCTTGTCTGCAGTCTTTTTAGAACCTATGACTATGATATAGGTTCCTATCACAAAACAGCTTCCTTTTATAAGGAATACTCCGACTGAAGCAGGATCTGTATACGATATCTGAAGATAAGTGTTGACTGCGTCGATTATTATACCCAAAGCCAAAAATAAAACTCCCGTCCCTATCGATTTGAACCCATGAGCAAGTATTCCGCTTCCGAATTTTTTGGTGACCTGATACATGATAACTGATGCGGTTATCGCGGCAAAGGCAGCTACAAATGACACACCTTGTACTAGTATCGTTAGAAATTGAAGATTCTGTAGTAATTCCATGGCAGTTTTTTAGTTACTCTTTGATTCTTGCACACCAGACGATTTGTTTTCAAGTGGGGTTTGAGAAGGCGTCATATTTGAAGCTGTATTAAGCTCTGACAGAGCTTTATTTATGGTGTCCATATCATCCTTTGGCATTTGAGAGTTATTTTGATCTGTTGATGATGTTTCCTGTTGAGCCTGAGCAGGTGTCGAAAAAGAATCTGAGAATGGATTCGCACCCAAAACTACCGGCTCTTGCTGAGATGGAGACTGCTCCCGAGGAGGCGTAGATGCTGACTGTACCGGTGTTTGAGGCGTCATTTGAGGCGCTACTGCTCCCACCGCCATACCAGCCATAGCCGGATAAGTAGTAAGTATTGACTCCATAGTCTTTTTTACGATCGCGCCCGAAAGCTCGACGAATTGATTTATCAGAAGCTGCAGAAGAGCTTGGCCATCGCCCTGGATATCTGTTACTTCACCTTGCTCATTAACCTGAATTCCCTGGACATTTTTTACCTTCGCAAGGGTTATGTCAGGACCTAAAACTATCATCTGCTTTTTGATAAGCTGCGTAAATATCTTCTTATAATCAGAATCACTTTGGGGTTGCATATTTATTATTCGAGCAAAGTCTTGACCTTTTTTATCAAATCGTCACCTGACACCTGATACTTCAAAATATACTCTACTGCACCTAGGTTCAATGCTTCTTTTACCATATCATCATGTCCGAAATTCGTAAGCATGGCAACTTTTGTATTTGCCCAAGCAGGATTTGCCTTGAGGCTTTTTAGCGTTTCATTTCCACTCATGTCAGGCATCATCTGATCCAAAAGTATGAGGTCAAATTGTGAAGAATTAAGGATATTTAGGGTTTCTTTCCCGCTTGAGGCAGTAGTCACTTCATAACCTGCAGTTCTTAAGGCTGTATCGAAAACATTGCGAGTCTCCTCTTCATCGTCTACCAATAAGATCCTTTTACCCATACTTTAACCGTAGCATTTGAGACTGTAAAAATCAAGGATTGTTAGTGATATAATCTTATTCTTCCTAAAAATCAGTGAATCTACCCTCTTTCTTGGGTTTTGGGTCTGGTTTTGAGGAAAACACGTTCAGGAGGAATCTTTTTGGACAGAGACGGTTGGTACGACAAACACGGGAGACATACCCGCAAGGCCTGCAGAGAAAACCACTGCAAACCCGTACCGCTTTCTGCAAGCATTGCGCATATGTTCCCTGCCGGAAGCCTCTCAGGCTTCAGGGACCGAAAACCGCCCAACAGGCCTAACGCAAAACCAAAAACCTCATCCTAAACGCCCCTTGAGGGGAGTCTTCAGACACTCTTGTCTGACTACTCCCCTCTCCATATTTGCTATAATACACCTATGGAAAAAGAATACGTACCGCTTCACGAAAGAATCGAGGCTGCAAGAAGTGAAGGATTAAGTGAAATAAAATTTTACGGATTAAGAATAAATACAGATATTCAGACAATAAAAAATGACTTGGCAGGATTTTTGACCGAGGAAAATCCACTTGAGCCCGAGAAAGACTACTCAATAGATCCCAAGCATCAACTTTAGAAGGCTATAATCAGTGCTCCCGATACCATAACTATGGTACCAAGCAGCCTTTGTTTTATTTTCTTTTCATGTAAAAGTTTTCCGCCAAGAATTATTATAACGATGCTCTCCAGCCTCATAATTGTCGTTACGTAGCTGACATTCGTCATAGAAAATGCTGTATATGCCGCAAGTTGAGATAAAGACGCTCCCACTCCGTATAGAATGAACCATTTGAGCTTTATCTTTATCTTCTTCGCGTTTTTTATAACCAAAGGTAAAGCAACAGGCAGAAGCAGCAAAAATGCTACTGTAAGCCCTCCGAGAGAGGCTGCAAGAGGCGTTTGGGGAACTGTCTCAAGTATTGCTTTCTTCTGTAAAATTGGGGTGATGGCCCAAAGACAAATCGATCCCAAAAACAACCATACCCCTTTATTCGAAAACAGCTTTTTAAATGGATTCAAAATTCCTTTTTTTATCTCAGTTAAGTTCAAAAGATAAGCACCGACTACGACTAAAATTATCCCTGTCAACTTAAAAGGTGAAGGTATTTCATTTAACGCAAATATGGCTACAACTGTAGTAAGAACTGGTGAAAAAGAACTTAAAGGAGCAATAAGAGAGACATCAGATCGCTTTATGGCAAGAAAAGCAAGTACAAAAGCTATAGAATCCAAAAGTCCTGAGGCAAAAACATACTGAAAATACTGTGGTGTTACACTCGGTATGCCTGAGGTGGAAATTAAGATCAGCAGAATTGAGGGCAAGGCAAAAGACAAAACCAGAAATGGAACGGCAGGAGACGGGATTTCTTTGAAACGGGATTTAGCGATAATTATACCCAGTCCGCCCCAAATTGCGAAGAAAAGCGCGTAGAAAAACCACATAGAATTATTATCAATTATAAAATTCTAATTATCAAATTCATTGTTCTACTTCAAAACCTTTTCCATCAGAGGTTATAGCTACATCACCCTGCTGCGTGCTCAAGTATTTGAGGTTAAACCTTTTTAGAACCTCTATCACCTCTTTGTGTGGATGGCCAAATCTGTTATCTCTACCCGCAGAAATTATAGAAAGCTCAGGACGAAGGGTCTCGAAAGTATTTTCATCAGTCCCTGTCCGGGATCCATGATGTGCAAGCTTGAACACCTCTACTTGATTTAAATCATTTAATAGAAGATTCAGGTATTCTCTATCTAGGTCTCCAGTTAGTATCGCCTCAAATTCCAGATAATCGACCATAAGTACCAACGAACTGTTATTTCTATTATCATCTATGTCTGTAAATTCCTTCGGTGGCCACAGCACATCTATAGAAAGGCTGTCGTTTATCTTTATGCTCTCGCCTTGGATAAGTCTTTTGGGTTCAATTCCAGCCTTTTTGAGCTTATTCAAAAGCGCCTGATACCCCAAAACGTCGCTATCGCCATAGCTCGTGGCAAAATTTGTGACCGTATATGAGTCCAGGACATCCAAAAATCCGGCATAGTGATCGCTATCTGCGTGAGTAACTACCATAAGCTCGATATTCTTATCGTAAAGTGGCATATAAGATGCCAGACAGCTACTTATACTACCCTCATTTCCACCGTCTATGACTATGTCCTGCGAAAATGCGCGCATATATATCCCGTCTCCCTGCCCCACATCGCAAAACACCATCTTAAAATCGGTAGTGCTGCTCGATCTGAACTGCGCTATGAGAACAACAACTAGAATTGCAAATGACCCTACTATAGGTAGCAGTGCTTTCATTTGGCCTCCTTTCTTTTCATGAGTATATAGACTACCAGAATATAATAGATAACTGTAATTGGAGCATAGATACTATCAAGAGTCAGCGGGATATAGAAATTTGAGCTCAATCTTACTACCTCAGAGAAAAACGCGAGCAACGGGTATATAAGATACAAAAATGGTGAGGCCAAAATGGGGATAGAGAGCCCCAAGACCGCGGATAATAGGCCAAAAATCATGATAATAGGAACAGTCCACAGCAGAATAAGATTTATGAATATACTCAAAAGGCTTACCTCCCCGAAAGCGAACAGCAGAAATGGCAGCGCGCCAATTTGTGCCGCAAGAGTCGTCGCAAAGTCTTCTTTCAATAGGTTTGGAACGATCCTCCCTACAGTTAGGATGATCTTTTGGAAAAGTATAATCCCGAATGTAGCGCTGAACGAGAGCTGAAAGCCGACGTCTGTGACAAGTCGTGGGGATATCATAAGCATAAGCCAGCCAGAAAACATCAATGACATCAGAGCAACTCTTTGCCGGCCCAAAAGAAGCGCCGTAAAACCAAATGATGCCATTATGCTCGCGCGGACTATCGGCGGATCAAATCCTGTCAAAAGCGCATAGAAAAAAATGACTGCTATCGTGAAAATGATGCCTAGTCTCTTTTTCACAAGTCCTGATATGAGGCCAAATATGATTCCAGCAACTAAGACGACGTTTGATCCCGAAGCGACAACCACATGAAGCATCCCCGTTCTTTTGAGCTCATTTTTGAACCCATCGTCTATCCCGTCTTCTACTCCTAGAACGACTCCTGATAAAAGCCCTGCTTCCCGTGGAGGAAGAATGGATTTATAGGCTAAAACGATGCGCTGGCGGATGAACTTAAACACTGCCAACTCTTCACTTTCGATACTTTTGACCTCAGGATTTCTGATAATAAGCTTTTCTGTCACATCGCTTCCATCTCTGCTAGAGAGCTTTTCGACTGTCCCTTTTAGCTTCAATTTATCACCATAGCTATATTTTGGAAAAAGGGGAAGAACGACAAGAGCATCATCTATATAGAAATACTGTTGGAATTCGTTAGACTTTGGCTGCTCCAGAAATGTATGCTCAATTTCAACATCAGACCCTACGATAAGCTTCTCTTCGAAGGTAAAGAAGAAGAGGAATCTTAGTATCAGAATAAGGAGGAATATTGAGGCTATAAGTAGGGGGATTTCGTAACGTCGTAACATTTATGGGGCTATAACAAGGTCTTTTATCTGTTCGAATGTACTCGCTCCCACAATTTTTCGTATCAGAAGATCGTCCACCTCGTCATAAGGCCTACCCGCGATTATTTTCTCAGCAGTCACGGGGCCAACTCTAGGTAAATCTTCAAGCATATTTTGTGACGCTGAGTTGAGATTTACTAATCCATTAGCTTCATCTGAATTTGATCCTAGCACAGAATCGACCTCTTCACCGTCAAATGGCAGATAGAGCTTCATCCCGTCGGAAAGCACTTGCGCCTGATTCACATTCCGACCTATATACTCAACATTCGCGTCATCTGTCAGTCCCCCGGCTTTCCCTATCGCGTCGCTTATTCGGGACCCTGAAGAAAACTCGAACACACCTGGATTTTTAACCGCGCCGGAAATATCGACAAAAATTCTCTTTGCCTCATCGTCATTTTTCACAGGCACGAACTCTATTCCCGAATCGGTAGGTTTTGAAAAAAACTGCATACCACCTACTAGCATCATAATAAGTCCGCCAAGGACCAAAACGACAAGGATGAAATTTTTCTTTAGGAATTTAGAGGCACTATCTACAGAAAAAAGCTCACTACGCTCTTCCATAAGATCAGTATAGAAGATTTAACTGGAAAGTGAAAGTAAGTTGCGGGGGAAGGTGCATAGAAAGCACTATCCCCCGCTTGGGCGCAGATTCAGACCTTAGAGGAACTACTTTGCGCCGTCTTGCGACTTGCGCGCATTGATAGCCTCCCACCCTTCTTGAATCAAATCCAAGGGCGGTCGGGCAATCTCCACCCACTCCGCTACTGGAATCCCCTCTGTCCAGATAGAGTGTTTCCTGACAAATCCGGTCTCTCTTGGACCGACCGGAAAGGAAGGTGCGCCAAAGGGAAACGATGCTCCTGTTAGGTAGATGTTCCCTTTGTAGTTGCGTGGATCCCTGATCGCAAAAGCCTCATTCTGGACATTTAGGGTCCAGAAGTAAGTCTTTCCCTCCATGTACGGTGTCATGGCATCGAACGGATTGACCCCCAACCAGATGGGGTTTATCGTTCCCGCTGAGATATGAAGGTCGAGTAGACCCAGCTGGATAGCATGATCCTCTCTTTTTACCTCCCACACCGCGAAGGAAAATCCGCCCACAGGCTTCATGTTCCTCTCACGGTAGTCCTGGATGAGATTTCTGAGCCAACCAAACATGATTCTTCCTTTCTCTACCTTGCTGCTGCAAGATAATGAACTCAGTTCGTTAACGGCACCCGTTAGGGTCTTAATCTGCGTTATTCCGACTCAACGGAACTCTTTAATGTACGAGTCAAACCTAAGCACGGCTCCGCATACGCGGTATGCTTTCGGCTGAAACATGAGTGAAATTATACTATCTCAATTAATTAAATACAAACTATGAGTCTAAATTACGAAGTTTACGATCTTACCTTTCACGTAGATCTCTTTTTTTATCTCCCGGCCTGCAATGTTCTTTTCGGCAACTTTTCTAGCTTCGTTTTTCACGAATTCTTCGTCATCTAGCTTCTCTGATCCGACTTCAAATTCTCCACGCCTCTTTCCATTCACCTGGACAACAACCGTAACCACATCTGATGCTATAAAGTCTTTCTCATACTCAGGCCATTTTGACGTATGAATTGAGCCGGTATTGCCCATACTGCTCCATAATTCTTCGGAAAAATGTGGCGCCAAGGGCGAAATCAGCTTCAAATAAACTTCTTTCTCATCTTTTGAGATTCCGTCTTTTTTGGATAAGAAGTTATACCATTCCATGAGCGATGCTATCGCCGTATTATAGCGGAGGCTTGCGACATCTTCTGTAACCTTCTTTATAGTCCTATGCATAGCTCTTTTGCTTTCATCATTTAAGTCACTAGCCTCATCCTGATTTAAGAGCTTCCAAACGCGCTTTAAAAACCTAAATATCCCCTCTATCCCACTGTCTCTGAAGTCTCCTCCATCCGAGTAAGGACCAAGAAACATCAGGTACGTCCTAAGGCTATCGGCTCCATATTTCGCGATATACTCATCAGGAACTACCACATTTCCTTTGCTCTTACTCATCTTCGCTCCGTCCTTTATGATCAGGCCGTGAGCATAAAACTTTGAGAATGGCTCCTCAAAATCTATATATCCCAAATCCTTTAATGCCATAGTCACGAATCGTGAATAAAGAAGATGCAACACAGAATGCTCCGCTCCTCCTATATACATATCAACTGGTAGCCATTTTCTAACCCTTTCTGTATCAAAAGGTTCTGTTGCTATATCAGTATTTGGGTATCTCAAGAAATACCAACTACTATCAAGGAACGTGTCAGACACATCCGTCTCACGCCTTGCCTCACCGCCGCAATTAGGACATTTGACCTCGTAGAATTCCGGATGGTTTGCAAGAGGCGCCTTACCTGTACCCATCGGCTTCCAGTCCTTCACCTCAGGCAGCCTCACGGGAAGATCATCATCAGAGACGCTATACCAGCCCTTCATTCCTTCAACTTCGCCTTTATTTGAGCTCGCACAAGACTCGCAATAAATCATTGGAATTGGCGGACCCCAGTATCTTTGACGCGAAATAAGCCAATCTCTGAGGTGATAATTCACCTGTTTTGAGCCTATACCACGCTCGTCAAGATCTTTTATCACCTTTGGCATGTCTTGCGGAACGTGAAAACCATTCCACTTATCTGATCCTATAATTGTTCCTTGACCGACAATGGCTTTTGTCATTTTCACGTTATCGCTGCTAACATCTTTTGGCTGAATTACTGGGATAATTTCAAGATTATATTTATTAGCAAACTCGAAGTCTCTCTGATCATGAGCTGGAACTGCCATAATTGCGCCCGTCCCATAGCCTGCAAGAACGTAGTCCGCAACCCACACAGGGATTTTTTTGTTGTTAACAGGATTTATAGCCATGACCGTGGTAAAAACACCAGACTTTTGTTTACCTTCATCTGCCCTATCCTCGTCGGATTTATTTATGGAAAGATCTATGTATTGCCTGACCTCATCGTTGGCATTCCAACCTACATCTATCCAGCTTTTCGCAAGCTCGGGAGAGACGACTAAAAACGTAGCGCCATAAAGGGTATCCGGACGGGTTGTAAACACGTCGACAGAATGGGTGGCTTCTGGCTGACCGTCGACGATAAGTTTAAACTTTATCTTGGCACCCTCAGATCTTCCTATCCAATTTTTTTGCGCTATCTTTACCTTCTCTGTCCAATCAAGACCCTCTATATTGTCAAGCAGTCTCTGAGCATAGTCGGTGATGCGGAAAAACCACTGCTCAAGATCTTTTTTTTCAACTATAGTGCCACACCTTTCACACTTTCCATCTATCACCTGCTCATCAGAAAGAACCGTCATATCACTTGGACACCAGTTGACCTCAGCTTTTTTGCGGTAGGCAAGACCTGCTTTAAAAAGCTGTATGAAAAGCCACTGTGTCCATTTATAATACTGCGGATCGTATGTCTCAACTGTTCTATTCCAGTCAAAACTATTGCCTATCGAGCGAAGTTGGCGGTAGAAGTTCTTCTGCGCTATCTCTGACTGCTCTAAAGGGTGGCGGCCGATCTTTAGAGCATAATTCTCACTGTGTATTCCAAACCCATCAAGTCCGATAGGCTCGAGAACATCTTTCCCTTGCATCCTCTGGAATCTCCCATACACATCCGCACCTGTAAAAGCATACATATTGCCTACATGAAGCCCTTCAGCTGAGGGATATGGGAACATCATCAGATTGTAAAAAGGACTGCTAGCAGCCTCAATATCAGGAGAATAGGTCTTATCAGACTCCCATCTTTCCTGCCATTTAGCTTCAATATCCGCTGGCATATACTTATTGTCAGTTCTATTTGATTTCATCTAGCTTATTGTATCAAAGTGTCAGCTCAAATGAAATTGACCTTTCTAACCTGCCGCACTTGATGGAGCCTATCTGAGAGTGTAATATACATTCATCTTAGCGGATCACCGCAACGCACCAAGCTGGCGTTGAGAGGCGCCGCTTTGGCACCTTAAAACGTTAGATAAAGGAGGAGACTCTTGGAAACACGCTACCCTGAGGTTGAAAGAACTCTTTTTAGGGTGGGCATGCTCACCCTATTCTCGATGATCGTGTTCGTGATCATCATGACGACCGCATTTCTGCCGGACAGGCTGCTGCCTGAGATGTCTCAGCGGATGCAACTTGCCGGGCATGCAGCAGGATTCGCGATCTTTGCAATCCTCTGCTTCTTCAGCAAGCTCCCGAATCGTGCAAAGACTATGCAGATTGCCGATGTAGCTTTTGACGCTATATTCGTCTGCATGGCCCTTGCTACTGTGACCGAACTCGGTCAATCCTACTTGACCAACAGCCGAGAAGGAGAAGCAATAGACTTTGTAGCCGATATGGCAGGATCCTTTCTGGGAATACTGCTGGCCACCATCGTCACGCTCATGATCTCCCGGCATGCAGTCAAAAGAACTGCACGATGAACGAGGCTATAGCCTCAAGCCTTTATCCTAACGAACCTCCCGCCTGTGCCGTTCAATCGGCTCGGGCGGGACCTAAATAAGATTTTATACTTGAGATTATACGCACCAAGCAATGCATGAATAAGCTATTTTGAGCTGTAGTAAAAATATGGGGCTATTTTCTTTTCTTTTTCTTTCCCGAAGAATATGCAACAGACGCATGGTCTATAGTCGCCTCAAGTCTCCCTAAAAATTCTCCCCACCTCATATCGCTCTCAAGCCTCGTAAATAACATCTTTACTCCACTTCCTCTTTGCTTCAATTTCTCGTTCATCCTCCATACAGTAGGAGTACTTACTTTGAGGGTTTCTGCTATCGTGCGCTGATCGTACCCTCTTGTAAGCATAAAAGCCACTGCTAGCCTTTTGGAGATTATGCTTTTTTCTGTGTGAGTCAAAAGATCCTGGATCAAAAATGCAGCCTCAGTCTGACCCTGTATCTCCGAGATTCCTCTGAGAAAAAGGTCTGACACGCCCTCTTCTATCGCTTTCTCCAAGCTTCTTTTTGATGTTTGAGCCATAAAAACAGGTTACACAAATTAAGTCGCAACTTCAATATGTAGATTCTACATTATAGCCTGCGGCAATTTACCTAACTTCAAATACGTATAGGGAATATGTTACTATCTATAGATGCAGTATTTAAACAAATATATTTCTATCGTTGCCGCATTCATATTCGTGGGCATAATAAAAAGCAGTCCGCTCGCGTCTCAGATATCTTTCATACTCGCAGCAGTGATCGTATTTGGAATTATTTATATAGTAAGTCAAAAACGAGCAAAAACCTACAACACCCTTTTCTCTGGAAGCGCTGTCGAGATATTTTTCATTAGCACTATAACTCTTTTTATGATAGAAATCACAGGAGGGCCCGATTCCGCGCTCTATTTCCTAAATTATTTCTTACTTTTTGGACTTCCTTTAATTAGCACTCCATTTATATCTCTGATATTTACAGCCTCACTCATGCTCTTTTATATCCCCGATCTGGTTCGGGATTTCAATACCGACATAATTCTAAAATTAGGCTCAGTACTTCTCCTTTTACCTCTCTCATATTTCCTCTCAAATGAGCTCATGAAAAAACAACGTGAAAATAAAAAAATCAAAGAGGAGGCCGAGTCTATCCAGGAGGCTGCAGAAGACCTCGAGGCCAATGAGGATGATATAAATGCCAGGGCAAAACTCGATCAGATTATCGATTCAGCTCAAAAACTGGAGGATGAATAATGAATACCCTTTCCCAAATACTTATATCATTTGGCCTCATAATTAGCAGCGTATCAATTCACTTGCTAATAAATCAGGCTCAAGCCCAGCAAGGTGGTGGCAGACTCGTCAATGACGACTACATACTCCACGAAGGAAACTTCAACTATACTTCTGGGGAGGCCTCGGGATCTGATTTTGGCCTGACATTTACCGGAGGAGAACTTGCTCAAGGGTTCTACTCGGGCACAAATTATTCTGTAAGAAGCGGTTTTCAGTATTACTACTCCATAATCCCATTTGAGTTTGCAATATCCAGCCAATTCGTAGACTTCGGACCGCTTGTACCAGGCACGCCTGTAACGCGCACAAATAGGCTTATTTTGTCGAATGGATCCGCATTTGGGTATGACGTGCTTGCATATGAGACCAATGCTCTAAGGGCAGCTTCTGGTGGAAGCGAGATTCCAGATACGACTTGTGATGCGGGGACCTGCTCGGAAACGACATCTGCGCAATGGCTACTCAACACCACGTATGGTTTTGGCTACAGATGTGACAATATAACAGGAACTGAGTGCAACACAGAGTTTTCAACTCCTGACTATTACAAACAATTCACCAACCTTGAACAAAGCGAGATACCCGAATCTGTTATGGGCGGCGCAAATGTAGGTGAAGACTTCGAGACAGAAATAACCTACAAGGTGAATATATCCTCATCACAGCCTTCTGGTTTGTACCAGAACCAAATCATATACATAGCTACGCCATCTATATAGCCCCGGTCTAGATAAGCAGCCTAAATACGATACAAAGATAATACAGAACTCATAAAGCTAACTTTATAGCTAGTCACTGTCTTAGTTCTTTGCTAAAATTAAATTATCCTATTAAATCAATCCAAAGTAAAACACCCAATCGTTAGCATTTATGATCTTAGAGTGCTGATTTATCCAGCTTCAATTTTTATTTTATTATCAAAATTTGTGATATATTTTGATATATTAGTTTTTCGTGGAAATAAATACCGTGAAATAGTCATTTATATACCGAAGAATTTAGGTTAAAGCGAAAAATATTCGAAAGTTGAACCTATTCTGAAATGAAAATAAATGACTTATTCTTCTGTATCATGCCCTTCATTTTTTTTTGAAATCTTTATCTATTTGGTAGATAATAGAATCATGAGATTTCTTATACTTTTTCTGGCTCTCGCATTCCTCTTTTTTCCTGAAAAAGCTCATGCCCAGCAGCTTCACTTGAGTATTGAGCCTACAGTCGTGTATCTTGATACAACTCCACCTGCAAATGCGCAGGCTACTTTTAGGCTAAGAAATCTCTCCGATTCGACAACTACGCTTACCCCCAGACTTATACCCTTCAAGGCTGATGACGAAGGAAAAGTGCAGCTGCTTTTTAGCGAAGAGAAAAATCTTAGTACAGTTATAAAAAATAAGCTCTCGATACTTGATGGCAATAGTAGGATCGATAAGCTCGAGCTCAGAGCTGGTGAAACTAAAGAGCTCAGACTTTTCATGGACGTAGATGAGGGTGATCCCGTAGGTGATTATTATTTTAGCCTAGTATTTCTCGCTGAGGGAAGCTCTCTGGATGATACAAGCAGCTCCTCCATCCCAGGCGGCATAGCTATGAATGTGATGGTGACTATCGGGCCAAAGATATCGGCAAGCGGAGAAATTGAGGAATTTGGTACAAATACATTCGTAAGCTCTGGACCGGTACCATTTGCATTGAAGCTAAAAAATACCGGTAACCACCTCATACAGCCTGAAGGAACAATTTCCATCAAGAATATGTTCGGTAAGGAAGTGGGGAAATTAAAGCTCGAGCCACAGTATGTACTCGCCAACTCCTCAAGGTATCTGATTGATAGCGTACAAGCCTCCACTAGCGGGTCGCTTGAATTAGATCATGACCTAAAATTGGACAATCCTTCGGCCGTATGGACAGAGAAATTTCTGATGGGACCTTACAGCGCAACAGCTACCATAACACTTGAGGAAGGCGGCGCAAGGATTACTCAAACGACACGATTTATAGCTTTTCCACTTCAAATCCTGGTGATTATATCCGGCGTGATATTTGTTGTGCTAGGGATATTCCTCCGCGTGAAGCTAAGACTCAGAAAGAAAATTGACTAAACTAATCCTAGAATACATAAAGATTAGCTCTAGAGTACTATCTCATACGAAAAGCATTCAAATCCAAATAGTAATTGTTATATAGTCAAAAAAATATAACTAAAAGTATTACATTTAATATTTATCATTATTTAAAAGGCAAAACTCAATATGCTCGATTTTGTCACTCCATCACATAGTCTGATGACTGAAATCCTATAATTAGTTTTTAACTGTTATAATTTCACGTATAATAACATAAAATCCTATCCCCCATAGTTATCTCATATACTTCCAATGCGGTATAATCGTGAAATAGAGACAGCATTTTAAGCATTTACACGCTTTATTTTAGCTATAATCCCTAATTTACCGCATGTTTTTCTGTTTTCATAGGCTAAATGATATATTTCGATATATATTTATACCCCTGTATTTTCATGCGTTAAATGTTTAAAAAAAGCACCTGCACTCGTGCAAACAATGTGAAATCGGATCCAATTTTGTTTTACGGAGTTTTCATCTACACCTATATAAGCAGTTGTATGTATCAAAGTAAATCAAACTATAAATAATCGCCTATAGCCTCATTGACAGCCTTTACACGCGCATAATATTATGATTAAAGGCTTATGTATAATCGATATAATCAGTATAATTTTAGCTTCAAATGCCGTTCCTGCGGTAATCTTTTAGTTTTTTCAGAAAAAACTAAAATTTCATTCTTTTCACTAGTTTAGATTTTTATGGATATTATCAATCAATTCAAAGACTATCTTGTAGGCAAAAGGGTCAGCAACCCTACTACGCTAAAAAACTACCTTTCCGACATAAGGCATTTTATAAGCTGGTACGAAAGCTCTTTCGGAGCTATCTTTTCTGAGAATGAATTTGATGAAAAGATAGTAAAGCTTTACGAAGGCGCAGGCGGAGCAAACATTCTTCCGGGTGGAGGGATCGACTCACAAAGCAAGATGTCACATGCTTCGCTAAAAAGAAGGCTTTCCTCACTTAGACAGTTTGCCAAATATCTTTTGGAGACAGGGAGCATAGAAAACAATCCTTTCACAACAATCGCTTCAGAAAATCCCAAAACCCAAAACATAGACAAATGGCACATTCAGGAATTCAAAGACTACCTAAAATTCAAGAAAGCATCAGATCTAACTGTAAAAAACTATATCACAGATATACACTCCTTCCGCAGATGGCACGAACAGGCGATAGAGCCGCATATGGGAGACACTTCATTTCCTGTGATAAATGATCAAATTGTCGATGAGTACAAAAAAAGGCTAGCTGAGCATAAAGCATCCGCACCAAGAACAATCAATAGAAAGCTTTCTTCACTGAGAAAATTCGTAGAGTTCTCTGTGGCTTCAAATTATGCATCTAAAGATTTTTTTTATCCCCAAAAGCAAGTCACAAATCTGGAAATAAAGAAAAATGAACCTGAAACAAAAGGTGCAATTTCCCTAAATGATATAGAATCCCAGAAAATCAAGCTAAACTACTCCGCCGTTCCTCCTATCAGACTCTTTCAAAAGCTGATAATTCTACCTTATCTCCTCCTCGAATCGGCAATCGCAGGAAAAGTAATCACCATGCTTTACGGAAATGCCGCTCTAGCTTTGGCTGCAAAAAAGGCCCTGCCCGTACTAAGCAAACTAAATATGTCTCAGGGACCATCCGGTCTTTTGAAGGTAAAAGGCTACGAGAAAGAGTTTTTTGCTCCAAATGAAGTTTCACTCGACACCTATCCAGCTCACAAGAAGTTGTGGTTTCACATACGTCATACTAGACCAGAGTGGTATAAAAAGTATCATACGCTACCACTAGTGCATTACATCCATTTTGCAGTACTTGTCATCTTTGCTGCCGGAGCCGGTCTTGCACTATATAGGAATTTAGTAACGGATGTGAAAAGCCCACTTTTTGCAGCACCTGCCTCCCCTCCGAGGATTTTGTCGTTTCAGGGAAGATTAACTGACAATCTAAATAACCCTATCACCTCTGACACGAGCATAAGATTCTCGATATATGATGACCTCACCGCTTCCGGCTCTGCTCTACTATGGCAAGAGGTCCACTATGGAACAATCCCTGATCAGGATGGAATTTTCTCTGTCCTTCTTGGAAGTCTTAATAATATCCCTGATTCAGTCTTTTTAGAAAACAATGATATCTATCTGGGAGTAACTGTCGAGCAGACTGAGGAACTCACTCCTAGAAGACGGATCGCTTCCGTTCCTTATGCGGCCAACTCTGAGGCCCTACAGGGAATGCTCCCTATAACCGATGGCAGTGCCGGCCAAACAAATGTAGTACTTGCCCTAGACTCTTCCGGCGATTTGACCATAGGAGGAAGTGCTGCTCCTACTTTCTCTGCTTCGGGTGGACAATTTACCCTATCAGGAGAAGTATTGCTGCTTACTACAGAGACCGGAACCAACTCAAATGTGATAATCTCCCCAGACGGACTAGGCGGCATAGACTTACAAAAACAACTTTTCAATACAAGCACAAATGGGAACTTAACACCTGGAGGAGTTGAGATAAATGATAAATTCGGCGTTCTTGCTACAGAAAGCGCAGTTGCCGCATTCACGCTAAACAACGATGGCGCTTCTGATCTATTTACCGCTTCATCATCCGGAACGACACGTTTTACGATAGGAAATGACGGAACGCTAACTATTCCTGTCTATAACACCCCAGGAGGACTCCTGTATGCAAATGGTGCAGGAGTCGTAGGCCAAACTACTACCGGATCCGGATCAGAGTGTCTTCTAGGCGGAGCTACCCCCACATGGGGATCATGCGGGACCGGAACCTCCCCTTCTCCTTTTCAGGAATTAAATGGTGCTATAGTTCCACTCAATACAACGCTGGACTTTCTGATCGGCGGACAATCTACCGATTCTGCAAAGTTTGCTTTTTTGAATTCAAATTCCGGCACCCCTACGGCAAGCATTTCAGCAAACTCAGGGAACAACGCTACATACCTGACAGGTGACGGAACTCTAGCTACAACAAATAGAGGCAGTCTTATACTTGGAAATTCATCAACATACAACACGACAGGTAATGTTTTGATTAATCCAAATGGAGCTGGCAGGGTCGGAATTGGCACAACAACTCCTGATGGCGCGGTCCACATAGTAGGCGACAAGCTGATTCTTGAAGAGGAAAATGTGGGTGACGGATTTACTATACAACTAGGCCGCGCGAGTGATGGTTCACTTAGGAATTGGCTACGCGCAGAACCTGTTGCGCCTACAAATACGACCTTTGATTTCCACTTCGGAGGCAATACCAGCGTGTTCCGTGACATCTACTTCAAAACAAACAACGTCGAGAACGGTATAGTCCTAAAAAACACTACCGGATATGTAGGTATAAACAACGCAAATCCCGATAGAAATCTTGATATATTAGATGACACAGATCCACAATTCAGACTTACCCAGACTGATGGAAGCGTATATACTGATTTTCAGACTGATTCATCAGGGAACCTGGTTATTAGCCCGACAGGTACGACCCTGACTCTTTCTGGGGTTACTACGCTTACCGCATCTTCACTTTCGACTATTACATCTGCCTCTACTTTAGGCATCTCCGCAACTACTCTAAATCTTGGAGCAGGGGGAGCAGCCACTATCGGCACAGTCTCTGATGATGATTTGTCTCTTTCTCCTCACGGAACAGGAGATATAAGGCTTGTCAATGACGGAGACACCGACATTATATTTCCAGGATTTACATCAGACGGTGGCTTACTATATACCAATGGATCAGGGGCTCTGGCACAAACCGCTATAGGCGCGGCAGGAGAATGTTTAACTTCTGCGGGAGGGGGATCTCCTACGTGGGGACTCTGCGGAGCAAGTGCCCCTTTTCAAGAACTTAATGGCGCAATCGTACAGAATAATACCACTCTCGACTTTCTCATAGGGGGTCAGTCTACAGATTCTGCAAAGTTTGCTGTGCTTAATATGAATACAGGAACTCCTGTTGCATCCGTCTCGTCAACGCTTACCGGAAATGGAGTCTCGATAGGTGGCGACGGTAGAATCCAAAGCTTTAACCGCAATAACTTAATAATCGGGGGCTTCACCACCGGAAACATCATACTCTCACCTGCAAATGGTGGCGGAAGAGTCGGAATAAATACAGGCGCATCCCTTCCCCGGGCTACGCTTGAGGTTGGTGGTGTCGGGAACCTGGCTATCTTTGGAAATGACACACTGACCGATGAATATATTGCAGTCAGAAGCACCTCGTCAGGAGTCATGTTCGGAATCGATCCTGACTTAAATGGTGGAAGCGGTGCTGGCCTCATACAGTCCGGTAATTCAAAGGGTCTAGCATTTGAAACAAACAACGGCACCTGGGGTTCCGCAACCACCCCAGATATGTATATAGATACTGCCGGAAATGTCGGAATAGGAACAAATACGCCAATGGGAAAGCTTGACGTAGTCGGCAACGCAACAGTCTCGGGTGATCTGACATTTTATGGAGGCACAGGAAGGATCCAGACTGTCCAGAACAACAACCTCATCCTTGGGGGTACAAGTACAGGAAGTATACTACTCTCACCTCTAAATGGAGCTGGCAGGGTCGGAATAAATACCGCACTTCCAACTGAGGCACTGGATGTAAATGGAAATATACTTCTTGCGGGAGGCGGTACATTTGATACGAGAACAGCAAATACTTTAGGGATAGGAACGACAAATGCAACTACAATAACCCTAGGAAGAACCGGTCAGGGAATAACATTACCTGGGTTCACGACAGACGGAGGAATCTTTTATGCAAATGGCACAGGACAGCTAGCCCAGACAACGGCAGGATCACTGGGCGAATGTCTACAATCAGCAGGTGGTGGGAGTCCTACATGGGGAACTTGCGGTGCAGGAGGAGTTTTTCAGGAACTAAATGGGGCTATCGTACCAAATAACTCTACCACAGACTTTCTCATCGGTGGACAGAGCACAGACTCTGCAAAGTTTGCGATACTTAATGTAAACGATGATGCACCGGTTGCCTCCCTTTCCGCATCAACAGGTGAGGGCTTATCTCTAAGCCATGATGGAACTATCCAGACGACACTAAACAGGGATTTAGTTCTAGGCGGAGATACCACTGGAAACATAGCACTTATGCCTATAAATGGTAATGGTTATGTGGGAATAGGCACAACCAGCCCAACCAGAGCTCTTGAAATCAGACAAACGACCATCGGTGGAACTACCGAGCTATTTCTATACAATCCTGATGGAACATCTGGAGCATCAAACAGCAGGTTGAGAGTTACAACCAATGGCGCGTCTGCAGGTGATCCTTTTGCCGTTTTCGACGTAAATGGAGTCGGAGGATGGGCCGTCGGACTTGATAACAGTGATGACGATAAGTTCAAGATCGGAACAAACATAAATAGCCTAGGAACAAATAACCTTTTGACTCTCGATACTGCAGGCAACCTGGGCTTGGGAACGACTACTCCGCAGGCGCCACTCCATATCCAAAGCGGAGCTTCATCAATCTACCTTTCCAATGTAGGCGAATCTATAAGTTCTCAGTATTTCCTGGCCCCAGGAGACGATAACTATCTTACAGGAGCAAAGACCGGTGACTCAGGTATAAAAATCCACTCTTCTCTTGGTGGATTTGTGCTGGGAAGAAATAACGGTAATGTCGAATTCAAGATGACAAATGGAGGACTATTTGGCATCGGCACATACTACTCTCCGAATGGAGTAGATCCTACCGCAAAATTCCAGGTATATTCGAATCTCGGAACTGAGCCTGCTGCTTCTATTTCGGCAGTTACCTCCGCTCCCGCACTACTTGTCACAAATGACGGCGTAGGAGATCTTTTTGCAGCAAGCAGCTCCGGTACACCAAACTTTATCATAAACAATAACGGTGACATCATAGTAGGCCCTGAGGGAACCGGAAAGATAACTGCAGCAGTTATAGACCCATACCTCATCCAGAACCAATACACATCTGGAAATACACAGCTTACTTTCCAGACGATGGCAGGATCAAACGGTGACTTTATATTCCAAAACCAGTCAGACAACCTCGCTACCCTTTTTCAGGAAGGACTACTTCATCTAGAGGTAAATGGCTCAGCAGGAGGTCTTCAGATAGGCGATGACACACAACTTTATAGAGGAGGTACGAATAGACTTGATCTTGGATCCGGAGATAGCTTTAACGTAGTATCAGGAGACTATCAGCTTGGTGGCTCGACAATAATAGACTCATCAGGTAATGCTACATTTAATGATATTACTATCACTGGAACATGCGCAGGCTGTGTGAGCTCAGGCAACATCTCACCATTTCAGCAACTTGCCGGAAGCATTGTTCCAACTAATGCTACCCTCGACTTTCTCGTCGGAGGTCAGGCAACAGATTCCGCTAAGTTTGCTATATTCAATATGAGCTCTGGCACTCCTACGGCTTCGATCTCAGCTAACACCGGAAATAATGCAACATATCTAACAGGAGCAGGAAATCTAGGAACCACAAACAAGCAAACACTTAGCCTGGGAGGAAGTTCTACAGGTCTTATTAAGGTATTAAATTCATCTGGCAATCCTTTCGCTACTTTCGATACTGTAAATGGAAGATTAGGAATAGGAACGCAAAATCCGCAAGTTGCTTTTGAGATAGCAGATGGAGCTGCTGCAGGATCTTTCAGGATAGGTGCAGATGTCAACGCTAATACCCTAACCAGCAATACCCGCAAGATAGGAAGAATCGTAGCTCCAAGTTATAGTGGTGATGGAACTGGAACGAATGTATTTTTGATAGGAATGGATGCGAACACCACCTCAAGCACGGTTACTATAGGAGGCGGCGCTAGCTTCTCACCATATGCTGCCACAGCAATACAATTCTATACAGGAGCAACTACAACCACGACTGGCGGAGCGCACGCGATGACTATAAATAGTACACAAAATGTGGGGATAGGGTTAGTTCCTGGATCTACTAACAAGCTTCAGGTAAGAGCAGCAGATAACCAGCTAAGACTCGATGTTGATGCCAGCAATGGATTGACTATTAACGCAGATTCCTCCGGATTTAATACTTTTACTGCAAATGGTGCTGGTGCCGGCTTTAACTTTACAGGAGGCAACCTCGGAATTGGGGATACTTCTCCTGCTTCACTATTTACCGTCGGAAATGGTGATCTATTCCAGGTTAACTCATCAGGAGCTATTGCTGCAGCTACCGGAATAACTTCTTCAGGCACAATTACTTTTAGCAGCCTTAATACTGATGGCGGACTTTTATACACAAATGGATCAGGAGTGCTATCCCAGACGGGCGCAGGTACTGGCACGCAATGTCTTCTAGGCGGTACTACTCCAACATTCGGATCATGTGCTACAGGCACTACACCCTCACCATTTACGCAGCTTGATGGAGCTATAGTACCAAATAACTCTACCCTAGACTTTCTAGTAGGATCTCAGGCAACAGACTCAGCTAAGTTTGCAGTATTAAATGTAAACGGTACTGGACCTGCAATAGCTTCGGTATCTGGAAATCTGATAGTAATGCCTCATAACGGAGCAGGAGGAAGAGTTGGAATTGGGACTACTACTCCATCTTCTCTTCTTGCCTTTGCGGAAGGCACTACTCAAGAGGGAGGAATAAATTTCGGGTCTGATGCAAGCCTTTTCCGCTCAGGGACAAGTACTCTTTCATCACTAAATAACTTATTTATCGGATCGACTACCCCAACTCTGTCAAATGGATCGACAGATAGCGTAGAAACCTACCTCGTAGATGATAGTTCTGAAGATTTCTTTGGTCTTATTAGTAGAGTAGGAAGTGATGGACTCTTTAGGGTTATTTATCTAGACGATGAGTTTGAACAGTCACTAGAATTCGCACAGTGTACTGACGTCAACTGCACTAGCCCTAACATAAATACTGTCTACACTGTAGCAAATTACACTGCAGATGATATAAATTTCACACTAGCAAGCGATGATACTGCTAGAATTGTTTATACTGAACCCAATGTTTTAGGTGGCGAATTAATATTTGAACAATGTACGAATGCGAGCTGCTCTAGCACGAACACAACTACTCTAGATTCAGATAATGGATCCTACGTTCAATCCATAGTAATGGGAAATGACAATCTTTCAAGGATAGTATATCAAGACGCTGGCGATGGAAACTTGAAGTTCATTCAATGTACGAATGCGAGCTGCTCTACCAATAACCAGACTGCCCTTTATTCAAATGGGGAAATTGGTCCTGATATCGTTATTGGAGGAGATGGTTTTGCCCGTATGGCTATATATAACGGTGCCGATGGTGATATGGAATTTGTACAGTGTACGAATGCGAGCTGCTCTACCAGAAATACAACTGCAATAACATCAGCAAATTTCGACTGGCCTGAATACTTAGCGCTAGGCGGCGATGGATTCGGAAGGCTTATCTATACAGATGATGACACAGGTGACCTTAATTATGTACAGTGTACGAATGCAAGCTGCTCTACCAGAAATACAACTGCAATAGACAGCGGAGATTACTCTGATTTTAATGTGGCAACTCTTGATTCAAATGATTATGCAAGAATCGTATTCGAGGATGATGGAACATCTGAGCTAAAATACGTCGAGTGCACGAATGCCTCCTGTTCGACTAATAACTCTGTAGTTTTTGCTGACAACGATACCAGCTCTTATTGGGCTTATGGAATATCGCTAGATAGCAGCGGTAACCCACATGTCGTTTATCTAAATGAAGACAGTGGTATATATTTTCTCTATAAATGCGCAGACTCCTCCTGCTCATCAAGCACGAAAAAATCAATAGCTCTCGGCGACTATCCTGAAGAAAATTCTATTCCTGTAGCTATAAATAACGCGAGTACGTCTTTCATGTATATGGACAATAACAATAATCATATATACTCTGCCGTCATTACAGCTGAGGAATTCGAACCTGATGGTGACGACCTCTATGTCGCAGGTGATATAGCCGCAGGAGGAAATATCTATACGGATGGCGCTCTGGTCGTGGGGGGAAGTGCCGATTTCGGAGGCATAGTCAATATAAATGGGGAAATAAATATCAACGGAAGCGCCATATTCAATAATGGAATAACTGCGTATGGCACATCTACTTTTGATAATGTAGATATAAATAACAGCCTGGATGTTAACGGCAGTATATCAGCCAACAGCATATCGACCTCCAACTTAACCCTAAACGGCAATCTAACCCAAAGCGGAGGACTCTACACAACGCTTGGCGTACCTTTCTCAGCGGGAGCTTCAAATGATATATATGTATCAGGAAGGTATGCATATCTGGCAAATGGTACGGGTGGACTAAGGATAATAGACGTCTACAGACCATCAAGCAGCAGTATAACTGGCACCTATAACACAAGCGGAACTGCATACGACGTATTTGTCTCTGGCAAATACGCATATGTCGCAGACGGAACATCTGGTCTTCAGATAGTGGATGTATCAAACCCTTCCTCTCCTACCCTTGCTGGGACTGTAGATACTTCCGGTACGGCTTATGGGATCTATGTTTCAGGGAAGTATGCTTATGTAGCAGATGATACTGCAGGACTACATGTTATAGACATTTCTGATCCTGCATCTCCGGTAATTGCAGGCACCTATAACACAAGCGGCAATGCAAGAAGCGTATTTATTACAGGTAAATACGCATATGTCGCAGACAGTGCATCTGGTCTTCAGATAGTTGATGTATCAAACCCTTCTACACCAACTCTTACTGGAACATATAATTCTCCAAATTCAGCTGTCGATGTATATGTAAGCGGAAGATACGCATATATTGCTGATACTAGTGCATTTATAATTGTCGACATATCAAATCCTGCATCACCTAGTCAAACAGGATTAACATCAACATCTTCCATAAAGGTTGCGGGATCGGGAATTTATTCCTATGCGCTGGATTCATTTAACTACCTAAGGACCATGAACGTATCTAATCCTTCATCTCCGTCTACTGCACAGTTTGGCTTTGTAGCAAGTTCTCCTACAGGCGTTGCCATAGCGGGTAAATATGCGTATTTTAGCGTAAACGACTCCACAGGATTTAGGATCAGTGAGTTTTATGGAATGAGTACTCCTAACCTATATGCAGGAAGCATCCAGACGAATGACCTTAATGTGACAGAAAACGGAATAATCGGGAATGATCTTTACGTCAGAAGCGGGCTTATGGTGGGCGACGGGGGAATCCAATCTCAGGGAGGACTGGGAATATTCTCAGGATATGCAACAAATATCATAGAAGGTGCAGCTACAGGCAAAGCGCTTCTTACGCTCAACGAAACAGGAAATCAGGACATATTCACTGCAAGCAGTTCTGGAACACCCCGCTTTTCCATAACAAATGCTGGTGGGATAAAGCTCGGCACTGCAGAGGGGACACTAGGCGAGTGCATCAAATCAGGTGGCGCTGGAGCTGCCGCTTCTTGGGGATCATGCGGTGGGGCTGGCGGAGCCTTCCAGGAACTTGCTGGAGCCATAGTTCCTAACAACTCTACTCTGGACTTTTTGATCGGTGGACAAGCGACAGATTCTGCAAAATTCGCATTCCTTGGTATTGCATCAGATACTCCAGTGGCCTCTATATCAGCTTCAAATGGCTCTGGATTATACCTTTCATACGATGGGACTATTCAGACAACAAATAATCAAACATTAACACTGGGAGGAGATACTAGTGGGAACTTGATACTCAAATCACGAAACAAGACAGTATTTAAGAACCCAAACAATAATGTTTTCCTAGGAGAAGACGCTGGACTTAACACCACTTCAGCAGACTACAACGTTGCTATCGGAAAAGACTCGTTACGATTTAACTCGAGTGGGGCTTTCTATAACACTGCAATAGGCGGGAATTCCCTATATGGTAATACTTCTGGATGGTATAACGCAGCCATAGGATGGGGCGCTCTCCAATCAAAATTATCTGGACATGGAAATACCGCGGTTGGATACGCTGCAGGCTGGGGTAATTCTACAGGACAATACAATGTCTTTCTCGGCCACCGAGCAGGGTTCAACGAAACAGGGTCCAATAAGCTCTATATCTCGAATTCGGATACCGCAAATCCTCTTATCTATGGAGATTTTGCGACAGGTTCGCTTGGGATTAATACAAGTTTGGGAGGAAACGCAGCATTGGCAGTAAATCAAACAAACTCTGGAGATATCTTTACTGCCAGCGCGTCCGGCACTACTCGACTCTCCTTAAGCAATGCAGGCCAGCTAAGACTACCTACTCAAGGCAGCACAGGAGGATTAACGATAGGTGGAGATACCAACTTATATAGATCAGCAGCAGATACACTTGCGACAGATGACGGCTTTCAGGTAGGAACAAAACTCACACTTAGCGGCACGCTAACCAGCTTTGATAATACTGCAGAGGTGATACAAAGCCTAGGTACTGGAGACATGACAGTCGCAGCACGAGGAGATCTGAGGTTCAATATCGACTCAAATGCCAATGGGTCAAATTTATTTAGGATCCTTGCACATACCTCGAACCAACTACTCACTCTCGATGAATCAGGGAACTTATCACTTCTTGCTGGCGGATCTGTTGATACCCTATCAGGAGGCACTCTAGGAATAGGAAATACAACAGCAACCACCATCACTATAGGTAGAAGTGGTCAGGGAATAACTCTCCCAGGATTTGACTGCTCAGCGCTGGATAATGGAGGAAAACTAACCACTACATCTGGAGGAGTTCTTACTTGTGATGATGACGGTGGAAGTGGTGCCGCAGGCACTTTCCAAGAGCTTGCTGGCGCTATAGTACCTAACAATACTACCCTGGATTTTTTGATCGGAGCCCAAGCGACAAGCAGCGCAAAATTCTCTATTACAGATGTAGCAAAAAGCAGCAACACACAGCTAAATCTGGCAGGTACTGCTACTGTAAGAGACTTGGTAGCGCAGGACATTACTCTCTCCGGTCTTTCTACCAGTATCCTGACTGGCTACCAGGGATTTGATGGTTATACAGGATTTACTGGAGGAATAGGAACAGGTGGAAACGGGAAAGATAGCATCACAGGCGCTCAGAGAATAGATAGTCAGGGAAATCTAAAAAACATCGCCTCTATCCAGGCAGGAGAAACACTCCTTACCTCAGGAGGCACTTTTGCCGCAAAGGCTGACTATACTACAGGAGATCAACCTAGGTTCACTGCCATAGGAGATGTGAATGGTGATGGGAAAGCGGATTTGGCGGTTGCAAATTATATCTCTACTTCCGTATCAGTCTTGATCAACAACGGGGACGGTACATTTGCGACAAAGGCGGATTACACAACGGGTAGTGGTCCGCATTCAGTTGCCATAGGAGATGTGAATGGTGATGGGAAAGCGGATTTGGCGGTTGCAAATCTTACCTCTCATTCCGTATCTGTCTTTATAAATAATGGGGATGGGACTTTTGCGACAAAAGCAGACTATACAACGGGGACTAGTCCTTACTCCGTTGCCATAGGAGATGTGAATGGTGATGGGAAAGCTGACTTGGCTACTGCAAATTCTAGCTCTACTTCCGTATCAGTCTTGATCAACAACGGGGACGGTACATTTGCCACAAAAGTTGACTATACTACGGGAAGCTCCCCACGTTCCGTTGCTATAGGAGATGTGAATGGTGATGGGAAAGCGGATATCGCGGTTGCAAATGGTGGCTCTACTTCCGTCTCTGTCTTTATAAATAACGGGGATGGGACTTTTGCGACAAAGGCAGACTATACAACGGGGAATAGTCCTTACTCCGTTTCCATAGGAGATGTGAATGGTGATGGGAAAGCGGATTTGGCGGTCGCGAACTATGGTTCTAATTCCGTATCAGTATTCATAAATAACGGGGATGGGACTTTTGCGACAAAGGCAGACTATACAACGGGGACTAACCCTTTCTCCTTTGCCATAGGAGATTTGAATGGTGATGGGAAAGCGGATTTGGCGGTTGCGAACTATGTCTCTAGCACTGCCTCAGTCTTTATAAATAACGGGGATGGGACTTTTGCGACAAAGGCAGACTATACAACGGGGAATAACCCTTTCTCGATTGCCATAGGAGATGTGAATGGTGATGGGAAAGCGGATCTCTCTACTGCAAATGTTAGCTCTGATTCCGTATCTGTACTTATCAACCAAGCCACTCCTATCTTTTACGCCCAGGTGTCTACCGGAAATGTAGGTATCGGAACGGCAAGCCCTGATGCAAAGCTTGATCTCAGAGGCGGTAATCTACGCGTCAGAGATAATGTTAGTGGCGCACACTACTTCCAGATCGCCAATACAGACGCTACAGGAACTGTACTAAATGATAACTATGGATATATCGGACTAGGCACCTCGACAGTCGGAGGAGGAACTCCGGTCGAGAGAATGAGGCTATCAGCAAATGGAACTGTGGGTATAGGAACATCTAGTCCTATAGCCCAGCTTCATGTAACGCGCCCGATAGGTACCGAATTTGTAGCGACAGGAAAAGCTTTGGCGATCTTTGATCAGATAGAAGACCAGGATATATTTACCGCATCTAGTGGAGGTACAACCAGATTCGTAATCGATAATGACGGTAATGTAGGTGTGGGAACAAATAATCCAGCTACTCCTATTCATGTACAAAATAATGCCGCTTCGATATATCTATCAAACGTCGGAGAATCTATCAGTAGTCAATGGTTTCTTGCTCCCGGTGATAATAATTTTATGCCAGGAACTTTTACTGGAGACTCCGGCTTTAACTTACACGCAACAACTAGCGGCTTTGCGATAGGAAATAGCGGAGGTGTACAATTCAGGATTGATCATGATGGAGAAGTAGGGATCGGAACTAATGTACCTGACCAGATGCTTGACGTTGTAGGAGGAAATATCCAAATTGATGCAGCTACAACCCTTAATGCACCTAACAGATGGATTGGGAGAAGCTCTAACTTCAGTCTTTCATTTGACAGTGGACAGGGAACACTACTCAACTCTCCTGCAAATATGTTATTCCAAATCGATTCTGACAACTCTGACTCTGATACAAGAAAAATTATATTCGCAAAGAATGGAGATCAATTCTCATCTGGCGAAACACCAGAAGGAACGCCTCTTTTTGTCATCAACGAAACCGGGGTTATAACTACATACGGTGACATTCTTCCAGCAACAGATGACACCATAGAGCTCGGATCTACTGATTTTGCGTTCAACACAGTATGGACGAACTCTGTAGCTGCTGGAGGGTCTGACCTTGCTGAGTATTACAAGAAAGCAAATCCTAGCGAACAATTTGAGGCAGGACAACTAGTCTGCCTTTCATCAAACGGGGGCGTAACCAAATGTACTCAAGGAGTAACTGGCTCAATTCTTGGGGTCATATCTGACAACGCAGCATTTATCGGAGGTAGCAAGCACACAGATGACGACAACTATGTCCTGGTCGGACTTGTAGGACAGCTCGATGTAAAAGTCCAGGGAGACATAAAAGCCGGCGACGCCCTAACTATATCCCCTACTACAGGTGTCGCCACAAAGGCTACAAAAGAAAGCTACATAATAGGACGCGCTCTTCAAAATAACCAGAACGGTCAACTCCAAAGGGTCGCAACCTCTATACAGGCTGGATATTTCAATCCGAATCTTGCCCTAAATACTGCAGGAGACGACACTGCTACATTTATCGCAAATCTAAATATAAATGAAGAAAA
>Ga0265293_10002897_pt1 | contig 33098 bp, 29 predicted proteins | sample Munlanlewell138R_FD_192505 | JGI IMG/M metagenome (GOLD analysis project Ga0265293, IMG submission 192505) | Leachate microbial communities from a municipal landfill in Southern Ontario, Canada - Leachate well 138R | ecosystem: Engineered > Solid waste > Landfill > Unclassified | place: Canada... | reverse complement strand
GGGGGCTGACACACCTCCGGCGTCATGGGGCATGGAAATGGCACATCACCCGATCGATGATGCAAACCTTGTCCAGGCCTATCTGACGCATGCCCGCGTCGAAAAGCGGCTGGCCGACCGCAGTCTGACCCTGTATCGGGCCGCCCTGCAACGGCTGCTGGAGTTGGCTGCTGCCCACGGTGTGGGTCTGCGCGACGTCGGCAGCCACGTCATTCGTCAGGGCGTGGCTGGCATGCACGCGGCGGGCCGCTCGCCCAAGGGGATCGCGCTGGTCCTGTCGGGTTGGCGTGGTTTCTACGTCTGGCTGGGCCGGGAGGGCCAGGTGGGCAGCAACCCGGTGTCCGGTGTGCGTGCGCCCAAAGCGGGGCGGCCGCTGCCCAAGGCGCTGGATGTGGACGATGCGGTAGCCCTGGCGGCGTACACCGATGCCGACGAGGATCCGGTGCGCGAGGCGCGCGATGCCTGCATCGTCGAACTGCTCTATGGTTGTGGCCTGCGCATCGGCGAGCTGGTCGGGCTCGACGTGGCGGCCAGCGCCGCCGCCCGGGGGTGGCCTGACCTCGACGACGGCGTGGTGCACGTGCTGGGCAAGGGCGGCAAGCGGCGCAGCGTGCCCATCGGCGCGCAGGCGCTGGCGGCGCTGGGTACCTGGTTGCAGGCGCGTGCGGCCTGGGCAGGTGCGGTTCCGGCACTGTTCATCAACCCGCAGGGCGGGCGCCTGACACCGCAACACATCCGATGGCGCTTGCGTCAGCGCTCGGCCCGGTCCGGACTGGCGACACCGGTGCACCCGCACATGCTGCGCCACTCGTTTGCCAGCCATGTGTTGCAGTCCAGCGGCGACCTGCGGGCCGTGCAGGAGCTGCTCGGTCATGCCAGCATCGGCACCACGCAGGTCTATACCCGGCTGGACTACCAGCATCTGGCACGCGTGTACGATGCGGCCCACCCCCGCGCCGGGCGCAAGCCGGATCGGGGTTAACCCGCTGGCCCGTCGGCAGCATTGGGAAAATCATTGCATCAGCATTTACTTTCTGGAGATTGAACGTGCCCCGTTTCCTGCTGGCCTGCAAGGCCCTGTTGTTGTCCGCCTTTCTGGCGCTGTCCTCCTCGCAGGCGCTGGCTGCCGACGAGGACGTCATCAAGGTGGTCTATCACATGAGCGAGGGCATTCCCCAGGCCTCGCGCGCCATCAACAATATCCGCAACCATCTCAACGCCGACCCCAAGGCCAAGATTGTGGTGGTCGCGCACGGCCTGGGCATCGACTTCCTGCTCGAAGGCGCCACCAACCAGATGGAGCAGCCGTTTGCCGGTGGTATTGGCGAGTTGGCTGCCCGTGGTGTCGAGTTCTACGCCTGCAACAACACCCTGGTGTCGCGCAAGATCGATGCCAGCCAACTGGTGATGGAAGCCAAGGTTGTGCCCTCGGGCGTGGCCGAGGTGGCCCGTCTGCAGGCCAGGGAAGGCTATGTGTATCTGAGACCCTGACCGGCCGCCGTACGGCACGGTCGCGGCAGCACTTGACAGCCCCGCTACACTGGAGACGGTCAACCCCGTCCACGGTGGGCGGGGTTCTTGCTTTAAGGTTTAGGTTTGGAAAGACTGCCATGGCCCTGATTCCCGCCACCATCCTCACCGGCTTTCTCGGCTCGGGCAAGACCACGCTGCTCAAGCGCGTGCTCACCGAGGCGCATGGCCAGAAAATTGCCGTCGTGGAAAACGAGTTTGGCGAAGAGAATATCGACAACGACATCCTGGTCGCCGACACGAACGAGAACATCATCCAGATGAGCAACGGCTGTGTCTGTTGCACCATCCGCGACGACCTGCGGGCCACGCTCACCGATCTGGCGCAGAAAAAGCGCAAGGGCGAACTGGACTTCGAGCGCGTGGTCATCGAGACGACCGGCCTGGCCGACCCCGGCCCGGTGGCGCAGACGTTCTTCATGGACGACGAGGTGGCCGAGCAGTACCTGCTGGACGCCGTGGTGACGCTGGTGGATGCCAAGCATGCCGCCCAGCAACTCAATGATCGCCAGGAGGCGCGCCGCCAGGTGGGCTTTGCCGACCAGATCTTCATCAGCAAGGCCGACCTGGTCGGATCCGAGGAGCTGGATGCGCTCACACACCGCCTCAAGCACATGAACCCGCGCGCGCCCATCCGCTCGGTCCATTTCGGGGAAGTGTCGCTCGCGGAGGTGTTCGACCTGCGGGGTTTCAATCTCAACGTCAAACTCGACATCGACCCGGATTTCCTGCAGGCCGATGACCACGATCACCACGACCACGACCACGACCACGAGCATGGTGAGCACTGTGACCATCCGTCGCATCAGCATGGCCACGGCCACGGGCACCACCATCACCACGATGACGATGTGAAGAGCTTCGTGTACCGGGCCGAGCGTCCGTTCGATCCGGCCAAACTGGAAGACTTCCTGGGCGCCATCGTGCAGGTCTATGGCCCGCGCATGCTGCGCTACAAGGGCGTGCTGAACATGCAAGGGACCGAGCGCAAGGTCATCTTTCAGGGCGTGCATCAGCTCATGGGCAGCGACCTGGGGCCGGCCTGGGCCGACGGCGAGCCGCGCGTGAGCAAAATGGTGTTCATCGGTATCGACCTGCCGCGCGACATACTGGAGCAGGGGCTGGATCAGTCCCTGGCCTGAGAGGGCGGGGAGAACGGCCGGCTGACGACCGATCCATGCAATGGACGTAGCCGTGCCGTTTGTCTCACTTCTCCAACGACTGGGGTTTTCCGTCGCCGATGAATTGGCCGGTGTGGGCACGACATCGCTACAATCGCGGCCCAAACCGGGCGCCATGACCGCCCGGCAACGAGCGTCACCCGGGCCGCGTTGCTGCGGCTGCCGGGGCGGCGGTGGGCAAAGCGGGTATAACGGCAAGGACGCCGGCCCGGGATGCGGTCCCGGGACGGCCGGGCAGGCGGTTCGGGTTCTCCGGGCAGCAGCCCGCCGACATCCGCGCACATTCAGGATCTGAGAGGAGTTCCGTTGTGAAAGCTCAGGCCAGCAAGACCACAAAAAACCGGGCGACGCCTGCGAAGGCACCCGACCGGACGACCGTCAAACCGGCGGTCAAGCCTGTGGTCAGCGCGGTGGCAAAGCCAGCGGCCAAATCCGCGGCCAAAGCCAGGACGACACCGGTCGCCACGCAGACGGCTGCCGCCAGAAAGGCCGCGCCGGTCGCCGCCGAGCCGGTTGCGAAGACGCCGGCCCGCGCGGCCAAAGTCAAGCCGCCCGTGACACCGGCCCGGCCCGCCACTTCCCTTGCCGGGGGAGGAAGGGTCAAAATGCGATCCAAGGCCAGTCCAACGCCGGTTGCCGAGGCGCCTGTTGCCAGCATCACGTTGGCACCGGATGCGCCCAAGGCCACGTTTACCCATATCAACGAACGAGTAAAGAGTTCCCCCGTGACCATGACCGTCCAGAAAGACCCCAAGCGGGCCAACAATTGGAAGAGCCTGCCTGTCGATCAGTTGACCGATCAGGATGTGCTGGCCATGCCCGACAGCGAGTACATGAACGACGTGCAACTGGCGTTTTTCAAGCTCAAGTTGCAGCAGCTCAAGGCCGACATGCTGGCGAACGCCGGTGAAACCACCGAACACCTGCGCGAAGATACGGTGGTGGTGCCCGATCCGGCCGATCGCGCGACGATCGAGGAAGAACATGCGCTGGAGTTGCGCACCCGGGATCGCGAACGCAAACTGCTCAAGAAAATCGAGCAGGCCATTGCCCGCATCGACGCGGGTGACTACGGCTATTGCGAGGAAACCGGTGAGCCCATCGGTGTGGGCCGCCTGATGGCACGCCCGACCGCCAGTCTGTCGCTGGAGGCGCAGCAGCGGCGTGAGCTCAAGCAGAAAATGTTCGGCGATTGAGGTGGCCTGACGTGGCCAAGGGCGATTCCAGCGGCGGGTTCCTGTCCAAGGTGGCCAAGTTCGTGCGCCATCCGGCCACGAGTTGGACCGATCTCGATACCCGATCGGGCGACCGGGACAGCGAGTACAGCAAGGCGGCGCTCAAGGAGATGATCGAGCGCAAGCGACGAAACGATTTCGTGCGCAAGCGCGAGTTCGACATGCTGCGCAAGATCCGCAGCCGCGAGATGGTCGGTGCCGACAGTCCGGGTCTGCGTCCCTCCTTCTTCCAGAGCTCCATGCCGTCCAAGCCGGACGATCGGGCCATGACGCTCAAGAAGATCGACGAGATCGAGGCCCAGATGTCCATGCAGTGGTGGAAAACCAAGGGCTCGGACTCGGCCTCGGGTCGCATCACCCGTTCGTCGTCGCTGCCGCTGCCCGGGCGTGAGGCCCAGGCGGCCGACACGGAGACACGCCGTCGCAAGGCGCAGGACATCGAGACCGAGGGCTCACCTCTGGATCTTGCGCCGGTGGCAGACCAGCCGACCGAGCTGATGGATGTGCCCGTCTTGCCCAGGGCGCCTGACGCGGCCTATGCGACGCGCCAGGCGCCGCTGGCCCGCCAGGAGACCGAGATCCTGGACAAGGTGCCGGCATCGGTCTCGCTGTCTCCAGCGGGGGGGGCGAACTCCTCGCAGCAGGCGCAGCGCACCGGCCTCATGGCGCCGCGGTCACCCGGGGGAGAGGCGCCCGCGTTTCTGGCCTCGCATTTCTACTCGCTCGATGTGCAGGAGGTGGCGCAGGATCCCGAAGTCGAGGAGGCTGCCATCCGCTTTGCCAACGGCGATGATGCCGGTGCTGAGCAAGGCATGTTGGCGGCCGTCGGCGAAGGCGGCTCTCGCATCGATGTCATCGACGACTGGCTGGCGCTGTTTGACCTGTACCGTGCCACGGGGCAGTTGGCTCCCTTCGAGAGTCGTGCCGTCGATTTCGTGAACCGTTTCGGCCGCTCGGCACCGCAATGGGTCGACATGCCGGCGGCCGTGGAAAAACTCGGCGGCCGGCCGCCGACGCCAGCGGCGGCCTCGACGCGTGCCATCTGGGTCTGCGATGCCGAACTCGATGCTCACGCTGCAGGGACGTTGCAGAACGTCCTGCTGCGCGCGCCCCAGCCCTGGGTACTCGACTGGTCGCCGCTGGTGTCGATCGACGCCAACGCGGTGCCGCTCCTGTCGAATCTGTTTGAGACCTGGGGCAACCAGAACGTTGCTCTGCGCTTTACCGGGGCGGCGCGTTTGCGCGAGGTGCTCAAAACCCTGACACCGTCCGGTCAGCGCGACGTCGATCAGTCGTGGTGGATGCTGCGCCTGGCGGCGTTGCGCGTGATGAACCTGCCCGACGATTTCGAGCTCGCGGCCCTGGACTACTGCGTCACGTACGAGATGTCGCCGCCAGGCTGGGAAAAACCGGTCTGCCGCTACGATGCCGTGTCCGCGGCCGACAGCGAAGGGGCTTCCTCGGTACTGGGTGAATCGCAACTGGAACCGATGCCTTCGGGCGACCCGGGAGAGCCGGCGTCGGAGCTGGCCGCGTCCGGTTTCAACCACCTGGGGCTGGTGGAGCTGTCGGGCGAGATCCGGGGTGATCCCCAGGATATCCTGGACCAGCTGGAAACCAGGCTCAAGGGGGCGGACGTGATGATCATCTCCTGCCGCAACCTGATCCGGGTCGACTTCTCGGCGGCCGGCACCCTGCTCAACTGGGTTTCGGCCCACCACGCCGGGGGGCGCATGGTGCAGTTCGTGGATGTGCACCGGCTGGTATCGGCCTTTTTCCACGTCATCGGCATCACCGAGTACGCCAAGGTGGTGCTGCGCAACGACTGACCAACGGCGGCTTGAGATTTCCCGGGCCGCCCCCATCTGCGAGCCCTTATGGAATCTTTTCACGGAACCACCATCGTCTGCGTGCGCCGGCAGACGCCTGAAGGTGTGCAGGTCGCCATTGGCGGCGATGGCCAGGTCACCCTGGGCAACATCGTCGTCAAGGGCACGGCCCGCAAGGTGCGCAAGCTCTACCATGGCAAGGTCCTGGCCGGTTTCGCCGGCGCCACGGCCGATGCCTTCACCCTGTTCGAGCGCTTCGAAGCCAAGCTGGAAAAGCACCAGGGACACCTGACGCGCGCGGCGGTCGAACTGACCAGGGACTGGCGCACCGACCGCGTGCTGCGCCGGCTCGAAGCCATGCTGGCCGTGGCCGATCACAGTGCCAGCCTGATCATCACCGGCAATGGGGACGTGCTCGAACCCGAGCACGGCATCGTCGCCATCGGCTCGGGTGGTGCGTACGCCCAGTCGGCCGCCAAGGCGCTGATCGACCATACCCAGCTCAGCGCCGAGGACGTGGTCCGCGAAGCGCTCAAGGTGGCGGGCGAGCTGTGCATCTACACCAACATGAGCCACACGATTGAAACATTGGAGGGAGTGAAGCCATGAGCGCAGTGCAGGGGCATCCCGGGCAAGCTCGTGCCTCCTCGGGGGGGCGTGACGTACACGACGTGACGAGTGTGGGGGCCGCATGTCATCGATGACCCCCCAGGAGATCGTCTCCGAACTCGACCGTTTCATCATCGGCCAGGATGGCGCCAAGCGCGCCGTGGCCATCGCGCTGCGCAACCGCTGGCGCCGCCAGCAGGTCGACGAGAAACTGAGGCCCGAGATCACGCCCAAGAACATCCTGATGATCGGCCCCACCGGCGTGGGCAAGACCGAGATCGCACGCCGGCTGGCGCGCCTGGCCGACGCACCGTTCATCAAGGTGGAGGCGACCAAGTTCACCGAGGTCGGCTACGTCGGCAAGGACGTGGACAGCATCATCCGCGATCTGGTCGAGATCGCGGTCAAGCAAACCCGTGAGGCCGACATGCGCAAGCAGCGCATGCGTGCCGAGGATGCGGCCGAGGAGCGCATTCTCGATGTGCTGGTGCCGCCGCCACGCGGCGTGGGTGGCGAGCCGCAGCCGGCGCCTGACAGCGCAGCACGCCAGGCCTTTCGCAAAAAGTTGCGCGAAGGCCTGCTGGACGACCACGAAATCGAAATCGACCTGGCCGAGCCGCGCCCGCAGATGGAGATCATGGGGCCCGCCGGCATGGAAGAGATGGCCGAGCAGTTGCGCGGCATGTTCAGCCAGTTGGGGCACGAGCGCAAGAAAAAGCGCAAGCTCAAGATCCGCGAGGCCATGCTGCAACTGATCGACGAGGAGGCGGGCAAGCTGGTCAATGAGGACGACATCAAGACCCGCGCGTTGCAGATCACCGAGCAGAACGGCATCGTTTTCGTCGACGAGATCGACAAGGTGGCTTCGCGCAACGAGGGCGGTGGTGCCGAGGTGTCGCGACAGGGTGTGCAGCGTGACCTGTTGCCGCTGGTCGAGGGCACCACCGTGTCCACCAAGTACGGCATGGTCAAGACCGATCACATCCTGTTCATTGCCTCGGGCGCCTTCCACCTGAGCCGCCCCAGCGACCTGATTCCGGAGTTGCAGGGGCGCTTTCCGATCCGGGTCGAGTTGCAGTCGCTGTCGGTCGATGACTTCGAGGCCATCCTGACCAGCACCCACGCCAGCCTGGTCAAGCAGTACCAGGCCCTGCTGGCCACCGAGGGTGTCACGCTCGAGTTCACACCCGAGGGCATCCGCCGTCTGGCGCAGATCGCCTGCGACGTCAACGAGCGTACCGAGAACATCGGCGCACGCCGGCTGGCCACGGTGATGGAGCGCCTGCTGGACGAGGTCAGCTTTGGTGCCGCCCGCATGGAAGGGCAGACGGTGGTGATCGACGCCGCCTATGTGGATGGGCGCCTGGGCGAACTCAGCCACAACGAGGACCTCTCGCGCTACATCCTCTGACCACCCTCGGCGATCCGTCCGAGCAGGCCGCGCACTCCCCCGCAGGAGGCGCGGCCTGTGCGTTTGCGCACGGAATGCCTTACCGGTTATCGGCTGGTTACAAAGACGGGTTCACCTGGGTGTTTTGAAGCGATACATGCACTGAGTTTTGTAAGTGCTTGCTTTTGCTTCAGTTTTTCTTTTCCTGGTATGCGGAGTCGGCGCTAAGTGGTTGATTTCATTGTGAAAAGAAACCGCCAGCCCGCTTGCGGCACTTCGTTTTCCTGCTACAGTGGTAGAAAGTGCAATTAAGTGGTGAAAAGTGTCTTTTTAAGGCCGATCCGTGTTCCAGGGTGCAACCTCTCTCCATCTCGACGCCAAGGGGCGGCTGTCCGTGCCGACCCGGCTTCGCGACGCCCTGGGCGAGGATGAGGGCCGGCTGACCATCACCAAGCACCCGCACGGGTGTCTCATGATTTTCCCCCGCCGCGAATGGGAGCAGTTCCGCGTGCGCATTGCCGCGCTGCCGGTGAGTGCGCACGGCTGGAAGCGCCTGTTCCTGGGCAACGCGATGGACGTCGAGATGGATGGCACCGGGCGTGTGCTGATCTCGCCCGAGCTGCGCGCGGCCGCCGGCCTGGCCAAGGACGCGATCCTGCTGGGCATGGGCGCGTACCTGGAGTTGTGGGATGCGCAGGCGTACGCCGCCCAGGAGGCGGAGACGCTCAAGGGCGAGATGCCCGATGTGTTCAAGGACTTTTCCTTCTGAGGGCCGCCGTGGAAGAGACCTGGACACACCAGACCGTGCTGCTGGAGGAGGCTGTCGATGCACTGGCCATCCGTGCGGACGGGCACTATGTGGATGCGACCTTCGGTCGCGGTGGCCATTCGCGCCGCATCCTTTCCCGGCTGTCGCCGGCCGGTCGCCTGACGGTGTTCGACAAGGACCCTCAGGCCATCGAGGCGGCGCAGCAGCTGGCCCGCTCGGATGCCCGTGTGACGGTGCGGCACGAGGGGTTCCGGCACCTGGGAGAACTGGGGGGCGGCAGTGCCGACGGGATCCTGATGGATCTTGGTGTCAGCTCTCCCCAGATCGACGACCCCGCACGGGGTTTTTCTTTTCGCAACGACGGTCCTCTGGACATGCGCATGGACACCACGCGCGGCCAGAGCGTGGCCCAATGGCTTGAAACCGTCGATGTTTCCACTTTGACGGAGGTCATCCGTGAATATGGCGAAGAACGGTTTGCTCAATCGGTTGCAAAGGCGATTGATCGTCGCCGACAGGAACGGGGCCCGGTTCGAACCACCGCCGAGCTGGCCGAAGTCGTGGCTGGCGCGGTCAAAACCCGCGAGCCGGGCAAGGACCCTGCAACGCGCACATTTCAGGCTCTTCGGATTTTCATCAATGCCGAACTTGAAGAGCTGCAGGAGGCCCTAGAGGCGAGCCTGCGGGTGCTGCGTCCCGGGGGCCGGCTGGTGGTGATCAGCTTCCACTCGCTCGAGGACCGCATGGTCAAGCGGTTCATGACCGGGCATGCCCGTGCCGAGGTGGACCGCCGCGTGCCTTTTGCCGAGCCGAAACCGGTGCGCCTGCGCGAGGTGCATCGCGTCATGCCCTCGGCCGCCGAGGTGCAGGGCAATCCGCGCGCGCGCAGCGCCGTCATGCGGGTCGCCACCCGCACCGACGTGCCAGTGGGGGCGTTGTCATGATCAGGCTCAACCTCATGCTGCTGATGGCCGTGCTGGTCAGTGCCTTCTATCTGGTGCACACGCAGTACGAATCGCGGCGCCTGTATGCGGCGGTGGACAAGGCGCGCTCGCAGACCACGCGGCTGGCGGCCGACCACGAGCAACTGGTGGTGAAGAAACGCGCGCAGGCCGCGGCGGCGCGCGTGCAACTGATCGCCACGCGGCGCCTGAAGATGCGCGCGGTGACGCCCGGCATCACCCATTACGTCCATGACGGCGCGCCGCCCACCGCGCAGGAAGGACGTCCATGAGTCGCAAGCCCTCCGTCGGCCGCAGCATCAACTATGGTGCCAGCCCGCTGCTGGCGAGCAAGACGCCGGTCTGGCGCAGCAAGCTCATCGTGGCGGGTCTGGCCATGGCCTTCGTCGGCCTGGCGGGCCGGGCGGCCTACGTGCAGGTGTTCGGCAACGCCTTCTTCCAGAAGCAGGGCGAGGTGCGCTACGGGCGCACGATCGAGTTGCCCGCCAACCGCGGCCGCATCTTCGACCGCAACGGCATGCTGCTGGCCTCCAGCGTGGTGGCGCAAAGCGTCTGGGCCGACCCGAGCGACATGGACCAGCCCCCGGACCCGAAGCTGCGCGACGTCGCCAAGCTCCTGGGGATGAAGGAAGGCGACCTGCGCAAGCGCGTGTCCGACCGTGAAAAGACCTTCGTCTGGATCCAGCGCCAGGTTGACGAGTCGGTGGCCAGACAGGTCGCGGCGCTGGGTGTCAAGGGCATCCACCAGACGCGCGCGTACAAGCGCCTGTATCCCGAGGGCGAGGCGGCGGCCCACGTGGTGGGCTTCACCAACGTCGAGGACCGGGGGCAGGAGGGCGTCGAGCTGGCGTTCAACCAGCAACTGGCTGGCAAGAACGGCTCGCGCCGGGTGATCAAGGATCGCCTGGGCCGCGTGGTCGAGGATGTGCGCGATGTCGTGCCGCCGGTGGATGGCCCCGACCTGCAGCTGTCGATCGACGCCAAGGTGCAGTACTTCACCTACCAGAAGCTGCGCGATGCGGTGCTGGCACACAAGGCCAAGGCGGGCAGCGCCGTGGTGCTGGACGTGCAGACCGGCGAGGTGCTGGCGCTGGCCAACTACCCGAGCTACGACCCGAACAACCGCAAGAACCTCAGCGGCGAGCAACTGCGCAACCGCGCCCTGACCGACAGCTTCGAGCCAGGCTCGTCGATGAAGCCCTTCACCATTGCGCTGGCGCTGGAAAAAGGCATCGTCAAGCCGACCACGGTCGTTCACACCGCACCTGGCCGCATCAGCATGGGCGGCTGGACGATCTCCGACACCCATCCGCGGGACGCGCTGACGGTCGAGGAGGTGATCCAGAAGTCGAGCAACGTCGGTACCGTCAAGCTGGCGATGCAGATGCACCCGCGCGAAATGTGGGAGGTGTTTGCCCAGGCTGGCTTCGGGCACAAGCCGCAACTGCCGTTTCCGGGTGCGGTGAATGGGCGCCTGCGGCCCTACAAGACCTGGCGCCCCGTCGAGCAGGCCACCATGAGCTATGGCTACGGCCTGTCGGCATCGCTGTTCCAGCTGGCGCAGGCCTATACCATTTTCGCGCGCGATGGCCAGTACGTGCCGGTGACCCTGTTCAAGGCCGATGGTCCGACCGACGGTATCCAGGTGTTCAGCCCGCAAACGGCCCGCGCCGTGCGCAAGATGCTGGGCATGGCCACCGGGCCGGGCGGCACGGGCACGCGGGCACAGACCATGGGCTACTCGGTCGGGGGCAAGAGCGGCACCGCGCGCGTACAGGCCGGCAAGGGCTACGCTGCTGGCAAGTACCGTGGCTTCTTCGTCGGCATGGCGCCGCTGGAGCAGCCGCGCGTGGTCGTGGCCGTGATGATCGACGAACCGTCCAACGGACAGTTCTACGGTGGCCTGGTGGCCGCGCCGGTGTTCAGCGAAACGGTACAGCAGACGCTGCGCATCATGGGTGTGCAGCCTGACATGACGGTCCAGCCGCAGATCGTGGCCGATGTGGTCGAGGAGCCGTTCTGATGCGACAGCGCCTGCACCAACCCGCCGAGATCGCCGCCTGGCTGCGCACGCGCGTGCGCGGCGACCTCTCGTGCGACAGCCGGCGGGTGCAGGCCGGCGACGGTTTCGTGGCCTGGCCCGGGGCGGCCACCGATGGCCGTCGCTTTGTGCCGGCGGCCCTGGCCGCCGGGGCCGGTGCCGTTCTGGTGGAACAGGACGGTGCTGCGGCCTTCGGATTCACCGACGAGCGTGTGCTGGCGGTGCCTTCGCTCAAGACCCTCTCGGGTGGCATTGCCAGTGCGTTCTACGGCGAGCCGAGCGCCGCACTGGACGTGGTGGCGTTCACGGGCACCAACGGCAAGACGTCCTCATCCTGGTGGATGGCGCAACTGCTCACGGCCGTGGGTCGTTCCTGCGGACTGGTGGGCACGCTGGGCATCGGTCGTCCGCCCCTGGCCGGCGAGGACCGGGGCACGCTGGCCAGTACCGGCCTGACCACGCCCGACCCGGTCCTGCTGCAACGCAGCCTGCGCGGCATGGTGGACGAGGGGCTGACCGCCTGCGCGATGGAAGCGTCGTCGATCGGCATGGCCGAGGCGCGGCTCAATGCCACGTGCATCCGCGTCGGCGTGTTCACCAACTTCACGCAGGACCATCTGGACTACCACGGCACGATGGCGGCTTACTGGGAGGCCAAGTCGGCCCTGTTCGACTGGCCCGGGCTGGCCGCTGCCGTGGTCAACATCGACGACCCCAAGGGTGTCGAGCTGGCCGCCCGGCTGGCGCAGCGTGGCGGGCTCGACCTGTGGACCGTGTCGGTGGACGGCGACGCCCGTCTGGTCGCGGCCGATCTGGCGGTGACGCACGACGGTGTTCGCCTGCGTCTGACCGAACGCGATGCCCAGGGCGGTGAACGGCAGAGTCTGCCGGTGTCGCTGCCGCTGGTCGGCCGCTACAACGTGTCCAACCTGCTGGGCGTGCTGGCCGCAGCGCGGGCACTGGGCGTGCCCCTGGCCGACGCGGTGGCGGCACTGCCCCGGCTCACGCCGGTGCCGGGCCGCCTGCAGCGTGCGGGCGAGGGCGCCGATGGGCCGCTGGTGCTGGTGGACTATGCCCATACCCCCGACGCACTGGAGAAGGTGCTGCAGGCGGTGCGGCCGCTGGCGCGTGCGCGCGGCGGCGCGCTCACCGTGCTGGTGGGCTGCGGCGGCGATCGCGATCCGGGCAAACGGCCGCTGATGGCGGCCGTGGCCGAGCGCGAGGCCGACGGTGTGGTGCTCACCAGCGACAACCCGCGCAGCGAGGACCCGCTGGCGATCCTGGCGCAGATGCGGGCGGGCCTGAGCCGGCCGCAAACGGTGCTGGTCGAAGCCGACCGTGCCGAGGCGATCGCACGCACCGTGCAGTCGGCCGGCGACCGCGATGTGGTGCTGTTGGCCGGCAAGGGGCACGAGGACTATCAGGAGATCCGGGGCGAGCGGCGCCATTTCTCGGATCTCGAAGAAGCTGCCCGGGCGTTGCAGGCGCGCCGGGTCGCGAAAGGACAGACGACATGAAGGGCCTGGCTGATCTGCTCATCCGCCTGGATGGCGCCCGGCCGGTAGGGCGGCCCGGAGTCACCATTGAGCGCGTGCACACCGACACCCGCAGTCTGCAGCCGGGCGATCTGTTCGTGGCGTTGCGCGGCGAGCGTTTCGACGCCCACAGCTTCCTGGCGCAGGCCAGGGCCGCGGGCGCGGTGGCCGCGCTGGCCGAGCATGGCCTGGCCGAAGCGGGCATGGCCGGGGTCGAGGTGCCGGACAGCCGTCGGGCGCTGGGCGAGCTGGCGCGCCTGTGGCGCGAGCAGTTCTCGCTGCCCCTGATCGCGGTGACGGGCAGCAACGGCAAGACGACGGTGACGCAGATGATCGCCTCGATCCTGCATTGCGCGGCCGGTGACGCGGCGCACGCCACGCGGGGCAACCTCAACAACGACATCGGCGTGCCGCTGACGCTGCTGCAACTGCGCGGCGCGCATCGCTATTCGGTGGTCGAGCTGGGCATGAACCACCCGGGCGAGATCGCCAGCCTGGCGGCGATGGCGCAGCCCACGGTGGCACTGGTCAACAACGCGCAGCGCGAGCACCAGGAATTCATGGCCACGGTCGAGGCCGTGGCGCGCGAGAACGGCGCGGTCTTTGCGGCGCTGCGGGACGGTGGTACGGCGGTCTTCCCGAGCGACGATCCGGCGCACACGCCGATCTGGCGCGAGCTGGCCGGCGCGCACCGCGTGCTGACATTCAGCGACACCGACACCTCTGCCGATGTGCATCTGGTTGACGCGCGCTGGGGAGCGGGGGCCTGGCAGATGCGCTGGCGCTGCGCCACGGGCGAACAGGCCGGTGCGCTGCGCATCGCGGGACGCCACAACCTGCGCAATGCGATGGCGGCGGCGGCCTGCACCCTGGCGGCCGGCATCTCTGCGGACATGGTCGCGCGCGGTCTGGCGGCGTTCGAACCCGTTGGCGGGCGCTCGCGTGCCATGACACTGCGGCTGGGCGGACGGGATGTCACGCTGGTGGACGACACCTACAACGCCAATCCGGACTCGGTGATCGCGGCGATCGAGGTGCTGGCCGGCTTGCCCGGGCCGCGCCTGCTGGCGCTCGGCGACATGGGCGAGGTCGGCGACCAGGGGCTGGCCTTCCACCTCGAGGTGCTGCGCCACGCGCGCGCCCGTGGCATCGACGACATCGTCTGCGCGGGCGACTGGATGCGCCAGGCCGTGGTGGCGCTGCAGGCTGCGGGCGAGGACGCGCCCGCACACTGGGAGGACGTCGAGGCGCTGGCCGCCCATGTGGCGCAGCAGGCGGCTCTGGCGCAGGGACCGGCCAGCGTGCTGGTCAAGGGATCGCGCTTCATGCGCATGGAGCGGGTGGTCAAGGCCCTGCAGGCAGGTCAGGAACAGGAAGAGGTGAACCCACATGCTGCTTAGCCTGACCCAGTGGCTCCAGGGGCTGGGCCCCGAGTTCGGATTCCTGCGGGTGTTCCAGTACCTGACCTTCCGTGCCGTCATGGCCGCGCTGACGGCGCTGATCGTCGGCCTGGTGGCGGGACCCTTCGTGATCCGCCGCCTGGCCGCGCTCAAGATCGGCCAGCCGATCCGCGAATACGCCATGCAGACGCACCTGAGCAAAGGGGGTACGCCGACCATGGGCGGTGTGCTGATCCTGTTCGCGATCGCGCTGTCCACGCTGCTGTGGTTCGACCTGTCCAACCGCTTCGTGTGGATCGTGCTGCTGGTGACGCTGGGCTTCGGCGCCATCGGCTGGGTGGACGACTGGCGCAAGGTCGTGCGCAAGGACCCGGAGGGCATGCGCTCGCGGGAGAAGTACCTCTGGCAGTCGGTTATCGGCCTGGTCGCGGCCTTCTACCTGGCCTTCAGCGTGTCCGGCAGCAGCAACATGAAGGTGCTGGCGCTGTTCTTCGACTGGGTGGCCTCGGGCTTCACGTTGCCGCTGCCGCCGCAGGCCGGCTTCATGGTGCCCTTCTTCAAGGAGGTGGCCTACCCGCTGGGCGTGTTCGGTTTCGTGGTCATGACCTACCTGGTCATCGTCGGGTCGAGCAACGCGGTCAACCTGACCGACGGCCTGGACGGCCTGGCGATCATGCCGGTGGTCATGGTGGGTTCGGCGCTGGGGGTGTTTGCCTACGTCACCGGCAACGCGGTGTTCGCGCGCTACCTGCTCGTGCCCTACATCCCGGGTGCGGGCGAGCTGTTGATCTTCTGTGCCGCCATGGCCGGCGCGGGCCTGGCCTTTCTGTGGTTCAACACGCACCCGGCGCAGGTCTTCATGGGGGACGTCGGTGCGCTGGCGCTGGGCGGTGCACTCGGCACCATCGCGGTGATCGTGCGCCAGGAGATCGTGCTGGCCGTGATGGGCGGCATCTTCGTCGTCGAGGCCTTGTCGGTGATGCTGCAGGTCAGCTGGTTCAAGTACACGAAACGCCGTTACGGCCAGGGCCGGCGCCTGTTCCAGATGGCGCCGCTGCACCACCACTTCGAGAAAAAGGGCTGGAAGGAGACCCAGGTGGTCGTGCGCTTCTGGATCATCACCATGCTGCTGTGCCTGATCGGCCTGTCCACCCTGAAACTGCGATGAGCGCACTGAAGGATCAAACCGTTCTCATCCTGGGCCTGGGCATCTCCGGCCTGGCGATGGCGCGCTGGTGCACCCGGCAGGGCGCGCGCGTGGTGGTGGCCGACACGCGCGAGAGTCCGCCGCACCGCGAGCGCCTGGCGGCGGATTGCCCGCAAGCCGACCTGCTGTGCGGCTGCGCGTTCGACGAGGCCCTGCTGGCGCGCGCGGACTGGCACATGATTGCGCGCAGTCCCGGCCTGCAGCCGCAGCAGCTCGCGCCCGCGATGGCGCATGCGCAGGCCCATGGCATCGCCCTGGTCGGCGAGCTGGACCTGTTCGCGCAGGCGCTGGACGAGCTGTCGCGGCGCGAGACGCTGCCCTACCGGCCCAAGGTGCTGGCCGTGACCGGCACCAACGGCAAGACCACGGTGACCTCGCTGACCGGGCTGCTGCTGGAGCGCGCCGGCTGGCGTGTGGCGGTGGCCGGCAACATCGGCCCCGCGCTGCTGGACGTGCTGGCGCAGGCGCTCGACCACGAGGCCCAGATGCAGGCCGAGGACGAGGCGCGTCGTGCGCAGGAACAAGAGCCGACACCGGAGAGGACCGGTGTGGAAAACGTGGCACCGGTGAATGCGCCGGCCGGGGAAGCGGCGGACGACGTGGCCGAAACGGACCCGGCTGAAGAAGGTCCGGTGCCGATCGCACCGCCGCCGCCCGAGCCGCCGCCCCCGCCGCATCTGCCCCAGGTCTGGGTGCTGGAACTCTCCAGTTTCCAGCTCGACGGCACGGCCGGTGGGGCCTGGGACCGCATCCCGACGACGGCCACTGTGCTGAACGTGACCGAAGACCACCTGGACTGGCATGGCTCGATGGACGCCTATGCGCAGGCCAAGCAGGCGGTGTTCGGCAGCGGCGCACGGATGCTGCTCAACCGCGACGACCCGCAGGTGATGGCGATGCAGCCCGGTCTCGTCACCGTCAAGATCCGCGGTCGCAACCGCCAGGTGCCGGCGCGCGAATGGGTCAGCTTCGGACTGGATGCACCCGCACGGGCCGGCGACTGGGGCATCGAATCGGTCAACGGCATGGACTGGCTGGTGCGGGCACAGCCGGTGGACGAAACGCGCCAACGCGGCCGTGCGGCGCAGGACGAAGAGGACATCTGGCTGCAGCGTCTGATGCCCGCCGATGCGTTGCGCATCCGCGGCCGCCACAACGCGGCCAACGCGCTGGCGGCGCTGGCGCTGGCCACCTCCACCGGTGCCACGCTGGCGCCCATGCTGCACGGTCTGCGCGAGTACCGGGGCGAGCCGCACCGGGTCGAGCCGGTGGGCATCATCGACGAGGTCGAGTACTTCGACGACAGCAAGGGCACCAATGTGGGGGCCACGCTGGCCGCGATCCGGGGGCTGGGCGCCGAGCGCCGCCTGGTCGTGATCCTCGGCGGCGATGGCAAGGGGCAGAATTTCGAGCCACTGGCCGCGCCGCTGGCGCGCCACGCGCGCGCCGTGGTGCTGATCGGGCGGGATGCGCCGCTGATCCGCGGGCAGATCGCTCAGGCGGGGCTGACCCTGCTGGAGGCGCCGACCCTGCCCGAGGCCGTGCGCTTGTGCGCGCAGCAGGCCAAGTCGGGCGATGCGGTCCTGATGTCGCCGGCCTGTGCCAGTCTCGACATGTTCGACAGCTATGTGCACCGCGCCCGCGTGTTCGTGGACGCCGTGGCCGAGCTGGCGGCCGAACGTGGTCTGTCGCTGGCGGGAGGGGTGTGATGGCATCGCCAGCCCTGCCTCCCCTGCAACGCCTGAAGGCCATGCTTGGCCTGGGCGGCAGCGAGCCCCTGCCGGTGCGCCTGTCCAACCGGCGCTACCAGGGCATGCAGCAGGCGCCGGTGAGCGAGCTGGGGTTCGATCAGCCGCTGCTGTGGGTGGTGGTGGCGCTGGTGTCCTGGGGCCTGGTGATGGTGTATTCGGCCTCGATCGCGTTGCCCGACAACCCGCGCTTTGCCAACTACGCGCAGATCCACTTCGTGTTGCGCCACGGGCTGGCGGCGGCCATGGGCTTCCTGTGCGCCCTGGCCGTGTTCCAGTTTCCGATGCGGTTCTGGGAGCGCATGGCTCCCTGGCTGTTCGCGCTGTCGCTGGTGTTGCTGGTGCTGGTGCTGATTCCGCCGCTGGGCAAGGGCGTCAACGGCGCACGCCGCTGGTTCTCGCTGGGCATCATCAACTTCCAGCCCTCGGAGCTGGCCAAGCTGGCGGTGCTGCTCTATGCGTCCGACTACATGGTGCGCAAGATGGAGGTCAAGGAGCGCTTCTTTCGCGCGGTGCTGCCCATGGCCGTGGCCGTGGGGGTGGTGGGCATGCTGCTGCTGGCCGAGCCGGACATGGGCGCGTTCATGGTGATCGCCGTGATCGCCATGGGCATCCTGTTTCTGGGCGGCGTGAACGCGCGCATGTTCTTCGTCATCGCCGCCATCCTGGTGTTCGCCTTCGCTGCCATGGTGTGGCTCTCGCCCTGGCGGCGCGAGCGCATCTTCGCCTACCTCGATCCGTTCAGCGAGGAGCACGCGCTGGGCAAGGGCTACCAGCTGTCGCACGCGCTCATCGCCATTGGCCGCGGCGAGATCTTCGGTGTTGGCCTGGGCGGCAGCGTCGAAAAACTGCACTGGCTGCCGGAGGCGCACACCGACTTCCTGCTGGCCGTCATCGGCGAGGAGTTCGGCCTGGTGGGCATGCTCATCATCACGGCCATGTTCTTCTGGCTGACGCGCCGCATCATGCACATCGGTCGCCAGGCGATCGCGCTGGACCAGGTGTTCTCGGGGCTGGTGGCGCAGGGCGTGGGCCTGTGGATCGGCTTCCAGGCCTTCATCAACATCGGCGTGAACCTCGGTGCGCTGCCAACCAAGGGCCTGACCCTGCCGCTGATGAGCTACGGCGGCTCGGCCATCCTGATGAATCTGGTGGCACTGTCCATCGTGCTGCGGGTGGACTACGAGAATCGCCAGCTCATGAAAGGGGGGCGGCCATGACCGACCGGAACACCCCTTGCGCACTGGTGATGGCGGGCGGCACCGGCGGTCACATCTTTCCGGGTCTGGCCGTGGCCGAGGCCCTGCGCGAGCGCGGCTGGCGTGTGCACTGGCTGGGCGCACCCGGCAGCATGGAAAGCCGCCTCGTGCCGCCGCGCGGCTTCGCGCTGGAAACCATCGATTTCGGCGGTGTGCGTGGCAAGGGGGCGCTGACGCTGGCGCTGCTGCCGCTGCGCCTGCTGCGCGCCTTCTGGCAGGCGCTGGGCGTGGTGCGCCGCGTGCGCCCCGACGTGGTGGTCGGCCTGGGCGGCTACATCAGCTTTCCGGGTGGCATGATGGGCACGCTGCTGGGCAAACCCCTGGTGCTGCACGAGCAGAACTCGGTGGCCGGCATGGCGAACAAGGTGCTGGCCGGGGTGGCCGATCGCGTGTTCACCGCCTTCCCGGATGTGATGCGCAAGGGCGAGTGGGTCGGCAATCCGCTGCGCGCGCCCTTCCTGCACCAGCCGCCGCCGGCCGAACGCTTCGCCGGGCGCAGTGGCCCGCTGCGCCTGCTGGTGGTGGGCGGCAGCCTGGGCGCCAAGGCGCTCAACGACACCGTGCCCAGGGCGCTGGCGCTGCTGCCTCCGGGGGAGCGTCCGCGGGTGACCCACCAGAGCGGCGAGAAGCAGATCGACGCGTTGCGTGCCAATTACGCCGCCGCGGGTGTCGAGGCCACGCTGACGCCGTTCATCGAGGACACCGCACAGGCCTTCGCCGATGCCGACCTGATCGTCTGCCGTGCCGGTGCCAGCACCGTGACCGAGATCGCCGCGGTCGGCGCGGCGGCCCTGTTCGTGCCCTTCCCGGCGGCGGTGGACGATCACCAGACCGTCAATGCGCGCTTCCTGGTCGATGCCGGCGGCGCGTGGCGGGTACCTCAGACCGAATTCACACCCGAGTCGCTGGCGCAGACGCTGCGCAGCGTGGACCGGGCACAACTGATGGGGATGGCCCAGAGGGCCAGAGAAATGGCAAAGACGGAAGCCGTGGGCGCCGTGGTGGCGGCCTGCGAGGAACTGGCCAAGATGAAAGTGGCGCGGTCATGAAGCACGCAATCCGGCACATTCATTTCGTGGGTGTCGGCGGCGCCGGCATGAGCGGCATCGCCGAGGTGTTGCTCAACCTGGGCTACACCGTTTCGGGCAGCGACCTCGGGGTCAACGCCGCCACGCAGCGACTGAAAGACATGGGCGCCAGGATCCACCAGGGTCATGACGCCGCCTTCATCGATGGTGCCGATGCCATCGTCACCTCGACAGCGGTCAAGGACGACAACCCCGAGGTGCTGGCGGCACGGGCGAAACTGATTCCCGTGGTGCCGCGGGCCGTGATGCTGGCCGAGCTGATGCGCATGAAAAAGGGCATCGCCATTGCCGGCACGCACGGCAAGACCACCACCACCAGCCTGGTCGCCAGCGTACTCGCCGCCGCCCGCCTGGATCCGACCTTCGTGATCGGGGGGCGCCTGAACAGTGCCGGTGTCAATGCACGCCTGGGCAGCGGTGAGTACATCGTGGTCGAGGCCGACGAGTCCGATGCCTCGTTCCTGAATCTGCTGCCGGTGTTGTCGGTGGTGACCAACATCGACGCCGACCACATGGACACCTACGGCCATGACTTCGGCAGGCTCAAGGCCGCCTTCGTCGATTTCCTGCACAAGATGCCGTTCTACGGTGCGGCCGTGGTGTGCATCGACGACCCTGCCGTGCGCGAGATTCTTCCGCAGATCGGGCGCCCCATCACCAGCTATGGTCTGTCGGAGGACGCGCAGATCCGAGCGCTGGATGTGCGGGCGCTCGACGGCCAGATGCATTTCCGTGTGCAGCGCCGCAATGGCGTGCAATTGCCCGATCTGGACGTGGTGCTGAACCTGCCTGGCACACACAACGTGCTCAACGCGCTGGCGGCCATCGGCATCGCGGTGGAGCTGGGCGTGCCGGACGACGCGGTGCTGCGCGCACTGGCGGAGTTCAAGGGTGTGGGCCGGCGCTTTCAGCGCTACGGCGAAGCCGCGCTGCCTTCGGGCGGGCACGCCACCATCGTCGATGACTACGGACACCACCCGGTGGAAATGGCGGCCACGATCGCCGCGGCGCGCGGCGCCTTCCCGGGACGGCGCCTGGTGCTGGCCTTCCAGCCGCACCGTTACACCCGCACGCGCGACTGCTTCGAGGACTTCGTCAAGGTGCTCGGCAGCACGGATGCGGTGCTGCTGGCCGAGGTGTATGCGGCCGGCGAGGCGCCCATCGTGGCGGCCGATGGGCGCTCGCTGGCACGGGCGCTGCGCGTGGCCGGCAAGGTCGAGCCGGTGTTCGTGGACGACATTGCCGCCATGCCGCAGGCGGTGCTGGACAACGCCCGTGACGGCGACGTGGTGCTGTGCATGGGGGCCGGATCCATCGGCGCGGTGGCCGGCCAGATCATCGAATTGTCCCGCTCGGGACCGACAGGAAGTTGAGGGTCAGTTGGACATGGGCGACGTGAAAGAGATGGGCCGCATCGACGCGGCATCGCTGGGCAAGGTGGCCGTCCTGCTGGGTGGTCGCTCGGCCGAGCGCGAGGTGTCGCTGATGTCGGGGCAGGGCGTGCTCGCGGCCCTGCGCAGCAAGGGGGTGGATGCCCACCCCTTCGACCCGGCCGAACGCCCGATGGACGATCTGCGCCGCGAAGGCTTCGCGCGCTGCTTCATCGCGCTGCACGGTCGCTATGGCGAGGACGGCACGGTGCAAGGCGCGCTGGAACTGCTGGGCATCCCCTACACCGGGCCGGGCGTGATGGCATCGAGCGTGGCGATGGACAAGCTCATGACCAAGCGCATCTGGCTGGCCGAGGGCCTGCCGACGCCGGCCTGGCGCCAGGTGCGCAGTCCGGCCGAAACCCGCGCCGCCTTCGAGGTGCTGGGCTCGCCGATGATCGTCAAACCGGTGCGCGAGGGCTCCACCATCGGCCTGACCAAGGTGACCTCGGCCGATCAGTGCGAGGCCGCCTACGCGCTCGCCGCGGGACAGGACCCGATGGTCATGTGCGAGCAGTTCATCGCGGGCGACGAAGTCACCTGTCCCGTGCTGGGCACCGGGGCCGATGCGCGCGCCCTGCCCGTGATCCGCATCGTGGCGCCCGACGGCAACTACGACTACCAGAACAAGTACTTCACCGACGACACACAGTACCTCGTGCCCTGTGGCCTGCCCGAGGGTGAGGAGGCGGCCATCCAGGCCCTGGCGCTCGCCGCCTATCGCGCGCTGGACTGCCGCGGCTGGGCGCGCGCCGATGTGATGATCGATGCCGTGTCGCGCAAGCCCTGGCTGCTGGAGATCAACACGTCGCCCGGCATGACCGGGCACTCGCTGGTGCCGATGTCGGCCCGGGCCACGGGTCTGTCCTACGAGGACCTGTGCCTGGGCGTGCTCGCCGCCGCGTCGCTGGACAACACGGAGGGCGCGCAAGCCGCCGTCTGACGATGACCGACACCGAGCTGCCCCTGGACATCCGGATCATGACCCTGGCCACACAGGCGCTGGTCACGGTGTTCGTCGTGCTCGGTTTGGGGGTGGCCGGCGTGTGGCTGGCGCGCCATCCGGTGTGGGCCGTCAAGGGCCTGACGGTCGATGGCGAGGTGTCGCACCAGAGCGCGGTCACCCTGCGTGCGCAGCTGGCCTCGCAGATGCGATCGGTGCTGGCGCCGGGCGCATTGGCGCTGGACCTGCAGCGGGTGCGCGAGATGTTCGAGTCGATGCCCTGGGTGCGTCATGCCGTCGTGCGGCGCGAGTTTCCGAACCGGCTGCGCGTGACCCTGCAGGAGCACGAAGCGGTCGCCTGGTGGGGCCCGTCGGGCTCGAACCGCCTGCTCAGCCGTCTGGGCGAGGTGTTCGAGGCCACACCCGACGACGGCGAAGGTCTGCCCGAACTGATGGGGCCGGATGACCAGGCGCCGCTGGTGTGGGACACCTACGTGCAACTGCAGGAGGCCTTCGGGCCGTTGGGCAGGGGCGTGCAGACGCTGGAGCTCAACGAGCGGGGTAGCTGGCGCGCCGGGCTGGACAACGGCGCCCGGATCGAACTGGGACGCGGATCCACGGAGGAACTGCGGGAGCGGGTGAACCGTTTTGCGCGCACGCTGGGGCAGTTGACGCAGCACTACCCGGGCGCGCTCGAATCGGTGGACCTGCGCTACGCGAATGGTTATGCGCTGCGCGTGCGCGGCGTGACCACGCTGGAAGAAACCCTGCCAACCAAGAACACGCAACGCTAGAGATACGAGACGAGGAACATGGCCAAGGAATACAAGGACCTGGTGGTCGGACTGGACATCGGCACCGCCAAAATCATGGTGGTGGTGGCCGAGGTGCAGGCCAGCGGCGAGCTCAAGCTCGCCGGTCTGGGCATCTCGGACAGCCACGGGCTCAAGCGCGGTGTGGTGGTCAACATCGATGCCACGGTGCAAAGCATCCAGCAGGCGCTCAAGGAGGCCGAGCTGATGGCCGACTGCCGCATCGCGCGCGTGTACACCGGCATCACCGGCAGCCACATCCGCGGTATCAACTCCAGCGGCATGGTGGCCATCAAGGACCGCGAGGTCTCGCCGGCCGACGTGGCGCGCGTGATCGAGACCGCCAAGGCCATCAACATCTCGACCGACCAGCGCCTGCTGCTGGTCGAGCCGCAGGAGTTCGTGATCGACGGCCAGGAGGTCAAGGAGCCGATCGGCATGAGTGGCATCCGGCTGGAAGCCAAGGTGCACATCGTCACCGGTGCGCAGAGCGCGGCCGAGAACATCATCAAGTGCGTGCGCCGCTGCGGTCTGGAGGTGGACCAGCTCATGCTCAACCCGCTGGCCAGCAGCCAGGCCATCCTCACCGAAGACGAGAAGGAGCTGGGCGTGGCGCTGGTGGACATCGGCGCCGGCACCACCGACGTGGCCATCTTCGCCGGCGGCGCAATCCGCCACACGGCCGTGATCCCGATCGCCGGCGACCTGATCACCAGCGACATCGCCATGGCCCTGCGCACGCCCACAAAGGATGCCGAGGACATCAAGGTCGCCAGCGGCTGCGCCAAGCAGTTGCTGGCCGATCCGGACCAGCAGGTCGAGGTGCCCGGCCTGGGTGACCGCGGTCCGCGCATGCTCAGCCGCCAGGCGCTGTCGGGCGTGATCGAGCCGCGCGTGGAGGAGATCTTCTCGCTGGTGCAGCAGGTGGTTCGCGAGTCGGGCCACGAGGAGGTGCTGTCCTCGGGCATCGTGCTCACCGGCGGCAGCGCCATGATGCCCGGCATGGTCGAACTGGGCGAGGACATCTTCCTCAAGCCGGTGCGCCGGGGCACGCCGCACTACGCCAGCGCCCTGTCCGACATGGTGGCCCAGCCGCGTGCGGCCACCGTCATGGGCCTGCTCGAGGAAGCCCGCCTGGCGCGCGTGCGCGGCCACAAGGTGGCACAGAAGGCCAGCGCCATGCAGGGGGTGTTCGAGCGCATGAAAAACTGGTTCGTGGGGACGTTCTGATGGAACGGACCGGCATGTTCTCTTTTCTGACCGGGCTGCGGTGGCATCCGCGGACCCGTCCCAGGCATCGATGTCGGGACGGCACCGGACCACCGGTGGCCTGACGTTCCCCGACGACGGTCCCCCGATTTCACTGATTTCCCTTTTTTATCTTGAACATTGAATCAACCGCGCCCTCCAAGGCGCATACCCAGGAGGCCACCATGAGCATCGAAATGATCGAAGTCGAAGAATTCAACATGGGCACGCAGATCAAGGTGATCGGTGTCGGTGGCGGCGGCGGCAACGCCGTCGAACACATGATCGCCCGCCGTGTGCAGGGCGTCGAGTTCGTGTGCGCCAACACCGACGCCCAGGCACTGAGCCGCAGCTCGGCCCACAAGACCATCCAGCTGGGAACCACGGGCCTGGGGGCGGGCAGCAAACCCGAAATCGCGCGCGCGGCGGCCGAGGCGGCGGAGGCGAACATCCGCGAAGCCATTCAGGGCGCGCACATGCTGTTCATCACCGCCGGCATGGGCGGCGGCACGGGCACCGGCGCCGCACCGGTGATCGCGCGCGTGGCCAAGGACATGGGCATCCTGACCGTGGGCGTCGTGACCCGACCCTTTGACTGGGAAGGCGGGCGCCGCATGCAGAACGCCGATAGCGGCCTGACCGAGCTGGAGGCCAACGTCGATTCGCTGATCGTGGTCCTCAACGAGAAGCTGCTCGAGGTGCTGGGTGACGACATCACGCAGGATGAGGCCTTTGCCCACGCCAACGACGTGCTCAAGAACGCTGTCGGCGGTATCGCCGAGATCATCAACGAGTACGGCAACGTCAACGTCGACTTCGAGGACGTGCGCACCGTGATGGGTGAGCCGGGCAAGGCCATGATGGGCACCGCCACCGCCGAAGGGCCCGACCGCGCCCGCATCGCCGCCGAGCAGGCCGTGGCCTGCCCGCTGCTGGAAGGTGTGGACCTGTCGGGTGCCAAGGGCGTGCTGGTGCTGGTCACTGCGTCCAAGGGCAGCCTCAAGCTCAAGGAGTCGAAGGAGGCCATGAACGCCATCAAGGCCTACGCGGCCCCCGATGCGCACGTCATCTACGGCGCTGCCTACGACGACAGCCTGGGCGACGCCATGCGCGTCACCGTGGTGGCCACCGGCCTGTCGCGCCAGGGTGCCCGCCGCGCGGCGCCGCCGCTGCAGGTGCTGCGTACCGGTACCGACAACGTGCCTTTCACCGCGCCGGCATCTGCCGCTGGTGGCACCCAGGGCGCGGGCACGAACTACGACAGCATGGTCGTGCCCAGCGTGTGGCGCACCAACCGCACGCAGGCCGCGGCCAAGGTCGATGCGCTGGCCTCGGGCGGCATGGACGACTTCGAGATCCCGGCCTTCCTGCGCAAGCAGGCAGACTGAGAGAGGGGCACCCCCCTGCGCCGCTGACGCGGCTTCCCCCTCTCTGGCGCCTGGCGACGCCGGAGGGGGGGACGGCAGCTTGGGCCGGCGGAGCCGGACCCTCGCTGCCCCGGGGCTTTCTTGCCCCGGTTCTCGCTGCGCCCGGGGGGCTCCTGTGCCCCTGACGCGGCTCGGTCAATGGCCGGGATAGGCATTATCTGCACCGGGGTCAGGGCCGAAAACTTACAATAGAAAGATGCTCGCTCAACGTACGCTCAAATCCCTGACCAAGGCGGTGGGTGTCGGCCTGCACAGCGGTCAGCGCGTGGAGTTGACGCTGCGGCCGGCGGCGCCGGACACCGGCATCGTGTTCCGGCGTGTGGACCTGCCCGAGCCGGTGGACATCCCGGTCAATGCCGACGCCGTGTCGGACACGCGCCTGGCCTCGACCGTCTCCAGCGGTGGTGTCAAGGTGCACACCATCGAGCACCTGATGAGCGCCTGTGCCGGCCTCGGGCTGGACAACCTCTACATCGACATCACGGCCGAGGAGGTACCCATCCTCGACGGCTCGTCGGCCTCGTTCGTGTACCTGCTGCAAAGCGCCGGCATCGTGGTGCAGAACGCACCCAAGCGCTTCCTGCGTGTGCGCAAGCCGGTCGAGGTGCGTGAAGGCGAGGGCGCCAACCTCAAGTGGGCGCGGCTCGAGCCTTTTCATGGCTACAAGCTCAGCTTCGAGATCGAGTTCGACCACCCGGCGGTCAACTCCACCGGCCAGCGGGTCGAATTCGACATGGGCAGCGGCCGCTACGCGCGCGAGATCGCGCGGGCACGCACCTTCGGTTTCACGCGCGACGTGGAGATGATGCGCTCGCACGGCCTGGCCCTGGGCGGCGGACTGGACAACGCCATCGTGATGGACGACGTCAAGGTGCTCAACGCCGAAGGTTTGCGTTACCAGGACGAGTTCGTCAAGCACAAGATCCTCGATGCCATCGGTGATCTGTACATCGTGGGCAAACCGCTGCTGGCGGCCTACAGCGCCTTTCGCAGCGGCCATGCGATGAACAACCAGCTTCTGCGCGCCCTGCTGGCCCAGCCCGACGCCTGGGAGATCGTCAGCTTCGAGCGTGACCGCGACGCCCCCCGGGGCTTTGCCCAACTGGCACCGGCCTGGTAAGCAGGCGCGGCGCCCCGGCTTCCCATGCTGCTGTTCCGCTGGACCATTTTTTTCCTGCTGCTGGCGGCAGGTGCCTGTTTTGCCTTCTACATCGGTACCGGCCAGGTCCGCTACCGGCGGTGGGGGCTGGTCATTCTCAAGTGGACGGTGCTGGCGGCGCTGGGTTTCTTTGGCGTGCTGGTGCTCGAGCGCATCCTGTGAGCGCGCCCGGTCCCGCACCGGGCGTCCGTGTCAGTACACCCGCCCCGACTTGTAGGCGGCGTGCGTGCGCGCCTGCAAGGCGGTCACCCGGTTCATGGCCGCGGTCGTGCGGCTGACCTGGGCGTGGGTGATCGCCAGGCCCAGGGCGTCGGCGGCGTCCTTGCCGGGCAGGCCAGGCAGTTGCAGCAGGCGGCGCACCATTTCCTGGATCTGCGGCTTGGTGGCACGTCCGTGGCCGGCGACGGCCTTTTTCAACTGCAGTGCGGTGTACTCGGCCACCGGCAGGCCGTTGGCCACGAGGGCCGTGACGCAGCAGCCCCGCGCCTGCCCCAGCAGCAGGGTGGCTTGCGGGTTGACGTTGACGAACACGATCTCGCAGACGGCGCCATCGGGCTGGTAGCGCCGGACCACCTCGCCGATGCCATCGAACAGGGTCTTCAGGCGCGCAGGCAGCAGGGCGCCGTCCTTCGGGCTGGTCTGGATCGTGCCGCTGGCCACGTAATGCATGGCGGCACCTTCGGTGTCGATGACGCCAAAGCCCGTGCATTGCAGGCCGGGGTCGATGCCGAGGATGCGCACGTCGTCAGCCTTTCCGGGCGGTTCAGGGGATGGCCACCGCGCGCATGTTCGCGACGATGGTGGCGGTGCGCCGTGCCAGATAGGCCGAGTTGCGGCGCGTCTCGAAGAACTTGGGCGACGGCAGCATCACGGCCAGGCGGGCGGCTTCGGACGAACTGAGCCGGGCGGCCGGCTTGCCGAAATAGCGCTGGGAGGCGGCCTCGGCACCGAAAACGCCCTCGCCCCACTCGACGCTGTTGAGGTAGATCTCCAGAATGCGTCGCTTGTCCAGCAGGGCTTCCAGCATCAGCGTGAGCACCAGCTCCTGGCCCTTGCGCAGAAAGTGCCGCTCGCCCGAGAGCAGGAGGTTCTTGGCCAGTTGCTGGGTGATGGTCGAACCGCCCATGATCCTGACCGGCCGGGTGGCCGTTCCCGGCTGGCGGGCGGCACGCTGCTCGGCCTGCGCCTGGCGGCGCTCGTTGCGCTTCCAGGCCTGCTCGATCGCACGCCAGTCCACGCCGCCATGGCGGATGAAGCCGGCGTCTTCGGAAGCGATGACGGCGCGCTTGATGGGCGTGCCGAGCTGGTCGTAGCCCTTCCACCGGACGGACCAGCGCCACTTCGCATCGCCGGTCATGCTGGCATGCGCGATGCGCCAGGCTTCCGAACGCATGAAGGCCGTGCTCTGCGGGTCGATGACCGCCATCAGGGCGATGCGCCCGAGAAAAAACAACTGCAGCGCCAGCCCGGCCAGCACGACCCAAAGCAGCCAGCGCAACAGCAGTTTCATGGCTCTGCACTCAGTTGCGTCTGCAGGCCCGCCTCGCGGGTGAAGCGAAAGCGCGAAACCACCACGATCTGGTCGGCACGGCGGCGCATGGCCTCGTTGAAGCGGCCGAACTGCAGGCTGCGCACGATCGCCTGCGCGCGCGCGTCGAGTGCCCGGTTGCCCGAGGGCAGCGCCACCTCGGTGTCGAGCACCTGGCCCGTGTGGTTGATGGTGATGACCATGGTCAGCTCGCCGTAGAGCTTGCGGCCGCCGGCCTCCGGAAAGTTCGCGGTGCCCCGGTCCTCGATCTTGCGGCGCAGGGCGTCGTAGTAGACCGCGTAGACCTCTTCGCGGGTGGCCGGACTGACGTAGCGCTTGCGTGGACGCGCATTCTCTTCGTTGATGCGCTTTTCGATCTCGGCCAGGATCTTGACCAGCGCCTGGCGCTTGCGCTCGCGTTGCTCCTGGGTCTGCTGCTGGCCGCCGTCCTCGGACCGGTCCGGTGCCGACAGCCGGGCCAGTTCGCGCCGGACCTGGGCCAGCAACTGGCTCTGCTGCTGCTTGAGGGCCTCGAGGCGGCGTTCGTCCTCGTTCACGGTGTCGCCGATGCGGGCGTTCGGGCTCGGCGGCAGGGGCGAGGTCGCGCGCCGCTGGTCGGGCGCGTCGCCACCGCCGGCCAGGTTGGCCTGGGCGATCGCCGCCGCCCGGTCGGGCCGCTGGTCGCTGCTGGCGTTGACGAGGATCACCTCCAGCGGGGTGTCCCGGAACACCCGGTTGAAGCCTTCCGGATGAACGAAACGCACGGTCAGCAGGGCAGCGTGAGCGACCAGCGATACCCCCAGCGCGATCTGGAGCGTGGTCAGTTGCCGCAAGAGGACCGTCAGCGATTTCACGCGGCGATTATCCCTGCTCGGAGGCGGCAGCAGGTGCGGGCACGCCCTCGCCCGGGGCCTCGCCGGCCTCGTCGTCGATGGCCAGGTGCAGCGGCCCGGCCATTGCCGCATCGTCGTCGTCCTCGCCGGCTTCGGCGTCGTCGCTGGCCGGTGTGGCCTGGCCATCCAGGCGCTCGATCACGGTCCCTCCGACCTCCAGGCTGATCTCGTCGATCTCGCCCAGTCGCACCCGCACCTGGGCGCCCCGGGGCAGGCCTTCCACGCCGATCACGGGCAACACCAGCGGCAGCGTGTCGGCACGCACCAGGTTGTCCTTGATGAGGCTGGCCGTCAGCTCGGTGATGCCCTCCTGCCGCAGGTAGCGCAAGGTCCAGAAGCGTTCCATGCCGTGCTGGTGGCTGTTGTAGGCGCCGTAGGCAGCGTCGAAGGCGCTGAGCACGGCCAGCAGGCCGGCGTCCCGGGGTTTGAACGGCGCCACCAGCGCGGCCGTGTTGCCGTGGCGGGCGCAGGCGATGATCTGCCACTGGTTGACCAGGTCGGCGTAGCGGCGCAGCGGCGAGGTGCTCCAGGCGTAGCAGCGCACGCCGATGCCCGCGTGTGGCAGGGCCTTGGTGCCCATGCGCACCTTGATGCCCGGGGCCAGGCTGGCCTGGCTGCGGTAGATGCCGGGCACGCCGGTGTCGGCCAGCCACTGGCCCCAGGTGCTGTTGGCCAGGATCATGGCCTCGGCCACGATCAGGTCCAGCGGGGCGCCGCGCGAGCGGGTGCTGATGCGCACGGTCTCGCTGCCGTCGGGCTCGTCGCCGGCCATGCCTTCGAGCCGGAAGGTGTAATCGGGCCGCGTGAAGGTCTCCGGCTTGCCGCGCACCACCTCGCGCCGGGCTTTCAGGTGCCGGGCCAGGCGCAGCAGGAAGGCCAGGGTTGGCTGCAGGGCGGCCACGTCGGGCGGTGCCGTATCGGCCGGGACCGCGCCGGCCAGCCAGTCTTCCGTGATCACGTCGTCGAGCTTGTCGTGGCGCAGGTTCAGCGACACGGGCACGCGCTCGAGCGCCGTGCGTGTTGCCCGGATTTCCAGCGTGGCCTCGTCCAGGGTGGCATACAGGGAGACCGCGGGGCAGTCGCGCCCGGCCTCCAGCGTGTAGGCCTGCACCACGTTGTCCGGCAGCATGGTGATCTTGTGGCCGGGCATGTAGACGGTGGACAGGCGTTCGCGCGCGATCTGGCCGATCGGGCTGTCGGGCGTGACCGCCAGGCCCGGGGCGGCGATGTGGATGCCCAGCTCGACCGTGCCGCTGCCCAGGCCCTGCACGGACAGCGCATCATCGATCTCGGTGGTGTGCGAATCGTCGATCGAGAACGCCCGCACCGGCGCCCGTGGCAGCTCGTCGGTGATCGCCGGCGCCTCGATGGCCGGAAAGCCCGTGCCCCTGGGGAAGTGCTCGAACAGGAAGCGCTGCCAGTGGAACTGGTAGGCGCTGGTGATGGCGCCGGCTTTCTGCAGCAGGGCCAGCGGTGCCAGGTGGCTCTGGCGCGCAGCCTCGACCACGGCCTTGTACTCGGGGGCGTTCTTGTCGGGCTTGAAAAGGATGCGGAACAACTGCTGGCGCACCGCCTCGGGGCACCGGCCGGCCTGCAGCTCGGCTGCCCAGGCGTCGATCTGGGCCTGGATCTGCTTCTTCTTTTCGATCGCGGCCAGTGCCTGCGCCACGATCTCGGGCGGCGCCTTCCGGAAGCGCCCCTTGCTGGCGCGCCGGAAGTAGTGGGGGGCGCCCTGCAGGCAGATCAGCGCCGCGACCAGCTGCTCGTTGCTGGCCTGGGCGCTGAAGTATTCATGGGCTAGGTCGGCGAACCCGAATTCCTCCTCGGGGGCGAACTCGTAGGCCAGCTCCAGCTCCATCTCGGAGGCCAGGGCGGTGGCCGCCGAGATGAGGGCGGCCGGCGCGGGCTTGTCGAAGCGCAGCAGGACATTGGCCAGCTTCACCTTGACCCGCTTGCCGGACTCCAGCTCCACCTGGACGGAGCTGTCGGTCTCGGCCATGAGGCGGCCGGCCATCAGCTTGCCGGCGTCGTCGAACAGAATGTGCATGGGGCGATTGTCCCATGCCGCTGCGGTCGCCAGCGGTCAGCCGGCCAGGTTCAGGTGCGCGACAACGGCGTCGATGTGGTCGCCGAAATCGCTCAGCGCGTGGTCGCTGCCGGGCAGCAGGCGAATCTGGCCGCCCGCGCAGAAGGACTGCATCTCGCGCCAGTCCAGCAGTTCGTCGCCCTGGGCAATGACGGCCAGTTGCCGGCCGCGCGGGCGCTCGGGGTCGCCCGCCATGGCGGCGATATCGGCTTCAAGCTGCCGCAGCTCGTCCACGAAGCCCGGTTCGAAGAAGAAGCGCTCGCCCGGGTCGTGCCAGGCGGTCTGCTCGCCGATGTGGCGGGCCAGATCGCGTGCGGGGTGGGCGGCGGGGTTGAGCAGCACCGATGTGCAGCCCCGGCGCAGGGACAGCCAGCGCGCATAGAAGCCGCCGAGCGAGGAGCCGACCACCGCCATGCGGCTGGCCGGCCAGTCGCGCGTACCTTCCTCGATCAGGGCCGCGGCCCGGGCCGGCGAGGGCGGCAACGGCGGGCACCACCACACGACGCCGGGGTGCTCGCGCCGCACGCGCTCGCCAACCTGGCGCGCCTTGGCCGACTGCGGGGAGGAGCGGAATCCGTGCAAGTAGAGCAGGTGCGTCGTTGTGTCCATGGCGCAGAGGATAATCGCGGGATGGCCGCCGTCATCGATCGCCCGAGCCTCTGGCAACGCACCAAACCTGTGTTCACGGGCTTCGATCCGTGGCTGCTGCTGGCCATTTTTCTGCTCGCCGGTATCGGCCTGGTGACCATGTACTCGGTCGGGTTCGACCACGGCACGCGATTCGCGGCGCACGCGCGCAACATGATGCTGGCCTTCGGCGTGATGTTCCTGGTCTCCCAGGTGCCGCCGCAGCGGCTGATGATGCTCGCGCTGCCCCTGTATGTGGCGGGGGTGGTGCTGCTGTTCGGGGTCGAGTTCTTCGGCATCGTCAAGAAGGGGGCGCAGCGCTGGCTCAACGTGGGTATCGTGATCCAGCCCAGCGAAATCATGAAGATCGCCATGCCGCTGATGCTGGCCTGGTGGTTCCAGCGCCGTGAGGGCACGCTGAAGGCGGCGGACTTCCTGGTGGCCGGCATCATCCTGGCCGTGCCGGCCGCGCTCATCCTCAAGCAGCCCGACCTGGGCACCACGCTGCTGGTGGTGGCCTCGGGCCTGTTCGTCATCTTCTTTGCCGGACTGAGCTGGGCGCTCATCATCCCGCCGGTGCTGGTGGCGGCGGTCGCCATCGTGGTGCTCATCGTGATGGAGCCCCAATGGTGTGCCCCCGATGTCGACTGGAAGATCCTGCACGAATACCAGCGCCAGCGCGTATGCACGCTGCTGGACCCGTTCAAGGACCCGCTGGGCAAGGGCTTCCACATCATCCAGGGCATGATCGCCATCGGTTCGGGCGGGCTCTGGGGCAAGGGCTTCATGCAGGGCACGCAGACCCACCTCGAATTCATCCCCGAGCGCACGACCGACTTCATCTACGCCGCCTTTTCCGAGGAGTTCGGCCTGGTCGGTGTCGCCTGCCTGCTGCTGGCCTTCCTGTTTTTCATCGGGCGCGGGCTGGTCATCGCGCTGGATGCGCCCACCGTGTTCTCGCGTCTGCTGGCCGGCGCCCTGACGCTCAATGTGTTCGTCTATGCCTTCGTCAACATGGGCATGGTCAGCGGCATCCTGCCGGTGGTGGGCGTGCCGCTGCCTTTCGTGAGCTACGGCGGCACGGCCATGGTCACCATGGGCATCGGGCTGGGCATGCTGATGTCGATCGCAAAGTCCAAGCGGCTGATGCAGTCCTGACCGC